>Ga0070739_10007851_pt1 | contig 11150 bp, 8 predicted proteins | sample Coa_R1_7_FD_66445 | JGI IMG/M metagenome (GOLD analysis project Ga0070739, IMG submission 66445) | Surface soil microbial communities from Centralia Pennsylvania, which are recovering from an underground coalmine fire - Coalmine... | ecosystem: Environmental > Terrestrial > Soil > Unclassified ... | reverse complement strand
CCACCGCGGTCTCCGATGGAGAACCGCCGTCGGGATCAATGGGCCCTCACCGGGGCACGCATCGCCGATATTCCCGAGCCACCACCGGAAGAGCCGGAAAGAAACCGCCGGTGGCGGAGCGTCATCGCCTCCTACCTGGTCACGGAAGCGCTGGCATCGCACCGCGTTGATCGGGTAGCCCTCTTTGCAGGCGGGCGCGACCTGGTCCCACTCCTGCGGGAGCCCCAGATCGCGAGTGGACTTGAACTGGTCACCTGGGTTGACGATAACGGGCGAACCATCAACCATCTTCTCGAGGAGGCTTCCACTTCCGGGCGGTGGGTGCATCGCCTCGGTCGACAGTCCTTCGATCGCGTTGTCGAACCACCTCTCAACGCCTGGCCGCGACAGCGTCGCGGTTCATCGAGGGCCCCAGCGTCTGATGAAGCTTCCGACCTAGCATCGCGCCGGCGTTCGCCCCTGGGGCGCGTGTTGCCCCACTGGATGCGCCGCACACCAGGGAAGACGGAGTGAGCCGCCGGCGTGGCCCGCTGCACGGGTCGCGGCGACTCGGAAGGGAGGCAGAAACCATACCAGGCGGACGAATCGGGTGCAAGTGGCGGATCAGCGACCAACGGACCCCGTAACCGATCCCGATAGCGGTGACCGCCACCTTGACCGAGGGCAACCGCAGCGGCCTTCGTGCACATGTTGCGACTGATGGGCCGCTACGCGTGGGCCGCCGACGGCTACCGACGAGTAAGAGTAAGGCCCCGAAGTTGGTTCGAAGCGCGGAGACGGTCCGCGTCATGACTGATCATCTGACGCCGGCTGAGCGGCGCGTGCTCACCGTCCTCATCGAACGCCTCCTCGAAGAGCGGGACGGGGCCGTGGCGGAGATACTCAGTGTGCTTCAACTCCGAGTCCCCGAATACAGGGCTATTACAGACCGCCGGTCTCTTGACGTCGTTCGCGGTGGAATCCGCTACGTGTACGACGTCGGCCTGGCGACACTGGACGGTGGACGGGATCTCTCTTCATCGGAGGTAACCCAACTGCGCGAGCTCGGCCGAGAACGGGCAACTCAGGGTCTGGCGCTGGAGAGTGTGATGCGAGGCGTTCGGGTTGCGATCGAAGGCGTAATGGGGCTGGTGCAGGCGAAGCTCGCGCGGATTGAGGCGGCCCCCGGAGTCAGGGCCTCGGTGGGTCTCCACGTTGGAACCCATCTCATCCGCATGGCGGAGGCCTTCTCCACGGCGATTGAGCACGGATTTCGAACGCGGCGGAGCCCAACGCCGGCCGAACCCGCCGACTCGGATCCGGAGGCTCGCCAAGGCGAGCATACCCTCCGTGCGACACTCGAAGGGTCGGCGCCCGGATCGGCCCGCATCGGGCAGGTGGAGCTGAGCCGTGCCTCGGCGCTGGTGTTCTTGACGTTCGATGTTTCACCTGATCACATGTCGCCGGATGTGCTGCACGCAGTGCGCCTGCGAGTGGCCGCCTCGACAAAGCGGTATGCGCTATGCATCCTTCAACCGCGGGGCCAGCGCCGCTCCGTGGTTGCGGTCCTCCTCGAAGTCGAAGCCCCGAAAGAGTGGAGGCGCATCCGTTCGTCATTGGAGGCCCTCGTCCTCGGGGCGCATGACCTCGGCGCGCTCGTAGCCCTCCAACCGGCGGTGCACTCGGCGAGCTCGCTCCATCAGGCCTGGCAGGCAGGCACCCAGTCGTTCCCCGTGGGGGAACTCCTAGCTCGGGGCAGGGTCATCGATGCCGACGAACTCAGGTTCCTCCGAATCGTCTCCTCGGACGTCGCAGCTGTCTCGGAGTTCGTTGAGTCGGTCCTCGGCCGGTTGCTGCGCGAGACAGCGTACCGAAGGGAGGTATTGGCCGAGACGATCGCCGCCTACTTCACCGCCCAATGCCGAGTCAAGACCGCTGCCGCCAGGCTGGGCTGCAATGAGAGGACTGTTCGTGAGCGACTTGACCGGTTCGCCAACCTCACACAGCTCGACCTGGGCAAGGATCGCCTGGACATCAATCTGGCGCTCAGCCTGCGACGTGTCTGGGAAAGGGCCAAGTCAACCTCGACCGTTGCGGCGGAAGAGGCGCAGGATTGAGACGTCCCCACCGTTTGTACTCATGAGGGTGGAGGGATAACCTATGGAGACGGCCGAAGGTGACATGGGCGGCGAGGGGAGGGGCATTGAGCTTGGGCGCGTCCCTGGTCGGCGTGGTGAGGATGGTCTGGATGAGGTCCGGCCCCGCCTCACCGTGGGCACTCGCCGCCCACACGGACAATGCTGTCACGAGGGCCGTCCGTCAAAGCACGCGACATGCTCAGGTGAGAAGCGCTGTGGCTAAGGCTGAGCCTCGCGAGAGGCGCCGGCCTGGTCGGAAGCAGGGATTACGCACGATCCGCATGCTTCTGGCGGTCTCGCTCGCTCTGGTGTCGCTGCTCGTCGGAGCAATGACGGCGGGCGCACAGTACGACTCCGTGCGGAGTCCCTACAAGCAGTTCCTCTGGGCGAGCATTCAAAGTGGGACGGGCCTCTCGGATGTCGCTATCCGATCCGACGACTACGCCATCGTATCGATCATCGCCAACAACGCGGCCGACGACGGGTACCTGCACCTCTTGTCTCCGTGGGACCGCACCATTGACGCGAGCAACCGCTTCGGTCCTCTGATCCATCCGTGCGGAGTCGTCGCCATGGACAACACGCTCTATGTTCCGGGCGCTCCGGATAGCTCTCCGTCGTCGCCGCACTACGGCCTCGTCCCCCTGTACCAGATGGACGATCAGAGCGGTGCCATTCGTCGGGTTGTGGTTTGGCTTGATCCGCGGGCCTGCTATAGCTTCGGTGCCGAAGGCAGCACCGGAAAACTTTTGGCCGGCGGCCACGAACAGGGCAGCTCCGGATTGGACATAGATGAGATTGACGTTTCGACCGGGGCGGTCACACCGCTCATTCGGAATATCACCAACGCCGTCACCGAGGGCTTGTGGGCGAGCCCGTCCGGAGACCAGATCTGGGTCGGAGAGGACAGTCCGTCTGACATTGCGGCGTATGCCCGCAGTGGACAGCTCGAGTACGTCATCGGTGCGCCCACCAGCCCCGATGGTGTCGGTGTGCCTACGTCGGGATGCTTCGCGGGCAGTCTCTACTACACCGATGATGCAGCCAACGTCTATCAGGTGCAGATCCCGAATACGGCGAGCGTTCCCCTGGCGGCAACTTCTCGGCAACCGACATCGCAGCCGAACGTCGCCAAGATTACGTGGGACCCCGCGGGCAACCTTGTTGTGCTGTTCTACAACGAGTTGGTTGTCATCGCGTGCCCGGACTACCAGTGGCCGGCGCCGCCCGATCATCACGATAAGGGCGGCCAGAGCAATCCCAACACTTCAGGCCCGAGCAATCAGCCCGCGGCGCCAGGCAATGGCAGCACTAGCGGCGGCCAGCCCGCAAACCATTCCGCGCTGACTGGGCCCGGCGCACCTGCAGCGCCGGCTCTGCAGCCCGCGCAGGCCACCCAAGCGCAGACGACGACCGCGTCTCAGGCGGCGCAGCAACCAATGGCCGGGGTGAATAGTGCTTCTCAAGCTGCTGGCCAAGCGGCATCGGTGCCCAATACCGTGGGAGTTGTCGATGTCCCAGATCAACACCCGGTAATGGGAATGACGGCCGTGGCGGCCGACCCACCCACTGGGACACCGGTGTACGTGCCAATCGCAGTTGGGATGGCAAGCCTCGGCGCATGGACATGCGCATGCACCCGGCAGCGCCCACGCGGGCACTCGGTAAGACCAGCGCACGTGGTGTCGAACAACCGCTACGACGCGTGAGAAGACACCTTAAGGTGTGAGGCGCCGCCGCGCGAACTTGGCCGTCTTGTAGGGCTCAGCAACGGGTCCGGAGCCGCATCGTCCGCATATCCCACGGGCCACCCGGCAAGGTGGTGGATGGTCGAACCGTCGGGTTTCAGTGACGCATGTCGGCCTTGCTCGCGCGCTTACGGCGAAGTGTGACCGTTGCGCCAAGCGACGCTACAGTCAACGCCAAGACTCCTGCTACGGGAAGGAGGGTACGTGGCCAGATCGCAGACGGGAGCTGCTTCGCGGCCACGGGCGCGTCCTCAGAAGGAGTACTTCCGTGCCCCTGAGGTGCCATGGAGGCTTGAGATCCAGGGCCGAGATTGACCGCCGGCAAGCCGCCGGAACCAGGTGGGGCGACCGCGCTGTGTGCGCGCGAGGGTGGGGCAGGGGGGCAGGAGGGATCCCATCGCGCCTCGGGGTCGTCCGCGCAGAGGATGCCTCCTTGAAGGGTCGACTGGGAAGCGGTCCATGAGGCCCAGGACCCAATCACACGCGTGGGCCCAATGACAGCGACGCCTGTCGCTCCATGGTCTAGCAGGCTCGACGCCGTGCGTAACCAGGACCGTCCATCGTGACTGTGGAAGATGCCCCCGGTCGTGGTTTCGTACCCGTGAGAATCCGTGAGTACCCCATACACAGCGACGTAGACATGGCCTCTTCCCGATGCTGCATCGAAGTCTGGCGTGAACGCGACCTGCGGATAGGCGGTCACCTTGAGTTCGGGAGAGGGAGGGAGCACCTGCACCGGCGAGAACGAAAGTCCCCCATCGGTCGAGAGCAGCAGAGCTTGACTCGTGGCCGCCAATACGGTGCGGTCCTCGGAGAAGTGGGGCGAGACGTAGAGACGGACCGCATCCGTGTGGGGAGCCAGAGGCGCTGACGAGCCCGCACAAGCGTAGGCCACGGAGCACCGCTCGACCACGGGCAGTTTCGTGGCCGGGTCCTCGCCTGACGCAAGGGCCGGCACTGTTGCCGCAGCCCCCGTGGCTCCAGTGAGCCACAGGGCTGCGTGCTCCAGGTTGGAACCCGGCACCGAGCGCGTCGCGTGATCCTGAAGGTCGAGCACAGCTGCTCCGGCAGAAGCATCCGCCGTGAGGATCTCCGCATCCAGCCCACCTCTGATGGCTGAGACGTCGAAGCTCCCGGATGCCGCCGCACCAGTCAGCGTGAAGGAGCCGCCCTGGTCTCGGCTCAGTTCCAATCCGTTGGTCCGATCAGCCGAAAAGAGTAGCTGCTGCCCGGCAATGGTGATCGCGACCAACGAACTCCCACCCCAGTTCTTCGCGGCCACCTGGAGCCACGAATGGCCCCCGTCGCTGGAACGCAGAAGGACTGGGCACGCCGTGGAGCAGTTGGCCCGAGTTGCCGCGGCATAGGCGGCGGCCGCCGAGTCGGTACGGTCGGATGTCAGCGACACGACTAGGAAAGACGAAGTCTGAGGTACCGCAGGAGGCCCGGCCGATACCGGGGCAGCGCCGACGACCGACCAAAGCGCCAGCATGCCCCCAGCGGTCAGCGAGGCGGCAACATGCCCGCACCGCCCTGCGGCGCGTCCCCGCTCGTCGCGTCTACGGTTCACTAGTGGCGCCAATCCTTCCTCCAGTTGCGTCTGAAGCCTATCTACTGAGGGTGCGTCGCGTCAAAAACCTCCGACAGTCGGAGGTTTAGACGGAACAGACCTCCGGAAGTCGGCATTGCGGACAGTCCTGGTGGTCAGTACGATCGGGTCTGGGCCAGGAAGGTGGCAGCGACGGGACTGCTCCTGCTGGTCAAGGAAGGATTCGCTATACGGAGGTCGGCGGTATGTCCCACTGGAAACGCAAGCTACTGGGGGTCGCCATCGCGATCGGAGCACTGACTCCCGCCCTGGGGCCCGCGGCGACGCAGGTCGCGCACGCCAGCGACCAGGTACAGGCGTGCGCCGAAGCGGCGTCCTGGCAGTTCAACCCTCCCCTCTCAGCCACACCGACCCCTCCGGGCGGCCTACTCACGGCGACGTACAATGGCAACTGCGAGAAGGCCTACGACCTCAGTGGCAGTATCGGTGAGTCGCTCGGGGAGTCTTCGTACGCAGTCACTTTCAACTACAGCGGGGACTGTGCGGAGGTCGCGTTCAGCGGTTCCTACGGCAGCTACAGCGCTTCTGGCGTGCTCGTCGGAGGGCTCGCCTCGCTGGCCATCACCGGCAACGGGGCGTACTCGACCGCGATTGGCACTGAGACTTGGGTCATGGCTCCCGCCAACGGAGTTCCGTGTGTCAATGTCGCTGGGACAATCGGGACAGCGCTGATCGACGGCGGGGAGACTTGGTGATGGGCGCGCTGACAACAGTGATCAATCGGCGGTCGAAGCGCGCGGTGCTTGCTGCATCGGTCGCTCTGGTTGTTTGTCTTCCGTCGCTCGCCAAGACAACGCCTGCCGCAGCGGAGTCCAGTGGAGCGTTCGCTTTCGGGTGTGCGTCCGACACGAGCTGGTGGTTCTCGACCTGGCTCGGGCTAGGGGCGTCGGGCAGTGTCACCGAGTACTACAACAACGTGTGCGCTACAGGGGTTGCCTCAAGCTCCTATGACGAGACCAGCGGCACCATGCCGGTCCCCGTCCCTGTCGGCGAGACCGTGACGGCGGCGCCACCGCTGTACAACTACTCCGAGACTGACTCATTCTCGGGGAACTGCGGGGTGGCATTCGTCTCGACCAGCTATGTGGGCCCCCCGGAGAGCGGTGTGCTCATCGGCGGTTCCGTCTTCCTCGTCCCCGTTCCTCTCACCGGTAGCCATTCTGCTGGCGAGGTTGTGGCGGTCCTTGCGCCTGACATCGAACCGTGCTTCAACACGATCGCCCTTGGCGCGGCCACCGGAATCGCGGCGGGAGGCTACGCCAACGCACCGTAGGTCGTCTCTTCAGCGCATGCGCCGGTGACACTGAATCATCTCATCCGGGCGGTCCGCCGGGGTCCGAGTCTGGGCCCTGGCGGGCCGCTTCCCACGTCTGGCACTGCGTCGGCGGCCGCTCCGGCCTAGAGGTTCGTGGGCGGTGACTCACACAGGCGTGTGAGGCTCGTGCGGAGACGGCAAGGAACTGGGGGGTGGTTCGTTGATTGTTGTGTCGGGGCTCGTGCCCAGTTGGCGTGTGCCGGGCGGCCCGACAGGGGAAGGAGAGCATTGTGAGCGCAGAGCGAGGCTCGAAGCCTCAACCAGCTCCAGAGGTCCGTACATTCCGGCGCCTCCTGGGGGCAGCGGTTCTTCTCGTGCTGGGATGGCTGTGGCTGCTCCAGCTGCTAGGGCCAAGCAGCCCGGGCCGAAGCGTCCCTCTGGATACAGTGGAGAAGGCGGCGGCAACACCGCGCGGGGTCGTCTCAGCCACCTTCTACGACGAAGACTCCCGCGTCGCGATCAAGACGACAAAGGGCGACCTGTTGTCCAGCGCCTATCAGGGATCGGGCGAGGCGGCTGCGCTGACGGCAACGCTCGTCAACAACGGCGCGACGGTCACCATTGACCAGCAGTGGGGCAAGCACACTCTGTCCCTCTTCGCGGAATACATCCTGCCCCTAGTCATTCTGGCACTCGCCTTCGGCGCTATCATCGTCCGTTTCCGTGGAGGGTCCAGCCAGGTCCGTGACCTGTTCGCCTTCTCTCAGAGTGGAGCTGCCGCGGCCGATGGTTCGAATAATCCGGTCCGCTTCGGCGACGTTGGCGCGGCCGCCGAGGCGGTGGAGGAGTTGGCCGAAGTGCGGGACTATCTTCGCAACCCGCGTCGGTTCGAAGCCATGGGTGCGAACCCTCCCAAGGGTGTGTTGCTCGCTGGGCCACCCGGGTGCGGAAAGACGCTGATCGCGCGTGCACTTGCCGGTGAGGCAGGGGTGCCCTTCTTCGCCCTATCCGGCTCCCAGTTCGTGGAGTCGTTGGTCGGAGTCGGCGCTGCTCGGGTGCGCGATCTCTTCAAGGCCGTCAAAGCCTCGGCCCCGGCCATCGTGTTCATCGACGAGCTGGATGCCGCTGGCAGAAAGCGCGGCGCCGGCATTGGCGGCGGCAATGACGAGCGCGAGCAGACGCTGAACCAGCTCCTAGTTGAAATGGACGGATTCGAGCGCGCGCAAGGCATCGTGGTGATCGGCGCTACCAACCGACCCGACATCCTCGATCCCGCACTCCTGCGCCCGGGTCGCTTCGACCGCCACGTCATCATCGATGTTCCAGACGTACGCGGTCGTTTGGACATTCTTCAGAAGCACGCCGGTGGCCGTCCCCTCGCCAATATCTCGGACCTTGAGTATGTGGCGAAGATCACGCCGGGCTTTACCGGCGCCGACTTGGCGAGCGTCCTCAACGAAGGCGCACTTCTGGCCATCCGACGTACCGCTCGACAGATCAGTAGGGTCGACCTCGACGAAGCGGTGCAGCGGGTGATGGCCGGCCCACGGCGCCGAGGCCGGGTCATGGCACCCGAGGAGTTGTTTGTGCTTGCGCACCACGAGGCCGGCCATGCTCTCGTGTCCGCTGCCCTGGGCCTTGCCGCCGATGTGCAGCGTGTCTCGATCGTTGCACGAGGCCAGCACGTCGGACATACCGCCCTCACAGCTCGCTCGGATCGAAAGGTCCTGCGTCAGAGCGAGCTCCTCAACGAACTCGTCATGCTAATGGCGGGCGTAGCGGCGGAGGAGATCGCCGTCGGAGAACGGTCGACCGCGGGCGCGGATGATATTGCTCAGGCGACCGACCGGGCGAGACAGATCGCGGGGCGCTTTGGGATGACCGAGCACGTGGGTTCAATCCATGTCGTACAGCAAGAGGGTGAGGTCTTCCTGGGGCGCGACTACACGAAGCTGCAGAATCTCGGGAGCCGCACATTGGAAGCCGTCGACGAAGCTGTGCGGGAATTGGTGGACAATGCTGAGGAGCAGGCCAGGGCGTTGCTCACGGCTCGCCGCGAACTCCTGACTGAGTTGGCTGAACTGCTGCTCGGGAAGGAGACCGTTGAGGGTGAGATGCTCGTCCGCGTCCTGGCTGCGGCGGCACCGCCGAATGCCGCCGGTGGAGTCGGACTGGCGTGATATTCGAAGCCGGTGCTTTCGCCTCCCCATTGACCCTTGTGGCTCGGCTCGTGCTAGCTGGGTTGGCCATGATCGCTTTCTCGAGCTGCGGCACGCCGAGGACCTCTGCACCGCAGGCACGCCCCACTGCAAACCGTTGCAACCTTGGCAGTCCTCAGCCGTTCACGCAGACGCACGTGACACCTCAGGACGCACAGCGGGCTGCCGCCCGCGCCATGCACTACGATGGCGTCATTACTGTCCGGCAGGGGCACATCGGGGACTTCGAGCCGGTAGCGTCGTGCGGCACCAGCGACACGCGTGCGGTCTGGGCAGTCGTCGTCTACGGGACGTTCCCGCCTGGAAGCTGTGGGCCTATGCGACCGCCCGGCGTCACGCCAATCTGCCCGGCACCGGTCCATACCGGTGTCGTGTTCGTGGAATACGCCACTGGCGCATGGGTCGAGGCGGAGACACCAGCGCCTCTCTCATATCGGCCTCCCGCCGGGTGGTCGCCGTCGCCGTATCCTGGGGGCTGAGGAGGGTTCTTGTACGCTCAAGGTCTGCGAATGCGTCCCTGCGTGGCACCCAACGTGAAGCGCCACCGAGCTAGGCACCATCCGATAAGGCCGGTCTCCGAGACAAGGGCGTGGACTCCGCGGGCAGGCTGGAGCCGGGAAGAAGACGTGTCCGGACTGCCGTCATGGCGCGTCTCTGGAGAGCATCGCGTGCAGCGAGGTAGTTCCGTCGGGTGACCTTGGTGCCAACGGCGTGACCCACGATCTTCTGGATTAGTGCCTCCTCGTACTGCTCCTCGAAGAGGACCGTGACGACCGTGGTGCGGAAGTCCTTGAGACGTACAGCGCGTGCTGGCAAGCCGGCTGCTGCAAGCACTCGCTGCCAGTAGTGGTTGGTAACGGAGGTGCCCAGCTGCTGGCCGCCGTCGGTCCTCGGGAATACGAGATCAGCGGTGGCGACGGGCCATGGTCGCCCCTCCGCCGAGGCCACCACGGCCTCGAGTTCGAGAGCGTCCAAGTGGTTGGCTAGGATTAGGAGAAGTGCGTCATCCAGGAACACCGGTCGATGGCGCTGTTCCCGCTTGGCCTCGGTCGTTTCGGTCTGACCGCGGATCCGGCGGACCGACTTGACGACGCGCAGCTGGCCATGCGGAAGGTCGAGATCGGAGCGCCGCAGCGCCAGGGCCGTGCCGAGGTCCATGCCGGTCATCGCCAAGAGAGCATAGAGCGGGAACCAGCGCGGCTGGACATCGCGCGCCACGGCGAGGATGCTCTGGACGGTCTCATCGGAGACGGCCGCCGGCTCCTTCTTAGGCGAGCGGTCGATGAGATCATCGACGGCGTCCATAGGGTTGAAAGCGCGGTCGATCGTCCCGTCGCGCCGAGCGTCCTCAAACGCCTTGTGGAGGGCGGCGCGCACCTGGTCGAGCGTTCCGTACGAGACCCCGTGGCCACCCTCGCTCTTTGGGGCGACGACGGCCTTCTGCATCTTCTTGAGCGCAGGGATGAGGTTCGCGCGGACCTGTAGATGGCCGATGTGCGGGACAGCGTGCAGCCGGAGGACCTCCTCGTAGCGCACCCATGTCGACCGACCTGTCGTTCCCTCGGTCTCGCTCAACCAGCGACCCAGGTACTCGCCGACGGTCTCCTTGGCGCTGTCAGTGCACAAACCATTGTGTTGGTCAGTGAGCGCCGAGAGAACGCGGCGTTCGAGTTCGGCTCGGGATTTCGCGGCCAGCCAGTGGCGGCGACCGCGATCATCGGTCCAGTACCCGCGGTAGAACCCGCGCCCCGTCTTCTTCCGGCCTACGCATCCGGTCCCCTTGGTACGGCCCATCAGTGTGTCCGCCGCACCGAGGACGGCGGGGCATCGCCGTTCGCGCGCCCGCTGGTCGAACGCCGTTGCGGCCATGTCGAGGGAAGCGCGCCGGCGGAGGCCTGGTCGTGGCGCAGTGGAATGGCAGGGAGTGCAAAACGGGCCGAGCTGGGGCGGTGCGGGGGATCCGCCACCGGCGTGCAGGACGCCTGCGCGACGATAGCCTCGAGATCGCTCAGGCGGTAGGCGGAGCGGCGGGTGATGAAGACGCGGGGCAGGCTGCCGCGCTGTGCCAGGCGCCGGATCGTGCGACGCGAGCAGGCCAGGAGCGCTGCGGCGGTCTGCTCGTCGACGACCAAGGGACGGTCGACGCGCTCGGTGTGCAGACGGAGCACGCCGTCGCCGACAGGGGGTGGGACAGGCTCATCC
>Ga0070739_10007850_pt1 | contig 11150 bp, 6 predicted proteins | sample Coa_R1_7_FD_66445 | JGI IMG/M metagenome (GOLD analysis project Ga0070739, IMG submission 66445) | Surface soil microbial communities from Centralia Pennsylvania, which are recovering from an underground coalmine fire - Coalmine... | ecosystem: Environmental > Terrestrial > Soil > Unclassified ... | reverse complement strand
TTGCGCCGCGAATGCGCGACTGCAGGTTTTCTTCGGTGACGTCTTCCTCGCGGCCGGCGAACACCGGCTTCAGCGACTTGATGAATGAATCGTAGGTTTCGGTAATGCGGATGAGCTCAAACCTGACGCCGAGGTTGGTGGCGAGCGAGCGCGCATCATCGATGCTGCCGCGCGAGGAATACGGCCCGGGCATGCTGACGCCGATTACGTTCTCAGGCCCGAGCGCGTCGGCGGCGATGGTGGCGGTGAGGGCGGAATCGATGCCTCCGCTCAGGCCGACGATGACGCGGCGGAAGCCGCATTTGTGCACGTAGTCGCGCGTGCCCAGCACCAGCGCTTCATAGGCGCTGGCCTCGACGCCGTCGGTTTGCTCGTGCAGGTCGCCTTCAAAAGTTTCGCAATCGAAAAAGACCAGGTCTTCTTCAAAGCTGTAGGCCTGCGCCGCCACGCGGCCATCGGGCGTGATGGCGACCGACGATCCATCAAAAATCAGGCTGTCGTTTCCGCCGACCTGGTTGACCATGATGACGGGCACGTTGTAGTTGCGGGCCAGGGTCTGCAGCATGTCGCGCCGCAGTTGCTGCTTGCCTACATAAAACGGTGAAGCCGAGATGTTCAGCAGGAACTTGCCGCCGGCGCGCATCAGGTCTTCGACCGGATCGATACCGTAAAGCCGGCGGTTCCAGAAGTGCTTGTCGTTCCACGCGTCTTCGCAGATGGTGAGCGCGACTTCGCGGCTGCAGAACGGGAAGAGCTGCTGTTTTTCAGCCGGGGCAAAGTTGCGCAACTCGTCGAAAACGTCATAAGTAGGCAGCAGGCGCTTGGATTGCACGAAAGCAACGCGGCCTTCACGCAGCAGTGCCGCTGAATTCATCACGGATTTGCCCGTATCGGCGCGCGCCGGCGTGACCAGGCCGACGACCACGGCGATGCCGTTGGTCTCGCGCGCAATGCGCTCGGCGGTTTCCCAGTTGCGCGAAACGAATGCGGGCTTTTCGACCAGGTCGCGCGGCGGATAGCCGCAGATGGCGAGCTCGGGAAAAAGGATCAGGGCGGCCCCGGCTTCGCGCGCGCGGCGCGAATAATCAATGACCTTGGCTGAGTTTCCGGCGAAGTCACCCACCGTGGTGTTGATCTGGCCGAGCGCGATCTTCACAGTCTCAGTCTAATTCACCGGGCGAAAGGCAGCGGCGCAGAGGACTGCGCGAGGAACAGTCAGACGGGGGACGCAGGCAGCCTCGCGAACCACGAGTTTCTATTCAGGCGGCGTTTGCCCGCCCGGCGGCTGCCCCGGCGGCGGCACAGTAGGGCCGGGAGAGTTGCGCGGAATGGGGCTGGTGTTGATGGTGGTTGCAGGATCGGGTTCGGGCTCGCCGGGCCGGCGCAGTGTCGGCCGGCCTTTGGGGCCGCGCGCTTCGTCGGGAATGTCGGCCGGGTTGGCCGGCGGCGACGAAGCTGCGGAGTTGGCAGCGCCGCCGGGCTGCTCGCCGGCCTCGCCGGCAGCGGCTTCCTGAGCGCGGTGCGCGGCGGCAATCGCACCAAGATCGATTTCCTTTTGCGTGCGCACCACTTTCTGCCCGTCCACCTGCATCACTTCGACCTGCGAAACTTCATCCCCGTGGAAGCGCACAAACGTCACTTCCTGCGGAGGCGCGCCGTAAATCCACTCTTCGTAGGCAGCGCCGCTCGCGTCTTTTTCATGCAGGCGCTGCTCGGGGCGACCCTTGGCGTCTTCGACCAGCTCCTTATTCATTCCCACCAGGATTTTGTGGTCTTTGAGCGCGGCTTCCACTTCAGGCGGGAACTGCTTCACGTAGAGCTCGGCCGCGGAGTGGGCGGTGAAATCGAACACCGGTTCCAGCATCTTTTTGATTTGCGCGACGCTGACTGCCGGAATGCTGCGGTCGAATTCCAGGGTGACGACTGACCCGCGCGCCACGCCCTCAGGGGCTTGCGAAATCGGCGCCTCTGCGCCGCCCATGCCTACGCTGATGTGCTGGTACCACTTGGTCTTTTTCTTAGGACCGCCGTTGATTTCGAAGACGATACTCTTGTCGCGAATTTCAACGTTGGTGATCTGCGCCTTGTCGCCGGGCCGGGCAGCCAGGCCGTTGGCCGCAACCGCGTTGCGGATGCCGTTCTCATCGGGCGAAACTTTGCCGTCTTTGATGGTGAGGCCCTTCATGCCCATGGGGAAGGTGCGGCGGATAAAGACGAACTCGGATTGCAGGCCGCGCACCAAGTCAATGCGCTGCTCGGTCGTAATACGCGACCCCTGCTGGTCGGCGCTGCGATTATCAGGGCTGGAGGCGGCGAAGGCCGGTGAGATCGCGACCGCCAGGATCAACAGTGCCGTACTGCAAAAGCGGCTCATTGGGCTTAACCGATGGTGAAATTATACGCTGCACCGCAACCGGAGCTGCTGCCGGCTGGTGGGTTTAGATGCCGGGTTTGGCCGCCTGGAACCGGACACTTTGGGTGCCGGCAGTTAAAAACCTTGAAACGTCCTCAAAGTTGGGCCTATAGTCCCGGAATTAATCCTCCAGGTTCATAAAAGTCCCCGTCCGCGGCGCCGCACTTTTCTAAATTCGATTGCGTGAGGGAGAGACATGAACCGAGAAAAAGCCCTGAAAATCGTGCTGAGGCTCGCAGGCCTCATCTTCCTGCTGGGCGTCTATCCGCTGATGATGTACCTCTGGCCGAGCGGCTGGCGCTGGCAGCCGAACCAGCCGGAATACGAGCAGATGATCCTGGGCGTGTATGCGACGCTTGGAATTTTCCTGCTGATGGCGGCGCGGGATCCGGCGGCCAACCGCAGCCTGATTGCGTTTACGGCGTGGTCGAGCCTGGTGCACGCCGGCATCATGGCGGTGCAGGCGTTGCGCAGCCCGGCTGAGCGCGGGCACTTGCTGGGCGACGTTCCGGCGCTGGTGGTGGTCGGCATCGCGCTGATTGCGCTGGCTCCGGCCAAACAGGCGGCCGAACGCGCCTCGCGCGCCGGGGCTTAGCAGAAAGCGGCCGAGGGCGCCGTTACTGCGGCTTGGTGATGGTCAGGCCTTTGCGGTCAACGCGGAAGGGCAGCACGCGCGCGCCCAGGTCGGTGATGACTTCGGCTACGCGCTCGCGAGCGTCAGGCTCGACCAAGAAGATGACGCAGCCGCCGCCGCCGGCGCCGCACACCTTCGCGGCGCGAGCCCCGGCACGCGCCGTCTTCGCCACCATTTGATCGATGAGCGGCGTAGTGATGCCGGGAGCGTTGCTGCGCCGCAGCTTCCACTCTTCCTTGAGCAGCCGCGCCACGTTTTTCCAGTCGTGGGCGATCAGCGCCGCGCGCATGGCGCGGGCAATCTGCGCAATTTCTTCGAAGTTGCGAAACACCCGGCGATCGCCGTTGATGTGCGCCTTGAACACTTCCCAGTTGTTGATGCCCGACTGGCGCGGCGCGCCGGTGTAGCCCAGCACGAAGCGATCATGAATCTCGGCGGGCGGCACCGGCAGCGCCTCGCGGCGGATTCCGCCGGGGGTGAGATGAATGGCGCTGACGCCTCCGTACAGCGCGGGATAGTAGTCCTGGCAGCCGGTGGGCACGCGGATGAGCTGCGCTTCCACGTTTTGCGCCAGCTCGCGAATCTGCTCGCGGTCGAGCTTGCGCCCGGTGAACTGCGCCAGCGCGGCCGTGGTTGAAACCATCAGCGCCGAGGAGCCGGAGATGCCTGCGCCGGCGGGCGATTCGGAGTGCGTTTCCATCACGAATCCGCCCTTCCATCCGGCCATGCCGACGGGCGGCATGCCGGCGGCGCCGGGGCGGGGCGCGAATTCACGGACCAGGTGCGCGGCCAGCGCGTGGCGATGATCGCGGCTTGAAAGCAGCTCGTCGAAATCGCCGTAGGTGTGCTCCACGGCGGTGTCAGCCGATTTCAGCGTGATGCTCGAGCCTGCGACCGGAGTGATGCGGCACGAAGTCATCACGCTGATGGCAACGTTCACCGTGACCGCGCCTTCATGGAACAGGTAAAGCGGCCAGAGGTCGAGCGTGCCGCCGGCCAGGTCGACGCGGCAGGGCGCCTGCGCATGGATGGAGTGGGCGGAGGCCTGGGGCAGGCGAGGATCGGGCATGGTGGGCATGTGCTGTCTTAAGTGTCGCGGTTATGGTTTTGAGTGTCGAGTGCTTAGGCGGGTGAGTGAGGCGCAGCGCAGCGATCCTGACTTGCGTAGCAATGCCACGCGCGCCGACTGCCACGCGCCTGAATTCTGTCGCGCTGCTGCGCGAAAGATTGTCGCCGGGCGAGGTTGAATTACGCCGGGCGGCGCGGCTGGATTGCGCGCCAGCCCACCAGCAGGACCCAGGCGCAGTTGGCGGCCACGATGAGCCGGTCGGCCCAGCCGGCGATTCCGAGAACTCCCGCCGGCAGCGACTTCGGCGCATGTCGCGGCAAGTGCCCGCCGTTGGCGGCGCGGAGCTGAACTGTCATGAGCGCGAGTGAGGCCGCCAGCAATGCAACGCTGATCCAGCTCAAGTGCGCCAGGCAGCGGAGCGCGCGCGCGTTTGCTCGCCACGGCTCCGTGCGCCGCAGCGACGAAGTGAGCAGCAGGGCCGCAGCCGGGAAGCCGAAGACGCCAAGAATGCCGGCGATGGCGTGCCCGCCCATGTGGTTCACGTCAAAGAAAGCTGCCAGCGCCTCTCCGCAGCCCGCCAGCACAAGCAACACCATTCCGGCTTTGCCCGCGGGCGTCCGAATGGCGGGCGCGATCGCGAACGCCAGCGCCCACGTGCCGGCAGCCCAGCACAGGAAAAATGCCGAGAGCACCCAGCCGTAATGTCCGAGGGCATATTCGCTGATCATGCGCCAGGAAGGGTTAAATTCCGGGCTTAACCCGTGCAGCGCGGCGAGCAGGATGAGCGCAGCCAGCGTGGCCACAACGGCCAGCGCGGCCGCCGGCCGCGAAACGGGCCCTCGGACGGTCAGCGTGGCTTCCCTGGCGGCTCCGTTTTGCATCAGGTCACCTCTTAATGCAACTACTTAACTGCCGATGAAGATTTCGTCAACTGGAAAGCCGGCGATTCGCGAATTGAACGCCTGGGCCAGTGCGCCGGCCAGGGCCGCTTCGCTATAATGAGGGTTCCCTCCGGCTGGAAATTCCTGCAAATTCAGGCGGGTTGAAGTTCGGAGAACGAACCTGCGCTCGGAGTTTTTTGAATGATTAAGTTCCTGCAAAAAGGCGGCAAGACGCAGAAGTGGCTGTTCGGCATTCTGCTGACGTTCGTTTGCATCACGATGGTGTGGTACCTGGTGCCTGGCGGCATGAACGATCCGACCGGCACACCGCAGCAGGGCGATGTGGCCACCGTGGGCGATGAGAAAGTCAGCGCGCTTGACGTGGAGCAGACGGCGCGCAACATGGCCAAGCAGCAGTTCCGCGGCCAGGTGCCGGAGCAGGTGCTGCCGCTGTTTATGCGTTCGGCTGCCGAACAGCTCATCGAGCAAAAGGCGCTGGTATACGAAGCGCGGCGCGCCGGCTTCGACGTCACCGAAGCCGAGTTGCGCGACGTGCTGCGCCAGGGCCAGTTCGGCGAAATGTTCTTCCCCGGCGGCAACTTCATCGGCCAGGAAGCCTACGAAAACGCCGTGCAGAATTACTTCCAACTGGGCGTGCAGCAGTTCGAAGAGAAGCTGCGGGAGCAGTTGCTGTGGCAGAAGCTGCTTTCCATGGCCACAACCGGCGTCGCCGTTTCCGACGCTGAGATCGCCAAGGAGTTCGCGCGCCAGAACGTCAAGGTCAAGCTGGAATATGCCGTGCTCACCAACGCCGACGTGGAAAAGCTGATCAAGCCGACCGACGCCGAGCTGAAGAAATATTTTGAAGACAACAAGTCGCGCTACGCCGGCGCAATCCCTGAGAAGCGCAAGGCCAACTACATCGTGATTGATCGGCAGAAGGTGCTGGAGCAGGCCAAGCAATCCATCAACGACCAGCAACTGCTGGCCTATTACAACGCGCACCAGGACCAGTACCGCACCCCGGAACAGGTGCGCGTGCGCCACATCCTGATCGAGACGCCGCAGCCCGGGCCTGATGGCAAGGTGGACCAGAAGGCGGTTGACGCCGCTCGCGCCAAGGCAGCCGACATCGCGAAGCAGGTGCGCTCCGGCGCCAACTTTGCCGAGCTGGCAAAAAAGTATTCTGCTGACCCCGGCTCGAAGGACAAAGGCGGCGAAATTGGCTGGGTGACACCCACTTCAGGCTATGTGCCTGAGTTCATCAAGGGCTCGCTGGCGTTGAATGCCGGCCAAACCAGCGATCCGGTGCAGAGCGCCTTTGGTTTCCACGTGATCCAGGCGGAAGAAAAGAAGCCGGCCGGCGTGAAGCCGTTCAACGAAGTGAAAGACCAGATTGCGCAGGCGCTGGCGCAGGACAAGGCGGCAACCGAGCTGGACGCGCTGGCGGCCAAGGTGCAGAGCCAGGCGGCGACGGAAGGAATCGACAAGGCTGCGGCCAACAATCACGTGCAGGCCTTTCACAGCGAGTGGTTTACGCGCACCGACAACCTGCCGGGCGTAGGCAACGCGGCTGATTTCATGCAGGCGGTATTTACCGCCAAGCTGAATTCTGATCCTGTGAGCGTGCGGGTTCCTGCGGGCTACGCGATAGCGGTGCCGACGGAGGACCAGCCCGCCAAGACGCCGACCTTTGAGGAGTGGCGCTCGCACGTGGAGCAGGACTTCAAGCAGGCGCAATCCACCGCGCTGCTGGCGCAGCGCTCGCACGAACTGGCTGACCGCGCGCACGCCGAGCACGACCTGAAGAAAGCCGCCAAGGAACTGGGCGCGACGCTGAAAACCAGCGATCCGGTGACCATGAGCGGCCAGGTGCCGAACATCGGCGCGATGAGCGGGCCGGCCTCGGTGGCGTTTGACATGCAGCCGGGCGAGATCAGCAACGCCATTGATACCGGCGCGGGCGCGGTAGTGTTCACCGTGCTGGAAAAGCAGCAGCCCTCGGCCAACGAAGCGGCTCAGGGGCGCGAGCAGACGCGCGAGACCCTGCTGCAGCAGAAGCGGCAGCAACGGCTCAGCATGTTCATTGCTGATGTGCGCTCGCGGCTTGAGAAGCAGGGCAAGATCAAGATTAACCAGGCTGAGCTGAACCGCATCAGCGGCGGGAGCGGGAGCCCGTTGAGCGGCATGTAGCGGGCCGCGCGTGACGGCGCGGCTTTCATGCGCGTGGACGCTCCGTTCGTTTCCTTAGCAACAGAGTTGCTGAGGGGTACATCATAGGTTGCTTATGCTGGGTGAGCGTGCCTCCGGCATCCTGCTGCATCCCACATCGTTTCCATCGCGTGGCGGCATCGGCGACTTCGGCGCCGAAGCGCACCGCTTCATCGATTTCCTTGCCGGCGCTCGCCAGCGCATCTGGCAGGTGTTGCCGCTGAGCCCGCCCGGGCTCGGCAACTCTCCGTACTCTTCCACTTCGGCATTTGCCGGCAACCCGCTGCTCATCAGCCTGGAGCGGCTTGCCGACCATGGCTGGATTGATGCCGGCCGGGTGAAGGCGCTTCCCGATCACGACCAGGACGTGAATTTTGAAGAAGTGCGGGAGCGCAAGATGCCGCTGCTGCGTCAGGCGGCTGAGAATTTCCTGAATGCGGCAGGCGGAGGCGAGCGACAGCGATTTGCCGAATTTTCAGCGCGCAACGGCTGGTGGCTTGATGGTTTTGTGCTGTTTGACGTTTTGAAGGAACAGCACGGCGGCCGGAGCTGGAACCAGTGGCCGCGCGAGCTCTCACATCGCGACGGCGCAGCGCTCGAGCGCGCAAAGCACGAACTGGTCCGCGAACTTGACCGCGACCGCGCCATCCAGTTCGCCTTTTTTGATCAGTGGAATGAAATACGGCAACGCTGCCGGCGCAGCCACATTCGCATTATGGGCGACGTTGCCATCTTTGTGAACTATGACAGCGCCGACGTTTGGGAACACACCGGCATTTTCCGGCTCGATGAGGAGCGCAACCCTGAAGTGGTTTCAGGCGTGCCGCCGGATGCGTTCAGCTCAACCGGCCAGTATTGGGGAAATCCGCTCTACCGCTGGGACGTGCTGCGCCAGCGCGGCTACGACTGGTGGGTGCGCCGCATGCAATGGGCCATGGAGTGTTATGACCTGGTGCGGCTCGATCATTTTCGCGGCTTCGAGAGTTATTGGGAAATCCCCGCGCATGAAAAAACCGCCGTGAACGGCCGCTGGGTCAAAGGTCCGGCCGACGATCTGTTTCATCGCCTCCGCGAGGCGCTCAGCGGGCTGCCGTTCGTGGCAGAAGATTTGGGCATGATTACGCCCGAAGTGCACGCCTTTCGCGAGCGGCTGCAGGTTCCGGGAATGCGCGTGCTGCAGTTCGGGTTTGGCGATCCCGGCGCGCACATGTACCTGCCGCATCGCTATGAGCACAATGCGGTGGTGTATAGCGGCACCCACGACAACGACACTACGCTCGGTTGGTGGAAGCATTCGGCCGCGGAGCACGAGAAGAAAGCAGCGCAGGCGTATTTCGGCAACGCCTCCGATGGCATCTGCTGGGCGTTTATCCGCGCCGCTATGCACTCCGTTGCTGACCTTGCGGTGTTCCCATTGCAGGACGTGCTTTCGCTCGATAGCGATTGCCGCATGAACGTGCCCAGCAAGGCCGACGGCAACTGGCGCTGGCGCTACCGGCGCGATGCATTGAAGCCCGAACTGGAAAAGAAGCTGGCAGACCTGGTGGAAGTGACGGACCGCGCCGGAAACAAAAGCTGAGTGACTTTCTGCGAGCACTTGCTGGCTGCGAACTATTTGGAAACGCTAAGCAGCGCGACAGGGAAGTTGGCAAACACTTCGCGGCATAGCAAAGCGCGCCCGGCGGTGGCGCGCACAATCTCTCCCGTAAATACGTTCTCAAATTCGGTGGCGGCGCGAGGCGGCAAGGCGAGTTCCGTCTCGCCCCACATCTCGCCCACCGGCAGGCGCATTTCCCCCTGCGCCAGCGTGTAGCTGAGCCGCGGCACCGCAACCAGAGCCGAGGCGTGCCGCGAACCGGTTACCTGCTCTCGCATAAACGCGCACACGTGCTGTGCGTGGCGGCCGTTGGCGAACAGCGGCGTATAGCTGCCGGTGCGGAACACACCATGGTTCTGCTCACGAAACTTGAGCGCGCCGGCGATGGTGAAAAGCTTGATGCCGCCGTCTTCGGGCTGCGCCAGCCACTGCTGCAACACGGCTTTTGCCGCATCAAGCGGCGGCCTTGAGGCCGCTGCCGCCTGCAATTCCTCGAGCCTGCGGCGGCGCAAATCGAAATCGACCGGCCGGCGATTGTCAGGATCCACCAGGCTGTAGTCCCACAACTCGGTTCCCTGGTAGATATCGGGCAATCCCGGCGCCGTGATCTTCAGCAGGGTTTGCGCGAGCGAGTTGAGGCATCCGAAGAAGACCACCGGCTGCAGCAGAGACTCAAGCTGCTGCAAGAACACGTTTGGGCGCGCGCCGTTGCCGGGCGCCAGAATGCGCGCAATGAACTGGTTGAGCGCGTCAGTGTATTCCTGGTTCGGATTCACCCAGCTCAGGTTGACCTTGGCTTCGTGCACCGCCTTGGTCATGTACTGCTGCACCCGCTGGATGGCGCGCTCGCGTTCGGCGTCGTCGCGGATCGTGCGCGGCCACATCCCGATCAGCGTCTGGTATAGCAGGTATTCTTCGTTTCCATCGGGCACGGCGCGGCCGTCGGAAATGACGTGCTTGCGCCCCTTGTTGATGCGGCGCCAGCGCAGCAGGCACTGCGACCACTCCCGCGGCATCTCGCTCAGCACGTTGAGGCGCGCGCGCACGTCTTCGCTGCGCTTGGTGTCGTGCGTGGAGGTTGAAAGCATGCAGAACGGCCACAGGCGCAGCCGTTCCATGTTGGCCTTGTGAAATTCGTCGATTGAAATGCCGAACTGGTCGGGCGAGCCGCCCACCTCGTTTACCGAGATGAAGCGGTTATAAACGTAGCAGGCCGTGTCTTCCAGGCCTTTTGCCATTACCGGCCCGGTGAGTTGCTGGAACTTGAGCGTGAAGTAAAGGCGCCGCCGCCGGCCCTCGATGGTGTTTTTGGAATCGGGCGTCAGCAGCAGCACGGAGCGCACAAAATCGAAAATTGCCGCAGGCGTGCTCTCGTTGCGCCGCTTGGCACGGACGATTGCCTCGTTAATATAGCCGCGGTCGCGCTCGCTGATATTGCCGCGCTCATCGATGTAGGTGCGATACACCGGGAAGCACGCAATGGATTCGCGAATGGCGTCGCCCAGCGCCTTCACGGTGAAGTCGCGCGCGCGCCGGTCGGTAGAAGAAATTTCCTGCAGCAGGTGCGTCAGCACGCGCACTTCGCCCGCCATCGCCGAATCCATGATCAGCTTCTTGCTTTCGTAGATGATGGTGTCAACGCTGGTGCGAATGCCGGAGAATCGCTGGTACGCGGTGGTGAACTGCCGCCGGCTGTGCGAGTCGATAAAGATGCCGTTCACCAGGTTGGCGAACTCGTATCCCACCGTGCCGTCCACCGCCCATTCCGCGGGCAGCTCTTCGCCGTGCTCCAGGATTTTTTCCACGATCACGAACATCGGCGGCCCTTCCACCAGCCAGTCGTGCTCGCCCCAAACCTGCTGAACGTCGGTCTCGATTCCGTTGGCGGCGCTCTCGCCCCTCGGCTCGGGGCCCGCGCATTGCGCCGCCGCATACAGCATTTGCAGCCGCGTGAAGTATTGCGCCGGGTTCAGCAGCCCATCGGGATGGTCGATGCGCAAGCCGCTCACGCATCCATCGGCCAGCATTCGCCGGATCAGCTTGTGGGTCGAGGCGAAGACTTCGGGGTTCTCCATGCGCAACCCCACTAGATCGTTGATATCGAAGAAGCGCCGGTAGTTGATCTCCTCCGCCGAAACCCGCCAGTAGGCCATGCGGTAGGCCTGCGCCTCCAGCAGCCGGTGAAGCGCGTCAAAGCTGCGGCTGTTGCCGGGTTCGCCCATGATGTTGTTGAGCGCCCGCTGAATGATGGCGCGCACCTGGGCTGAGCGCACGCTCAGTTCGCCGAGCGCCCGCCGAAGTTCCGGAATGCGCGAGCTGCGCACGTGGCGCTGCTCAGGATCTTC
>Ga0070739_10007849_pt1 | contig 11151 bp, 5 predicted proteins | sample Coa_R1_7_FD_66445 | JGI IMG/M metagenome (GOLD analysis project Ga0070739, IMG submission 66445) | Surface soil microbial communities from Centralia Pennsylvania, which are recovering from an underground coalmine fire - Coalmine... | ecosystem: Environmental > Terrestrial > Soil > Unclassified ... | reverse complement strand
TGCCTGTTGCAAGGCTGTCGCGCACGGGCGCAAGAATCGGGACGGTGGTGAACAATTGTGAGTGGCAGGTCATGCAAGTCTCCGTGGGTGGCAATCCAGCGAAAGACGAGTTCTCAACCGACGTGTGGCAATACCGGCAGTCAATGCCCAACCCCCCGACATGATGTTGGTGACTGAAAGGTATTGGTTGCGATATAGGCACTCTCTGGAGAGTTGTGTAAGGCGACCAATATCCGGCCCACAGTACCCATCCGGCAAAGCAGATAAAAATCACAACGGCCAAAATGCTGGTCCGTGCGACGGTGTTGGTTCTCCGCTGAAAGATCTGAGGCATCCACGTTCCGTCCCGTTACGATCACCCGATAACCCAATAGTGCAGATGCAAAACTAACCATCACCACTATTACGGTAAATGGGGCGAAGACCCTAAAGCTGGAAAGACTTGATTGCTGACCGCGAATTTGCCCAGTGTACAACACCCAAAAAAGACTATTGATACCCAGCAGAAATTACTGTTTTGATTGCAATCAATTCTCGATTCTTGCCCTGAGATGCAAAATAAACCATCTTCAGTCAAGAATTCGAGACGCTATAATGAGTTTGCTTGCCACCATCGTGAAAGCCGTTCGTCCGCTGGTGCCAAACGCTTTGGTTAACCGCCTCGAACGCGAATATTTCAACCACCACTGGCATAGATTTGGGACCATGACAACTTTGCAAATTGACTCCACGCACAGACGCGCGTCCTGCGACCTGCAGCTTAAGGGAGAAACCCAACCGTTGCACGTCAACATTGCCCGCTATGAGCTGAGCGCGGAGAACGGGAAAACATTTCTGGAAATCCACGAAGTCTCCACCTCGCGCGAATGGATGACGCTGCTGGCCCAGCAATTGGTGAAAGGAAAAAAATTTGAAGTGCCGGAAATTGTAGCCAGCGTTCTCTGAAGGCCATATCAACCGCCTTTTCATGCTTCAGGCTTGATGCCTGCCCTGCCGCGCCGGGAGAACAATATCGTATTTTTCCACGTCGAATTTTAAAACAATTTGAACCCCCTCCACACCATTGCGCACGCAATAGGTGCGCGCGGTCACGGACGATTTGAAATCGTGCGCTCTTTCAGGTTGCGGCGTCCATTCCCCGGGCCCTTGAAAATAGAGCCCGGTGTCAAGTTGTTGCAAAAGCGCCTTCATGAATAATTCCCTACCCTTTGCGAAGTCCCCCAACCTTAATGCGCATCAGGCTTTCGCCGATAAATACTCCTTTTCCAAAATTTCCGTTCGCGATCTGGTAAATCCCCGGTCACGCGCTGACCATGACATTGGTTTGTGCCTGGTCCTTTGTGGGCAATTGACGTTGCTCCAGCGCTGACTGCAATTCGCTGGCTGACATTGCCTCCAACTGGTTCAGAATGCGCGCGGTCTTCTCAATCAGTCCTGGTGTTGTTTCAATCGCAACCAGATGTCGGCCCAGCTTCGCAATCGTTGGCGATTCAAACAAACTGCGCAGAGGCACTTCGACCTTAAAAACCTCACGCAACCGCGAGACCATCTGCGTCGCGAGCAACGAATGCCCGCCGAGCTTGAAGAAGTCATCCTCGACACCCACGCTGTCCAGTCCCAAAATCTCCCGCCAAATTCCCGCCAAGGCCTGTTCGACAGGATTGCGCGGAGCTATGAACGTTTCCAACGCCTCTTCCCTGATCGCATTCGGCGCGGGAAGCGCGCGGCGGTCAATCTTGCCGTTTGGCGTGAGCGGCATCGCCTCCAACACGACAAACGCCGAAGGCACCATGATCGCCGGGAGCCGCTGTTTCAGATGATTGCGCAATTGGATGGCAAGCTTCGCATCCGATCTGCCTTGCGCCGGCTGGTTCGCATAGGATGTCCACGGCTGCCAATGCCGAATCGCATCTTCAGGCGCGAAAGGCGGCAAATCCGCCCGGCGGAAAACGATGTCGAATGCGCCGGTGTTCGCCGCATCAAACGACCAGAGAACATCCACTTTGCAACCAGCTTCGCGCGCCAACGCCTGCGCCTGCTCGGGATCAATTGCAGTTCCATTTGCTGCTCCTTTAGAAAATGCACGCAGTTCACCCAGCGTTTCGGGACCTTCGCTTTGCGACATCCATTTCAAAGCACGATTTTCATTCTCAAGCCGCGCGTTCTCAGCTTTCCTAAATCCGACGTAACCCGAAGCGCTTTGCGACAGCGCCTCACGAATGTGATCGGCGGAAAGATTCAGCTTTGGATTTTCCAGCCAAACGACTTCTCCTGCGTTTGAAATGGGTTTGTCCATGTGAAGAACGACATCGTAACGGAAACGTGTGACTTCGTTGTGGAATCGCCCGGGCTTGAGCTGGATTTGAACCTGCGTGATGCGGGGCAAGTGCTCTTTCAATGCATAAAAGAATTCCGGCGCGATCACCAATTCTTCTTCATTGGCTGCTTGGGCCTGCACGCGTTGATGGAATTGATTGCGTGTAAGTTCAGCCGGCGCCTGGTGCATTTGCACCGATGCGTGAAACGATTCCAAGAGCTGAAGATTCCTCACATCACCAATGAAAATCCTGCCTCCCGGCGCAAGCGCCTTGACCGCATTTTCCAGGACGCGCACAAGATAATTGATGTCAGGAAAATATTGCGCGACGGAATTCAGAATGATGGTGTCAACGGACGCTGGCGGCAAATCTTTCCAATCGTCCGCTGATTTTTGCTGAAGTTTTACCTGCGGCAGCTCGTGCCGAAGCAATTGTTGCCGCAGGTATTCCAGGGCCCTTTCTGAGAAATCCCAGCCAAAATATTGCCGGCAATGTGGCGCCAGCCGAAACAGCAACAAACCTGTTCCGCAACCGATTTCCAGAGCATTTGCCGGTTGCAAATCGAGAATGCGTTCGACGGCGTGTTCCACCCATTCGTGCATTTCGGCTTCCGGCATCGGTTGGCCCGTGTAACTGCTGTTCCAACCGGCGATGTTGAAAGCGGGGTCGGGCGTCGGATTATCCTGGCTGTAGGCCCCGTCCCAAATCATTTGCCACTGGGTGAGGCGGCCGTCTGTGGTTTGCGAAGAATTGTTTTCGTTCTGGGCCGGCGAACGCCGGGGAACAACGTAGGCAATCAAGCGCGCATTCCCCGCTTGGTCTTCGTTCGCGACCACGACTGCTTCCTTCACCGTTGGATGAACGCCGAGTGCGCTTTCTATTTCGCCCAATTCAATGCGATGGCCGCGCAGTTTGACCTGATGGTCCAGCCTTCCGAGAAATTCAATCTCGCCATCTTCGCGATAACGCGCCAGATCGCCGGTGCGATAAACCCGCGCTGCCGGTTCTGTGCCCAGTGGATGCGGAATGAATCGTTCCGCGGTTAATTCTGGACGATTCAAATAACCGCGGGCCACGCCATCGCCGCCGATCAACAATTCTCCGGGTAACCCGGCCGGAACTGGATTTCCGTGTTTATCGCGGATGTAAATTTGTGTGTTCGCCAGCGGCTTGCCGATCGTCACAGTCCCATTTTCGCGCGTCAGCAACTTTGTGGTGGACCAGATGGTTGTTTCCGTGGGGCCGTACATGTTGTGGATGCGCCCGCGGGTGAGTTCCTGCAACTGTGCCGCCAGCGCCGTCGGCAATGCTTCGCCACCGACCAGTAGTTCTTGCAAGGCACTCAGCGCTGCCGCTCCGTCTGGCTCTGACACCAACATTCGCGCCAGTGAAGGCGTGCATTGCAAATGTGTCACTTGATGGCTCTTGATTTGCGCGGGAATGGAATAATTCGCTTTTTTTACCAAGGCGATATCATTTGCTTTTAGATTCAGTTCCTCCAAATAACGCAAGCTGGCCAGCACGGAATCAACGTCCACACCGAAGTCAATCAGGCAGGCGATTTCGTCCACGCCGATACGCCGCAATTCATTTACGCGCTTTAAACAACTTTCCGGCGTGCCAAACAAACCGCTCGTTTCAAAATAACGTTCGAAAGCGTGTTCCAATAGCGCTTCGGTATCGGCGGGACTCAACTTGCTGAAATCCGCCTCTGCCGGTCGCGACAAGGATGCCCGTTGCTGAAAGGCGGCGAAGCTCCATGCCGAAGCTGCTTTGCGAACCAGGTCCATGGAGGTTTTCAAATATTCCGTGAACGGCCCGCGCACTTTCTCGCGCACCTTTGGCAAGTCCTGGTCAACGTAAGTATGCAACATCAACGTCACATGACCGGCGCCAGGGCCATGTCCATGTTCGCGCCAGGCCTGGCGATAAATGGCAATTTTTCCCGCAACTTCCTCGATTGTTTGCCCGAGCAAATTTGTCAGGATGTTCGCACCCATTTCGCCCGCCTGCCGGAAAGTGTCCGGACTCGCCGAAGCGGTGATCCACACCGGCACATTCTGCTGGACTGGCCGCGGCAGGATTTTCACTTTCACTGGCTTGCCGTCCGGGCCGGAACAGGCGACGGTTTCGCCGCGCCATAGCTTCATCACCGTTTCAATTTGTTGAAACATGACTTTTTTGCGGTCTGAATAATTGCCCGGCGCCAAAACGAAATCGTTCGAATGCCAGCCTGAAGCAAAGGAGAGCCCAACCCTGCCATGCGACAAATTATCCACGACCGACCATTCCTCGGCGACGCGGATGGGATTGTGCAGGGGCAGAACAACGCTTCCGGCGCGGATTTGCACGCGTTTGGTGACAGCCGCAATCGCCGCGCTGGTCAAGGACGGATTGGGATACAATCCACCGAACTCATGGAAGTGGCGTTCGGGTGTCCAGACCGCTGCGAAACCATGCTGGTCGGCGAATTTTGCTCCCTCGAGTAAAAGTCTGTATCTGTCCTCCGGATTTTGCCCTTCATCTCCCGAAAAATAAAAGAGACTGAAATCCATCTTGCGCACCGGAGCTGAAGGAATTTCCGGCTCCAATCCGCGTTTGTTGTCTTCGCCTTGAACCACCACCTTGAAACCGCGCGTAAGCGTCCACAAAAGTTCCAGGACCGAAATATCAAATGAGATGCTGGTCACAGCCAGCCATGTGCCAGGATGATCGCGACCAAGCACGAGGTCCATTCCGGCAAAAAAATTCACCACATTGCGATGAGTCAGCATCACGCCCTTGGGCTTGCCCGTGGAACCCGACGTGTAAATCACGTAGATCAAATTGCTGGATTGCGGTTTTTTCGGAATGACGCGCGGTTCGGCAGGAAGAGGCGGAAGATTATCAAGACAAACCGCGGTTGCCTTATGCGGCGGAAGAGTGGAAAGCAACCGTTCCTGCGTGAGCAATACCGGCATTCGCGAGTCTTCAATCATGTGGGCCAGCCGTTCGCGCGGATACGCTGGATCAAGCGGCACATAGGCGCCGCCCGCTTTCAAAACACCAAGGATGCCGGCCATCATCTCAAGCGAACGCTCCACGCAAATTCCAACCAGCACGTCCGGGCCAACACCCAAACCGCGCAAATGCGTCGCGACCTCTTCTGCGCGTCGGTCTAATTCGCGAAAAGTCCATTGTTCCTCCTCAAAGACCACCGCTGCAGCATCAGGCGTCCGTTCAACCTGGGCTTCGAACAGTTCGTGAACGCAACGTTCACGCGGATATTCCAACTGGGTCGCATTCCATTCCTCAAGTGTTTGGCGTCGTTCTTTCTCAGCCAGCATGGGGAGAGCAGCCACGCGTTCATCGGGGTTTTCAGCGATGGCCTGCAGCAACGTCTGCAAATGACCGAGCATCCGGCAAATCGCCGCTTCCTGAAAGCGTTGCCGGTCAAATTCGATCTTCAGCAACAATTCCTTTTCCGCAAATCCATAGACCGTGAGCGGAAAATTCGTCTGGTCAATGACCCTGAATTCGCGCCGCTCCCAATCGCCGCCTTGCGAGCGCAACGTGGTATGGAGAGTGGCGCGGTCGAAAATCACAATGCTGTCAAACAAGGAAGCGCCAGAAGTAACTTCGCTCCATTTCTGGATGTCCAGCAAAGGCGTGTGTTCGTATGGCTGAAATGCCGTTTGGCGCTCATTGAATTTTTTCAGCCACTCCAGCACGGGACTTTCCGGTTCAATGCGCGCCCGGAGAGGAAGTGTGTTGATGAAAATTCCCGTCATGTTCTCCGCGCCTTCAACCGTGCCGCGACGTCCCGCCCGCGTGATTCCAAACACGACATCTTCTTCGCCGCTATAGCGGCCCAACAACACAGCCCATGCGCCCTGCAAGATGGCGCTGAAGCGCAACCCATTTTGCCGGGCAAGTTCCTTCAGTTTTGTGGTGACATCCGCCGGCAAACGCAGCGATTGCTCGCCATATTCCACCGTTGGGGGCTTTTCCTTGACGGGCAATGAATCCAGCATCAGCGGCGTTGGAGCGCGGAACCCTTTGAGTTCTGCCCGCCAAAAAGATTCAGCCTTGGAAAAATCCTGTTGCTCCAACCACGCAATGTAATCACGGAATGGGCGGGGCGTTGGCAGAGCGAATTCCCGCCCGGTGGCGGCCATTTCATAAAACGCAAACACCTCGTTTAAGACCGGCGCGAACGAGTTGCCATCAAGGACCGCATGGTGAAATGTCCAGACAAACTGAAACTCTTCATCTTTGTTGCGCAAAAGCGTGACCCGCATCAACGGCGCGCTATCGAGGACGAAGCCTCTGCGACGGTCTGCTTTCAAAAATGTCTCCAACTTCCGTTCGCGTTCAGCAGCCGAAAATAATCGCCAATCCTCAAAATCAAATGGGAGCGCGGCTTCTTCGGCGATTTCCTGCAAGGGATTCTTCAGGCCCTCCGATCGGAACGCTGTGCGCAGAACATCGTGACGTTCGACGACTTTTCTCCACGCCACCTCGAACCACGAGATGTTGAGCGGATGCCGCAATGTGCCGATGATTTGCTGAATATTCACGCCCGATTCCGGCGCGTAAAGGCTGTGAAACAACATGCCCTGCTGCATCGGTGACAGCGCGTAGCAGGTTTCGGGTTGGATTCCTTCCATTGGATTTACTCGGTTCAATACTTCTGATGCAAAACTACCGAGTCCCATCAAACCCGTTTTAAACGTGCAGGTATATGGGTTATTTCCCCCTTACGGTTTGGGTCGCAAGGTTTTGAATAAATTTCAAAGATTCATCGCCACTACCGAAGCAACGCATTCAGGAGCGCATCAATTCCCATCCCTTGTGACCGAACTTGAATTTTTCCGGCCAGATGATTTCGGCAAGGATTTCCAAGGATTCAACGATTCGCGGCCCGGGACGATTGAAATATGCATTCCCATCAGTCAGGTACACGCGCTTCTTTTTGACTGCCTCCAATTTCGTCCAGACCGGATGGCGGACCAGAGCGGTCGCCTCCGAGCGAACACGATTCAAATCAAACCCGCAAGGCATCAGCACGATGATTTCCGGGTCCACTTTCAACAATGCCTCCCCATCCATCCACGCGGAATGTTTCCCCGCCTGGTCCAAAACGTTTGCGCCTCCGACCAGTTCCACCAATTCCGGGACCCAATTTCCCGCAGCCATCAATGGCTCAATCCATTCAATACAGGCGACCGACGGACGTTTTGTCACGACGCATGTTTTTTCGATGATGCTTACGACGCGGTTTTTCAATGCGCGCAAAACTTCACGGCCATGTTCCTCGATATTCAGCGCGTTCGCCACCCGGCGGATGCCGTCCCAAATTTCCGCCATTCGAGCAGGCGCTAGTGAAAGTATCTCCGGCCGATTGCCGGGCCAATTGCCAATCATCTCTTCCACTTCGCGCAGGCTGACGGCGCAAACATCACACTGCCCTTGCGTGATGATAATGTCCGGTTGCAATTCCTTGATCTTCGGCGCATCCAAACGATAGAGCGACTTGTCGCCTTCGGGCTGAGTGCCGTTTTGCAACTCCTTTATCTGGCGATTGATTTCAGCGCTGCTGGCCGTGTTTCCAGTATTGATCTTTGATTCTGTGCAGGCAGGCAACTTGCGGATTTCCGGCGGAAAATCGCATTCGTGCGAGCGGCCAACCAGCAATTCACTTGCGCCAAGCGCGCAAACCATTTCGGTGGCGGCGGGAAGCAAAGAAATGACACGTTTGGCCTTCAATCAAAGCTCGCCGTAAAAAAGGAGCGGCAGGTTTTTTAACCTGCCGTCTTGAATATCATTTTGGATCAATCGCAAACCCTCAACTGGCCACACGCTCATTGGCGCTGGCGCGGGACGCAGTCACCGATTCGCGCGCTGATTCTTCGGGAATACGCATGCCGTAGAAGGAGCGGTACACAAAGATCAATCCGATTAAGGCAAATATGGAGCCGATGATGTACTTGGTGCCAACGTCGTGCATGTTCACCGCGATCTCCACCGCCAAAAGCCCGAACAGCGTGGTGAACTTGATCACAGGGTTCATCGCGACCGAAGAAGTGTCCTTGAACGGATCGCCCACGGTGTCCCCAACGACGGTTGCCGCGTGCAAATCAGTCCCTTTCTGGCGCAGATCAACCTCAACGATTTTCTTGGCGTTGTCCCACGCGCCGCCTGCATTGGCCATGAAGATGGCCTGGAACAAGCCGAAGAACGCGATGCCGATCAGATAGCCGATGAAGAAATACGGATTGAAAAACGGCAGCGCCAGCGCGAAGCAGAACACCACAATGAAAATGTTCCACATGCCGCGTTGCGCATAGACCGTGCAGATGCGCACCACTTCCTTGCTGTCCTTTTCCGACGCCGTGCTGGCGTCGAGCTTCATGTGTTCCTTGATGTACACCACCGCACGATAAGCCCCGGTGACCACCGCCTGGGTTGAAGCTCCGGTGAACCAGTAAATCACCGCGCCGCCGGCAATGAGGCCCAGAATGATTTCAGGCTGAACGATGCTCAACTTCTTCACGACGTCACCGAACATGTTTTCCAGCAAAATGATCATGCTGAACACCATCGTCGTGGCCCCGACGACCGCCGTCCCGATCAACACCGGCTTGGCAGTGGCCTTGAAGGTGTTGCCCGAGCCGTCGCCTTTTTCCAGAAGATATTTGGCGTGTTCAAAATCCGCGTCGAACCCGAAGTCGCGCCTGAGTTCGCCCTTGATATCGTTGCGCGATTCAATCTGGCTCAATTCATAAACCGATTGCGCGTTGTCGGTCACGGGGCCGTAGCTGTCCACCGCGATGGTCACCGGGCCCATGCCAAGGAACCCGAATGCCACCAAGCCGAACGCGAAGATCGGCGCGGCGAACTGGTAGTTCTGCGGCATGATTGAAAGCAACGCCTGATGCTGCGAGAAGTAATACGAAATCGCCATCAGGACCATGATGCACAACCCCATCCAAAACGCGGAGAAGTTGCCCGCCACGAAGCCAGAAAGGATGTTCAAGGACGCGCCGCCGTGCTTCGAGGAATTGGTCACTTCCCGCACATGCCGCGAAGTCGTGCTGACGAACACCTTCGTAAATTCCGGTATTAGTGCGCCAGCTATCGTCCCGCAACTGATGATGATGGACAGCACCCACCACAACGCCGGTTGCTCGTAGCCGGTCGCGTCCCGAAAATCGCCCAGCAACAATTTGCTCGCGCCAAAGGTGATGGCAATGGAAACCGCCGAAGTCAGCCAGACCAGGTGCGTCAAGGGCGCTTCGAAATCGAAATCCTTCTTGTTGCCGAACATGCTCTTGCTCACCAGTTCATTGGCAAAATACGATATGAGCGACGTCACAATCATCAGCGCGCGCATGACGAACAGCCAGATGATGAGCTTCGCGCAAATGGCCTGCGCGTTGGCAAGCGCAAGCGCAAGAAAAGCGATGAGCGCCACACCGGTCACGCCGTAGGTTTCAAAACCGTCCGCGGTTGGCCCGACGGAATCGCCCGCGTTGTCGCCAGTGCAATCCGCGATCACACCCGGGTTTTTCGGATCGTCTTCCGGCAGTTTGAAAACGATTTTCATCAGGTCCGAGCCGATGTCCGCAATCTTGGTGAAAATACCGCCGCAGATGCGCAGCACGCTCGCGCCGAGCGATTCACCGATGGCGAAACCGATGAAGCACGGTCCGGCAAGGTGAAGGCCCTCTGGCAAAAGGAGAATGCAGCTCATGAAGAACAATTCGACTGCGACCAGCAGCAGGCCGATGCTCATGCCCGAACGCAGCGGGATGCTCAGCGTGTCAAGCGGATTGCCCTTCAGCGCGGAAAAGGCCGTCCGCGAGTTGGAAATCGTGTTGATGCGGATGCCGAACCATGCCACGCCGTAAGAACCGAGAATGCCCAGGACGGATGAAAGCAGGATGACGATGATGTTCCCGGCAGTATTTTTATCGAGAACGCCGAAGTAATAGATCATGCAAGCCGCAATCAACACCCAAAGGATGAGCAGAAACTTGCCTTGCGTGAACAGGTAGGTTTTGCAGGTTTCCCAGATGGTATTGGAAACGTTCGCCATGCTGGAATGCACCGGCAGCGCCTTCGTCTGCACATACTGCCAGACGCCGAACAAGGCTCCTATCACGCAAATTCCAATGCCTATATACATCAACGCCGGACCGCTGATGCCCCATAAACCGGGGAATTTCACCGAGTTTAAATTCGGGATGTTGATGTCCGCTTCACTGGCGAATGCCCCTTTGCAGGTGCCAAGCAGAGCCAACAGAATCAAGAACCATGATTTCTTTTTATACATATGGGTTATTTTGGAGGATATATAGCAGAGACAAAATTAACGCGCGAGAGATTTTTGGGTTTTCTCGTTTATGAAAACGCAAGTCATTAAGTGACAGTTATTTCCATTCATTAGATTTACTATCTGTATTTCACCGGACTTCATTAGACAAAGTTGTGCCACAAAAGAAGGAGTCGGCAAGTCCTAAATTTCAAGCGTCCGAGATGGCAAATCGCGTCCATTTTCAGCCTATTTTCATCCGCAGTTTCGGCGTTTTGTTTGTGAGCGCAACCATTTCTTTAAATCCTGACCGGTTTAGCTAAGTCCTATTAGAATCCCAGTACCATCGGGGACGCAGGAACATATCTCAAACCATTTAGAATGCAATGCTTGAATGCGCCAGGTGGCTGGTTTGTACGAAATGAGGATTTTTTCCAATATTTTATGAAATGTCGTGAAATGTTAGGTGGTTACCGCAAATTGCGCCGGAGGTTTCGGGATGGGTGCTTCGTATGTTCTTTTCACCTGGATTTTGGA
>Ga0070739_10007847_pt1 | contig 11153 bp, 9 predicted proteins | sample Coa_R1_7_FD_66445 | JGI IMG/M metagenome (GOLD analysis project Ga0070739, IMG submission 66445) | Surface soil microbial communities from Centralia Pennsylvania, which are recovering from an underground coalmine fire - Coalmine... | ecosystem: Environmental > Terrestrial > Soil > Unclassified ... | reverse complement strand
TGATGATCGTGCAGCGCGGTCGTGTCGTTGCCGGCGGTCCGCGCGGCGCGCGGGCGCGCATCCGCGACGGCCGCGTCCGCTTCGGGAAGATCGACTTCATGGCCGAGGGCGCGGCGCTCGGCCTGCACGGAACGCGCATCGTCGCCGTCGAGCCGGCGCGCGCGGTTGCCGCGACCGAGCTGCCGTACCGGCGCCGGCTCCTCCTCGCGGGGCTGCTCGCGCTCGTGATGGCAGGCGCGTTCGCAACACGGCTCGGGCGGCCGGTGGCGCGGCTGCTGAACGACGTGACGAGGCTGACCCGGCAGGCGCAGACGGACGCGCTCACTGGCCTCGCGAACCGGCGGACGCTCGACGAGCGCCTGGCGGAGGAGCTCGACCGCGCGCGCGAGCGGAAGGCGCACGTCGCCTACGTGCTCGCCGACATCGACGACTTCAAGCTCGTCAACGACCGGTACGGCCACAAGGCCGGCGACGAGGTGCTGCGTCAGGTCGCCCGGGTCTTCGCGGAGTCCGTGCGCGAGCTCGACCTGGCCGCCCGCTACGGCGGCGAGGAGTTCGCCCTCGTGCTGCCCGGGACGCAGGTCCCCGGCGCGCGCCGCATCGTCGAGCGCATCCGCAGCGCGATCGCCGAGCTCGAGGTCAGGACGTCCGACGGCACGCCGCTCACGATCACGGCGAGCTTCGGCATCGCCGTCTTCCCCACCTTCGGCAGCGCCGACGCGCTGCTGGACGCGGCGGACAGCGCGCTCTACACGGCGAAGCGCAACGGCAAGAACCGCGTCGTCGCAGAGACGAAGCGCGGCAGGCCGGTCGCCGCGCCGGTCGCCGCCGCGACCTGAGTGGTTACCCGCCGCGGCGCGCGAGGTACATCCCGCGCGATGCCGGAGGCCGTCGTCACCGTCGCCGAGGTCAAGGGGTTCAAGACCCAGTCCGGAAACACGCGGTTCGTCCTGCACGACGAGGAGGGCCGCGAGTACAGCACCTTCCGTGACGAGATCGCGCGCGCGGCGCTCGCGGCGGAGGGACGGCGCGCGCGCATCACCTTCCACGAGCAGCAGCGCGGCCGCTACACGAACGTCTACCTCGACTCCGTCGAGCCGCTCGAGGACGACGCGGGCGCGGAGACGCCGGCGTCGGAGGCGGTCGAGGAGGTCGCGTGGAAGACGGCGATCGACGCCGCGCCGTGGCTCCTCGGCGGCGAGCCGGAGGAGCCGGTGCCGCCGGACGAGCTGTTCGAGCGGCTGCAGCCGTTCAAGGAGCGCGTCGCGGAGGACATCCGCGCGAGCGGCGACGAGGACCGCTAGATCCGGCGCGCGCCGACGTAGCGGCTCGCGTACCAGTCGTCGGAGAGGCTGTCGATGCGCACGAACGCGCCCGTGTGCGGCGCGTCCACGAACTCGCCGTCGCCGATGTAGATGCCGACGTGGTTCAGCCCGTCGAAGAACACGAGGTCGCCGGCCTGCAGCTGGTCGCGCGGCACGGGCACGCCGTAGCCGTACTGCGCGGCGGCGAAGTGCGGGAGGTCGACGCCGAGCTGTGCGTAGACGTAGCTGACGAGGCCCGAGCAGTCGAAGCCCGCCGGCGTCGAGCCGCCCCAGAGGTAGGGCACGCCGATGTAGTTCAGCGCGAGCGACGCCGCCTCCGGATGCCCGGCCGCGGTGACCGGCGCCGACGGCTGTACGACGGGCGCGGGCGCCGTCGTCGCGGGGTCGGCCGGCGCCGGGGCGGCCGGTGCCGCCGCCGGGGCCGCGGGGGCGGTCGTGGCCGGCGCCGATGTCGGCGCCGCGGTCGTGGTCGCGGCGGCGGTCGTCGTCTCGGCCGCGGCAGCCGCGGCGCGCGCCGCCTGTGCCTGGGCCGCTGCCTGCGCCCGCGCCCGGGCGCTCGCCTCGGCCCGGGCACGCGCCGCCGCCCTCGCCGCGCGCGCCTGCGCCGCGCGCTCGGCGGCGAGCCGGGCGCGCGCCTCTGCGAGGAGCCGCTCCTGCCGGGCGCGCTGCTCCGCCTCGAGGTGGGCGATCTGCCCCTGCACCGACGCGAGCAGCCGCCGGCGCTCGCCGAGGCTCGACTCCGCCGCCTGTCGCGTCTGCGCGATCTGGGCCAGCGAGCGGGCCGCGTCGCGACGATCGGCGCGCAGGGCGGCGACGCTCGCCTGCATGCGTTCGCGCGCCGACCTCGCCGCCGCCGCCACCTCGCTCCGCTCGTGCGAGATCGCCGCCTCGTCGTCCGCGATCGTGAGCATGTCGCCGATCGTGCCCGCGCCCATGATCGCCTCGAGCGGCGACGGCGTGCCGGAGGTGTACAGCGAGACGACGAGCCGCGCGACGTCGTTCGTCGCACGCCGGTACTGGCGGCGCGCCTGCGTGAGCATCACACGCTCGTGCCGCAGCCGCCCCTCGACGGTCTGCAGGTGGACGCGCGCGCCGTCGTAGCGCTCGCTGAGGACGCTCAGCCGCTCGTCGAGCGCGGAGATCTGGTCGAGGACGGCGGCGGCCTCCGCGCGCTTCGCCTTCAGCGGCGGCGAGTCGGCGCCGGTCGACGCCGCGGGCACGGCGGCGACGGCAAGCGCGGTCGCCGCGGCCGCCGGCAGCAACCGGAGCGAGACGCAGACGAGGGGTCGACGGAGCACCGAAAGGCGAACCTTCTCGGTCCGCGGGCCGTTTCCCTCCCCCAGGTCGACGTCCGGCCGCACGGGTTCCCGAGTCTAGGACGGGACGCGGCCGGCGACAACCCGGGTCAGACGCCGAGCGGCCGGAGTCCGAAGGCGACGGCGCGCATCGTCTGGTTCGACAGCCCGTCGAGCAGCGTGTTGACGACCCAGTAGGTGGCGCCGCGGTCGTGCAAAACCACCATGTGCAGGCGGCTGCCGTGGTAGTAGAACGTGTACGTGCGGCCGCCGCGCACGATCTGCGTGTTGCGGTCGGCGAGGATCGGCGCCGCGCTCCAGTCCGTCTCCTCGATGCCCCAGTACTCGCCGGACGGCAGGCCGAAGACGAGCCGCACGGCCTTGTGCCCGGACGCGATCTCGTAGACGCGCGCCGGCGCAGAGGCGTAGCCCCAGCTCGGCGTCGAGCCCTCCGGCAGCACCGTGGGCGTCTCGAGCGTGAACGGGGCCTTCGGCTCGAACGGCCGCAGGAGCTGCGCGCCCGTCGCGGCATCGGCGACGACCCCGGCGGGCACGGCGGCCGCAGGTCGCCGCGCGGCGGGACGCGGCGGACGAGCGTGCTTGCTCGCACGTGCCGGCTTCGCCGCGCCGACGACGCGCGGATGGAGGAACGAGCGCACGGCCTGGCGGATCGCGTCGGGGGTCGCGGCGAGCTCGTCGGCGCCGCCGATCACGACCTCGCTCACGTTCGTGAGCGCCGTCTGCACGACGTGGCCCGGCGGCAGCTGCGCGGCGAAGAAGGCGTAGCCGAGCATCGTCCGGTCGCTGAGGCCTTGCTTCGACCCGATCTCGACGTTGCTCGTGATCGCGTTGACGAGGCCGGGCAGCTTCAGCGGCTGGAAGTGGCGCGCGATCTGGTCCTTCACCGCCTGCACGAACGCCTGCTCGCGCGCCAGCCGGTAGAGGTCCGAGTCGGTATGGCGGTAGCGCACGTACGCGAGAGCCTCCGCGCCGGTCAGCTTCTGGTAGCCGGGCTGGAGGTCGATGTTGGCGTAGTTCGTCTCGGGCGTGCCGATGTTGCGGTTGTAGTACCGGCGGTCGACGTCCATCCAGATGCCGCCGAGGCGGTCGACGATCTGCTGGAAGCCGCGGAAGTCGACGAGCGCGAGGTAGTTGACGGAGAGGCCGGTGAGGTGACGGATCGTGTCGAGGACGCCTTTCGGGCCGCAGCGCTCGTACGCGGAGTTGATGCGGCCGCTCGTCACGGGGCGGCCCGGGCAGTAGAGCGACACGTCGAGGTCGCGCGGGATCGAGAGCAGCGAGATCGTCTTCGTGCGCGGGTCGGCGCGCACGAGCATCATCGTGTCCGTGTTCCGGTCGGCGGTCTGCAGGCGCTTGTCGACGCCGAGCAGGAGCGCCGTGGCCGGCTTCCCCGCCTTCGGCTGCACGAGCTGCTTCTCGGCACGCTTGACCGCCGGCGTGTGCGCCTGCAGCTGCTGCACCGAGCGGTCGAGCCAGAGGGCGACCCCGCCCGCCGCGCCGAGCGCGAGCGCGAGCGCGGCGAGGACGAGCACGAGGAGGACGCGCAGGCATCGGCGCAGGAGCGACGGGCGCTTCGGCGCCGGCGCCCGGTAGTACCGGACGTCGCCGGCGTCAGCCCGCAGGGCCCGTTTCAGCGTCGTTCGCATCTACAGCCGCCACGCCTGCCCGCACACCCGGTGGTGGTGAATCGTCATGCGCACCCGCGAATCCTCTCATCCACCCGCGCACACAGACCACGGCGGCACGGCCCCGCCGGGGAGGAGCACGACGCGGCGACCGGGCTCGACGCCCGCCATGATCGCGCGCCCGTGGTCCCACAGGTCGTGGCCGTGCCGGCTCTTCGTCACCCACGCCGACACCGGGCGTCCCACCTCGTTCGCGAGCCGCTGCAGCGTCGCCGCGTTCGCCGTGAGGTCACACGTCGCGCCGAGGAACTCGTGCTGCTCGCTTCCCGAGGTGCTCCAGATGACCGTCAGGTCCGTGCCGCCGCGCACGAGGGTCGCGAGCCCGCCGACGCTCACCGTGCGTGCGCGCAGCGCCGCGGGCGAGCCGCCGGTCTCGGCGTCGATCTCCCGCGCCGTCGGGTGCGTCGGCGGCAGCCGCTGCCGGCGGGCGACGAGGTCGAGGAAGGAGTCGATGACGATGAGGCGCTGCGGCCGGAGCTCGGGATGGTGCGAGGCGAGCGTCGCGACGCCGAATCCGGAGTAGGAGACGCCGATGAGGACGAGCGGGCCCCCGACCCGCCAGTGCAGCGCCGCGATCTTGCGCGCGAAGTCGGCGAGGTACGCCGGGTCGCCCCAGTCGAGGTGGCGGCGGCTGCGCAACCCGTAGCCCGTGTAGCCGTCCTTGAAGTACCGCCCGCAGATGAGCGTGTACCCCTCGCGCCGTGCGAGCGCCTGGACCTGCAGGCAGTACGCCCACCCGCCGGTCGTCGCCATCACGCCGCGGGGATGCGCGACGGGGTAGACGGAGACGATCGCAGGCGACTGCGCGCCTCGCGCCGACGAGGCGGCGAGCGCCGCGGTCGTCGCGAGCGCAGCGATCGCCGCGAGCCTCATCGCTCGTTCGAGATGGAGACGGCCTCCGTGAGGGAACCGCGGTTCCCGCAGGTGTCGGCGACGTTCACGGTCAGCCGGTAGCTGCCGTCCGCGAGCCGCAGCGTGTCGAGCGGACGCGGGGTGAGGTTGAACAGATAACGGCCGGGGACGTGCCAGTAGAAGCGGCGGCCGAAGACGGGGAAGTTCTGGTACGTGCCGGGCGCGTACACACGCCAGAAGTCGCGGTTGTACGGCTCGGTCCTGCGGAAGTCGGCGACGACATCCGTCGGCACGACCACCTTCCCGGAGGGGGTCGAGAGATGCCAGGCGACGTACGCCGGCGTGACCGGGAAGCCGAACCAGGTGCCCGGCACCGGCACGGGCGTGCGGTCCTCGGCGTCGGCGGCGATCCGCACGAGGCCGTGGAGGTGGAGCGGCCCCGTGTCGCGTCCCTCCGCGTTCCGGAAGACGAGCCCGTCGACCGCGGGTGCGGTGTGGTCGCGGTAGGGCTCGAGGTGACCGGGGTCGAGCGGATTGTGCGGGCGGAAGACGTCGATCTCCGTCAGGTGGACGTGCAGCCACTCGCGCCCGACCGTGCCGAGGACCGTGCGGTCGACGACGACGCGCTCGCCGAGGCGAACACGCGGACGGATGTGGAAGTACTGGAACCGGCGCTCGTCGCTCGTCGAGACGGTCACCTCGTCGGCGTAGAGCAGCGCCGTGACGACGCCCGACACCACCGGATAGACCCGCGTGCCCGTCGGCGCCGCGATGTCGACGCCGTTGTGGAACGTGAAGGATCCGGCCGAGCGCGGACTGTCGTCGCCGATCGGGCTCTCCGCGAACGTGCGCGGATCGCCGAAGAAGCCCCGGATCGGGTGCTGCCGGTCGAACGGCCGGATCGGGTAGTGGTACGTGAGCGCCGTCCTCGGCGGGTGGTTGCACGGCGACACCCTGGCGACGTGCTCGGTGCGCCGGATCGGGGGCGGGTGGCCGGCGCCCGCGGCCGCGGGGACGACGAGCGCGGCGGCGGCCGCAGCGACTCCGCAGAGGGCGCGCACGTGTCCGCTAACGGTCAGACCGGATCGTGGCCCAGAAGACGACCACGACCGCACCGACGAGCGCCCACATCGTGATCACGTCGCGCACACGTTCGTTGTGCCAGTGCCGCGACGGCGGGAAAGGCCCGGCGGCGGCGCCTTAACCCGACGTTCACGTCACCTTCTTCTCATGAGAGCGGCGCAGGATCCACGCCGCCGGAGAGAGCCGCTGCGCTAGCCTGCGAGGCGCGGGCAGCACGAACGAAAGGACGTCATGAGCATCTTCCGCCGCCTCTCCACCCGACGTCTCCTCGCACTGCTCGGCGGCGTCGCCGCTCTTGCGGTCGGCGCAGGCGTGCTCGCCGTGACGGCGATCGGCGGCTCCGGCGCGCCCCCCGCTCCCGAGCCGCTCGCGCAGGCCGTCCACGACGCCCTCGTCGCTCCCACGCCCGACGGCATCACGGCGCGTGTGACGTTCACGAACAACCTGGTGCCGAACACGTCGTTCCTGGGCAACGCGACGAGCGCGCTTCTCGGCGCGTCCGGGCGGCTCTGGCTGACGAACGACGGGCGCGGCCGGATCGAGCTGCAGTCGGACGCCGGCGACACCGACATCATGTGGAGCGGCAACGACGTCACCGTGTACGACTCGTCTTCGGACACCGCGTACGAGCTCACGCTGCCTGCTCACGACGCGGCGAACGGCGGTCAGACGTCCCCGCCGACCGTCGACCAGATCGCCGCGGCGCTCGCGAAGCTCGGCTCCTACACGAACATCTCGGACGCGCTGCCGGACGTGGTCGCGGGCGAGCCCGCGTACTCCGTCTCCGTCTCGCCGAAGTCGAACGGCGGCCTCTTCGGCGACCTGCAGCTTTCGTGGGACGCCACGAACGGCACGCCGCTCCGCGTCGCGGTCACGGCGCAGGGCGACCCGACGCCGATGCTCGCGCTCGAGGTGACGAACATCTCCTACGGCGCGGTCTCTGATTCCGACGTCACCCTGCCGATCCCGTCGAGCGCGAAGGTCGTCGATCTCGGCACGCCCACGGCGCCGGGCGCCGGCAGCGGGCAGCAGCCGGTGACCGGTATCGCGGCGGTGCGCGCCGCAGCCGGGTTCGCCGTCGTCGCGCCGGATTCGGTCGGCGGCCGCCCGCTGACGTCGGCCCGCCTCGTCGGCCACGGCGCCATGCTCACCTACGGCGACGGGCTCGGCGCGCTCGTCGTGCACGAGCGTGCCGCCGACGGCGGCGCAGCCGCGCCGTCGTTCCTCGACGCGCTGCCGAGGGTGTCGCTCGGGAGCGTCGACGCGCACGAGCTGCAGACGCCGCTCGGCACCGTGCTCGCGTTCGACCACGGCGGGCTGTCGTTCGTCGTCGGCGGCTCGATGACGGGCGCGGACGCGGAGGCCGCCGCCAAGGCGTTCGCGTGAGCGACGCGCCGCCGCTCGCGGCGCGCGGTCTCGTCAAGCGCTACGGCGGCCTCGTCGCGGTCGACGACGTCGACCTGACGGTCGAGGCGGGCGACGTCTTCGGCTACCTGGGCCCGAACGGCGCCGGGAAGACGACGTCGCTGCGGATGATGCTCGGCCTGATCAGGCCCACGTCCGGGTGCGTCGAGCTCTTCGGCCGCGACCCGCTCCTCGCCGGCGCGCGCGCCCTGGACGGCGTCGCCGGCTTCGTCGAGGGGCCGCGCTTCTACCCGTACCTGAGCGCGCGCGAGAACCTCGAGCTGCTCGCCGACTACGACGGCGCCGGCACGCGCGCGCGCGTCCGCGAGGTGCTCGAGCTCGTCGAGCTCGCAGACCGCGCCTCCGACCGCGTCGGCGGCTACTCGCACGGGATGAAGCAGCGGCTCGGCATCGCCGCGTCGCTGCTGCGGCGCCCGCGCCTGCTCCTGCTCGACGAGCCGACGACCGGCCTCGACCCCGCCGGCATGCGCGACATGCGCGAGCTCGTGCGGCGGCTCGCGGCGGAGCGCATCACGATCCTGCTCTCGAGCCACCTCCTGTACGAGGTCGAGGAGCTCTGCAACCGCGTGGCGATCGTCCGCCGCGGCCGCGTCGTCTACGAGGGGACGCTCTCGGACCTGAAGGCCACCGCCGCCACGCACTACCGCCTGCGCGCAGCCGACGCCGAGACGGCGGCGCGCGCCTGCGCGACCGTCGGCGGCATCGCGGACGTTCGGCTCGAGAGCGGCGACGTGCGCTTCACCGGCGGGGACGACGCCGTCGCGGCGCTCACCGTCGCGCTCGGCCGCGCAGGCATCGGCTTCACAGCGCTCGTTCCCGAGACGGCGAGCCTCGAGGAGCTCTTCCTCGGCCTGACGGAAGAGCACGACGCACCCGCCGCGGCCGAGCCCGAGGCTGCGTGATGGGCGCCGTCTACCGCTGGGAGATCCGGAAGCTGCGCGCCCAGAAGCGGACGTATCTCGGGCTCGGCGGGGCGATCCTCGTGCCGATCATCTTCGTGGTCGGCATCTCGACGCAGCACGGCGGCGGGCCGAACGACATCCCGCTCGGCCGCGCGATCCGCGACACGGGGCTCGCGACGCCGTTCCTCGTCCTCTTCTTCATGTCGATCTGGGGACTGCCGCTGATCACCGCGCTCGTCGCGGGTGACATCGTCGCCGCCGAGAGCCACAACGGGACGCTGAAGACGATCCTCACGCGGTCACGCGACCGGGGCGAGATCTTCGCGGGCAAGGCGTTCGCCGCCGCGACGTACACGCTTTTGGCGCTCCTCGCGATGACCGCGGTCGGCGTCGCCGCCGGCACGGCGGAGTTCGGGTGGCACCCGCTCGTGTCGCTCTCCGGGACGACGGTGCCGCCGCTGAAGAGCCTCGGGCTCCTCGCCGCGAGCACGGCCGTCTACGCGTGGCCGCTGCTCGCGATCGCGGCGTTCGGGCTCCTGCTCTCGACGGCGACGCGAAACAGCGCCGCGTCCGTCGTCGGCACGCTCATGTTCGCCCTTCTCATGCAGCTGCTCGGGGCCGTCCCCGGCACGGAGGTGATCCGCCCCTACCTGCTCGGCGAGCAGTTCTCGGCCTGGCACGGCTTCCTGCGCCAGCCGACGGACTGGGCGCCCGTCATCCGCGCCGCCTGGCTGTGCGCGCTCTACGCGGGCGTGCCGCTCTTCGCCGCCTACCTCGTCTTCCTGCGCCGCGACGTCGCCGGCGAGTAGGCGCTCGCTAGCGGCAGACCGCCTCGCCGTCCGCGTCGAGCAGCAGCGCCGCGACCGAGACCGGCCCCTCGGCGGCGTGCAGCGTGAAGCTCCCCCGGCGCTCGACGTGCAGGTACGTCATGTCGTCCGGCGCGCGGCTGACGCAGAGGGCGCCGCGCCGCAGCTTCCAGTACGGCGTGAAGTGCACGCGCATCAGGTAGCGGCCGGGGCGGGAGGCCCAACCGCGGATGCCGCTGAAGCTCTGAGCGACGATCGCGGCGCGTGCGCTCCCCGTCACGATCGGCGTCGCGTGCGGAAGCTCGTACACGCTGCCTTCGCGCGAGGAGAAGACGCGGGCGAGCCCCGACCGCCCCGAGCGCAGAAGGCGCAGCTCGGGCCCCGCCTCGGCGGCGGGCGCCGTGTTCGCCACGACCACGTCCTCGACACCGACGCTGCGAAGCCACGCGCGGTAGGCCCGCGGCGTCAGCGGCCGCCGGTAGAGCGCGGCGTTCGCGCCGCTGTCGAGCTGTTGGTACCAGCCGCGCGCGATCGCGAAGCCGGCGCGAGGGACGTAGTACGCCTCCCAGTGGTTCACCGTCGGCACCACCTCGAGACGAAACGCCGCCGAGGAATGCCGACGAACGTACGTGAGCATCGGCCGCCAGAATCCGACGGCGGCGGCCGGGTCGTCGCGGGAGACGACGGTCGCGACGTACGGCCCGACGTTCGCCGCGAACGCGCCCACGACCGCGGGCACGGCGAGCCAGCATGGTCGAAAGCGCGCGAGCGACGCCGCGATCAGCATGATCGGAAACACGACGGTCGCCGGCCGCAGGAGGTTGTGCCCGAACGGCGACGAGATCGTGTACGCGACGATCGTCGCCGCCGTCCAGACGGCGAAGACGCTCACGAGCGCGCGCGACCGTCCGCGCGAGGCGACGAGCGCGCCGACGACGCCCACCGGGACGCCGAGCATGAGCCGCCAGAGCGTGAACGGGTACGTCAGGCGAGGGCTCGGAAAGAGGTGCAGCACCGCGAGTTCGAGCACCGCGATCACGCCGAGCGGCAGCGCCAGCGCGACCTCGCGCAGACGCGGCCGCCGCGAACGCACGAGCAGCGCGGCGAGCGTCAGACAGAGGAAGAGGAAGGCGAGAGGGCTGCAGCCGAGCGTGATGCCCGCGCAGGCCACGCCGAGCGCCCGGCGCCCGCGCTGCAGCGCGAAGACGCTCGCGAGCAGGAACGTGAACCCGAGCGTGTACGGGTAGTCGCCCGTGAAGAACTGCCCGCCGGCGAGGACGGCGAACGAGTACGCGCCCCAACGGGCCACGCGTCCCCACGCGCGAACGACGATCGCCGCGAAGAGCAGCGCCGACGCCACGACACCCGCAGCCGCCAGGAGCGCGTTCCCGACGACGGCCGCGGGGAGGTAGTAGAGCACGCTGTAGGACGCCAGCGGGTACTGCCCGGCGAACCAGAGGTTGTCCCAGACGAGCGCCCCGTGCTCGACGAGGAGTGTCCGGTACAGGTGCGCCGCCGCATCCCCTCCCCGCGGCACGACGACGAGGAGGAGCAGCGCGACCAGCGCCGCGATCCCACCCGAACGCACGCTCACCCGGCGATCGGCGCCGGCCGCCGGGAGTGCGCTCACCGCGTCAGCCGCGCGAGGCTCGCACGCGGGCGGAGGTGCGCGATCCAGGGCGCGACGGCCACTCTCAGCGGAACGGCACGCGCCGCAGCGCGGCCGCCGCCGTGCGGCGGTACACGGCGAAGAAGTCGC
>Ga0070739_10007846_pt1 | contig 11154 bp, 6 predicted proteins | sample Coa_R1_7_FD_66445 | JGI IMG/M metagenome (GOLD analysis project Ga0070739, IMG submission 66445) | Surface soil microbial communities from Centralia Pennsylvania, which are recovering from an underground coalmine fire - Coalmine... | ecosystem: Environmental > Terrestrial > Soil > Unclassified ... | reverse complement strand
CGGGTTCGCGGTGAAGACGAGACGATCGCCGTGCGCCCAGCTGCTCAGCACATACGGCCCCGAACCGATGGGCACGCTATTGAACGGCACTTTGTTCAAGCTCGCGTATTTTCCCAACACGTGTTTCGGCAGAATCGGATAGTTGGTGTCGCCGCCGAAAAACTCCGGAATGATCGGGGAGAACGGGCGCTTCGTTTCCACGACCACGGTGTAGGCGTCCGGCGCGTAGACCCTCCGGATCCTATCGTAGCCGTATCTCGAGGGAATCGCGTTGTTCGGACTCATGATCTCGCGGTAGGTGAAGACGACGTCTGCGGAAGTCAGGGGCGCGCCGTCTTGCCAGTGCACGCCGCGCCGCAGATGGAACGTGATGCGCCGGCCACCTTCGGAGACGCCGCCGTTTTCGGGCGTAGGCACTCGCAGCGCAACATCCGGCACGACGTTTCCATTGGCGTCGTAGTTCGTGAGATACGTGTACAGCAGCTCGCTTATGGTGTACGCGAGCGGACCCTCGAGGAGAAGCGGATTCATCGAAACGGGCTCTTCCGGCAACGCTATCGTCAATCGGTTTGGATGGCTGAAACGCTGCGCGCCCTGGCGCTTCGAGCATCCGACCGGCAAAACCGCAAGCGCGACGAGCGCAGCGGCGGCTGCGCGCAAAGCGCGCCGCGCGCGCACTAGTACATTCTCCCGGTCGTAATGGACACGATCGATGCCGCGCGGCTGGAATCGTTGCGCGCGCGATGGCGGTACGCGGCCGAAAACACGCAGCACTCGCCCTCGCTCATCGGATAGTCGACGCCGTCGACAACGAGAACGACCTCGCCGTGCGTTACGTACACGACGTCGATGCCTTCGTGGGTGAGCTCGTTTTTGAACTTGCTCTTCGGCGCCAGCTGGACGGTCACGAAATCCAAATCGATGCCCGGAAGATGGAGCGCTTCGTATTTAATGCCGCTCCCCCGGTTGATTGTCGCGCGGTGCTCTTTGCCGATGAAGTTTGGCCGAGAGAGCCGTGAGGTGTATCCCAGAAAAGAGCCCAGGTCGTATTCGAAAAATTGCGCCAGCCGCGCCAGGCGCCCCAGCGAGATGTCGGACTCGCCGCGCTCGACCGCGCGAATGAACGATTCGGAAAGATCGCATGCCTGCGCCAGTTCGCGCACGGAGACGTTGCGCTGCTCGCGCAGGCGCTGCAGGATCTTGCCGACGTCGGGCACCGATGCGCCGGAGGAACGACTGTCTGGTTTCATGGGCTCAAATTTCGCCGCTTCGCCAAAATTCTGCTGCTCGCCAAAATTTCGGAGGTTGCTCTAAAATTTCGCCGAAGCACCGGTGGTGCCGAAGGAGGTTGCCGCGATGAAGAACGCCGCCCTGACCCTGCTGCTCGTTTTCATAGTTTCGCCGCTGGCAGCGCATGCGGCGACGACCGGTACTGTGACGGGAACCGTCGTCTCAACGGACGGCGCCCCCATCGCCGGCGCAGCGGTCACGCTGCGGGGGCCGGCAACGCAACACGCGCTCACCGATGCCAAAGGGTCCTTCCAATTCACGAACGTGCTCTCGGGCATGTACTCGATTATCGTCACCAAGCCCGGATTCGACACGGCGCGAAACGACGAAGTCGCCGTCTTTATCGGGCAGACGCAGACGCTGACGGTAACGCTGGCGCAGTCCTCGTTTTCCTCACTGCGCACGATCGCCAACGTGTCGACCAATCAGCCCGGCATCGCGCCGATTAATCGATCGGCCGCATCGATAAATACGATTTCGGGGCAAGTGTTCGTCAATCAAGGGCAGCAGCAGGTCAGTAAAATCCTCAACGAAACCCCCGGCATCATCACCTCGCCGTACAACCCGGGCAACGGCAACCCGAGCAACGGCGCCTCGCCCGCCTCGCCGCAGACGCCGCAAATTCGCGGCGCTTTGGCTTACGAAACGGAATCGCTCATCGACGGTCACCCCGTTTCGGTCGGCGCCGCCGGTTACTATTCACCCAATCTGCTCAATCCGTGGCTGATTCAGGACGTGGAACTCGTCAAAGGACCGGGTTCGATGCCCGAGGAGATCAACTACGCGATCAATGGCACGATCAACTATCGCACGCTCGAACCGACCGCGCAGAGGAAACACTCCGCAATGTTCGGTTACGACAACTGGGGCGGCATCTCGACGGGCCTTAAGGCGACGGGTTTCACGACGAACCACAAAATCGGTTATGCCGTCGGCTACGTGACCGACGGTGCACCCGGACCGCTGATCAACTTTTCCTTTGATGCAACGCAGCTTCCGCTTGTCTCCGGGCCGGTTGGCGGCCCATATTACGTGAACGGCCAGCAAGTTGCGATGATCGGCTCTCCCGTCGGTTTAGGTGCCGCCCCGTCGGCGTTTGCGCCGTATGACGGCATGGGCATCAACTTCGTCGAGCCGCTCGTCGGCTGCTGCTATCAGATGCAAACCGGCTATCACTCGACATCGGAACTTGGAAAGCTACTGTTCAACTTCTCGAACAGCACGTCGCTGACGCTGTCGTACCTGGGCGGCCAGAGCGTCAGTGGAAACGGAGATCCGAATGCCTATTCCGTCGCGCGGGTCGGCACCACGAACCTGCCCGCCGCATATTTTGCGCCGTGCGGCAGCACGAACGGCCCGCTCAACTGCAATCCGTTTGCGACCGGCCCATCCTATAACTGCGCAGCCGGCGGCGGCGCTCCGGCATGCAATTCGGCTGTACCTTTTGACGTCAGTTCGATCAACGGCTTGGGCAACACATGGACGCAGCAGAACCTCTTCCAAGGCGCATTTCGCACGACGCTTGGAAGCACGGGAACGGTGCTTGCGCGCTATTACACCGGCGCGCTCAACCAGTACGCGCTTTTGGGATCGTCACGCGCGCAGCTGTCGTATTCGCTGAATGCGTACGGCACGATCCCGCTCTGTCCGACCGGCACGGCATTCGACCCGGCCACGCCCACCGCCGCCGGCGGCACCGACCCGAACGGATGGCTGTGCCTCGGTTCGGGCGGGAGTATTGCGGCACCGGTGAACACGACGTTCACCGGACAGAACGTCACGTTCGCGACCGTCAACGAAGCGAATACGTTTTTCACGCACGACACGATGAACGGACAGACGCTCGAATTGCAGGAACTGCTCGGCCAGAATACGCTGACGCTGGCCTACGATCGCTCCGAACAGGGTTCGGCGGAAACGGCGAATGAGCCGTCGGTCGGCATCGTCGTATTTAGTCCGGCCGAAGGATCGAAACAGACGTTCCAAACGTTCTCGCTACGCGGCAACGTCGTACTCAACCCGAAGGTGCAGTTGAATCTCGCAGACTACGCGGTCAACTATCTGAGCCACTATTCGATCGACCATGGCAAGACGTGGAACGACGCCTTGCACACGTACAACGAGCCGCGTGCAGCGCTAACTTGGCGTCCGAACGCCGACACGGCATTTCGATTCGCGACGGGCGGATCAGTTGCGCCGCCGTACATCAGCTTGGTATCGTCGGGCGGTACGAGTTGGAGTGCCGTGATCGGCGGTGTGCCCGCGGCCGGGTGGATGCAAAACGCAAATAACGGCCAGATCAACGCTGAGACGGCCTGGAGCTACGACCTCGGCCTCGATCGCCGCGTCGAGCGGTCGACCTTGGTTTCGCTCGATCTCTACTTCGCGCAATTGCAGAACCTGTTTTTAGATCAGACGACCTCAGTGGTTCCGCCGGCGCTGGGACCGGCTCCGGCGATGTGTCCGAACCTGCCGTGCTTAGTCTCGAAAACGGAGAACCTGGGCCACGCTCGTTATGAAGGCATTGAATTTGCTGCGGATCACACGCCCCTTTTCGGCCTGGGTTGGAGAGTGCAGGGTTCCCTGCAACGCGCCTACACGTACGATCTGCCGCCGTACTTCTATTGCGCCGGCTCTACCGATCCGAAGACGGGCGTAACGACACCGCCGGGACCGGGCTGTCTCAACAACACGAACCTCGCAGTTCTTCCCAATGTGAACTTCGGCGGCCAGCCCACTGCGTTATCCGGAGCACCTAACGGCATCGGCAGCGCGCGAGTGCCGTACTCGACGGGTTACGGCGAGCTCAATTGGACCGGCCACGGGCAATATTACAACCTCGGTCTGACGTACTTCGGCAACAACAACAGCTTCAACCAGCCGGCGTTCGTCGTCGTCTCGGCCAATGCTCGATGGAGCATCGGCCACGGCACCAGCTTGCAGATTTCCGCGGATAATCTCACCAACGCGTTCTCAAGCCCGTATGCCGGCTTCTTCAACGGCATTCCGCTGCCGCTCGTCAAAGGGGCGGTGCAGACGAATCCGCTGACCGGCCAGTTCCAACCGGTCTATGCCGCCCTTACGCCGGCCGGCAATTACGGTCCGATTAGCGCGCGTATCACCCTCGTGCAGGATTTCTAAGCGCTGATGAAACGCTTCGCATTTGCGCTGGCGGCGGCTCTTTCGCTGCCGCCGGCTGTTTGTGCAGCTGCAAGCGGGTTCAGCGTTGAATCCGTCCTCGGCTATCCGTATCCGCTGCATCTGGTTTCGGGCGCGAACGGCCATACGATCGCATACGTGCTCGATGAGCGCGGCGCGCGCAACGTCTTCGCGGCAAGCGCGCCGGACTATACTCCGCGCATGGTGACGAGCTATGCGAGTGACGACGGTCAAGAGATTACCAACCTCAAAATTTCGCAAGACGGTAAATACGTCGTCTATGTGCGCGGCGGCGATCACGATGCAAACTGGCCGCCATCGTTTCCGCCGGACCCCACGGCCAACCCCATTCCACCGCAGGAGCAAGTGTGGTCGGTCCCGCTGCAGGGGACGGGCAAAGCCGTCGCGTTGGGAGACGGCGATGCGCCGGCAATATCGCCCGATAACCGCCGCGTCGCATTCATCGCGCAGGATCAGTCCGTCCAGTGGGCATCGATCGACGGCTCAGTCAAGGCAAACAAATTGTTCTTCGACGAGGGACAAGACTCCGATCTGCAATGGTCGCCCGACGGATCGGCGCTGGCATTCGTCTCGACGCGCACCGATCACAGTTTCATCGGCGTCTATCGCAGCCAAACGACGCCGCTGCTCTTTCTTGCGCCGACGACCAATCAAGACCTTGAACCGCGCTGGTCGCCCGACGGATCGCACATCGCGTATTTGCGTCTGCCGGGTCAAGGCGGCCCGCCCATGCCGGATTTTCTATGGACGTCCACGTTACTGCCGTGGTCGATTTGGGTAGGCGACGCGCGCACCGGTGGCGCGACGCGCGTATGGGCGAGCGGCGCGTCGCTCCGTGACGATTTTCCCGCCGACTTCGATCCGAGTTTGCGCTGGACGAGCGCAAACCGTTTGACGTTCACCTCCAGCGCGGACGGCTGGCCGCACTTGTATGCGGTTTCACCGAGCGGAGGATCCGCAAAGCTTCTGACGCCCGGCGGCTTCATGGTCGAAGACACGGCGCTCTCGACCGATGGGCGCACGCTGTACTACAACGCCAACACCGGCACGACGCCGGGCGATTTCGACCGGCGTCACCTCTTCGCGGTCGACGTCCGGACGGCGCGAATCCGCGAGATCACGCGCGGCGCGTCAAGTGAATGGGCCCCCGCCGCCGGCGATGGCATCATTGCGTTCGTTCAGGCGACCGCCAAGCAACCTCCGCTGGTTTCCATCGTCCCCAAGAATGGTGGAATGCCGAAAGCGATCGATCGCGATCGCCTGCCGGCCGATTTCCCGCAATCGCAGCTGGTCGTGCCGAGGAGCGTGACGTTACGCGCGGCCGACGGGCATATCGCGCACGGCCAGTTGTTCGAGAGCAGCGGCGGCCCAGCGCGTAAGCCGGCCGTCATCTTCGTGCACGGCGGACCGCCGCGGCAGATGCTGACGACCTGGCATTACATGGACTACTACACCAACGGCTACGCCGTCAACCAATACTTGGCCACGCACGGATTCGTGGTGCTGTCGGTCAATTACCGGCTGAGTATCGGCTACGGCTTCGATTACGCGGCTCCGCCGCATTGGGGACCGACCGGCGCTTCGGAGTACAACGACGTACTGGGCGCCAACAGGTACTTGCGTCAGCTGCGCGGAGTCGATCCCAAGCGCATCGGGATCTGGGGCGGATCGTACGGCGGCTACCTTACGGCACTTGCGCTTGCACGCGATTCCGACGTGTTTTGCACGGGCGCCGACTGGCACGGCGTGCACGATTGGTCGACGTCCGAGGATCTTCCGAACCCGCCCCCGGGGTATCAGCACAACAATATGGAGAAGGAACGCCGCATCGCGTGGTTCTCTTCACCGGACGCCTACGTTTCGAAATGGCGATCACCGGTGCTGCTGGTGCAAGGCGACGACGATCACAACGTACGATTTCATCAGACGGTCGATCTCGCGCGCCGCCTGGACAAACAGCACGTCGCGTATGACGAGCTCGTTCTGCCCAACGAGATTCACGGCTTCCTGCGCTATGACTCGTTTTTGCGGGCCGACACGGCAACGGTTGACTTCTTGCAAAAGCATTTGAGTGAGGGATCGTGCAAATGAAACGGTTGTGTGCAGCGATGATGCTCGTCGCGCTCGTGCTGACGAGCGTCTCAGCCGCGGCGGATACACCGGAGAAAACCGCCTCCGGTGCCAGATTCACGCTTCCCACACAATGGTCGATGCAGTCGCACGACCGCGTGATCGTGCTGACCGCTCCGGAAGGCGACACGCACATCGCAATCGTCGACGTCGGCACCGCACCCGATGCGGCGCAAGCGGTAGCGCGGGCATGGCTACTGTATGAGCCGTCGATGCACCGCGCGGTACGAATCATAACGCCGGGCGCGCCGCGCGCAGGCTGGGACGAAATCCGAAACTTCTCATACTTTACGTCTCCGAACGAACACTTAACGGTGGAAGCAAGCGCGTTGCGAGCAGGCCATGCGTGGACCGTTGCGATAATAGAAGGTTCCGATGCGACGCTCGACAAGCGATCCGCGGCTGTCGAACTGGTGGACGGAAGTCTTACTGCCGCGGGCTATCGGCGCGAGACATTCGCGGGACGCACGGCCAATCGCCTCACGCCTGTGCGCATCGCGCAGCTGCTCTCATTCGTGCGCACCGGCATGAACCAGTTGAACGTTCCCGGCGTCGGCATCGCGCTCATCGATCACGGCAAAGTCGTGTACGAAGGGGGCTTGGGCGTGCGCGAGCTGGGCAAACCGCAAACGGTCGACAAGAACACACTCTTCATGATCGCGTCGAATACCAAAGGGCTCACGACGCTGATGATGGCGCGTTTGGTGGATCAAGGCAAACTGCGCTGGGACGAACTCGTGACGCAGGCCTATCCTTCGTTCCGTTTGGGCAGCCCGGAAACGACCGACAAAGTGCGCATTGAGGATCTCATCTGCGCTTGTACGGGCGTTCCGCGCAAAGATTTCGATTGGATTCTCGGCACGACACCGCAGACCGGCCCGGAAGAAACGTTCGTGCAGCTTCTGCACACGGAGCCGACGAGCGCATACGGTAAGATTTTCCAGTACAGCAACACGATGGCGTCGGCCGCCGGCTACATTGCGGGACACCTCGAGTACCCGAATTTGCCGCTCGGCGGAGCGTACGACAAAGCGATGCAAACGCTGATCTTCGACCCGCTGGGCATGTCGCGCACGACGTTCGATATGCAAAAGGCGCTCTCCGAAGATCACGCAAGCCCCCACGGGCCGAATATCGACGGCGTAACGGAGGTCGTCACGACGCCCGTCAACGACATCGCGATACCATATCGCCCGGCTGGAGAAGCGTGGTCGTCGCCGCACGACATGATCCGCTACGTGGAAAACGAACTTACGAAAGGCGTGCTACCGAACGGCAAGCGTTTCATGTCCGCGAAGAATTTACTGCAGCGCCGCGTGCACACGGTGCCCGTCGGCGAGGACGAATGGTACGGTATGGGGCTGATGGACGATCAGCGTTACGGCGTGAGCGTGATTCATCACGGCGGCGATCTCATCGGTTTTCACAGCGATTGGTTTGCGATTCCGTCCGCCGACGTCGGCGCCGTGATTTTAACGAATTCGGATAGCGGCGTGTATCTGCGCGCTCCGTTCGAACGGCGGCTGCTCGAAGTGCTCTATAACGGCAACCCCCAAGCAGCGCAGCAAGTCGCCGTAGCGGCCGCGACGATCAAGGCGGAGGCCGCAAAGGCGCGCCAGCTGTTGACTTTTCCACCCGCCCCGCAAGCGATCGCGCAACTTGCGCGTCACTACGACAGTCCTGATCTCGGGCACATCGACGTGCGCAAAGACGCGCAGGGCGTCTGGTTCCAGTTCGGCCTATGGGGCAGCCACATGGCTTCACGCAAGAATCCCGACGGCACGACCTCGCTTGTAACGATCGATCCCGGCGTAGGCGGCTTTTTCAACTTCGTCGCCACGACGCAGAACGGCAAACCCGCACTCATCACCGCGGACGGCCAGCACAAATACGTGTACACATCTCCTTAGCGTCGACCATTGCTACAACACCCGCTCGAGCCATGGCCGCCCGTATAGCGGCACTCGCGAGCGCCTTCGCGGCGGTTTCGATGGCGACGGCATTGGCGGACTGCCGACCGCACGACGCTCTGCCATACGGTGATGTAGAATCAATCTTCGTAGAACGCTCCGCGATGGGCGAGCCGCACTATGACTTTATCGTGGATCGGCAAGGACGGCTATATTTCAGTGCGGTCAGCGGAACGCCGGTGGTTGGAACGTTCCAAGAGGCCTCGAAGACCGCGCCGCTATTCCGCGATCTCAACCAGATCCTTCGTTCTGCGGACTTCTTTTCGATCCGGCTCAAACCGTACTCCGACACGTTGTCAAAAGCAGGCACAATAACGGTGCGGAGCGACGGGCCGGTTGACCAAATATCAGTGCTGCGTTGTGGTGTGCTTACGACGGTGGCAACGAACGGCGGAAAAACGAGTTTCTTCCTTGCCGAGTTTCGAGATGCGGGCCGCGCTCAACTTTTGAGGTTGGTCGAAAAACTCCAACGCCGAATCTTCGCGTGGAACTTCAGATTTAGACATGCGCTTGAGCGTCTCTTCATAGGGTTCGATGACTGCCTTTGGGCGCAACAATCCGTGCTTTGCAGAGAGAATAAATGGTCAGGCGCGAATCCTCCCTGCACCAGACGGATAGATCTGTCGCCGGGGCGGCGTACGGGAAAGGCGCTGGCGATTTGAACTCTTGCAGGCGTTCAGGATTTGATCCCCAATCTCTATTTTTTCGCGTAGTTTGGCAGTTTTCCGCCCGCTTAATGCCGAGGTCGCGCCAATCCCAAACGGCTCCCGCTGCAGCCTGCGCCAGAGCCAATGACGCGACGGAGTGCCGATAAATGCTTCCTGGTCCAGAGCGCAGCAGAATTGGACCTAATGCGTTCTAGCGTCAGCGCACCTACGGCAACTATGCTGAGCCACCGCTTTTTGCGACGAGGATTACCTAACGATGTGGTCAAGTGCTGCATGCTCCCTCACAAAAGTTGACGGGTTCTCTCCCGGGCGTACGTAAAAATACATCACGTTTGCGGGATCGCGCGTAATCTGTGCTTCGCCCGAAAACACAATCGCGGCGCGTCCTGGGGGGGTAACCACGACCTCGCCCGTCGATTGCATAACAAGCGAATCAGCGGGAAAATCGGCGTCAATATGTCGGATTGGATCCGACACGTGGATCATGGCAGCTTTGTAGACACGAGTGCCAGGCGGCAACTTCGATTGCACATTGGCGATGTACGCCGAACGCGCATTTATCAATGCTTCACGCTGCCGGGCCGGATACCTATTGAGTTGCTGTTCCTGCGTTTGCCTTGTTGCAGACGATATCTGCCCTGTCGCTGGCGCGCTCGCGTGCTGACCGGAGCACGCGGTTAACGAAGTCGCAGCGATAATGAATGGGAGAATGAAACGACTTAATCGCATAAGAGGATTACTGATCGCTTCCAACTTTCAAAACGTCCTACGCGACCAGCGGGATGTGGCGAACGCCGCTGAGTTGCACCCGCTTGCAGCGTGATGACGGGGGTTGCGGTGAAAAACTTCCGGCAAGAAGCAGGTGCTCCTTCTTTCGAAATCGGCACGTTGACTCGAAATCGCTTTATGGCAGCATGCGCTTCCTTGTTTATTGGAGGGTGCCGCCCAGACACCGCCGGATTTCTTGCGCTTTGATTTTTTCGAACTAATCCACGAGTTACACCGCCGTCTTTTCTTCTCCCGGCTTATACAGCCTCAGGAATTCCCCGCAAATCGAAACGAGCTCGACGATCCAAACACCGGAAACTACGTTTGCAAGGGGTGCATACCATGAAAATTACCGTCGTTATCGGCGTTACGATTGGCATCATAGCGTTTTCCTGCGCGTGTGCTTTGCCAGTCTCACCAATTTCTGGGATACCGATCGCGATCAAGTATATCGATTGTGGACCGTCGCGCGATCACATAAGCGTCGCTGCAACGGACTATTCAACGTTCAAGATATTCCCGATAAACGCGACGGACGCCGTTAGCAATGGCGTGGTACACGACATTGAAATCCATTTACGTCCGGGAATCTACGTGGTGAATCTTAGTAGGCCGAGATGCAGCGCAAACGTGACCGTCGCGACGGCAACCGCGGCCAGCGGCCCGATGGAATATGTAGTCATGGGTAGACCAATACTGACTCTGGGATCGTTTGGAAATATCGTTGGCAACCTTCCTCCGTCGGTCAGGCAGGCACAAGCGGTGTGCGAAACGAGCCGCAGCGACGACGTGTATCCCGCCTTGATTAATGGAGGCGCGTATCAGATCACAGGAATAACACTTCCCGCGACGTGTCGCATCGAAGTGTGGTTCACATCGGATCCTCCTGTCACCGTAACGGTACAGAAGGATCTCATGTTGGGTGGTGCTCACACACAGGCTCCATATGCGCTGGTACTGCATGCTGACATCAAAATGACGGACGTCATAAATTCGGTTCAGCGCTGTGCCGCGATGCTTGCAGCGCTGCAGTCTGACGCTCAAGGCAACCTAAAGACAAAAACGTGGCATGCTAATCGGCAGCTAGATTTCCGTCACTCGTGCAGCCCTAGGCCTACCATCATTTCGAAGCCGACTTCGAGAGCCCG
>Ga0070739_10007843_pt1 | contig 11157 bp, 10 predicted proteins | sample Coa_R1_7_FD_66445 | JGI IMG/M metagenome (GOLD analysis project Ga0070739, IMG submission 66445) | Surface soil microbial communities from Centralia Pennsylvania, which are recovering from an underground coalmine fire - Coalmine... | ecosystem: Environmental > Terrestrial > Soil > Unclassified ... | reverse complement strand
GTGGGATCACATCGTGGTCGACTGTGCCTCCACCGCCGACGCGTTGCGGATGCTGACGTTGCCTGCCACCTTCGGGCTCTACGTGGAACGCGCGTGGCCGCGCCATCGCAGGCTGACCGTCGCCGCCAGCGACACCCGCTCCGCCGCAGTCGTGGAACTGCTGGAGCGCATCCGCGCCAGCGTTGACCGGCTCAGCGCGCTGCTAACCGACGGCGGCGTGGTCGGTGCGCATCTGGTGCTGACCGCCGAACGGGTGGTCGCCGCCGAGGCGGTCCGCACGCTCGGTTCGCTGTCGCTGATGGGCGTGCGTGTCGAGGAGTTGATCGTCAACCAGATTTTGGTGCAGGACGATTCGTACGAGTACCGCAATCTCCCCGAGCACCCGGCGTTCGACTGGTACGCCGAACGGATCGGCGAGCAACAAGCTGTGCTGAACGAACTCGACGCCACCATCGGTGACGTGGCGCTGGTGCTGGCTCCTCATCTGGCCGGTGAGCCGATCGGCCCCAAGGCGCTGGGCGAGCTGCTCGACGGTGTGCGCCGTCGTGGTGGGTCGCCGCCGCCCGGGCCGCTGCGTCCCGTCGTGGACCTGGAATCAGGATCAGGGCTGCAGTCGGTGTATCGATTGCGGTTAGAGTTGCCCCAACTCGAGTCCGGCGCGCTCACCTTGGGCCGAGTCGACGACGACCTGATCATCGGTGTCGGCGGCATGCGGCGCCGTGTCCGGTTGGCATCGGTACTGCGGCGATGCACAGTGTTGGACGCGCATCTTCGAGGCAGCGAGCTGACGGTACGTTTCCGACCTGATCCGGAGGTGTGGCCAGCATGACCGGCGTTCACCCCGACATTGGTCCAGAGTTGCGGAAACTTGCCCAGAGCATCCTGGATGGCATCGACCCAGCGGTGCGTGCTGCGGCGGCGCGAGCGTCAGGCAGCGGAGTCGGCACCGGCAAGTGCCAGCAGATGTGGTGTCCGGTGTGCGCGCTTGCGGCGCTGGTGACTGGTGACCAGCACCCATTGCTGACCGTCATCGCCGACCACAGTGTTGCGCTGCTGACGTTGATCCGCGCGATCATCGACGACATGGACCGGTCGGCGCCGCCCCCGACTCCCGGAGGGCCGCCCGGTGGCGGCGCCACGGCCGCGCCCACTGGCGAGGCGCCGGCGACCAGCCGGTACCAGCCGATTCCCGTCACCGTCGAGGAGTAGCTGTCCCGTCGCTCTGTGGTCGCATCCGCAGCCGGTGGGTACAGTTGGCGCAGAGCACCGTCGGGTGTGGGTGAGAGGGAGGGTCCATGTGGTACTGGCTACTCAAGTACATCTTCATGGGCCCCCTGCTTGCACTTCTTGGCCGGCCGAAAGTTGAAGGGCTGGAATATGTTCCGCGCACCGGGCCGGCGATACTGGCCAGCAACCATCTGGCTGTCGCGGACAGCTTCTATTTGCCGCTGGTCGTGCGGCGTCGGATCACCTTCCTGGCGAAGAGGGAGTACTTCACCGGCACGGGGCTGAAGGGCTGGTTCCTCCGCTGGTTCTACAGCACGACTGGACAGGTGCCAATCGACCGCAGTAGCGGTGACGCCGCGCAGGCAGCGCTGGACACCGCGGAGCGACTGCTCAAAGAGGGCAAGTTACTGGGCATGTATCCCGAAGGCACCCGCTCGCCCGACGGGCGGCTCTACAAGGGCAAGACGGGGCTGGCACGGCTGGCGTTGCACACCGGGGTGCCGGTCATTCCGGTGGCGATGATCGGCACCGACAAAGTCAACCCACCGGGCAGCAAGATGTGGCGGTTCGGCCGGGTTATCGTCCGCTTCGGCAAACCAATGGACTTCTCTCGCTTCGAGGGACTGGCCGGCAACCACTTCATCGAACGGGCCGTCACCGACGAGGTGATGTACGAGTTGATGAGATTGTCGGGACAGGAGTACGTCGACATCTATGCGTCCACCGTCAAGAACGGTCACAAACCCGCGGCACTGTCCGGTGGGACCGCCGCCCGGATTCCCGAAACCGCAGCCGGCTGATCCGCCCGGTCCGCGGCCATCCAACCGACCGCCGACATCGGTGCCCGGTCGGGCGCCGTCGCGATCTCCCGCGCACTGCGAGCCGTGACCGTGATGCCGGCGGTCACGATCGCCGCCAGCGCCCACCACACGTAGGAGGCTCCGACAAGCTGTCGCCACCACGCCGCAGTCGTCTCGTGGTACTTGGGCATCAGATCGATCGGCGTCCACACCATCAGCGCCACTCCGGCGGCGCTGACCGCGGCAAGGGCTGCACTGCGCCGGCGGTAGGCCAGCACCGCCGTCACCAGGACCGCCGGCAGCATCCACACCCAGTGGTGCGACCACGACACCGGCGACACCACCAACCCGAACAAAGCGACGCAGATGACCGCCAACGCCGGCTCACCGGCGGCGAGCACCCGCCGCGTTGCCCATATCGTCACGGCCAGCACGAGCAGGCACCCGAGCACCCACAGCACGAAGCGTTCCTGCTCACCCAGGCCGGAGCGGGCCAAGGCGCCCGCGATGTTCTGGTTGGTGTTCAGCGTGGCCGCGCCGATCCGATCGGTGTTGCGCACCGTGTTGGTCCAGTACTCCCGCGAGTCGCGCCAGGCCAGCACGAAACCGGCCAGCGTCGCCGCCGCGAAAGAACACACGGCAGTCAGCGCGGCGCGTCCTTCGCGGCGCAACAGGAAATACAGCAGGAACACCGCGGGGGTAAGTTTCAGCGCGATGCCCAGCCCCAGCAGCACGCCGCGGGGCAACACGGTTCGGCGCGGCAGGCAGTCGGCGATCACCAGCGTCATCAGCACTACGTTGATCTGGCCGTAGGCGAAGTTTGACTTGATCGGCTCCAGCCAGATCACCGCAGCCGCTACCACGGCCAGCGCCAACCACCACCGCCGCCACCGGACGGGACCGGGCAGCAGGCGCGACGAGCGCCACACATCGAGGCGGGTCAACACGACCATGATCGCGACGAGCAGCAGCGCCAGCGTCGTGCAGGTGATCGCCACGCTGGCCGCCGGCATCCGCAACCACGCGAAGGGGCAGAACACGATCGCCGCCAGCGGGGGATAGGTGAACGGCAAGTTCAGCCCGATGGGGGTGTGAAACATCGTGTCTTTGTAGAGCGGACGGTTGTCCAGCCAGGCCCGTGCGCCCATCTGATAGACGTCGATGTCGATGCGGTAGGGGATGTGTCCCAGTAGCCGCCAGCTCGCATAGCTCAAGGCCGCGATGGCCAGCAGCGGAAGCACACACCACACGGCGATCCGCCCGATGATGGCCCGCCCCCGCCACGCGCCCGTGTCGGGCGACCCCTGTCCGCTCATGTCGGAGAACACCCTATCGGTGTTGCGTGCACCTCAAGCGGCATGGTTAGCCGCAACGGGCGGCCGGTGGCGTACGTTTTCTTAGGTGCTCCAGTGGTTGCAACACGACATCATCGAGCGGGGTCGACTGCCGTTGCTGTGCTGCCTCGTCGCGTTCATTCTGACTTTCGCGGTGACGCGCAGCTTCGTGCGCTACATCCGCCACCGGGCTAGCGCCGGGCTGCCGCCGAAATGGTGGCAGCCGCGGAACGTCTACATCGGGTCGGTGCACATCCACCACGTTGTCGTCGGCGTGGTGATGGTGATGATCTCCGGTGTGACGTTGGTGACCCTGTCCATCACCGGAAACCAATATGAAGTCACCGCAGCCGCAATGTTTTTCGGTATCGGGGCGGCCCTGGTGCTCGACGAGTACGCGTTGATCCTGCATCTGTCCGACGTCTACTGGGAAGAGGACGGCCGCACCTCGGTGGACGCGGTGTTTGCCGCTGTCGCGGTCGGCGGACTGCTGGTGCTCGGCCTGCACCCGCTGATGTTCTTTCTGGCCGCCTGGCAGGACACCCATTCGCCGCTGATGCACGCCGCGGTCATTGCCGGGTTGGTGCTGACACCGCCGCTGGCGGTGGTGGTGCTGCTCAAGGGCAAGGTGTGGACCGGGCTGATCGGCATGTTCTTCGTAATGCTGCTGGTCGTCGGCGCCATCCGGTTGTCGCGTCCACATGCTCCCTGGGCGCGTTGGCGATACAACACCCAGCTCGACAAGATGCGGCGTGCCCTCGAACGGGAACGCAACCTGCGCCGCCCCGTGGTCGGAGTCAAACTGTGGCTGCAGAACATGGTTGCCGGTACGCCGCGGCTGCCCGACGACGACATGGTCGACGCGGAACTGGACCGCGAGGTGCACGCCGCCCCACCACCCGAAGGAATCCAGCGCGCCCTCGCAAGCGGGGGCTAGGGTTCGGCAGGTGCGGTATTTCTACGACACGGAGTTCATCGAAGACGGCCGCACCATCGACCTGATCTCCATCGGGGTAGTGGCCGAGGACGGCCGCGAATACTACGGCGTATCCACTGAATTCGACCCTGAACGGGCCGGCAGTTGGGTGCGCACGCATGTGCTGCCCAAGCTTCCGCCACCGGCTTCGCAGTTGTGGCGGTCGCGCTTGCAGATCCGCTCCGACCTCGAGCGGTTCTTCCGCGTCGATGCTGGTGAGCCGATCGAGCTGTGGGCGTGGGTCGGCGCCTACGACCATGTGGCGCTGTGTCAGCTGTGGGGTCCAATGACCGAGCTGCCGACGGCGATGCCGCGGTTTACCCGTGAACTGCGCCAGTTGTGGGAAGACCGGGGCCGTCCCCGCATGCCACCCCGCCCACCCGATACCCATGACGCCCTGGTCGACGCCCGTGACCAGCTACGACGGTTCCGGCTCATCATCGCGGCGGGTGAACCGGGCGCGGTGGCGGACTGAGCTCTTCGCATCCGTGCTGCTCTGGGCGGTCGAACGCCGCAGGCCCGTTACGATGAATGGATGAACTGGACCGTCGACATCCCGATCGACCAGTTGCCACCGCTGCCGCCGCTGCCTGCGGATCTGCGGGCGCGGCTGGACGCCGCATTGGCGAGGCCGGCCGCCCAGCAGCCCAGTTGGCCGGCCGACCAGGCCGAGGCGATGCGCAAGGTCTTGGAAAGTGTGCCACCGGTTACGGTGCCGTCCGAGATTGTGAGGCTGCAGGAGCTGCTGGCCCAAGTCGCCCGCGGTGAGGCGTTTCTGCTGCAGGGCGGCGACTGCGCGGAGACGTTCACTGACAACACCGAGCAACACATCCGTGGCAATATCCGCACCTTGCTGCAGATGGCGGTCGTGCTGACCTACGGTGCCAGCTTGCCGGTGGTCAAGGTGGCCCGGATCGCCGGCCAATACGCCAAACCCCGGTCGGCCGACATCGACGCGCTGGGGCTGTTGTCCTACCGCGGAGACATGATCAACGGGTTCGCCCCGGACTCCACCGCCCGGGAGCATGACCCGTCGCGGCTGGTGCGTGCCTACGCCAACGCCAGCGCGGCGATGAATCTGGTGCGGGCGCTGACGTCGTCGGGCCTGGCGTCGTTGGACCGGGTGCTCGACTGGAACCGGGAATTCGTGCGGACCTCGCCGGCCGGCGCCCGCTACGAAGCGCTGGCGTCTGAGATCGAGCGCGGGCTGGCGTTTATGAGCGCCTGCGGGGTGGCCGACCGCAACCTCGAGACCGCCGAAATCTACGCCAGTCACGAGGCGCTGGTGCTCGACTACGAGCGCGCCATGCTGCGGCTGTCTGAGGAGCCCGACGGTACGCCGAAGCTGTACGACCTCTCGGCGCACTACGTCTGGGTCGGGGAACGCACGCGCCAGCTCGACGGGGCGCATATCGCCTTCGCCGAAGTCATCGCCAACCCGATCGGAGTCAAGATCGGCCCGACGATGACTCCCGAGCTGGCTGTCGAATACGTCGAGCGGCTCGACCCGCACAACAAGCCGGGCCGGCTGACTTTGGTGAGTCGGCTGGGCAACAACAAGGTGCGTGATCTGCTGCCGCCGATCATCGAAAAGGTTCAGGCCACCGGTCACCAGGTGATTTGGCAGTGTGATCCGATGCACGGCAACACCCACGAGTCGTCCAACGGCTACAAAACCCGGCATTTCGACCGCATCGTCGACGAAGTGCAGGGCTTCTTCGAGGTGCACCGGGCGCTCGGCACTCACCCGGGTGGCATCCACGTCGAGATCACCGGCGAGGACGTGACGGAGTGTTTGGGTGGGGCGCAAGACATTTCGGACACCGACCTGGTGGGCCGGTACGAAACCGCCTGTGATCCGCGGCTGAATACCCAGCAGTCGCTGGAGTTGGCGTTCCTGGTTGCGGAGATGCTGCGCGACTGACGCTGTCGAGCTAACGCTAGAGCAGGCTGCTCAGGTTGCTGCCGATGGTCCACGCCGCGGCGGCGATCAGCCCGGTGACGGCTAGCACGATCGCCACCCAGACCACCACCATCCGTCGGGCGTGCTGCCGTTCCCAGATGAATTCGCTGAGCTCGATACCGGCGAATTGCCCTGAAACCGCTTGGTTGTCGACGTCATCGTCGTCGGCAGGCCAGTCGCGAGTCAGCTGCCGGGTGGGTTGGCGAACCGGCGCTGCCGCCGGTGGGCGCGGCGGGTGATCGGTGACCTGCTGAGTTTGAATTCGACTGTGGTACAGCACAGCTGAGCGGTGCTGGGCGGAGTTGCGCGGCGCCGGCACCCGGAATTCCGGTAGCCCCAACTCGTCGGCGAGAGCATCCAGTTCGGCGCCCAACTCGCATGCATCGGCATAGCGGTCGGCGGGGTCACGGGCCGTCGCACGCGCCACCAGCTCGTCGAACTGCGCGGGCACTCCGTCGATGGCGCCGCTGGGCGGTGGCACATCATTGTCCAAACGCTGGTAGGCAACGGTCAGCGGCGAGTCGCCGGAAAACGGCGTGCGGCCGGTCAGCAACTCATACGTCAGGATCCCGACCGCGTAGACATCGCTGCTGGGCGTGGGTTTCCCGTCGCGTACCTGCTCGGGGGACAGGTAGGCGGCGGTGCCCAAAATGACGCTGGCCGAGGTGATTCCGGCGGCGGCCACGGCGCGGACCAACCCGAAGTCGGCGATCTTGACTTCGCCGTCGTCGGAGATCAGCACGTTTTCCGGCTTGACGTCACGATGCACCAGCCCGGCGCGGTGCGCGGCGCCCAGGCCACCGAGCACGGGCCGAAGCACCGGGGCCACCGCATGCGGCGGCATCGGGCCGCGCTCGATCAGCAATTCGCGCAGTGTGCCGCCCTCGATGAGCTCCATCACCAGAAACGGGTGCCGGGCGTCGAGTCCTTGGTCGTAGACCGCGACCAGGCCCGGGTGCTTGAGCCGCGCAACCGTGCGGGCCTCCAGCCGAAAGCGGGTCAGAAATTGCTCGTCACCGGCGTAGCGAGCGTCCATCACCTTCACCGCGACAGGGCGGTCGAGTCGCTCGTCGAGGCCCCGGTAGACCGTCGATGTGCCGCCGCTGGCAATCTTGGCCTGGACGCGGTACCGGCCGTCCAGCAACGCGCCGTCGAGCGGATCCCCCGTCACAGCTGCGGCCACGGAGCCATCGTAGGTGCCAGTGTGATTCGGCTGCCGAAACGTGCACGCAGCGCGCCGGTATCAGCTCTAGACTTGTCGCGGTGAGCAGTATTCCGGCCGGCGACGACGTTCTTGATCCCGACGAGCCCATTTACGATCTGCCCCGGGTCGCCGAGTTACTCGGCGTCTCTCTCAGCAAGGTTCACCAGCAGCTGCGGGAAGGCCATCTGATCGCAGTGCGACGCCGCGGTGACGTGGTGGTGCCGCGAATCTTCTTCACCGAATCCGGTGAGGTGGTCAAGAGCTTGCCGGGGCTCCTGGTGGTGTTGCACGACGGCGGCTATCACGAGACCGAGATCGTGCGCTGGTTGTTCACCCCGGATCCGTCGCTGACCGTCACCCGGGACGGGACGCGCGACGCCGTGACCAATGCCCGTCCGGTCGACGCGCTGCACGCCCACCAGGCCCGCGAAGTGGTGCGCCGCGCCCAGGCTATGGCTTATTGAGGGCGTACTAGTCACTTTCGGCCATCTCGCTGCGCGGCTCCGGCGCCCGGTACAGCGCATACCACGCGACCGCCGCGCACGCCGTCGCCAACGAGACATGCAGCCACGAATACATCCCGTGTGCCCCATCGGGTCTGAAGATCACCATGATCCACGTGGAGAACGCCGCGATCGCCGCGACCGATGCCCGCGACTGAGCCAGCGAGGCCACCACTGCTAGCGGCCAGGAGTAGTACCACGGCAACGCCGCGGGCACGAACAACACCACCACCAGCATCGCCCACGCGATACCGGTCAATGCCTCGCGGTCGTTGTGGCGAAACCGCCACCACAGCAGGGGCAGCGCCACGGCGATGATTGCGATCCCGACGATCCGGGTGACGTGCAGCACGGCATAGAAGTTGACCGGGAAGAACCATCCGCCCAAGGCGTGCACCAGGTTCGCGACCGCCGTCGGCACCGTGAGCCAGTTGATGATCTTCACCGAACCGGCCAGCGCGGTCAGCCAGCCCAGGCTCACCCGGGCCACCGCGGACAACACCGCGAATACCGCAACGAAGATCAGCACCGACGTTGCGGCGGCCGCCGCGAAGGCCGGTAGTGGCCGGTAGCCTCGGCGGTCGCGCAGATGGTGCATCCACACCCAGACCAAAAACGGCAGCGCTATCCCTGCTGTCGCCTTGACCGCTACTGCCACGGCGACCACCGTGATGCCGGCGACATGGTGGCGCTCGAAAGTCAGCGCGATGCCGGCGGCCATCAGCCCGACCATCAGCATCTCGTTATGGACGCCACCCATCAGATGGATGATCACCAGCGGGTTGAGCACGCAGATCCATAGCGCTATGCGGGCATCTGCGCCGAGATGGCGAGCGATGCGCGGTGTAGCCCAAATCAGCAGTGCCAGCCCGGGCAGCATGCATAATCGCAGCAGCATGGTTCCGGCGATCACGTGGTTGCCCACCAGCATCGTGATGAACTTAGCGACCAGAATGAACGCCGGGCCGTACGGCGCGGTGGTGATAGTCCAAATCGGACTGACGTTGTCCAGCAAGGGATTCGGGTTGTCGACCGGAGCAGCGACGTAGGGGTCGAGGCCGTCGCGCAGTAATGCGCCCTGGGCGAGATACGAGTAGGTGTCTCGGCTGAAGACCGGCACCGACAGCAACAGCGGCGCAAGCCAGAAACCGGTGGTGGCCACCAGCGTGTATTCGGTTGCCTCGCCGGCGATCACGCGCCGTCCCAGTCGCAGCCATGCGATCAGCATCAAGGCGACACCAAGCCACAGCGCTGTCGAGGACAGCACCAGCCCGTGCCCGAAACGCAGCCACGACAAGCGCATCGACTCCAATAGCGGGTCGTGCGGCTTGGTGCTGCCCGCTCCGAGCCCGCCCGCGGTAATAAGCGCTGCACCCACGAAGCCCAGCAGCGCCGGCCCGGCCTCCCGGGTACCGCTGAACTCCCGCAACCGCGAAAGACCTTGGCCGACAACGTGACCCGATTTAATGGCTGGTGTGGGTGTCGGAGTGGTCATACCGCTCACGCGGACCTGGCGGCAGCCAGCTTGGCCAGCTCGGACAGCCCTGCCCTGGCCGCTGCGTTGATCGGTGCGGAAGCCAAGGTGTCCAACGCCCGCCGGGTCAGCCTGTCGATTCGCTGTTCCACGGCGTCCAGCGCACCTAGCGCCCGAATGACATCGCGCAATTTGCGCACCTGCGCGTCGGTCAGCTCAGTGCCCATCGAGGACCGCAATAGTTTGGCCGTCATTGGATCGGACCGGTCGGCCATCGCCACCGCCTCGGCCACCAGCACGGTTTGCTTGCCCGACCGTAGGTCGTCGCCGGAGGGCTTGCCGGTGACGGCGGGATCACCGAACACACCAAGGACGTCGTCGCGCAGCTGAAACGCCAGCCCGAGATCGATGCCGGCCCGTTCGAAAACTGCATGCACGTCGGGCCGATCCGCGGCCGCCGCGGCACCCAATTGCAGCGGCCGCACCACGGTGTAGAAGGCGGTCTTATAGGTGTTGACGGTCATCGCCGAGGCGACCGATTCAGTGGCGCTGGCCTCGGCGACGATGTCGAGGTATTGGCCACCCATGACTTCTGTGCGGATATCTGCCCACACCCGGCGGACTCGGCGGTGCGCGTCGGGCGGTAGATCGGCATCGGCGACGATGTCGTCGGCCCAGGCCAGCGCCAAGTCGCCGAGCAGGATGGCGGCCGACACCCCGAATTGGTCTGCCGAGCCTCGCCAGTGCCGGGCACGGTGCAACTCGGCGAAGTTCACGTGGGTGGTCGGCCGGCCGCGGCGGGTTGCGGACGCGTCGATCACGTCGTCATGCACCAGCGCGCTGGCGTGCAGCAGTTCGAGCGCGGAGAACAGCAGCAACACGTTCGCGCCGGCCTCTCGGGTGGCCACCGCTCGCCAGCCCCAGTAGGCGAACACCGGACGCAGCCGCTTGCCGCCGACGAGCACGAACTCCTCTAACCGGGCGATCAGGGCGTCGTAGTCACCGCCGATGTGAGCAGCCGCAGTGCGGCGGTCACGCAGATACCGTCGCAGCTGCTCGGTGATCCGGTCGGCCACCTCAACGGCTGCCGCTGCTTCGACGCTCAGCGCGGCGCCCCTTTCGCCCGATGTGTGTTCACGCTAGAGCGTACGGCTGGTTTCGCGGGGTGGAGACGGCCCTGGGCTCAAGGCACCACCCAAGTTGCTTCGACAGGCTCACTATCTCGCACCTATGCTGTCGGGGTGGCCAGCACCCTTAACACCGTTGCGCTTGAACTCGTACCGCCGAACCTGGAGCGCGGCCCCCAGCAGGCGCTGGAAGACGCGCGCAAAGTCGCGCAATTGTCCGCGGACTCGGGCATCGACGGCCACATCGGGCACGTGATGATTCCGGGTTTAATCGCCGAGGAGGACGACCGGCCCGTCGAAATGAAACCGAAGCTGGACGTGCTGGAGTTCTGGTCGCTCATCAAACCGGAGCTGCCGGGGGTGCGCGGATTGTGCAGCCAGGTCACGGCTTTCATGGACGAGCCCACCCTGCGCCAGCGGCTCACCGAGCTGGTGTCCGCCGGGATAGAAGGCATCGTTTTCGTCGGTGTACCGCGCACGATGAAAGACGGCGAAGGGTCCGGCGTAGCGCCGACTGATGCCCTGTCCATCTATCGCGAATTAGTGGGA
>Ga0070739_10007841_pt1 | contig 11161 bp, 8 predicted proteins | sample Coa_R1_7_FD_66445 | JGI IMG/M metagenome (GOLD analysis project Ga0070739, IMG submission 66445) | Surface soil microbial communities from Centralia Pennsylvania, which are recovering from an underground coalmine fire - Coalmine... | ecosystem: Environmental > Terrestrial > Soil > Unclassified ... | reverse complement strand
CTCGAGGTCGAGCTCGGAGCGGCCGGCCAGCGCGTCGAGCATGGCCGCCACTGCGACCTCGTAGTCGGCGCGGATGTGCAGAGCGAACCCGCTCTCGCCCTGCCCGGGGCCGTCGAGCGACAGCGTGGCCAGTCCGCGGGCCAGGAAGACCGACTCCCAGGCGAAGAACTCCTCCTTGGTTGAGTCCAGGCCGGGGATCAGCACGACGAGCGGGACCGGCGCCGTGGAGGCCGGGCGGCGCAGGTTGGCCACCACGCGCCCGCCGCCCGCCAGCTCGGCCTCGACGCGCTCGGCGCTCGGGTCGAGCAGCGCGTGCGCGGCATACAGGGCGCGCACGGCCCGCTCGGTCGTGCGCCGGTTGGCGGCCGCGTCGATGACCCACACGAACTTGGCGAAGTGGTAGCTGACCGCGGCGCGCAGGAACGCTTCCCCGGCGCTGCGCTCGTGGCCGGCCGCACGGGCCTGCTCGGCCAGCTCGACGTGCGCGTCGCCGGTCGCCGACCACGCCCCGAGCCACTCGTCCCAGCGCTCGATCGAGCCCGTGGTGCGCACGAAGTCGTTGTAGTCGACGCCGTTGGCGATCAGCCGCGGGGCCCAGTTGTCGATCGCCGCCTGAACGCGGGCGTCCGGCATCAGCCGGCCACCCCCGCCGCGGCGCGCAGCTCGCGGGCCGCGTTGCCGTACAGCACCGCCCGCTCGGCCCGGGCGCTCAGGCCGGCCGCCCGCACGGTGCCGACCGGGTCCGGGTCGGCCATGTCGAACGGATAGTCCGAGCCCAGCAGCACGCGATCGGCGCCCACGAGCTCGATCAGCGCCCGCAGCAGCTCGGCGTCGTGCGTCACGGTGTCGAAGAGAAAGCGGCCGATGGCCGCGCGCGGGGACTCTGCGGCCTGGTCACCCGCCGCGGCGACGGCGCGGTGGCCGTGGGCCAGGCGCCCGCGCAACGTTCCGATCGCGCCGCCCGCGTGGGCGAGCAGGATCCGCGCCTGCGGGTGGCGCTCGAGCGTTCCGCTGAGCACCAGCTGCGCGGCCGCGATCGTGGTCTCGAACGGATTGCCGACCAGGTTCCACAGGTAGTGCTCCTCGAACACCGGCGCGCGGAAGCCGCGCGTGGTCGGGTGCACGAAGACGAGCGCGCGCGTGGCCTGCGCGGCCGCCCAGAACGGCTCGAAGGTGCGGTCGCCCAGGTAGCGGCCGCCGAGGCTGGCCGGGACCTCGACGCCGCAGAACTCGCCGCGCGCCATCAGCCGCTCGAGCTCGCTCGCGCCCAGCTCGGGGTCCTGGAGGGGCACCGCGCCGAGCACGCTCACGCGCTCGGGCGAGCGCGAGCGCAGCGCCGCCAGCGCGTCGTTCTGGAGGCGGCAGCGCTCGAGCGCCTGCGCGGCCGGCGCCTCGGCGAACAGCAGCGCCACCCAGGGGCAGAGGAGCACGCCGTCGATGCCGCGGCGCTCCTGCGCGGCCAGGATCGCGTCGAGCTCGACGAACTCGTCCACGGCCGAGGTGATCGTGCGCCCCTCGTGCTCGATCACATGGCGCCCGTCGCGCCGGCGCACGGCCGGGCGCCAGGACTCCGAGGCGCCCGCGCCCGTCCCGCGCAGCAGCTCGGGGACGATCACGTGGGCGTGAACGTCGATCGCCCTCACGGGGGCGGCGCGGTCGAGCCCCGGACGACGAGCGCCGGATCGAGCAGGATCTCGCGCGCCTCGCCGCCGTCCTCCAGGCTTTGCAGCAGCAGGTCCGCGGCCACCGTGCCGATCTCGCGCTGGGGTACCCGCACGGAGCTGAGCGGCGGCTGTAGGCGGTCGACGAACGGCATGTCGTTGAAGCCGATGATCGAGATGTCGCGCGGGCAGCTCAGACCCCGCACCTCGAGCGCGTCGTAGCACCCAAGCGCCACGAGATCGTTGGCGGCCACGATCGCCGTCGGCCCCTCGCCGCCGTCGAGCAGCTCGGCGCACGCTCGCGCGCCCTCCTCCTCGGTGAAGTAGCGGCAGTAGCGCACGAGGCCCTCGATCACCTCGAGCCCGGCGGCCTGCATGGCCGCCACGAAGCCGAGGTAGCGGCGGTGCCCGGTGGACAGGTTCTGCGGGCCGGCCACGTGCGCGATCCGGGTGTGGCCGAGCCCGACCACGTGATCGACGGCCAGCCCGATGCCCTGGCGATCGTTGACGGTGACCGAGGACACCGAGCGGTCCTCGAGGCTGCGGTTGACCAGCACGAGCGGCACCGTCCCGGCGCCGATCTCGTCCAGCAGCTCGCGGTCCAGCCGCGCCGTGGCGGAGATGAAGCCATCGACCTGGCGGGCGCGCATCGCCTCCAGATGGATGCGCTCGCGCGAGGGGTCGTTGTCGGTGTTGACGACCAGGGCCGTGTAGCCGGCGGCGCCCAGGCGGTCCTCGATGCCACGCAGGATGGGCGGGAACAACGGGTTGGTGATGTCGGGGATGAGGACGCCGATCGTGTACGAGCGGTTCGTCTTCAGCCCCCGCGCGATGCGGTTGGGGCGGTAGCCGAGACTCTGCGCCGCCTCGAGCACGCGTGCCGCGGTCTCGGCGTTGACGAGCGCGCGCTTCTCGTCGTCGAGCGCGCGGGACACCGTGCCCGGGTGAACGCCTGCCGCGCGAGCGACGTCGCGGATGGTGACCGGCCTGCTCACGCGCGCATTATGAGGTCGCCCGCGCCCGTCGCAAGCTCGCCACCCAGGTCGCTCAGCATCACGAGTGCCGCGTTGCGCCCCGGGCCGCCCGTGACGGAGCCGCCCGGGTGCGTGGTGCCCCCGGTCTGGTAGAGGCCGGGGATCGGCATGCGGTGCTGGGCCCACCCCGGGACCGGTCGCTGGGCGCCGGCGAACGACATCGAGCGGTCGCCGCCGTGGAAGGTGCCGTGCCACATGTGCGGGTTGGAGCGCTCGAGGTCGAGCGGGCTGACGGCCAGCTCGGCCAGGATCTTCTCGGCGGTGAGGTTGGGCGCGGCGCGCCGCAGGTGCGCGAGGTGCACGGCGGCGATCTCGTCCTTCAGCTCGCCATCCCAGCGCTCGGGCCCGCCGCCGGGATCGTAGGGCTGCATGCCGAGGATCTTCAGCGTGTGGGCGCCGGCGGGCGCGCGGGTCGGATCGGCGACCGTCGGGCAGGGGAACAGGAGCCAGGCCCCGTCGCGCACGAGCCGGCCCTCCTTGACATCGCGCCCCATGCGCACGATGTCCTGTGGCCAGCCGGCCACGCCGGCCGACACGGCAGTGATCTCGCTGCCGTCGGCGGCGCTGAAGCGCGGCGGCTCGCTCGTGGCGTAATGGGCGGCGAACGCCGACACGCCGGCGTCGTAGGTGTCCACGCAGTACAGGAAGTCCTCCCCCCAGGCGCCCGGCGGAGCCATCGCCACGAGGTCCTTCACGTGGATGCTCGACAGGACCGCGCGGGCGGCCCGGTGCTGCTCGCCGTCCTCGGTCTCCACCCCCACGCAGCGGCCGTGCTCGAGCACGAGCGCGCGCACGCGCCGCCCGCACAGGATCTCGCCGCCGGCCTCGACGATGACCTCTACGAGTGCGCGCGCCAGCTCGCCCGAGCCGCCGCGCGGGATCGTCCAGCTGCGGCGCTGGCGGCCAAAGACGATCGAGTAGGCCAGCGGCCCGGACCCCGCCGAGTCGACCGGCTGTGCGGTCTGGAAGGCCATCCACAGCATGAACGCGCGCACGTGGCGGCTCTCGAACTCGTGCTGCACGACGGCCCAGGCGCTCATCGCCGCCCGCCGGCGCCAGCGCAGAGCCTGCGGACGGTCGCCCAGCAGCTCGTCGAAGCTCGGACCGAAGCCGACCGGCGTGAAGCGCGTCCGCGAGAAGACGTCCTTGACCGCGTCGTAGTCGGACAGCAGCCGGCGGTACGCGCGCGCGTCGGCGGGCGAGAAGCGCGCGATCTCCTCGCACGTGCGCTCGAGGTCGAGCCACATGGTCAGCGACTCGCCGTCGGGGAAGACGATGTGGGCGACCGGGTCGGGTTCCACGTAGACGAGATCGTGCTCGGAGAAGATGCCGAGCTCGTCGGCGGCGAACAGCGGGTTGGTGTGGATGAGGGTGTGCCCGGTCGAACAACTATCGACGCGAAACCCCGGTGCCAGCAGCTCCTCGGAGGCCACGCCCCCGCCGGGGATCGCGCGGGCGTCGAGCACGCGGCAGCGGTAGCCGGCACGGCACAGGTAGGCGGCGGCGATGAGGCCGTTGTGCCCGGCGCCCGCGACGACGACGTCGACCTCGGCGCTCACGGCACGGCGGCGTCCGCGGTCACGGCGCCGCCGAGGTAGAGCGCGCCGATCTCGGGGTGCTCGAGGACGTCGCGCCCGCTGCCCGTGAGGCGGACCATGCCGTTCTCGAGCACGACGCCGTGGGTGCTCAGCCGGAGCCCGGCGCGGGCGTTCTGCTCCACGAGCAGGATCGTGCGGCCCTGGCGGTTCATCAGCGTGACCATCTCGAAGACGATCTCCCGCGTGTGCGGGTCGAGCCCCATCGAGGGCTCGTCGAGGATGATCAGGTTCGGCTCGAGCATCAGGCAGCGGGCGAACTCGACCAGGCGCTGCTGGCCGCCGGACAGGCTCCCCGCGCGCTCGCCGGCGCGCTCGCGCACGATCGGGTAGAGCTCCTCCACGGCAGCCAGGCGCTTGCGCACGAGCGCCCGGTCGTCGATCGTGAAGGCGCCCATCTCGACGTTCTCGCGCACGGTCATATCGGGGAACAGGCTGTGCACCTGGGGCACGAGCGCGATCCCGAGGTCGAGGATCTCGCGGGGGCTGCGGCCGGAGATGCGCCGGCCGGCGAAGGCGATCTCGCCCCGGCGCACGCGCAGGAGGCCGCTGATCGCGGCGAGCATCGTCGACTTGCCGGCGCCGTTGGGGCCGACGATGCAGGTGATGCCGCCCTCGGGAACGTCGATCGTGACGTCCTTGAGGATGTCGCCGCCGCCGTAGCCGGCGTAGACGCCGCGGAGGGTGAGCAGAGCGGGTGCCGCTGCCGGCGCGGGTGCTGCTGCCGGCTCGCGCGCGGGCGGCCCCGGCTCGCGCGCGGGCGGCGCCGGCTCGCGCGCCGGCGGCGCCGGCTCGCGCGTGGCCCCGCCGGCGCGCGCACCCCCGCCGTCGCGCGCACCCCCGCCGTCGCCCGCACCCCCCAGGTAGGCGTCGAGCACGGCGGGGTTCGTGCGCACCTCCTCCGGGGAGCCGGACACGAGCATGCTGCCCTGGTTGAGCACGGTCACGCGGTGGCAGAGCCCCATCACGAACTCCATGTTGTGCTCGACGATGAGGAACGTCTTGCCCGCCCGGTTGAGCTCGGCGATGCGGTCGGCCAGGTGCCCGATGAGCGTCGGGTTCACGCCGCCCGCCGGCTCGTCGAGCAGCAGCACGCTGGGATCGGCGACGAGCAGCGAGGCGAGCTCGAGCAGCTTGCGCTGGCCGAAGGACAGCGTGCCCGCAGGCTCGCCGGCCAGCCGGGCGATGCCGACGAACTCGAGCAGCTCCATGGCCCGGCGGCGCTCGGCGCTCGAGCCGGCTCGGCGCACCAGGCTGCGCAGCCAGCTCTCGCGCCGCTGGGTCGCGATGAGCATGTTCTCGAGCACGGTGAGCCGGCCGAAGATCCGCGTGAGCTGGAAGGTCCGGCCGATGCCGAGCGCGAACACGCGGTCCGGCGGGGCGTTCGTGATCTCGGTGCCGTTGAAGGCCACGCTGCCCTGCTGGATGCGCTCGTAGCCGGTGATCACGTTGAAGAGCGTCGTCTTGCCCGAGCCGTTGGGGCCGATGAGGCCGTTTATCTGCCCCTCGTGCACCTCGAGCTCGCAGGCCTGGAGCGCCTGCACGCCGCCGAAGGCCTTGCACACGCCCTGGACCGAGAGCAGCGCACTCACGGGATCGCCCCCGCCACGCCCCGCGGTGCGGCGTCCGCAGCCTCGGCGCTCTGGCGCTGCGTGCGCACGCGCCAGCGGCGCACGAGCCCGGCCACGCCCGGGACCACGCCGCCGGGGAGGATCAGGATCACGGCCAGGAACAGGACGCCGTAGATGATCAGGTAGAGGCCGTTGGCGGAGAACTTCTGCGTGAAGTACTGCTGGAGGGACTCGAGCACGAGCGCGCCCAGCAACGGCCCCGAGATCGTTCCGATGCCGCCCAGGAATCCCATCAGCGCCAGCGACACGTCGAACAGCGGGTCGTAGGCGTACTGGGGGAAGATCTGGCCGATGAAGTAGAAGTAGAGGCCGCCCAGCATCCCCACGGGGAAGGCGGAGATCATGAAGGCGGCGAGCTTCACGCGCCGCGTGTGGACGCCCAGGCCGCGGGCGCGGTCCTCGTCGTCGCGGATCGACAGCAGCTGGAGGCCGAAGCGCGAGCGCCGCACCGCCCACGACAGGATCACCGTGAGCACGAGGATGATCGCCGCCACGTAGTAGAAGGGGTTGTTGTAGGTGGTGGGGGAGAAGGGCGCGAAGGGCAGCTGGATGCCGGAGGTGCCGCCGGTGAAGCCGAGGTTGAAGGCGGCCAGCTGGAAGATGAAGAAGATCGCGATCGTCACGACCACGAACGTGTGCCGGCGCGTGCGCAGCGCGATCAGCCCGAACGGGATGGCCACCGCGGCCGCGATCAGGCCGCCGAAGGGCAGCAGCCCGAACACTGCCCAGCCGCCGCTCACGTGCCAGTCGCGCGCGGCCAGCGCGACGGCGTAGCCGCCGCTGCCGAAGAACACCGCGTGGCCCAGGGCCAGGTAGCCGGAGTAACCGCTGAAGATGTTCCAGGCGCTCACCGCCCCCATGAACACAACCGTGAAGAACGCGATCGAGGTCGCCGTCGGGTCGGTCACCACGAGCGGGAAGATCCCGAGCACGACCAGCCCGACGGCGATCACGCCGCCCAGCAGCCCGCGCCGCAGCAGCGTCCCGGGCGGCCGCGCGGCCGCCGTGCGTGCGCCCGGGTGGATCATTGCGCGCGGACGCCCGAGCGTCCGAACAGGCCCTGCGGCCGGATCGACAGGACGATCACGAGCGCAAAGAAGAACACCATCGGGGCCCAGGTGGGCGACCAGGCCACCGCGACCACGTCGTTGACGACCAGCATGAAGACAGCGGCCGCCATCGCGCCCCCGATGCTCCCGAGGCCGCCGAGGATCACGATGGCCAGCAGGCGCGAGATCAGGTCATAGCCGCTGTTGGGATTGAAGGCGTTGGTGGCCCCGAAGGCGAACCCGCCCACCGCGGTCACGGCCACGCCGATGCCGACCGCGATCATCCGCGTGCGGTCGACATTGATGCCGATGAGGTCGGCGGCGGTGCGGTTCTGAAGCGAGGCCCGCACCGCACGTCCGAACTGCGTGCGGTAGAGCATCCAGTAGAGGACGACCAGGAGCACGACGGCAAGCCCGAAGCCGATCAGGTAGATCCAGGGCAGGTAGAAGCCGAGCACGTAGATCGAGCGGTCGATGTAGGTGGCGTGCAGCTGCACGTAGTCGACGCCGAAGGCGCGCGTGAGCACGCCCTCGATGAGGATCGCCACCGCGAAGGTGACGAGGATCGACATCGCGGCGCGGTCGGCCTCGCGCACGCGGCGCATGAACAGGAACTCCATGCCCACGCCGAGCACGAACATGACGGGGACCGTGATCAGCAGCCCGGGGAGCAGCGGGATGCCGGCCTTGGCCGAGAGCTCGTAGCTCAGGTAGGCGCCCAGCACCACCATCGCGCCCTGCGCGATGTTGATGATGTCCATGACGCCGAAGATCAGCGTCAGCCCGGCCGCCATCAGGGCGTATACGCCGCCGGTGAGGATGCCGTCGACGATCGCCTGGAGCAGTGCGGTTCCCGACATCGGCTACCCGCCCCAGGGCGGCTTCGGGTACTGCGGCGGGCTCGCCCCGGCGACGCTGGTCGGAATCGACTGCACCAGGTTGCCGTTCTGCCACTGGAAGGTGAGCGTCTGCTGCGCGGTGTTCTCGCCCAGCGAGTCGAACTTCACCGGGCCCTGGACGCTGTTCAGCGTCACGCCGCTGTGCAGGTAGGCGATGATCTTCGAGTTGTCGAAGCTGTGCGTCGCCTGGACGGCCTGCGCGAGCACCTGGCCCACCGAGTAGGCCTCGGCGACGTCGGCGTTCACGTCCGAGGGCGTGCCGCCGTACTTGGCGATGTACTCCTGCACCATCTTCTGGCTGTCGGCCTTCTTGAAGCCGCCGAACCAGCCGTTGGGCACGAAGATCCCGTTCTCGTTGCCGTTGCCGACGGCCTTGACGAAGGTCGCGCCCTGATCGGGGCCGGCCGTGGCGATGAACGCCTTGGGGTTGTAGTGCTGCTGGATGAACGTGTGCACGAAGGCCGAGACCGTCGGCACGTCCACGGAGCCCAGGATGAACAGGTCGGGCTTGGCCGATGAGACCTGGGTGGCGATCGGCGTGTAGTCGGTGACCTCGGCCGGGAACACCTTGGAGAGGACCGTCCTCACGCCGGCGGCCTCGAGGATGCTCTGGGCCACGGGGATCTGCGGCTGCGTGAAGGGGTCGTTCACGGTGGCGTAGGCGGCCGTCTTGGGGCGCTGGCTCGCCGGCAGCGAGGCCACCCAGCGCGCGAACGTGACGAGGTTGTCCTTGACGGGGACCGAAACGTCGAAGACGTTGTGCAGCCCCGAGCCGAACACGGCCGGGCCGCCACCGGCGCCCTCGACGAAGGCATAGCCGTAGCGCGCGGCCACGCGCGCGGCGGGCAGCGTGAGCAGGGTGGAGAAGGGGCCGAAGACGATCGGGTCGTGGCTCGAGCCGATCAGGTTCTGGTAGTTGCTCACGACCTGCGCCGGGCTCGAGGCGTCGGAGAGGACGTCGAGCTTTATCTGGTGGCCGAGCAGACCGCCCTTGGCGTTCTGATCGTGCACCCAGAGCTCATAGCCGCGCTGGAAGGCCTGCCCGTCGGCCGAGAAGTCACCCGACAGCGACAGCGAGGCGCCGATCGTGATCGGGCCGGAGCCGCCGCTCGAGCTGCCGCCGCCACCACCGTTCGAGCTGCCGCCGCTCGAGCTCCCGCAGGCCGCCAGGACCGCGACAGCGACCACTACCGCACAGGCTCGCGCCAGCAGGCGAAGCTGCTTCATCTCCGTCTCCTCTTGTCTCGTTCGGCAGCAAGCGGGCACCCAATCCCCGCCGCGTTCTGCAAACGATTGCAATGCGGACGATAGTCGGGCGGTCGGCGGGTGTCAAACGCTTTTGGCGCTCACAACGTTCCTCTCGTGCCCGCGCGCGCGGCCAGAGGTACAAACCGTGCGCTATACGCGCGTCTGGTACCTCTCGACCACGGCGGCGCGTCGAGAGGAACGTTATGAAGGAGCACCGGCCGCTCGGCCCGCGGTTACCCGGCGCGCGCCGGCGCGCGCCCACCCGGGCCGCGCCCGCCCGACCCGCGGCCGCCCGGCCGGCAGCGGCGCGCGGCGCCCGGCGCCAGGCGCGCGGGCGCTAGGCCTCGGCGGCCACCGCGGCGCGCTCGCGCGCGCGCCGGGCCGAGACCCGCGGCAGCCCGACCACGGCGATGACCGCGGCCGCGGCGGCGATCGTCGCGGCGACCACGAAGGCCAGGTCGAACCCGCTGGTCAGCGAGCGGCCGAGCCCGTCGCCGGCCTTCGCCAGGTGGTCGGTGCGCGCGGTGGCCAGCGCGGCCAGCACGGCCAGCCCGAGCGCGCCGCCGAACAGGCGCGAGGTGTTGACGAGTCCCGACGCGAGGCCGGCCTCGTGCGCGGCCACGCCGGACACGGCGGAGATCGTCACCGGCACGAACGACAGCCCGATCCCGATGGCCACCAGCAGCGATGGCACGAGCACGCCGCCGGCGTAGGACCCTGAGGGCGACAGACCGGCGAACCACACGAGCCCGGCCGCCAGGGCCACCAGACCCACTATCAGCAGTGGCTTGGTCCCGACGCGCGTCACCGCGCGCGAGGCGAACGTCGAGCCGGCCACGATGCACAGCGTCATCGGCAGGAAGGCCAGGCCGGCCCGGATGGCCGAGTAGCCGAGCACCTGCTGGAGGTAGAGCGAGAGGAAGAACCACATTGCGAACGTGGACGCGCCAATCAGCAGCACGATCACGTTGGAGGCGCTGAGCGTGCGCGAGCGGTAGATCCGCAGCGGCATCAGCGGCTCGTCGGCCAGGCGGGCCTCCACGAGCACGAAGCCGCCGAGCAGCGCCACGCCGGCGCCCATGAGCCCGAGCGCCTGGGCCGAGCCCCAGCCGACGACGTCGGTGCGCACGATCCCGAGCACGAGCAGCGACAGACCGACGGTGGCCGACAGCGCGCCCAGCAGGTCGAAGCTCCGGGCCCGCGAGCGGTCGCGGCCCTCGAGGAGCAGGCGCGACGACGCCACGGCCGCGCCGAGGCCGATGGGTACGTTGATGAAGAGGATCCAGCGCCAGCCCAGCCACTGCGTGAGCAGCCCGCCCAGGAGCACGCCCGCGGCGCCGCCGGCGCCGCCCATCGCGCCCCAGATGCCGACGGCGCGGTTGCGCGCGGCGCCCTCGCTGAACGTCGTGGTGAGGATCGACAACGACGCCGGGGCGATCACCGCTCCGCCCAGGCCCTGAACGGCGCGGGCCACGATCAGCTCGAGCTGCGACTGCGCGAGCCCACCGGCCAGCGAGGCGAGCCCGAACAGGGCGAGCCCGGCCACGAACACCCGCCGTCGGCCGAGCAGGTCGGCCGCGCGGCCGCCCAGGAGCAGGAAGCCGGCGAAGGTCACCGTGTACGCGTTCACCACCCACTGGAGATCCTGCTCGGAGAACCCGAGCGCGCGGTGGATCGAGGGCAGCGCCACGTTGACCACCGAGACGTCGAGGATGACCATGAACTGGGCCAGGCACGAGAGCAGCAGCGTGGCCCGGAGGCGGGGGCGATGGGCGTTTGTCGTCATTTCCCTCCTGAGACGAATGGCGGGGCCGGGGCGGGACAGCCGCCGATCCGCGTTACGATGAGTACGATGATCGTCGTACACTGTACCAGGTAGTTCGATCTTTGTCGTACAAATGGGGAGTGACCATGGGCACCGCTAGCGCGCACGCGACCGATCTGGGCGGCACCGCCGCCGACCCGGCCGCCGCCACCGACTCCTCCGCCAAGGCCGCCGCCACCGACTCCTCCGCCAAGGCCGCCGCCACCGACTCCTCCGCCA
>Ga0070739_10007840_pt1 | contig 11161 bp, 9 predicted proteins | sample Coa_R1_7_FD_66445 | JGI IMG/M metagenome (GOLD analysis project Ga0070739, IMG submission 66445) | Surface soil microbial communities from Centralia Pennsylvania, which are recovering from an underground coalmine fire - Coalmine... | ecosystem: Environmental > Terrestrial > Soil > Unclassified ... | reverse complement strand
CCTTCAGCGCCGCACTCAACTTCCGTCTCGTTCCCTTCGTCATGATCCGCTCCGTCTAGCACGACGGAACGGTCCGCGTTCCAATCAAGCCGCTGGTCCCAAATCCGGGGTCCACTTCACGTCATCATACCGATCATGCATCGGACGATTGGAAGCAAATTTATCCGAATGTTTCTTATCCGGCAACGGCACAGATCCGATTGATATCATTACAATATAATGGATGTTAAATAGATCAACTTAAGTTTATATTGTAGAACTTGAAGGATGTGGCCCGATATCCCGGTCGCGTTTGAGCGTATCTATCCGCCTTGTTAGCTGCGCCTTTGACGAATATTCTTGGCTGGGCCGGATGACGTCCCTGCAAGCTCCAGCTCGGATGATTGCCGGCTTGATAATGATGGCCTGTCGGGACGTTCCGCAGCGGCCTCGAATTGGTCGTACGTGCACACCTCGAGAGGAACGTCGTGATTGAACGGAACCGCACTAAACAGCCGGCTCCCGAGCGTGCGGCGGTACAGTCGCCGTACAAGCTGCGCGTGCTCGTATTTACGATGGTTTTTCCGAACCCAAGATTGCCGTTGCACGGTCGCTTCGTGCTTGAACGGGTCCGGCACCTCGCCGCCTTGGCGGATGTTCAGGTAATCGCGCCGGTGCCATGGTACTGCAGCCTGCGCCGCCAGCCCCCTCTGCTCGGTCTGAGGCCAATCCTTGCCGTAAGTCACCCCCGATTTTGGTATTTGCCAAAGGTTCTTTGGGCGTTTCGCGGATTTTTTTTGTTTATTTCGACGGTCCGTGCGATCGCGCGATTGCGCAAAACCTTCGACTTCGATCTGATCGATGCGCACTTTGCCTATCCCGACGGGTTTGCCGCCGTACTGATCGGCCGATGGTGCCGCCGTCCGGTGTGCATAACCCTTCGCGGCACCATCGTCCAATGGAATGGCCCGCTCGGGAGGCGCCTGTGCAACTGGGCCATCCGGAATGCGGAGCGAGTGATCGCCGTCGCCGAGAACTTGGCGGAGCGCGCACGGCAGGGCGGGGTGCCGGAGCACCGCATCGCAGTGATAGCCAATGGCGTGGATAGCGAACAGTTCCGCCTAATCGATCGTGAAGCGGCGCGAAGGCGTTTGGCTTTGCCGGAGAACGGGCGGCTGCTAGTCTCGGTCGGCCACATCTCGCCGCGCAAAGGGTTCCACCGTATAATCCGCAGCCTGCCGCGCCTTATTGCTTGCTGCCCCGACGTGCGCTTGGCGATCGTCGGCGGCAGGGGGGCCGAGAAGGACAACAGTGCGCAGCTTCGTGCTTTGGTGCGGGAGCTCGCTGTGGCGGATCGCGTCCTATTTGTCGGGGCGCAGATGCCGCAGAGCGTCGCACTGTGGCTGGGCGCGGCGGATGCGTTCGTCCTTGCCAGCGATTTCGAGGGCTGTCCGAACGTCATCATGGAGGCCATGGCCTGCGGACGACCGGTAGTCGCGACCAAAGTCGGCGATGTCGAACGCATGGTCCCGAGCTTTGCCGGAATCCTGATCGATGATCCCGAGGACACCACGGCTCTGGCTGAAGGGATGCTTGCGGCGCTGACGCGGGACTGGGACAGCCGTCGGATCCGCGATCACGTCTTACGGCAGTCGTGGGACGCCGTCGCGCAACGAGTCGCCGCCCAGTGGCGCCTCGCTGTGACGGGACCCGCGGCTCCCGCAGCCGTCGCCGCGCCGTGCCGCCGCAGGTGAAGCCAGACCTCTTGGAACTGGCGCGCACGGCGCAACGGCCGGCGAGGGCCGAAGGCCGGTCCCCGTCCCGGCCCGCCGGGCGAGGGCTCAGGCCGCCGCCGCGAAGAGTTCCGCAGGAACCGCGAAACTGCGCTGGAACCCCTCCCGCCCGGCCGGCGTGACCGCCACCGCGCGGGTGTCGTGCCGGCGGGCGATCCATCCGAGCTCGAAAAAGCGCGCGCACAACAGCGCGCCGACCCGGCCCGCCAAATGCAGGCGCCGCTCGCTCCAATCAAGGCAGGGCCGACAGAAGACGCGGCGGGAGCCGCCGCCCTGCCCCGGATCGACGCCGAACGCATCGAGGAAATCGAGCCCGGCCGGCGTGATCTCGCCGCCGTCCGGCGTCAGAACCGCCCGGCCCGCGGCGACCATCCCGTCCGCCACCGCCACGCCGAGGCGCCCGGCCAGATGATCGTAGCAGGTGCGCGCCGCGCGCAGGGCTTCGCCGCCCCTCCAGACCCGCGGAGCCGGCCGCCCGGCCTCGCCGAGCGCGAGCAGGCTTTCGAGCATCGCGCCGACCAGCGGCGAGGCGAGGCGATAATAGCGATGCCGGCCGCGCGGCTCGGCCGCGACGAGCCCGGCCTCGCGCAGCTTGGCGAGATGGCCGCTCGCGGTCGGGGCCGAGACATGGGCCGCATAGGCGAGCTCCTTGGCGGTCAGGGCGCCGCCCCGCATCAATGCCGCCAGCATGTTGGCCCGTGCGGGGTCGCCGACCAGCGCCGCCGTCGCGGCCATGCGGACCACTTCCGTCATTGCGCGCTCCCGATCCGTTCGCCGGAACTGCCGGAACTATAGGGCAAGGAGCGGCCGGCGGGACGGAAAACGTTTCGCCCGGCGCCGCAGCGTTGCGGCCCTCTCAATGGGCGATCCATTCCTTCATGAAGCGGGCGTAGCACTCGCGCTCGCCCGGCATCTTGACCCAGCCGGCGAGCAGCCGCGGCGCCGCCAACAGCAGGCGATCCCGCAGATGGGTCGAATTGTGCGCATATTCCTCGAAGCACGAGATCGCGATCTTCTGGTTGTGCGGGTCGTCCTGGAAACGGCAGGCGGCGAGCGCCACCGTCTGCTGGAAGGCCCGGCGGTCGGCGCCCGATTTCAGATAGGCGGCGGCGAGCGCGGTCGTCTTTGGCACATCGAGCGCCATGATCGCCGCGTCGAGCTCGTGAAGCAGCGCCTGCGGCGTCCAGCCGCGGGCGTCGAACCCGGCGCATTCCGCGTCGATGACCGGGCGGTAGAGCTTGTTCTCATGCGCCACGTCGTTGACGAAACTGGCCATCAGGTAGAGCAGGCGCGCCTGATAGGGATTGCTGCTGGTGCGCAGCCAATTGTTGGCGACATTGCAGTAATCGAACGGGTGCTGCCCGTTGGTGAACTGGCGCGGCACCGTGATGCGCAGGATCAGCTCGGCGGCGGCGATCTGGATCGTATCGCCGAGGCTGTTGATCGACTTACCGCTCTTCAAATGCGCCGTCAGCAGGTCCCAGACGCTGATGCCGTCGGCGCTCAGCAGCGTGTCGACCATCGCCTCGACCTCGGCGGCGCTGAGCGGCGTCCGGTTGCTCTCCTTGAGGCTCTTGCCGGCGTCGGCAAATTCGGCGGTGACGCGCACGCAGGCGGCGTCGTAGAGCGAATAATAGAGCGGCCCGATCGCCATATCCGGCACGCCCATGTAATAGACGCCGTGGGCGCGCTCCCAGCCGATCACATCGGCCAGGTCGTTGACCGCCCGCGCGCGCAACGCCTTGTGACCGGTATTGCGGGCCTTGCGCCCGATGACCGTGTCCTGCAGACCGATGAGCCCCAGGAATTCGAGCTGATCGCGCAACAGCGGCCGGTTTTCGGCATCCTCGGCCAATCCCAGGAACAGCCCGTAGGCGCGGCGCCAGTCGCCGCTGATCGTGGCGATCATCTGGGCGTGCAGGCGCTGCTCGAGACTGCCCGGTTCGCGGATCGGCGGCGCGTCCTCGATCCATACCTGCGGACCGTAGGAGGGCGGCGGCACCGTGAGGCCCTTCATCGTCGCGTAGCACCCGGGATAGCGGGCGAGCAGCTGGTTCCAGATGTCAAGCCCGGCCGGGATGTACCACACGCTCTGCAACAGCGGCAGCAGCCGGTATTGCTCGGGCAGATAGCGCATCAGGGCGGCCGCGGCGCGCAGCCCGAGCAGCGTATGGTCGTTGTTGATCAGCAAGACCGATCCGTCGCGGATGTTGATGTGACACGGCACCTGCACAAAAGGCGCCTCGGCCGCGGTCACGACGGCGAGCGCCTCGCCGAGCGAGCGGCCCTGCTGCGCGATCATCCGAAAGAACAGATCGGCGGTCTTCGGCTGGTCGCGTTCGAGGATGGCCTCGGTCAACAGGTCGAAGGACTTGTCCTGACGGATCTCGTTGCGGCTCAACAACATCGTTTTTCTCCGTTGGCGCGGCGGGTCGGATCGCGGCGGCAAAAGCCTATCCCGCGCCGGCGCGGCGCGTAAACCTGCCGCTGCCGATGGCCGACATGAAGGCGGGGAAGGGCCGCGCGCTGCAGCCTGGAACAGGCGTACTGTTGCCGGCGCGGCGCAGGGGTTAGAGTGGCCAGCGCCGCCGCCTTTCCTGAAGGGTGCGCAGAAGTGATCGCAAGGAGTTTCGCCGCCCGATGAACGATCTCAGCAGCAGCCTTGGCGAGCCCGTCCGGCGGGCATGCGATCTCGGGCCGACAATCGCGCGGAGCGCCGACGAGATCGAGCGCACCCGGCGGCTGCCGGCCTATGTGCTCGAGGCGCTGTTCGCGGCGCGGCTGTTCCGCATGCTGCTGCCGCGCAGCTGCGGCGGCGACGAGGTCGCGCCGCAGGACTACGTCCTCGCCATCGAAGAGCTCGCGCGGCACGACGGCTCGGTCGGCTGGTGCGTGTCGATCGCCAACAGCACGGCCCTGATCGCCCCCTATCTCGCGCCCGAGGCGGCGCGCGCGATCTTCGCCGATCCGCGCGCGGTCGTCGCCTGGGGTCCGCCCAACGAATCGCGCGCGGTCGCGGTGCCGGGCGGCTATCGCGTCAGCGGCCGCTGGGATTTCGCGAGCGGCTGCCGGCATGCCACCTGGATCGGCGCGCACGGTCCGGTGGTCGAGCCCGACGGCTCGCTGCGGGCGGATCGCCGCGGCCGGCCGGCAATCCTCACCTGGCTGTTCCCGGCGCGCGCGGCAAAGCTGCTCGACACCTGGCATACGATTGGGCTGCGCGGCACCGCTTCCGATTCCTACGAGGTCCATGACCTGTTTGTCGCCGAGGCGTTCACCGGCACGCGCGAAGACCCGGATTTGCGGCGCGAGCCCGGCCCGCTCTACGCCTTTCCGCAGCAGACGCTCTATTCGGTCGGCATCGCCAGCGTCGCGCTCGGCATCGCGCGCGGCATGCTGGAGGCCTTCATCGATCTGGCCGGCCGCAAGACCCCGCGCGGGGGCGGCCGGCTTGCCGACAATGCCGTGATCCAGGCCGGGGTGGCGCGCGCGGAAGCCAGGCTCGGCGCGGCGCGCGCCTATCTCATCGCAACCGTGGCCGAGATCTATGCGCGGGCCGATGCGCGCGCCCCGATCGCCGTGGCGGACCGCGCCCGGGTGCGCCTGGCCGGCGTCCATGCGATCCACGGCGCGATCGCGGTCGCCGACTACGCATACAAAGCGGCCGGGGTCGACGCGATCTTCCCCGGCAGCCCGTTTGAGCGCCGCTTTCGCGACATTCACACCCTGTCGCAGCAGATCCAGGCGCGCACGGCGCATTACGAGGCGATCGGCCAGGTTCTGCTCGGCGCGCCGCCGGAGGTGTTCCTGTAGTCAGGAGTCCTTCACACCACGGCTTCTAATCGTATCATGGCCGCGTTCAAAATCGAATAGACGCCATAATATCTGATTAGTAAGCCAATCTTTTGGCTTTCTACTATCAATCGCGGTCCCACCTGCAGCAATAAATAAAGATCCTAAATTTCTATAATTTCTCTCTTTGAGTATTTTCTCAGCAGATCTTCTATCTTTTGTTTTAAGAAATTCTAAAAAAGACTTTGCGTCAAATTCTTCGCATGATTTGGTATGTAAGTAGTCATCTTTGGTGTTCTCGGCAAGAATATCCTGTAAAAGAGATTGCATTTCCTGAAGCAACCGCTGTAGCCTTTCTAACTTGCGTCGGCTCTGGCTTGTTATCGTCATGGATTGACCTATGGACGAGTTATGCGGTCATAAAACTCTTCGGCGACAGCATGAATCTGGTTAGCGTAATGTCTATCCACTGCATAGTCCGATAGAGCAATTGGCTCGCTCTGAGCGGGTCTCTGGGCAATCCTCTCAGACAAGGAAACATAATTATCAAAGATCTGCTCTGGATATCTGTTTCGCATCCGGGACATAAAGTCTTTCTGAGATTGAGTACCTCCGGACATATATCTAACTTTATTGAATATAATACCTGCAAGTTGCGGATTTGGAAAATTATAACCAGTAATATTGTTAATACTATTTGCTGAATTAAATAGTGATTCGATTGATGATTGGATGTATGCTATGCCGAGTGTAGAGAGATACTCAGACATGGCAATTATAACATAATATTGACTTGCAAATAATCCGTTCTGGGTCGCAAGATAGAGATTTGGAGGGCAGTCGATAAATATGAAGTCGTATTGAGAATCTAATGACTGCAACGCATTTTTTAGGAACGTCTGGGCTCTGAGATTCTCAAATCCGAAGCGCTGTGCAAGCTTAAAATCAATTCCGAATAATTCTATATCAGATGGAATAAGCTTAATCCCCCTATTTTTTTCCAAATCAAATTTTTCATACCATGGATATTGAGAGAAACGTGTAGGATTCACTACGATGGAATCGAGGTTGAATGGTTTATCATGAAGGCATGCCTCAAAAAAAGATAATAACGTCCGCCGTGCATTGATATGTTTTTCCCAGTCATTTTCATTAAGCCAATATAATGTACAGTTAGATTGTGGATCGAGGTCAATCATCAAAACACGAGAGTTGAATTTTTTGTAGAGAGAGGCTGCGACTTCTACGGAAAGGGTCGTTTTTCCAACTCCACCTTTAAAATTTATAAACGAGACTGTGACTGCCACAATGTCCTCCCATGGCAGATTTATAGACCTAGCATATTAGACAACATAATACCATGATTAGCTTTCTCATGGAAGGAAAAATATCCTGTGTGGCAGGAAAAGGAGGGCCACGGCCGCTGATCTTCCGATTGCGCTCGCTGACAGGCTATAGTGTACCTATAGTGCTGCGCGGGGAGGTGAAACATGGAAATCGAGGCCGCGGTCTTTCGCAAGGCGCACGAGCCGCTGACGATCGAAACCGTCGATATCGACAAGCCGTGGGGCCGCGAGGTGCTGGTGCGCACCGCCGCGACCGGGGTGTGCCACAGCGATCTGCATGTCGTCGACGGGCTCGGCCGCTTTCCGCTCGACCGGCCGATGATCCTGGGCCATGAGGGCGCCGGCGTCGTCGAGGCGGTCGGCGCCGAGGTGACGACGGTCAGACCCGGCGATCACGTCGTCGCTTGCCTCTCGGGCTTTTGCGGCACCTGCCCGCAATGCCTGTCGGGCCACCCCAATCTGTGCACCGGCGGCATCGTCGCCCGCCCCGAAGGCGCGGCGCCGCGGCTGTCGCAGAACGGCGCGCCGCTGCGCCAGTTCCTCAACATCGCCAGCTACGCCGAAAAGATGCTGCTGCACGAGAACTCGCTGGTGCGCATCGACCCGGAACTGCCGCTCGACCGCGCCGCGCTGGTCGGCTGCGGCGTGCTGACCGGGGTCGGCGCGGCCTTGCGCAGCGCCGGGCTCGAACCCGGGCAGACCGTCGCCGTGTTCGGCTGCGGCGGCGTCGGCCTGTCGATCGTGCAGGGCGCAAAGATCGGCGGGGCGCGGCGGATCATCGCCATCGACCAGTTCGCTTCGAAGCGCGAAATGGCGCTGCGCCTGGGCGCCACCGATTTTGTCAACAGCGCCGAAGAGGATCCGGTGCAGGCGGTGCGGGCGCTGACCGGCGGGCTCGGGGTCGATCACGCCTTCGAGGCGGTCGGCAATGCCGCGCTTGTGCGCCAGGCGATCGAAAGCCTCGCGATCCGCGGCACCGCAACGATCGTCGGCGTCTTGCCGCCGGATGCGATGATCGAATTCCCGTGGATGGCGATCCGCCCCGAATGCAAGGTGCAGACCTCGCGCATGGGTTCGAACCGCTTCCGCTTCGACATTCCGCTCTATCTCGATTTCTACAAGCAGGGCCGGCTCGATCTCGATGCGATGGTGACAAAGCGCGGCCGGCTTTCCGACATCAACGAGGCCTTCCGCGCGATGAAGGCCGGCGAGGTGGCCCGGACGGTGCTGACATTCGATTGAGGCTCCGCCGCCTCGTTTCCTGTCACTCCGGCGAAGGCCGGGATCCATGTCTGCCATGGATTCCGGCAATTATATACTTGACTGACGGGGGGCAGCGCGGCCCATCGGGCCGACAGAGCGACGCCAAACGACGATTCGGGAATAAATGGTGCGTTGTCAAACGAATCTCAATCAGTGGTTGAAAAATTATATCATTGATACCAATGGCTTAAAGCGCCGATTCGGCTGCCGGTCATTTTTCCTTGGAGTCAAGGGAAAAATCGCTACACTCAGGTTGATGAGCGCTCGCTATATCCCCAACACGGCCAAGGCTCTAGAAGTCATCCTCTGGCTTGCCTCGGCCAAACCCGGAATCGATGTGTACCACATCGTCAAATGTGCCTATTACGCTGACAAGCGCCATTTGAATTTGTATGGGCGCCCCATCGCAGGCGACTATTATGAGGCGGACCAATATGGTCCGCTTGGGAAATGCATCTATGGTCTATTGCGAGGAAATTCCCTTGAACTTCTAGCTCTTGAGAGTAATGGAAGAGTGCCATTCACCGTTAGGCAGGATGATCACGGCGTTATTGCTGATCGAGATGCCAACGAAAGGCGTCTTTTTGACAGCGAAAAAGAGGCTCTCGCTTGGGCGCTCGAAAATTACGGAGATTTATCTTTTGATGATCTTTTAGAATTGAGCCATGATGAAGAAGCCTACCAAAAGGCCGAAGGCGGCAGAATGCGCTACGAAGATATGCTTGAGCCCAGCCCCGACCGTGAGAGGCGCGCAAAAGATCTGGCGGAGACCGCGCGGTATGCGGTACTTTAGTGGGTATGGAGCAGCTAAGAACGCGAGACGTGATCAAGGCACTTGATCAGCAAACCCGACCACCTAAAAAGAAAAGGCTGATTTGTGTGTGTGAGAGACGGCCATTATTTCTTTGGATTAACAGTCATCCCCTTTGGCCGCCACACATAAAGATTAAACAATGTGATTGTCCTAATTTTCTCGATTGGGACAGCTACGTTGAGTTGCGAAATCTTGTCAGGGTAGGGAGAGATGATCTTCAATTCGCTCTTACGCGGGACGAAAATCCTTTAGGTCGTCTCACTGATGAAGTAACTAGACAAATAGCTTTTGCTGCCCAACGGACAAGAACGCTCAATGATGAACAACGCCTGATCATATGGGAGGGACTGGTTGGCGGATCGTAAGCCAAAACTCCCCGAGAAGGTTGAGGATGAGCCTGGCATGGCCGAGCGCTTCCGGCGCGGCCTACAGCGCGCGCTCAACACGCCGCCGAAGCACCGGGCCGCTCCGATCCCCAAGGCTAAGGAACGGCCAGCGTCGAAGGGTCGCGTGTATAAGGGGAAGACGCGCGGAGGATGAGACTGCGCCCCGACGCGCAGTAGGAAGCCCATTTTCTTTTGTTGTAAAACGCGCAACGCCCTATAAGCATGTCTAGTGGCGCGCGCCATCAGCGCGATAGAAGGAGATGATTATGCGGTATGCTCTATGGAACAATAAGGGCGGAGTAGGAAAGAGTTTTCTTTCATTTGTCCTGAGTACGGAGCTGGCGCACGCTCGTAGTATCCCGGTTATCGTGGTTGATATGTGTCCTCAGGCGAATCTCTCTGAGATTATACTCGGAGGAAATGGCATCGGCTCAGATCGATTGGACGCTTTGATAAAAGATCGCCGTACCATTGGCGGTTATTTTGACATGAGAATTAACTCTCCGCATACCAAGACAGGAAACGAGACTACATACTTAATTGATGCCAGAGTTACAAATCCGAATCTACCACACGGTGTATATTTGATAGCTGGAGATCCCAGCCTTGAATTGCAAGCACAAGTTATAAACCAGATTAGCGGCCAAACCTTACCTACCGATTCGTGGAGGAATGTCCACCGATGGCTCGCTGATCTAGTAGAAGAATGCTGCAATAGGCTAGGAGTTGATAGAACTGTCGTGTTCGTTGATTGCAATCCAAGTTTTTCTGCATACACAGAGTTATCTATGTTGGCTGTAGATTCTCTTATCATACCGTGCTCTAGCGACGGCTCTTCCGCGAGAGCAATCGATAACGTCGGTTCTCTTCTATATGGAATAACGATTGGAAAAGATTATGGTGCAGCTAATTTTGCGGCGCGAGCGAAGAGTTTCAGTCTAAAATTGCCACACGTCCATTCCGTTGTTCTAAATAGATCAACGCAATACAGCCAGAAAGCGAGTAAAGCGTTTGGTGCTATGTTTGATGAAATTAAGCGACACGCCGGCAAATTACGTGAAAACGCTCCTGAGTATTTTGAATCTGATGGTCCAACGTTCTATGATATTCCTGATAGTCACTCGGTCGCTATTGTATGCTCTCATTTGGGCAAACCCCTCTACAGCGTGAAACCGGGAAGATATCAAGTTCATGATACGGAACCTCAGGTAAATTCGGAGCCATTGGATAGGTATAAAGAGGCGATAACCGGCTTTATCGCGGCGATTTGATAGAATCCAAGAAAGCAAACACTAGCTGCGCCGGCTCGCGATAGTCCCAGCCGGCCGGCGGGATCGGCTCAGGTGCCGTGGATTTCTCCGGCTTGGCCGTCAGTCCGCCGATAGGTGAGGCGCTTGCCGGCCGCCCCCTGGATCGCCAGCGCCGCGCGCATCGTGTCGTCATAGCCGAGCTTAATGCGGTAGGAATAGCGGAAGTCGAACTCGGCGAGATAGCGGTGAAGATGCGCCGCCGAGACGTGGTGATAGGTGCCGTAGATCCCGCGCTTGAAGATCGAGAAGAAGCCTTCGACCGTGTTGGTGTGAGCATCGCCGCGCACGTATTCCTTGGCCGAGTGGTTCACGGTCTTATGGCTGGCGAACTCCTCGCCGACCTTCCAATAGACACCGCTTGTAGTTGCCCCTGAATAACCGGACAGGGCTGGTGCTTATTGGTGGTCCACGGCTGCGCTCGCGTCAAGCCAGACGCTTCGCGTCTCCGCGCTGCGCGCGGCTGGCGGGCTTGACCCGA
>Ga0070739_10007837_pt1 | contig 11163 bp, 13 predicted proteins | sample Coa_R1_7_FD_66445 | JGI IMG/M metagenome (GOLD analysis project Ga0070739, IMG submission 66445) | Surface soil microbial communities from Centralia Pennsylvania, which are recovering from an underground coalmine fire - Coalmine... | ecosystem: Environmental > Terrestrial > Soil > Unclassified ... | reverse complement strand
GGGGCGCTCGCGATTGAAGCCGCGAGCAGGGGCTTGTACACTCGGCGCCCGCGATCTCCGAAGGAGGGGCTCATGAGTGGAGGGGGCTTCGTGTCCCGCAGGACGCGTGCAGCCGTCGCCGTGATCGGCGCCGTCGCGTCGGCGGCATTGCTCGGCGGCGGCGCCTCGGCGTCGCGCTCGGCCACGATGCGGTTCGCCGTGCTCGCGACCGGGACGACGAACGACGCGAACTGGGGCGAGGCCTGGTACCAGGGCGTGCAGCTGTTCCAGCGCAACACCGGGATCAAGGCGCGTTGGGTCGGCAACATCAACGCGCCCGACCAGGCCGAGAACCAGGCGGCGGCGCTCGCCTCGGCCGGCTACGACGTGATCTGCATCTGCGTCGGCTTCGCGCCGGATGCCGAGACGAAGCTGGCGAAGCAGTTCCCGAAGACGACCTTCATCACCTTCTACGAGCAGCCGCCGGCGAAGCTGAAGGCCCAGCCGCCGAACACGGTCTGGATGAACGTCAAGCAGCAGGACTCGACCTTCCTCGCCGGCGTCCTCGCCGGGCTGAGCACGAAGACGAACGTGATCGGCTCCGTGAACGGTTACGCGTTCCCGCTGCTCACCCGGCAGCCCGAGGGCTTCGCGCTCGGCGCCCGCTGCGTCAACCCGAAGGTGAAGTTCGAGCAGAAGTACATCAACAGTTGGACCGACATCCAGCTTGCGAACAGCGCCACGACGTCGATGATGGCCGACGGCGCCGACATCATCCTCTCGGCGGGCGATACCGACATCCAGGGGATGTACACCGCCGCCGCGAAGAAGCCGAACACCTACGTCGTCTCGCAGTACGCCGACAGCTACTCAGCGGCGCCGAAGGTGGTGCTGACGAGTGCCCTCTACGGCTTCGACAAGGTGCTGAACCAGCTGTTCACGAAAGCGCTCCACCACCAGCTCACGCCTCGCGAGCAGGACATCTACACGCTCAAGGAAGTGGGCGGCCTCGCGCCGTTCCGCCAGCACGCGGCGTTCGTCGGCGCGGCGAACCTGAAGAAGGTGAAGCAGTACCAGCAATGGATCGCGAGCGGGAAGATCCGCGTGCCCCACGACGACAACGTGATCGGCAAGGTCGGCGCCGGGACGAAGATCGACCCCAAGTCGATCGGCTGTTAGCGGTCGGGGCGGCCCGCTCTCCGGGCCGCCCGCGCTCTCACGCTCCGACCGCTTCGAGCGCCCCGAGCTCGTAGAGCTCGGGGCGCCGCCAGGCGAGCACGCCCGGGATCGTCCGGAACGGCGCCGGCAGGCACATCACCTCCTCCGCCTCGCGCAGCCGGCGCAGGTGGGCGAGGTCGAGGTCGGCCGTGAGGATCCCCGGCTCGTGCGTCGCCGCGAGCGTCCGCTCCGGCGAGCAGATCATCGCGTGCCCGGCCGTCAGCCCCGAGCCGGTGCCGATGCTGCCGACGGCCGCCGCGTCGGCGCCGAGGAACTCCCGCGGGAACAGGTGGATCGTCGTCGCCGTGTACATCAGGTTCTCGATCGCGCGGGCCCTGACGAGCGTGCGCCAGTTCTCCGAGTAGCCGAACTCGTCGATCAGGATCCCGGTCGGGAAGAGGCACACCTCGGCGCCCTTGAGCGCGAGCGTGCGCGCGATCTCGGGCACGAAGACCTCGCTGCAGATCGCGACCCCGACCTTGCCCCAGCCGAGGTCGAAGACCGGCAGCTCGTCGCCCTCCTTGTAGTTGAGGTCCCAGAACGAGCCGCCCGGGAAGACGTACGGACCGAGCGGGTGCGAGCGCCGGTAGCGGCCGACCTCCTCGCCGGCGGCGTCGATCACGACCGCCTCGACGTGGAAGGCGCCGCTCCCGGGCTCCGTCTCGGTCGTCGTCCCGGCGACGAGGGCGACGCCGTAGTGCGCGGCCGCCTCGCGGAGCGGCGGCACGACCTCGTAGCGCAGGTCGTTCGTGTACGGGCCCGGGTAGGTCTCCGGGAAGAGCAGCAGGTCGATCTCGAGCGCCGCCGCTTGCCGGACGAACGCCACCGCGTCGTCGACGTTGCGCGCTGCCTCCGCGCCCCACGCGGCGCGTGGTTGGCAGACGCCAAGCCGGATCACCTCTGTCGCTGCCATCGCCAGCCTCCTTCGAGTCGGGTGCCGGCCACGCTGCCGGCGGAACGCGAACGATCGTGCTAGGGGACCGCCTCCTCGCGCGGGAAGAAGCGCTCGTACAGCTCCGGACGCTGCCACTGGGTCAGGAGCCCCGCCTTGGCGCCCTCGGTCAGGCTCGACGTGACGGTGTCCTCGCGAGCACGAAGCTCACGTGCCCGGTCGAGGTCGACGTCGACGTAGAAGACGCCGGGCCCCTCGCTCTCGAACAGGATCTCCTCCGGAGCCGCGACCATCGCGAGGCCGCGGTCGTCGGGCCCGAAGAGGTTCTGCGTCGTCACGACGACGGCGAGGTTCTCGATCGCCCGCGACCAGATCAGGTTGCGCCACGTCGCCCAGAGCTTCTGCTTGTTGCAGCCCGCGGGCATGAAGAGGAGCTCGGCGCCCCGCAGCGCGAGGGCGCGCGTCACCTCGGGCATGTACGCCTCGCTGCACATCGCGAGCCCGACGACTGCGTGCTCGGTCTCGAACGTCGGGTACTCGTCGCCCGGGACGTACTGGAACTCCCAGTAGCGGCCGCCGGTGTAGATCCACGGCCCGGGCGGGTGCGTCCGCCGGTACTTCCCGGTCTCGCCGCCGTCGGGACGCGCCAGCCGCAGCAGGTTGTAGGCCGTCTTCGCGTCGTCGTCGATCGGCTCGAGCGTCCCGTACTGGACGTAGACCCCGCACCGTCGCGCGACCTCCTCCATCGCCGGTGTCGGATCGAACGTGGCCGGCATCCGCCACGGCCCCGGGTACGACTCCGGGAAGGCGACGAACTCGGCGCCGCGTCCCGCCGCCTCCTCGACGAAGCGAACGGCCTGCTCGATGTTGCGCTCGTCCTCCGGCGGAGGCGAGCTGAGCGGCTGAACGACGGCAATCCGAAAGCTCACCACACCTCCTCGCGTCGCGTTCGCGCGGCCGAGTATAGCCCCCGGTTCCCGCGGCAAGCTGTCAGCCGAAGAGCTGCCGGAGCAGGATCGCGAGCCCGACGCCGACGGCGATCGTGACGACCAGCCTGCGGGAGACCACGACCGCCGCCGCGGACGCGAGCCCCGCGTACAGGTAGAGGTTCGACGGGTGGAGATCGACGTGCCCGTGCGGCGCGAGCACGCCCGGGACGACGATCGCCGCGAACGCGGCGACGGGGATCTCGCCGAGCACGAGGTCGAGCAGGAGCGGCAGCCGGACCTGCCAGATCGCGAGCAGGAACAGCGGCAGGCGCGTGCAGTACGTCACGCCGGCCATGCCGGCGGTCAGGACGAGCGCGGTTCCCGTCTCCACCTGATCGTCCCCCCGACGACGGACGCGCAGACGATCGCGAGCACCGGCCCGGTCCCGGCCGGCAAGTAGGTATTGCCGAGGACGGTGGCGGCGCCGCTCAGCACCGCCACCGCCGCCGCGACCCGGTCGCGGATGAGCGGCACGAGGAAGCCGATGAAGATCGCCGGCGACGCGAAGCCGAACCCGTACGCGAGCAGCGGCGGCAGCGAGCTGCCGAGCAGCGCGCCGGCGAGCGTCGCCGGCGGGAACGTGGCGAAGCCGACGATCGAGCTGCCGAGGAGGTAGAGGTCGAGCCGCCGCCCGTCGGGATGCGCGGCGACGTGGCGGAGCGTGACGGCGAACGAGCCGTCGGCGACGACGTGGGCGAGCGGAACCAGGCGCGCCGGCGGTGCGTCGCGGAGCAACGGCACGAGCGTGGCGGCGAACAGCGAGTAGCGGAGGTTGGCGACGAAGGTCGTCGCGACGATCGCCGGGATGCCGGCGCCGATCGTGATCAGCGCCGCCGCGAGGAACTGGGCCGGTCCGGCGTAGACCACGAGCGACATCAGGACCGCGATCCACCACGGCAGGCCGACGGCGTGGGCGAGGTAGCCCCAGGCCAGCCCGATGAGAAGCAGCGCGAAGCCGACGGGGAGCGTGTCCCGCGCGCCGCGAACGATTCCGACCTCCCCGCTCACGTATCCGGCACCGGCGCCGGCACCCGGCGGGAGAGACGCCCGCGCCGGGCGAGTGACGCGACTGAGCCGAGGACGAGTGCGCCGCCGACGAGCTGGAGGGCGGTCAACGACTCGCCGAGCACCAGGTAGGCGAGCACGACGCCGACGAGCGGCTCGATAGTCGCGAGCAGCGCCGCCGTGCCGGCGCCGACGGCCTTGATCGCGGCGAAGAAGAGGATCATCGCCGCGACGCTGCTGACGAGGACGACGCCGGCCGCCCAGGTGAAAGCGACCGTCTCGGGCACGTGGAAGCCGCCGATCGCGGCGGCGACGGCGAAGCCCGCCGCCGGGAGAACGTACATGAGCGCTGCAACCTCCACCGGCTCGAGCGTCGACGCGTGCAGCAGGTAGCGCGAGCCGAGGATGAAGCTCGCGGTGAAGATGCCGCCCGCGAGGGCGAGCACGGCGCCGAGCGCCGGCGTGGCCGCCGGCGTGCCGACGGTGAGCGCGATCCCCGCGAGCCCGACGACGAGGACGAGCGCGCGGTGCAGGCCGAACTCCTCGCGGAACAGCAGCACGCCGCCGAGCGTCACGAGCAGCGGGTAGACGTAGAAGACGAGCACGACGAAGCCGGCCGGCGCCTGTTCGAACGCCCGCAACAACGTGATGTTCGCGCCGAACTGGAATGCGCCCAGCGCGAGGCCGGCGAGCACGAAGCGCCTGCCGGGCCGCGTCCGGCCGCGCAAGGCGACGAGCGCGCCGAGCACGAGCGTCGTGCCGCCGAAGCGGAGCACGATCAGCTCGAACGGGCGGCCGCCGTGGGCGTAGAAGAGCTTGCTGAACGTGCCGAGCGTGCCGTAGCACGCGCCGGCGGCGACGGCCAGCAGACGACCACGGAGCTGCGCGCGGTCGTCACGCACTCAGCTCGAGCCTCGCCGCGTCCCGGCTCCGGCACGGCGCGGCGGCCCCTGATCACGGGGCCGCCGCGCGAGGTGCCCGTTAGCGCACAGGCGTGCAGCCGATGCTCTGGACCGGGATCTTGGTTCCGGCGCCGACGACGCCGATGTTCGGGCTCCCGATCACGTCGGGGATCTTGATCTTCCCGGCGCGAATCGCCGCGTCGACCTTCGCGAGCTCTGCCGTCGCCGCGGGCGTCACAGCCGAGTCGAGGTTGTAGAACGGCGCGAAGTGGCCGACGCCGAAGTTGGCGAAGTCGTAGACGTGATACCAGTGCGGGGGCAGCTGGTGGTTGACGAAGCGCTTGATCAGGTCGTAGCCGACCTTGTCGAGGTTGTAGATGACGCTCGTCAGGACGACCGACGGCGCCTCGAAGTGGTCGTCGAAGTACGACGGGATCACGTACGTGCCGGGCTTCTGCTTGGCCGCCTCGAACATCCCCTGCGACGCGGAGTCGACGGCGGCGAACAGGAAGTCGGCGCCGCTCTGCATCATCGTCTTCGCGGCTGCGCTTGCCAGCGCGGTGTCGGCCCAGCTGTTGATGTACTTCTGCACGAACTGCACTTTCGAGTTGACGCAGCGCGCGCCGAGGACGAAGCCCTCCGGCTGTCGTGTCAGCGCCGGGAATGCGAAGCCGTTCACGGCGCCGAGCTTGTTCGTCTTCGTCAGCATCCCGGCGAGGACGCCGGCGCGGAACGAGCCGTCCTGCTGCTTGATGTCCGCGAAGTAGAGGTTGCTCGGCCCGGTGGTGGGGCCCTTCCCGCCTGGGAACGCGAGCGGCGCGTAGATCCACGTCGTCTTCGGGAACTTCTGCGCGAGGACGTAGATCGGGTCCTTCGGCGTGAACGACGTCGGCCCGCCTCCCTTGATGACGAGGTCGTAGCCCTGCGAGCCGAACGCCGACCCCTGGGCGAGGAACTGGTCGGGCTGCACGACGTTGCCGACGATCTTGAGGTCGATCTTCGAGCCAAACTGCTTCGCCGCCTGCTTGGCGCCGTTCGACCAGGCGTTCGACCACGAGCGGTCGTTCTCCGTCCCGACGACGATCAAGGCGACCTTCAGCTTCTTCGCGGAAGCCGGGGTCGCGACGGTCACGAACACCCCGGCTGCGAGGCCGGTCGCGACGACCGCGGCCACGATCCGCCGGATGTTCGAGCGTGTCACCTTCATGTGGCGCCCGATCCTTTCTCCTTGTGCGATGACCCTGGTCCGGGCGGGTAGCTGCCGCCCGAGTCGGACAATGATAGGGTCGCCCGAAGTCGACTTCAACAGAGGCGCGAGCGCGGAGGAGCGATGAAGACGGTCGAGACGGAGTTCAACAGGCAGCAGCGTCAGCTGCTCGACAAGCTGCGCGCGAAGCACGGCCTCGGGCCGGACGACGCGGAGGTCGCGAGGTTCGCGTTCCGCCGGTACGTCAAGGCGTTCCTGCCGGCGAAGGAGAAGGTGTGACCGCGTACGGGCCGATGCGGCACGACGAGGTGCTGCCGCCCGTCACGGGGCGGGCGCTCCCGGTCCACCGCGGCGAGGTGCTCCGGATCATCCAGGAGGAAGAGGGCGGGCAGTGTGTCGACTTCAACGCGTTCAACCTCTACGACTACAAGGAGCGACTCGACGTCGGCCGCACGCGCGCCTACCACGGGATGTTCCCGAAGAAGGGCGACAACATCTACACGCAGTCACCGCGTGACCGCGTCATGTTCGCGATCCTCGAGATGCCCGAGACGTGCAAGGCGGAGACGCTCGGGGCGCGTTGCAACGCGACGTTGTTCGAGCGCACGCTCGGCTTCGACCTGCACACGAACTGCCAGGACACGCTCGCGGAGGCGATCGGCGAGTACGACCTGACGCCGGACGACGTGCACGACTCGTTCAACCTCTGGATGAACACCGACGTCGACTCGAGCGGCAGGATGACGCTCGGGCCGAACACGGGCAGGCAGGGGGACTACGTCGACCTGCTGGCGATCTTCGACACGCTCTCCGTCCCGATCGTCTGCGGCTCCGGCGACGTCTTCACGACGAGCAACTTCCGCCTGAAGTCGATTCGGTTCCAGGTCTTCGAGCCGTCGGAGGAGACGCTCGCCATCGTCGAACGGATCGAGCGCGACTTCAACAGCCGCAGGAATCAGCGCAAGGTGAGCGACTTCCGCGTCAGCCGGATCAAGGCCGACCGTGAGCTGAGGCGGAACGAGTCGTACGAGCCGAGGTTCCCGAACTTCCCGCTCGACCCGCGTCCGGTGCTCGTCGAGCTCGACGACGAGGAGTACGAGCAGCTCGAGGAGATTCGTGCGCTCGGGCTCTTGCCGGGAACGACGGACGCCGACGTGCTGCGCTCGGCGGTGATGACGGCCTGCCTGATGGAGGCGGCCGAGAAGGGGTTCGAGTTCGTCATTCCCGCCGCGCTCCGCGAATAGGCCAGATGTCGTCCGGGACCTGCTCGTCCGCAGCGCGACGCACGAACCGGACGAGGTCCTCGATCGCGAAGGAGAGGATCTCCTCCCCCCTCGCTGCGCTCGCGGCGGTCGGTTCGCCGATCACGCCGCTGGTCGTGAGCTTGCGGGAGTGGTACGTGAACGCCGACCGCTCGTAGTCGCGCGGCTCGTCGACGGCGAGCTCGAGATCGACGAGCTCCGGCGAGTGGGTGAGGTAGACGGACGTCTCGCCGTCGTTCGCGTGAAAGCTCCGTAGCGTGCCGGGGATCGAGTCGCGGTAGACGAGGTCGATCACGCGCGGCGAGACGTCCCACCAGCTGAGCGCGCGAACCTGCAGCTGCGGATAGCGCTCGCGGATCTTTCCCTCCGCGAGCGCGAGCACCGGGCCGTTGCCGATGTGCCCGTTGAGCAGGACGAGCTTCCGGAAGCCGGTCGCGACGATCCCGGCGCCGACGTCGAGGAACAACTGCAGCAGCGTCTCCGGCTGCACCGACAGGGTCCCGGGCCAGCCCTCCCAGTGGCGCGAGTCGCCGAACGGGAGTGCCGGGAGCAGCGGGACTCCCGTCTCGGCGGAGACGCTGAGCGCGATCTCCCAGCAGTTCTTGACGTCGACGTCGGTCGGCAGGTGGCGGCCGTGCTGCTCGGTCGTGCCGAGCGGCCAGATGACCATGCGCGGCGGCTGCGCGGCGAGAGCCTCGAGCTCTTGCCACGGGAGCTTTGCCCACAGGACCGGCTCGGGCACGAGGCGAAGTTCTACTCGCCGGAGCCGTGGGTGGTCAAACCGGCTCCGGCCGCCTCGCTCCTCGCTCGAGCGCTGCCTGCTCGCGTACCGCCCGCCTCGCCGCGGCGCCGCCTCACTCGCCGGCGTGCAGGTGCTTCGGCCCCTGCATGTAGTGCTCGATCCACCAGCTGAAGAACGCGTGCCGGACGATCGCGCCGTCGGTCTGCCCGAAGGCGCCGTTCGCCCGCAGCCGGTCGACGAGCGCGTACTCCTCGTCCGCAAGCTCGACCTCGACGCCGTGGGTGACGATCGGGTAGACCGGCCACTCGGGCACGTACGACGCATCCCGCTCGAGCTCGCGCGTCACCCTGATCTCCTTCTGCTTGAAGTCGGCCGGCGTTCGCTGGTTCCGGTACCGCCGCTCCTCCGGCTCGAGGAACCGTTCCCGCTCCTCCGGCGTCGACTCCAGCACCTGCAGCTTCAGCGGCTTCAGCTCGAAGTTCGACGTGCTGAAGATGTCGGCGCCGCAGACGTTCGGCACGGCCAGGATGTCGAAGTGGGCGATCAGCTCGACGTAGTCTCCCTTCGCCGCGAGCATCCGCTTGATGTACGGGTGCCCGGTCTGGTCGACGCCGGTGTGCATCCAGAAGTTGAACGAGTCGTGCACGTCGTCCGGCGTCAGCCCGTACTCGCGGATCGACTCGGCCAGGATGTCGTGGCAGTTCGTGTGCCGCTCGAACCCGTACTGGTACTCGTACAGGAAGCCGGTGCAGCGCGGGTAGAGCACGTCGTTCGTGCCGACGGTGTCGCGGATGATCGTGAACATCGGCCGTTCCCGCGGCGGTGCCGACCAGAGCATGTCGCCTTCCTTGGGGAAGAGGCCGTGGAGATGACGGGTGCGGCCGGTGTGGAAGTACTCCTTGTAGTCGTGCAGGTTGAAGGCGTTGAAGTCTGCGCACTGACCGTCGCCGAGCTGCTCGATGCGGAGGATCTGGCCGCGAAGGACGGGCACGGCCTTGCCGGTGCCGGGCTCGAGCACGTGCTCGAAGACGACGTCGCGCCCCGTCACGGCTACCCCTCCCCCCGCTCGCCGGCGAGGAACTCCGGGTGCTCCCGGCAGAACGCGACGAAGCCGCTGCGGATCACCTCGGCGTGCGTCGAGCCGTGACGCTGCTCGGCGACGAGCCGGTCGAGCATCTCTTCCTGCTGCTGGTTGATCACCACGGTGACGGTGTGCGTCGTCATCGACGTGCCTCCTTTCGACTCTCGACTACTGTCAGGCGCTCTTCGCGCTTGGCCGGAACGGGATGCCGCAGGCGGCGGGGTACCGCGAGCCGAGCGCGAAGACGACCGCGACGACGGTGACGATGTACGGGAACATCAGCACGAAGTCGGAGGGAATCTTGGAGAGGAAGCCGAGGTTCTGGACCTGGAACTGCAGCGCCTCGGCGACGCCGAAGAGGACGCTGCCGAGCACGGCTCCGTAGGGATTCCAGCGGGCGAGGACGACGACGGCCAGCGCGATGTAGCCCCGGCCCGACGTGAGGCCGGCGACGAAGCCGCCGGACGTCGAGAGGACGATCGTGGCGCCGCCGACCGCGGTCAGCATGCAGCCGAGGACGACGGCCGGGTAGCGGAGGCGCCAGACGTCGAGGCCTGCGCTCTCCACTGCGCGCGGGTTCTCGGCGGCGGCGCGCGCGTAGAGGCCGAACCACGTGCGATGCACGAGGTAGTAGACGAGGGGCGCGGCGAGGATGGCCGCATAGACAAGGAAGTTCTGGTCGAACAGGATCGGCCCGAGCCACGGGATGCTCGACAGCCCCGGGATGTGGAGATTCCCGAACGCGTTGCTGACGCCGCCGCCCAGGTACTTCGTGTACAGCGTCGTCGTGAAGCCCAAGGCGAACACGTTGAACAGGATTCCCGTCACGATCTGGTCGGTCCCGAGGCGCACGTAGAGGATCGACAGGACGAGCCCGCAGGCGAGCCCCGAGCCGATCGCCGCGAGCAGTCCGACGTAGAGGCTGCCGACGAAGTGGTAGCCGATCGCGGACACGAACGCCCCGATCAGCATCACGCCCTCGATGCCGATGTTGAGCACGCCGCTCTGCTCGACGATCAGCTCGCCGAGCGCAGCCCAGAGGATCGGGGCCATCAGGCTGATCCCGAGCGCGAACGTCGTCTGCGTGGCGCTCACTGCGCCGCCTCCGCGTAACGCAGGCGGATGACGCGGAACGCGAGCAGCAGGATCACGAACGTGGCGACGATGATCTCACCGACCGACGGCGACAATCCGGTCGCCACCTGGAGGCCGTTCGAGCCGACACGGAGGATCGCGAAGAAGAAGGCGGAGGGCAGGATCCAGAGCGGGCTCAGCCGCGCAAGGAGCGCGACCGCGATTCCGAGGAAGCCGAAGTTGCCGGAGAAGTCCGTCGGCAGGTTGCCGTAGATGCCGACGACGGCGATCGCGCCGGCGGCACCTGCGAACGCGCCGCCGAGCATGAACGCGTAGACCGCGATCCGGCCGACGCGCATGCCGTTCAGGCGCGACGCGAACGGGTTCAGGCCGACGGCGCGGATCTCGAACCCGAGCCTGGTCCGCGCCATGATCACCCACGCGACGAGGACGCAGAAGAGCGCGACCGGAGCACCGGCGGTGACGAGCGTGCCGGACCAGATGTTCGGGAGCAGCGTGTTCGCCGGAGCGTCCTGCGTCTGGGGCGCGATCCCCTGCGGCCAGATGACCGTGATCGCGTAGTCGGCGAGCAGGATCGCCGCGAACACGCTCATCAGCGACACGATCACCTCGTTCGCGTTGATCAGCGCCTTGAGCGCGCCGGGGATGAGGCCCCAGACCGCGCCGCCGAGCGCGGACAGGACGAGGACGAGCGGCGCGAAGAACCAGTGCGGGAGCGACGCCGGCAGCGTCAGCCCGAGACCCGCGGCGCAGAACGCGCCGAAGTACATCTGCCCCTCGCCGCCCACGTT
>Ga0070739_10007835_pt1 | contig 11169 bp, 12 predicted proteins | sample Coa_R1_7_FD_66445 | JGI IMG/M metagenome (GOLD analysis project Ga0070739, IMG submission 66445) | Surface soil microbial communities from Centralia Pennsylvania, which are recovering from an underground coalmine fire - Coalmine... | ecosystem: Environmental > Terrestrial > Soil > Unclassified ... | reverse complement strand
GCGGTGACATTCAAGGAATACGGCATGCAGGACGCCAACACCCTGGAGGCCACCCAGTCGATGATCCAAACGCGTGCGATTGACAAGTTCCTCCTCAACGACCAGGAGGTGCTGATCCGGCACCTGCACAAAGAGACGGCAAACTGGGTCGACGAGTACCAGCGCAAGACCGTGGGGGTCTGATTTGATGACCGCGAAACTGCCGCCCGAATTCGCCGACCTGGAGCCATTTTCCGACTGGTGCCTGCCCACCGAGCCGCAGCGCTACCAGAAGCGGCTCGCCAGCTCGATGGCCGAGATGCAAGCCTTCTACGACGCGATCACCCCGCGGGCGGAAGACGCGCTGGCCTACTGCGACAAGTTCAGCCTCGACGACCTGCCCGAAGACGTCCTGAACCTGATGCACCTGCTCTATTCGATGATCATGGTGTCCTTCCCGATCGAGTGCTGGAAGCAGCCCCGTATCCCAGATTCGGGTGCATCAACCTTGGACTGCGTTAGCGAACCGGTGCCGTGATCGTGCTGCGGGCCGCCCGCTGGGCGGACGTCGACTCCGAGGAGGTCCGATCACCGGCGGTGGTCGTGGTCGACGGGGACCGGATCGCAGCAGTTAATCCCCCTGAAACACCGCAAGACTCGGCTACTGCGATCGACCTCGGCGATGTGACGCTGCTGCCGGGACTGATGGACATGGAACTGAACCTGCTCATCGGTGGCCCGGGTGGACCGGAAGGACTACCGAGCCCCCTGCACGGCGTGCAGGACGACCCGGCGTATCGCACCCTTCGCGGGGCGGTGAACGCCCGCACCACGCTCGAGGCGGGTTTCACCACGGTGCGCAATCTGGGCCTGATGGTCAAGACCGGCGGATATCTGCTCGACGTGGCGCTGCAGCGCGCGATCGACCAGGGTTGGCACATCGGTCCCCGGATCGTGCCGGCCGGACATGCCGTCACACCCTACGGTGGGCATCTGGATCCCACCGTGTTCCAGCGGCTGGCGCCGGGCATCATGCCGCTGTCGGTGGCCGAAGGCATCGCCAACGGGGTGCCCGATGTACGCGCCTGTGTGCGTTACCAGATCCGCCACGGCGCCAAGGTGATCAAGGTGTCGGCGTCCGGTGGCGTGATGTCGCACAGCACGTCGCCGGGTTCGCAGCAGTACTCCGATGAGGAGTTCGCGGCGATAGCCGACGAGGCCCACCGCGCCGGGATCCGGGTGGCCGCCCATGCCATCGGCGACAGCGCGATCCGCGCCTGCATCAAAGCCGGAATCGACTGCATCGAACACGGTTTCCTCGCCACCGATGACACCATCCAGATGATGGTCGACCACGGCACCTTCCTGGTCTCCACGACGTATCTGACCGACGCGATGGCTGTCGACCGCGTGGCACCTGAGCTGCGCAAGAAGGCAGCCGAGGTGTTCCCACAAGCAAAAGCCATGCTGCCCAAGGCGATTGCCGCCGGGGTGCGGATCGCCTGCGGCACCGACGCTCCGGCGGTCCCGCACGGCCAGAACGCCAAGGAACTGTGCGCGCTGGTGGATCGGGGCATGACGCCGATGCAGGCGATTCGCGCAGCGACAGTCACCAGCGCCGAGCTCATCGAAGCCGACCACGAACTGGGCCGGCTGGCCCCCGGTTACCTCGCCGACATCATCGCCGTCCCCGGCGACCCGTCGGACGACATCGCTACCACCCTCGACGTGCGGTTCGTGATGAAAGACGGCCACGTTTACAAGCGTCCCTAGGACAGCGCATGGAACTCACCGACAACATCCTGTGGCTGCTCAAGCAGGCCTTCCACTTCTCACTGAAAACGGTCAACGACGCGATCAGCAGCCACGGGGTGACCACCGCCCAGATCGGTCTGATGCGCCAGTTGGCCAACGAGCCCGGCCTGTCCGGCGCTGAGTTGGCCCGCCGGCTGATGATCAGCCCGCAGGGCGTGCAGTTGGCGATCACCGCACTTGAGCGCCGCGGCCTCGTCGAGCGCAAGCAGGATCCTCAGCACGGGCGGATCCTGCAGGCCTATCTCACCGACCAGGGCCGCGCGGTGGTCTCCGCGGTGCTCGCCGATGCGCTGGCCGCCCATGAGCGGGTGTTCGGTGTGCTGGACGCCGACGAACGACAGCTGCTGCACGATCTGCTCGCCCGGGTAGTCGAGGAAGGCACTGGCAATCCGCTGTTCAGGGACCAGGGCAACCCATGAAGCACACGCATCAAGTACTTGATACATATCGCAAGTACTTGATACTCTGCTCGACGATGGAACAGACGGTGAACGGCGCCCCGCGCTGCGACGGGTTCGCCCCGCTTCGCATCAAACGGGTGGTTCGCGAGACCGCTGACGCTGTCTCGCTGATTCTCGATGTGCCGGAACCGTTTTCGCAGCAGTTCCATTACCAGCCCGGCCAGTTCCTCACCTTGCGTGTGCACGTGGACGGCCAGGAACACCGGCGCTGCTATTCGATGTCGTCGTCCCCGGTGGTCGCCGAGGATCTGCGCATCACCGTCAAACGCGACCCGGGTGGTGTGGTGTCGAACTGGCTCAACGACACCGCCACCCCGGGCGACGAAATCTACGCTGCACCGCCGGAGGGCCGCTTCTTGCTCGGCGATTCCGATCGCGAGCTGGTCGCATTCGCCGGCGGCAGCGGGATCACCCCGGTGTTCTCCCTGATCCGCTCGGCTCTTGCCGCAACAACCCGGCGGGTGCGGCTGTTCTACGCCAATCGCACACGCGAGTCGGTGATCTTCGCCGACACGCTGGAGCGCCTGGCAGAGCAGCACCCGGATCGACTTGTCGTCGTGCACCATCTCGATGACGACAGCGGCGTAGTGCAACCCGATGAGATCAAGGCGTTTGTCGCCGACGCCCGTGACGCCGACTACTACATCTGCGGGCCACGAGAGTTCATGGACACCGTGGAAGCCACCATGCTCGAAACCGGGGCGCCACCAGACCGAATCCATCTGGAGCGGTTCGACGTTGTGGACGTAGCGCTCTCCGCAGTGACGGTGACCGAGGAAGTGACGATCCGGATGGACCGCCGCACCACGGTGGTGCCGTATCGGGCGGGCAACACCGTGCTGCAGACAGCCCGCCTGGCTGGCCTGCAACCGCCGTCGTCGTGTGAAACCGGTTCGTGTGGAACATGTATGGCGCGACTGGTGGAGGGCAGTGTACGGATGATCAACAACGACGCGCTCACCGAGGACGAAGTCGCCGAAGGCTGGGTGCTGACCTGTCAATCCATGCCGACCAGTCGCACCGTGCGGGTGGTCTACGAGTGAGTGGTGTGCAGCGCATGACTGATCGGGTGGCGGTGGTGACCGGCGGCGCGTCCGGTATGGGCGAGGCTATCTGTCACGAGCTGGGCCGCCGTGGCCACAAGCTTGCTGTTCTCGACATCAATGGCCAGGCAGCACAGCGTGTTTCCGACGAGCTGCGCGCCGACGGCGTCACCGCTTTGGCCGCCGAGGTGGATGTAACCGACCGGCGCGCGGTCGAGGAAGCGTTCGCCAAAGTGCGCGGCGAACTCGGCCCGGTGGGCATTCTGGTGACCAGCGCCGGCATGGTGGGTTTCGCGCCGTTCACCGAGATCACCCCCGAGTCGTGGCAGCGGATCATCGACGTGAACCTCACGGGCACGTTTCACTGCTGCCAGGTCGCGATACCGGACATGGTGGCCGCGGGTTGGGGCCGGATCGTGATGATTTCGTCGTCGAGCGCCCAGCGCGGCTCCCCCGGCATGGCTCATTACGCCGCCTCCAAGGGAGCGGTGATCACGTTGACCAAATCGCTGGCGCACGAGTATGCGTCCGCTGGCATCACCGTCAACAACATCCCGCCGTCGGGCATCGAAACGCCGATGCAACACCAATCGCAAGCCGAGGGACACCTGCCGTCCAACGAGACGCTGGCCAGCCGGATTCCGGTGGGCCACCTCGGCAGTGGCGCCGACATCGCCGCCGCGGTGGGCTTTTTGTGCTCCCAGGAAGCCGGCTTCATCACCGGCCAAGTGCTCGGCGTCAACGGCGGAGCCGTGATGTGAAAGGAGGTTCACATGGCGAGATGGCCTAAACCAGCGGAAGGTAGTTGGACCGAACACTATCCGGAGTTGGGCACCGGATCGATCTCATTCCGCGATTCCACGTCACCGGAGTTCTACGCGCTGGAATGCGAGGCGATCTTCAAACGCGCCTGGCTCAACGTTGGGCGCGTGGAGGAACTTCCCCGCGTCGGCAGCTATTTCACCAAGGACATCGCAGCGGCCGGCACGTCGATCATCGTGGTCAAAGGCAAGGACCAGGAGATCCGCGCGTTCCACAACATCTGCCGGCATCGCGGAAACAAGCTGGTGTGGAACGACTTTCCCGATCAGGAAACCAAAGGGGTCTGTCGGCAGTTCACCTGCAAGTACCACGGCTGGCGGTACGACCTCGACGGCGCGTTGATGTTCGTGCAGCAGGAGTCGGAGTTCTTCGAACTCGACCGCGCAGACTATGGTCTGCGTTCGGTGCACTGCGATATCTGGAACGGCTTCATCTTCGTCAACTTTGATCCCGAGCCGCGGCAAACCTTGCGGGAGTTCCTCGGCCCGATGATCACTGGGCTCGACGACTATCCGTTCGACAAGCTCACCGAACGCTACGAGTGGGTCGCCGACAACAACAGCAACTGGAAGATCTTCGCCGACGCGTTCCAGGAGTACTACCACGTGCCGGCGCTGCACCCGCAGCAGGTTCCACCCGAGGTGCGGGACCCCAACGCCGGTTTCGAATGCGCCCACTTTCAGATCGACGGGCCGCACCGCCTGGTGTCCACGGCAGGCACCCGCCGCTGGTTGCTGGCGCCGGAGTACATGTATCCGATCGAACGGGCGACGCGCAGTGGGCTGGTTGGGCCATGGCGGACCCCCGATTTAGGTGAGCTGCCGGCGGGGCTCAATCCGGGTGAGATCGAACCGTGGGGTATCAGCAACTTCCAGATCTTCCCGAACCTCGAAATTCTCATCTACGGCGGCTGGTACCTGCTTTACCGGTATTGGCCGACCTCTCACAACACCCACCGGTTCGAGGCGCTCACCTACTTCCACCCAGCGGGCAGCGTGCGCGAACGGATCGAACACGAGGTCGCCGCGGTGGTGCTCAAAGAGTTTGCGCTGCAGGACGCCGGCATGCTGGGCGGCACCCAGGCCGCGTTGGAAACCGGCATCGTCGACGACTTCCCGCTCAACGACCAGGAGATCCTGGTACGCCATTTACACAAGGCGGTCGGTGACTGGGTGGCCGAGTATCAGGCCGAACGCACACCGGTGGGGGCTAGCCATGGCTAACGCGTTGCTGCCCAGTGTTTTTGCCGAACTCGAGCCGTACGCACAAACGTGGTGCCTGCCGACCGAAGCCGAACGGTGGGACCAGCGGATGGCGAGCAGCATGGCCGAGATGCGGGAGTTCTACGACGCTTTCTTTCCCCGGTTGGAGGAGGCGATCGAGTATTGCGACAAGTTCTCGCTGGACGACATGCCCGACGACGCGCTGAATCTGCTCCACCTCATCTATTCGCTGATCATGGTCGCGATGGCGGTTGAGATCATGCACCAGGTAAGACCCACCGACGCCGCCGACGCCGTCATGACTCGCATCAGCGAGCCGGTGCCGTGATGAAAGGACACGCGATGAGTCTGCTAACCGTCAACAAACTCACCGACAGCGTGGGCGCCGAAGTCACCGGCATCGACCCCGATCAGCTGGCCACCGACGACGTGCTCGCGGAAGCGGTGCTCGAGGCGCTCGAGGACAACGGCGTGCTGGTCTTTCCCGAGCTGCATCTGAATCCCGAAGCGCAGGTGGCGTTTTGCCGGCGACTGGGCGATGTCGACCACTCCTCCGATGGCCATCACCCGGTGCCGGGCATCTATCCGATCACGTTGGACCCGTCGAAGAACTCGTCGGCGGCGTATCTGCGCGCCACCTTCGACTGGCACATCGACGGCTGCACTCCGATGGGCGACGAATGCCCGCAGAAAGCCACCGTGCTGTCGGCGGTGCAGGTCGCCGAACGCGGCGGCGAAACCGAGTTCGCCAGCACGTACGCGGCTTACGACGCCTTGAGCGACGACGAGAAGCAGCGGTTCTCGTCGCTGAAAGTCGTTCACTCCCTGGAGGCTTCACAGCGGCGCGTCACGCCCGATCCCACGCCCGAGCAGTTGGCGCGCTGGCGGGCGCGGCCTACCCACGAGCATCCGCTGGTATGGACGCACAACGACGGCCGCAAGTCGCTGGTGCTGGGTGCGTCGGCTGACTACGTCGTAGGCATGGATCTCGATGCGGGCCGAGCGCTGCTGGCCGAGCTGCTCGAGCGTGCCACCGTGCTCGACATGGTGTATAGCCACCGCTGGTCGGTCGGCGACACGGTGATCTGGGACAACCGCGGCGTGCTGCACCGCGCTGCGCCCTACGACCCGGCTTCGCCGCGAGAGATGTTGCGCACCACGGTGCTCGGCGACGAACCTATCCAGTGACCCGCGAAAGGACACTGCTATGGCGAAATCCATTCTGTTTGTCGAAACCAAGCCGGTATCCCCCGACCGCGCCGACCAATACCACACCTGGCATGACCAGACGCACATCCCGGAGATGCTGACGATCGACGGCTTCATGTCGGCACGGCGATGGGCAACGGACAACGGCGACTCATTCATCACGCTCTACGAGATCGACACCGACGTCGACACCGCCAAGGCCAACGTCAAAGCCGCGGCGCAGAGCGGAAGGATGTCTAAACCTGTTGCAGTCCAAACTGATCCGCCGCCGGTGCTGCGCTATCTGAGCTTGATCAGCGCGACTTCACGCTAGCATCTCGCCAATACCGCGGCGTCGGTTCTCCTTGAGGTGAGCGGAGCTGCGGGTGACGAACCAATTGGCGAGTGGGCGCACAAGACGGATGACCGGCACCAGCATGCCGAATTCTTTTTTCATATCTTCCAGTTGCTCGCTGAGTCCTCGCTTCTGGTACTGAAGGAGGCGTTGGCTCTCCTCGGTGTCCACCCAGTCGCCGAAAAAGCGAGGCGGGCTGGTCCGCACGAAAGCGTCGATCGGAAGCGGTCCGATTCCGATCGCATTCATCAGAGCGTTGACGAAGTCGTAGTAGGTCATGCGGCAGTCGGGACCGCCGGCTATGTAGAGGGTCTTCCCGATCGACCCTTCACAGGCCACAGCGCGAGCGAATGCTGTGCCGGCGTCGGCGGGATGCAGGAACTCGAATCGCGCGTCTGGACTGAACTCGAACATGATGCTGGGGTCCTGAGCCTGCAAGTGGATTGGTGTCACCGCCGCAAGCCGCAGGATGCTCCACCGCAGCCGTGACTGGCGGATCGCTTCCTCGCACGCAACTTTGTGGCGCCCGTACTCGTCCGTCGGAGAGGCTGGCGTGTCGACACTGAGCGGCGGCTCGCGATCCTGGACATCGCCGAAGATGCCCTGGGACGACGCGAAGACCAGCCGTTTGGCCGTGGGCGAGGTCTCCATCTCCGCGATCAGTTTGCGCGTAGCGTCGACGTTTACCCTGCGGGCCAGATCGGGCGCCCGGTCTGCGTAGGGAGGAATGATGGCCGCCAGATGGATCACTGCGTCCACGCCGTCCAATGCGTAGTGGAGCGATTCCGCGCGGGTGATGTCGCCCCAAACAAAGTGCACTCGAGCGTCGAAGCCAGAGGCGAGTTTGCGTGCCCTGCGTGACTCGAGGTCGAAGGCGACGACGTCGTGGCCTTCTGCGAGCAACGCCTCCAATGTGGGAAGGCCGATGTTGCCCAGGGCACCTGTCACCAGCACCTTCATGCCTCAACCTTTCGATGGTTTCGGCGCGGCGAGTTCGCGCAGGGAGGACAGGAATAATTCATCCATCTGCGGGCTCAAGTCGGCCAGGTTCGCGGCACCAGCATAGCCGGCGGAACCGAAGACGCGTTCGAGCGCATCGGTGGCCGTGCCTGCACCGATCGAAAGACAAAGGCAGGCAACACCGTCGGTGCGCAGCTCTTCGAGCGCCTTATGGGCGTCGGCCTCCGCATAACGGCCTTCGTAGCCGTCGTCGTAGGGAAAACCATCCGAAAGGACGACCAGCAGCCGATTGGGTGTGCCGGCCTCGTTCTTGAGAATTTCGCCCGCACCACGAATCCCGGCGCCGAGGCGTGTGTAGCTCGATGGTTGGAGCTGATTGAGCCGTGCTCGCCCAACAGCGCTGAAACGTTGCTCGAAAGCTTTGATCGCCAGCAGATGCACGGCGTGCCGGCCGTGCGACCGAAATGCGTAGACGGCGACTCGATCGCCGAGTTCTTCTAGGGTGACGGCCAGTGTGGCGGCCGCCCGTCGCTGATGATCGTGGACGGCAAGGCCGTCGGGGTCGGTGTCGGTGGCCGAGCCGGAGGCATCGAGCAAGATTAGGACGCCGAGATTGCGGGCGAGTTTGCGGCGTTCTAAGAAGACATGTTCCGGTGGGGAGTAGCCCGAGCGCAGGTCGATGAACAAATCGATGAGCGCCTCGATGTCGAGGTCGTCGCCATCGGGGCGGCCGCGTAGAACTTTGGGGCCGAGACCGATCCGAGACAGGCGTCTCCGCAGCACCTCGTCGTGCGGAACACCGGCCGCCGCGACGTCAGCGGTCGTTGTCAGGGGAAAATCGATGACCCGGCACCATTCGGGCCGATACCGGTTGTTGTATACGTCCCACTCCGGATAGAGAGCGCCCCGTACACCGACGGCAGCGCCCGGCTTTGCGTCGTCGGTGAAATGGATCCGTGTGGGCAGTGGCCGAGCATTCGCCCCGATCGCGTGCGCCCGTCTAATGGCGCGAACCTGCAGTTCCGCGCCGGCGGCGCCGTCTCCGGGCGACCGGGAGCTGCCGAACAGCTTACGGAAGTAATCCGAGAGAGCCTGTGAGTTGAAGAGCGGGTTCTCGAATAGCTTGAGTATCTTGCTTTCCCGGGGTGGCTCCTTATCACCGTCATCGTCGTCCTCGGGCAGGTCGATGGGATCGAACTTCAAGTGAAGCTCGTTGTTGGTGGCCTTCGTACCCGGCCCGGCCGAAGACGCCAGCAATCGGGAGGGTCTGATAACACCGAACCAGTCCGGCGCCTCGGCGACTTCCGCTTGACCTCTGGCGATTTCGAGTGATTCGTCGGCGGTCGCGGTACTCGGTTCGCTGTCCGGGCGGATCTCAGCCGCAAGTGGAATATGCCTGGCGAGCTCGGCGAGCACTCGACGACCTTCGAGTGCCAGGTAGCGGCCCGCTACCGCGGGGCGTCCGCGCAGAGCCTTCACCAATCGCTGGTCCAGACTTCCCGCACCGAGCAGAGCGCTCTGGACCATTATTTCGCGACGCTGCTCGGCGACAGAACCGCCCGCCGAGACGAATATCACCTGGCCGTCGGTGTGAGCAGCTTGGCCAGCGGGCGCCTCCGCAACCTCAACAGACCTGCCGACAACGAAGCTGGCAAGCAGCCGAAACCGGTTGGGGCTGGTCACTGCCGGGGCAAGACCGCGTCGACGAGTTCACCGAGGGCGCGGACGACATCCGGATCGTCGGAGAGGACCCGGACGATGGCCGACTGGACAGCACTGCGCAGGCTGAGCCCTTCCGCGACCAAGCCGCCGGCCAGGATCAACATCCGGGTGGAGGACACTTCGCGCAGCGGTGAGCCATCCAGGTTGCGGATTGCGTTACCTAGCTTGACCAAAACACCCGCGGTTCCAGAATCGATGCCGGCTTCATGGGCAACTACCTCTGTCTCAGTGTCGGCGGGTGGGAAACCGAGCTCGATCGCGACGAAACGCTGACGGGTCGACTCCTTGATGTTCTTCAGGACGCTCTGGTAGCCCGGATTGTAGGAAATCACGAGCTGAAACCCGGGCGCCGCAGGCAATGTCGTGCCGAGCCGATCGACCGGCAGCTCACGGCGGTGATCGGCGAGCGGATGAATGACGACGGTCGTGTCCTGGCGTGCTTCCACCACCTCGTCCAGATAGCAGATGGCGCCCTCGCGCACAGCTCGAGTCAGCGGGCCGTCCACCCAGACCGTTTCTCCGCCTTTGAGCAAAAACCGGCCCACCAGGTCCGCGGACGTCATGTCTTCGTGGCCCGCGACTGTGATCAGCTCCCGACCAAGCTCATGGGCCATGGCCTCCACGAACCGCGTTTTGCCGCAACCGGTGGGACCCTTCAGCAGCACTGGCAGGCCGCGGCGGGCCGCTGCGCGAAAAACCTCGACCTCATCGCCAACCGGCCGATAGAAAGGCGCCTCGGAAGCAGACAGAACAGCAGAGTGTTGACTGTTCAACATCTCACTTCCCCCGCTCGAGCGGGACGGTCTTGGGAGGTGTCACGCCTGGTGGAAAGACAAGCTGGCCATGCTGATTGATGTAGCCGGAGTGCTTGCTGGGGATAGGTAGCGCAGGATCGGGACAGGCCCGGTCCGTCCCGCCACCGCAGATGCCCATCAGGAAATACGAGCGCTTCAGGATGTCTTGAGGCCAGGGGTCCTGGTGCATGGCGAACCATTGCGCGGGAATGTTGTAGCACACGAAGAAGAACGCGCTGCATGCCGCGAAGATCGCCAGAAATCGTGTGAATTGCTGCTTGGCAAAGCCGCCCTTGACTCGTTCCAGGCCTCGTTCGACGAATGTGCGGCCGCGATCGTCGGTGAAGTAGCGCAAAGCGCACAGACCCGCCTGCACACCTCCCCACATCAGGCCTTCGTAGAGCGGCCATTGGTAGTAGTGGCCGGCATTGACGGAGAGAGCTCTGATTGCGCCGGGGTAGGTGAAAAGCCCCATCGGCATTAGGAACAAGCCTTCGATGACGAGATCGAAGAAGAACGTCCATACGATCAATACGCCGATCAATCCGATGTTGCTGATGTTCGGCCAGCGCGACTTGGCTCGGCGCATGACCCAACACCCGAGAATCGTGCACAGCAGAACTCCGTAGGAGTAACCGGGCGCATTCATCAAGAGCGGTTCGGCCATCATGCGGCCCGGTTCCCCGAACGACACCCAGCCAGGAATGTTCTGCACCCACGATCCCCGGTTGAACATCCAGGTGTTGTACGTGCTCCACGTGTTGAAGTAGTTCAGGAGCGGGTCTTGGAAAAATATGAGCCCGCAGG
>Ga0070739_10007834_pt1 | contig 11172 bp, 8 predicted proteins | sample Coa_R1_7_FD_66445 | JGI IMG/M metagenome (GOLD analysis project Ga0070739, IMG submission 66445) | Surface soil microbial communities from Centralia Pennsylvania, which are recovering from an underground coalmine fire - Coalmine... | ecosystem: Environmental > Terrestrial > Soil > Unclassified ... | reverse complement strand
GAAGCAGGCGTTCGAGCGGCTGCGCGATGTAGCCAACCGCCGGCATGAGCCGTGGGTTCTCGAATCGCTGCGATACATGAACCATCCGCTGCGGGAGCCCGAAGCGCGGCAATTCGTGCAGCCCGCGCTGGAGCTGCTGCCGGAGATCCAGCGCACCGGGGACATTTTCTTTCCCAAACGCTGGATGGACGCCGCGCTCAGCGGCCAACGCTCGCCGGAAGCCGCGGCGGCAGTGCGGCAGTACCTGGCGGCCCATCCCGAGCTGCCGGAGCGGCTGCGGTGGGTAGTGCTGAGCGCCGCCGACGATCTGCTGCGGACGGCGGCGCACGGCACCCGGTAGCGCAGACCCATGGCCTGCAGCGCCGCGCCCGCGAGCTGTCCGCGCCGGCCGCGGCCACGCCACCGCTGACTGTTCCGGAGCGCCCGCGGGACGATCTCCGCCCACCGCGCGGATGAAAGCGCGGTCAACCGAGGGGCGCGGCGTGGGGCTCGCGGTGCGCGCGGCAGACTGGATGCGGGATCATCGCCCCGCCCGGCGGACCGAAACGGGCTGGGACGCGCGTTGCCGATTTGTATCGCCAGAGCCATTCGCGCCCGAGCGCAATCCATTGCGCCGGCCGCTACTCGTGGCGGAGCGACTGGCAGGGGTCGACGCGCGTGGCGCGCAGCGCCGGGATGCAGGTCGCGATCGCGCCCGCCACGGCAAAGAGCAGCCCCGCGGCCAGAAAGGCGGCCGGATCGCTGGCGGGCGTGCGATAGAGCAACGCGGCCATCAACCGTGTGACGGCGAGCGCGGCAGCGACGCCTAGCAAGATGCCAATCAGCACCAGCCGCAGCGTCTGGCGGCCGGCGGCCGCCAGGATATCGGCGCGCGAGGCGCCCAGGGCGATCCGCACTCCCATCTCACGCGTGCGCTGCGCGGTGGAGTACGCGGCGACGCCGTAAACTCCGATGAGGGCAATGAGCAAAGCCGCGCCGGAGTACGCCCCCACCAGAACCATGTGGAAGCGAGACTGCGCACCCGCCGCCGCCATCAGGTCTTCGGCCGTCTGCACCTCGGTGACGGGCTGGTCTTGATCGAGCTCGAGAAGGCAGGTGCGAGCGGCGGCGGCAACGCTGTGCGGATCCGCGGAAGCGAGCAGGCTGATGTGCAGCAAGGGCCAGGGCAATTGCGGAAACGGCAGCATGATTTCGGGCTCGGTATCGGAAGCCAGGCTCTGGTTCGCGACGTCGCCGAATACTCCGACCACTTGCGCGGGCGCCGCCATGCGGCCGATCCAGATCCGTTTGCCGATCGCATCCTCGCCCGGCCAGAAGCGCCGCGCCAGCTTCTGGTTCACGATGGCGACCGTGGGCGCCTGCGCATCGTCCTGCGGAGTAAAACTGCGGCCGCGCAGCAGCGGAACGCCCAGGACTTCCGCGTAATCCGGGCTGATGGTCTGGATGTGCACAATGGGCCGCTGCGCCAGCGGAACGGCGGGCTGGCCCTCCATGAGAGCGGGGGAAAGGCGCGTCGGATGCAGCGGAAGGGCGGAGGAAATGGCCGCGGCTCGCACGCCCGGCACGGCGCGAAGCGCATCGAGCGCCCGCCGGTAGAATTGGACCACCGACGGCTTGGCCGCGTAGCGTGTGGCGGGGAGCGAAAGCTGCATGGTGAGGACGCCCTGCGGGCGGAAGCCGGGATCGGTGGCGCGCAACGCAACGAAGCTGCGGATCAGGAGTCCCGAAGCGGCCAGCAGAACCACCGAAAGGCTCACCTGCACCAGGATCAGCGCGCCGCGTACGCGCGAGCCCGCCGAGGTGCGGCCGGTTTCGCGCAGGGCGGCGAAGATTCCGGTCCGCGAAAGGTGCAGCGCGGGAGCCAGCCCGCACAGCAGGCTGCTGCCGAGGGACAGCGCCAGCGCGAACAGCACCACGCGCCAGTCGATGCGCAGGTCCGCCAGCCCCAATGCGGGGCTGTGGCTGAGCGAGACGAGCGCGGCGGCGCTCCATCGGGCCAGCAGCAGACCCGCGGCGCCGCCGGCCGCCCCCAGAATCAGCGTTTCCTCCAGAAGCTGGCGCACAATGTCCCACCGTGAAGCTCCCAGCGCTGCGCGGATGGACATCTCCCGCGCCCGCCCGGCCGCGCGCGAGAGCAGCAGATTGCTCACGTTGGCGCAGGCGATGAACAGCAGCAGCCCGACCGCAGCCGACAGGAGAAACAGCGCAGGCCGCAGGTCCGCCGCAATGGCCCGCTGCAAGCCCACCGCCGTGAGGCGGAGATGCGGGTCGCTATCGGGGTGATTGGGATAGGCGGCGCGGTACTGGCCGGCCAGCGTGTCCTGCTCCGCCTGAGCGCGCACCAGTTCCACACCGGGAGCGAGCCGGGCTATCGCGCTGAGGAAGCCGGCGCCGGCCGCGACGGCGGACGGCGTCGTCAGGCTGAGATCGAAGACCTTGGCGGCCCAAAGGTCGGCTTCCGTCCCGAGCGGCGCGAAGCGGAAGCCGGCAGGGAGGACGCCGATGACCGTGAAATCCTTGCCATCCAGCGAAACGCTCCGGCCCGCGATATCCGGCTGCGCGGAGAAGCGGCGGACCCACAGGCGGTGACTGAGAATAGCGACATCGCGGGCCCCGGGGCGATCGTCCCCGGCAGCAAACGCGCGGCCCACGGCAGGGTGAACGCCGAGGACATCGAAGAATTGCCAGGAAACGCGCGCCGCGCCGATCTGCTCGGGATCTCCCTGACCGGTGAGCGTGAAGACCTCACTGGTGAACGCGGCCATCGCCGCGAAGGAGCGGCTCTTCTCCTGCATATAGGTGAAGCGGGGATAGGAAAAGGGCTGCCCGGCGGTCGAAAGCAGGACGAGCCGGCCGGGGTCCGCGTAAGGCAGGGGACGCAGCATGACCGCGTCCACGACGGTAAAGATGGCGAGGGAAGCGGAAATGCCGAGGGCCAGCGCGCCGATCGCCGCGAGAGTGAATCCGGGAGTTCGGGCGAAAACGCGCCAGCGGTACCGCAGAGGGCCTGGGATCACTTCCCTATCGTACGCCTGGAGGCGAGGGCAGTTCAGGAAGGCCGATCACAGAGATTCGGCGCTCATGCTGTAGCGTTTGCGCTCCCATTTGTCGCGAAGAGCGTCGAGCGTGGCTGCGAGCTCGCGGTTCTTGCGCTCGATCTCGAAAGCGTAAGCGCGGATCTGCTGTTCAGCGGCTTTTTTGGCGGTGATATCGCGGCCGATCGCCTGGAATTCCGGCGCGCCGGGCACGCCGCACGGGCCGCCTCCGAGCAGGCTGCAGTGGACTTCGATGAGGAGGACCGCGCCGTGCCGGGTCCGGATCGCCAGCTCATACGCGCCGGCCGGCTCGCCCGCGAGGATCCGGCGCGTGATGTCCTCAAAGCGGGTTCGCGATTCCGTGTCGAGGAACGCCTGAAGCGGCGCGCCGATGAGGTCGCTACGGGCATACCCGGTGGCGCGCTCGGTGGCAGCATTCGCGGTGGTGAGGATTCCGGCGGCATCGTGCGTGAAGATCAGGTCGTAAGCGTTTTCAAAGAGCTGGCGATAGCGCTGCTCGCCGGCACGCAGGGCGTTTTCCGCGCGCTTGCGCTCAAGCGAATAGCGGATCGACCGGCACAGCAGCGGGCCATCGAAAGCGCCCTTGACCAGATAATCGGCGGCGCCGTTCCGGACGCTTTCGATGTCGATGCCGTCGGCGTCGTGGCCGGTCAACATAATGACTGGACCATGGCAGCCCGCCTGCACCGCGGTCTTCAGCAGGTCGAGACCGGTCCGCGCTCCGAGACGGTAATCGAAGAGGTAAAGGTCGTGCCGGTTCTGGCGCACCAGCTCCTCGCCCGACTCGTAGTTACACGCCCACTCGATATCGAACCGCGGACCGCAGCTCTGCGCGAGGGTTTCGACGATGAGGAGACGGTCGTCCGGATCATCTTCCACCAGCAGAACCTTCAACGTGTCATTCATACGCCCTCCGTAGCGTATGCCGCCGGCTCCCGCATCGCAGGGAGCTCGACGATCTCGAACCACCAGCGCTGCAGCATCCGGGTCACTTCCACCAGCGAGTCGAAGGTTACGGGTTTGACGACGAACGAGCTCACCCCCAGGTTGTATGCGCGCAGGATGTCCTCTTCGGCCTTGGATGTGGTCAGCACGACCACAGGGATGGCCCGCAGAACGGGGTCGCGTTTGATTTCCTCCAGCGCCTCCCGGCCGTCCTTGCGGGGCATGTTCAGATCCAGCAGGATCAGGCCGGGCAGCGGATGGCCGGCGAGATGAGCGAAGGCACCTCGGCGGTGCAGATACTCCATCAGCTCTTCGCCATCCTCCACAAAATGGAGCTCATTGCGAAGACGGCTCTCCTTGAAGGCTTCGAGGACCAGCATACGGTCCTCGGCGTCGTCATCGGCGTAGAGGATCGTGATCGGCATTTCCGGTTGGCTCATCGTTGGCTCCCTTCGCGCGCGGCTTCCCTTGCGACCTCCGGCAGCCGGATGAAAAACGTCGACCCCACGCCCGGCGTGCTGTGCGCGGAGATCGAGCCTCCGTGGCGCTCCACCACCTTGCGGCAGATGGCGAGACCGATGCCCGTGCCGTCGTACTCGCTGCGTCCGTGGAGGCGCTGAAAGATCTGGAAGATGCGGTCCGCGTACTTCTCATCGAATCCGATGCCGTTGTCCGCGACCTCAATGGTGCAGAATCCGTCGTCCCCGCTCGTCGCCGTGATCGTCACTCTGGGTGCGACGTCCGGTTTGCGGAACTTGAGGGCGTTCGCCACCAGGTTCTGCAGGACCTGTCCGAGCTGCACGCGGTCCCCCGAAACGACCGGCAGCGGGCCGGCCGTTACGTCCGCACCGGTTTCCTGGATGCGTTGCCCCAGGTCGGAAAGCACCACGCGCACGACCTGCGTGAGATCGACCGGCGCCGGCGGCCGTGTCTGCGTGGCTACGCGCGAGAGCGAGAGCAGGTCGTTGATCAGGATCTGCATACGCCCGGCGGCATCCCGCATGCGTTTGAGATAGTCCAGCCCCTGCGGCGGAAGCGTGGCGGAGCAGGTTCCGACGAGCCGGTCGCCGAACGCCTGGATCTTGCGAAGCGGCTCCTGGAGATCGTGGGAAGCGACATAGGCGAACTGTTCGAGCTCGGCGTTGGAGCGCGCGAGCTCCTCGGTGCGGCGGAGCAGCGCCGCCTCCGCCTGCTTGCGCTCCGTGATGTCCAGCAGACAGGTGCGGATTCCGAGAATCCGGCCGGACGACCCGCGCAGGAGCGTTTCATGCACCTCCGTCACGACCGGCCTGCCGCTCGCGTGCCGGTAGGTGCGCTGCGAGGTGACCAGAGGCTGCTCGCCCGCAAGCTTGCGGCGCACAGACTCGCGGCTGGTTTCCTGCTCTTCCGGCGCGACGAGTTCCCATACAGGGCGTCCCAACATTTCCTCGGCCCGGCAGCCCAGCAGCGCGCATTCGGCGCGATTGACGCGCGTCACGACGCCTGCCGTGTCGATTTCATGGTAGGCGACCGGGGCATCCTCGAACAGGCTGCGGTATTCGTCCTCCCGGTCCGGAGCGGCCGCCGGGTCCCGGACATCCTGGCACAGAATGGTTTCCATGCGGTATGTACCTGAGGCCCATATCGGCCGGCTGGCGGCAGTTGTTAATTCTGTTGCTCTTCCGTCCCCGTGGCGGCGCCGGGCGCAAGGGCGTATCAGATCCATGTAACGGCGGCAGGGCGACGTTGACCTTGGTTAAGGCTATCTGTGCCCTACGGCGTGATAGACTCTGAAACCAGGTTATGAGAGTTCCGGTTCTTCTACTATCTTGCATCACCGCGCATGCCGCCATTGTCAACATTTATAGCGGCCTGCCGCAGAATGCAGGCAATTTTTCCGCGAGCTCCCTGAACTTTGCGGGAGACACCTCCGTGGGCAGCTTCTTCGCCCCGGACATCGATTTTGGAACTGGCACCCAAAATTGGGACCCGCTGGGCATGTCCAGCAATTACGGCGCCGATATCACTGCCACCATTCAGGTCCGGTCGGCGGGCACCTACACCTTTAACACGACTTCGGACGAGGGTTCCCTCTTGTTCATCGATGGACAACTGGTCGTGAATAACAACTATTATCAGGGGGCCACTCAGCGGACGGGCTCCATCAACCTGAGCGCCGGAACACACACGATGGAGGTCCAGTATTTCCAGGGCGGGGGCGGTAACAGCCTGGTCTCTACGCTACCCGCCGGCGTGGCCTACGTCTACGAGCAGCCGACTTTGGCCATCTATTCGGATTCCGGTTCCTTGACGCCCGTGGGATCTGAGGTGCCGCCGCCGCTAATCCCTCCGGGAGCAACTCTGGTAGGCGGAATTCCGACCACAAACATAAACTTCGGTCTTCCCAATAGCAACTGGTCTCCATTCGGGTTATCTTCAAATTTCTCAGCCGAAATGCAGGGCTACTTGAATATCCCAACCACCGGCGCTTACACCTTTAGCACGGGCTCGGACGATGGTTCCTACCTCTTCATCGATGGCCAGATGGTTTTTATCAGGGCTACGCCGTCCGTCAGGGAACCGTGACGCTGAGCGCGGGCTCGCATTTCTTCGACTTACAGTACTTCCAGGGCGAAGGCGGTGCGGCACTTACGATAGGAGTGCCCGCGGGAGTCACCATTTCGGCTGTCCCGGAGACGGCAACGTGGATCCAGCTGGCGACGGCACTCGGTGGTATGGGCGCTCTGGATTCGGCGCCGCCGGCGTGCCGCAGCTACGCTTCTTTGATCCAGACGACCGACGCGAGCGGGTGTGGGCCGCGGACGAAGGGCGGCGGCGCGGCAGTGGGCTCGCCGCCACGGTTCATACGGGCATAGTTCGGAACGGCGATCAGATCGCTGCCGTCGGCGAACTTGCTTTTGAGCGTCATTACGCCGCCCAGCAGGTCGGGACGCCATTCCGCGGTGAGCGGCGCGCTCGGGCTCATCGGCTTGGTGATATCCTGATCCACCTTTTCGATGTTGTAGATGAGCGGGCCGTACTTGAGCGCGACCTTGCCCTGATCGGGATGCTGCACCTCACCGCCGCGGGCGCGGGCGATGATGCGATCGTCCGGATAGACGCGCTGCGGGACCAACGGAAGCACCAGCTCCACCTTGTCGCCGGCCTTCCAGCGGCGCGTAATTACGGCGTAGCCCTTGTCGATCCGGGGCTTCACCACCTGTCCATTGACCTGAATTGACGTGATGCCGTTCGCCGCGGGCTTGGGCGTATAAAGCTTGCTGACACCGCGATCCGGGACGCGAATGCGCAGGCTGAACTCCCTGGCGGTCTTGGGATTGACCGTGATCGCCACGTTGCCCTTCCAGGGATACTCGGTGGTCTGCACCATCTCCACATCGGCGCCTCCCACGTTCTCGACGGTGATTTTGCTGCCGACAAAGAGATTGACGTAGATGCCGTCCGGCGCTTTGGTGTAGACCCAGGTCGGCATCATCAAAAGCGTTCGTGGAATGTTGCCGACACAGCACGGGCAGACGTGCCAGGCGTACCGCATCTTGGTTTCATCGAGCGGATTATCGTAGTAATAATTCTTCGCTTCGAGATCGGTTGCGCCCAGCAAGGCGTTGTACATGGTCTCTTCGTAAAGGTCCACATACTTGGCCTCGTGATATGCCAGGTGCATCTTCCATTGAAGAAAGATGGCGCCGCAGCTCCCGCAGGCTTCGCAATAGGCCTGGTTGCTGAGAGCGTAGTTGACGCCGAAGCCTTCCGAGGTGTCGCCGCTGCCGACGCCGCCGGTCACGTACAGCTTCTTGTTGACCAGGTTGTCCCAGAGCGATCTGACCGCGCTGTGGTATTCCGGGTCGTGAGTCTCCACCGCCACATCGGCCATGCCGGACTGCAGGTACATGGCGCGGACCGCATGTCCGACGACTTCGTATTGCTGCACGACCGGGAGGTGGCTCTGGTCGTATTCGGAGCGCTCGTCCTGAATGGTGCCGTCCGGGCGCGTGCGCTGGACGGCGGTGGTCGAGCGGCAGTCGCAAAGCCACTTCGCCAGGTCGATGTACCGCTGCCCCTTGCCGCCGCCTTCCATGTCGTTCACGAAGCGGCCGAAGCGGACCAGCGCCTGCTCCATCTCCTCGTGCCCGTCATACCAGGGCTTCTTGGGCGCGGGACCGAGGTTGTTATACCAGCAATCGGCCAGTTTCTTGGCGGCATTGTAGAGCCGGGCATCCCGCTTGCCGGTCATCAGATAGTGGTTGATGGCCGATTCCAGAAAGTAGCCAGCGGTGTAGCCTTCGTGATTGCCGCGCGTGGCCGGGTCCCAATGCTTGAGATTGGCAGGCTGCGGCGGGGGGACTTCGAAGGTGGTGTCGGGCTTGCCATCGGGATTGTCGCCCGTGATCCGCTTTACAGTGAGCGGAGCGGGCGGGCGGAAACCGCGTCCCGCAGCCGCGGCGGGAGCCTCGCCCTCGAAGATCGCGATCCGCACGGGGGTGGTGGTGAAATCCTGGTTCAATACCGGAAAGAGCACCGTGGTGGAGGTCTTGCCGTCAAACGGCGGATCGGCGACCTCCTGCGCGCCGCGGCCGCGTCCGAAACCGCCGCGGGCGCCGGCGCGGTCGGCGTGCAGCGTGCCATCGGGGTCCTGCCGGACGCTGACGCGCGCCAGCACGACCGTGCCATCGGCCTTCGTAACGGGAACCGGCGGAAGCGGCGCGCGGCGGGGAGGCGCCACGGTGAAAGCAGTCTGCAAATAGCCGTCCGGCTCCTGCGCGGCCAGGATGATGGGGATCCAGGTGTCGAGCGTCTGCCGGAACTTCTCGTGCGCCTTCAGGATATCGGGATCGCCCTGCGGGTCGATCATGAGCGCGATGCTCATGGCCTCGACCGTCTGATGCACCCAGGCGTTGGAGAAAACGTACCCCTTGTGGTAGCCGTGCGGTTCGCCGCGAAGCGCCTTGCCGGCATTGATGAAGTTGTCGATGCCGCCCTCCCCCAGCGTCAGGTCCGTGCGATTGATCTGGTCGATGCAATGGGGAATCCAGTTGCAGATGAGGGCTTTGGCGCGCTGTTTCCAGAACGGGCTCGTGATCTCGAAGTTCTTCGTGTAGACGGCTTCGAGCTGCTTGGCCGGCGGAGGCGGTTCGACCAAGACGCGCACCGTGGAGGAATGCGTGCTCTGGCCGTTGTCCGCCGTCATCTTCAGGACGTAGTTGCCGAGAGCGGAGAAAGTCGCCGTGGTGGAGAGCGATCGCGGATTCTCGAAGCTCACCGTGCCGGGGCCCGATTCTTTGCTCCAAACCACGGTTGGGGCCGGTCCGGGAGTCGGAGCCGGTGTTGCCGCGCCTGGTTCCTGACCGGCGTAGCTGAGTGGACGATCCTGGTTCTGGGGACGGCCCAGCACGGGCGGTTCGCCGTAACCCGCCCAGCCGTGCAGGTAAGTTTTGGCCCCGAGAATATTGATCCGGTCGACATCGGCGCTCGTGGCCAACCCGGGCGCATCCATGGCATCGGCCGCTCCGGCGCCCGCGGCGAGGATGGCAGTCCTAATGAGAGGAGATGCAACGATGGTCGCGGCGGCTGTTTTGCCAACACCGCCGAAAAGCGTGCGGCGGCTGAACCGCCTGTTCTTCGGGACTTCACTCACGGCTTCCCACCTCGTGCTTTACGATATCATTCTCCAGCCAAATCAGTCTCAAGGAGGGGGGGAGGGGAGAAGCTCTGATTCCCCCCGCCAAGATCGGACGGGGCACAACGGATATCAAACGGGGATCCAGGCCCTCCGCTCGATTTCTCGCAAACACACTGATACACATGGAGACAGAGCCCTAGCTAGACTAGCTTCCCTACTGCTCAAGAAGTTTTGGGATTTCCGGCGCGGAGTCGAGCGGATGCTTGGACCTGCGTGTGATTCAAGTTCTTCGAAATCACTCTCCTGCCTACCCGCGAGGTGGTCAGAGCCGACCTGCGGCCGTCAGCCTCGAATCGGGCTCGGTTCCGGCGTAGTCGCTTCACTGCGCCATCTCCGAGAAGAAGGCATCTCGATAATTTCTGCTTAGGGCCAATTCTGTGCCATCTGCCAGGGCGACGATATGGTCGCCGTGGAACAGTGGCTTTACCTCTACGACGGCACTCTTGCGGACCACAATCGACCGACTAGTCCTGACAAAATGGTCGGTGCTGAGGTCATCCATGATGCTCTGGATGGTCTGCCGCGAAATATAGGACTGATCGGCCGTCCGGATGACAACGTATTTATTCGCGGCTTCGATCCACAGGATTTGCTCCACAGGAATAAAGCGAATGCCGGATTCTTGCTTGATTGCAAGTCGTCGTCTCCCGGCCTTCGCGACTGGACCGCTCACGCTGGAAGCTTCTGGCCTTCTCACGCGGTAGCGTTGGAACCGCGTGAGTGAGGCATGAAGCCGCCCTTGGTCGAACGGCTTGCACAGATAGTCCAACGCCTCAACCTCGAATGCGCGGACCGCATATTCACTGAACGCCGTCACCATAATGAATGCAGGCATATTAGAGCGCCCCAGCTCCGCGATCATTTCGAATGCATCCAGCTCTGGCATTTGGATGTCAAGGAATACCAGATCTGGCGTTAGGGTCTTAATCATCTCAATACCCTCCGCGCCGTCGGTCGCCTCACCCGCTATGCAAATGCCCGGCTCCGCAGACAACAACTCCCGCAAGTATCGCCGGGCATGAAGCTCGTCTTCAACAATGAGAACGCGACATGTCTGGTTCGAGAGATAACCCATTTTGAGATCCCCTGGCAGCGCAGGCGTCGTATGGGACGGTTAAGCTGGCCACGCAACCACCCTGCGGCCGATCCATGAGGCTAAACTGGAAGGCCTCTCCATAATGTAGCCGCAGGCGAGCGAGCGTGTTGGAAATCCCAATGCCATGCTTCACCGCACGAGTGCTTGTCGGGCCATCATTTTCGAGCGACAAATGTAAATCCCCGCTCGATCTTTCGGCGCTGAGCCGTATCGTTGCTGGGCGGCTGATTCGAGCGGCGCCGTGGCGAATCGCGTTTTCCATTAGCGGTTGAAGGAGCAGGTAGGGCAGTTTTGCGTCGAACGTCTCGGGAGCAATCACGTACTCAACGGTCAGGCGATTACCGAGGCGCATCTGCTCGATGGCCACGTATAACCTCAGAAACTCAAGCTCCTCT
>Ga0070739_10007833_pt1 | contig 11172 bp, 12 predicted proteins | sample Coa_R1_7_FD_66445 | JGI IMG/M metagenome (GOLD analysis project Ga0070739, IMG submission 66445) | Surface soil microbial communities from Centralia Pennsylvania, which are recovering from an underground coalmine fire - Coalmine... | ecosystem: Environmental > Terrestrial > Soil > Unclassified ... | reverse complement strand
CATTCGAGCCGTAGGTCTCGATGATCTCGGCGTGCCGGCTGAGGCGGAAGGCCTCGAGCGAAATCGCCCATCGCCGTGAGATCCCGCCCTCGTTGCGCCGCGCGAGCGGAATCGCGCGCGCCACGGCATCGCCATCCGGCCAGACGTGGACGTGCCCGGTGGCCCCGGCCGATTTGCGGAACATCGGCAACGGGTCCTCCCACCCGTGCCCGGGAATCAACTCGCTCGAGAGCACCAGGTTGGGACATTCCGCCAGCGCTGCGGCGAGCGCGGCGTCGGCGGCCGGAGCCGTAGGATTCGCGAGAATGATGTCGACCGCCACGGCTTTCGGCTTGGCCGCCGCCACCAGGTGCAAACCCCGAGCCAGCGGTTCGCGGATGCCGGACATACCGCCAGGGATGCTGTCGAGCGTGTTCTCGTCGATCACCAGCAGCACGGATTCCGGCTGCCACGGCGCCGGCCGGTAGCGCCGGAACATTTCGTCGTAGGCATCGTGATCGAGCGGTAGGGCAAAATACCCGCCGACTACCGCCACGACAAACGCCCCGGCCAGCAGCGACACGTACACTGCCGTGCTTTTCCCGACAAAACGCACTCGCTTTCAGTATAGTGGGCTCGCGGCATCGCACCGGCGGCGTGCCGGTTGAGCGGCCGTGGATCGCCGGGCCTGGCGATATCCGCCGGCAATTCGCACTCGCGCCACGGTCCGGCGGGGCCGGGCCACCATGCTGGGCCCCCACCCCGCGGGATCTGATCCGCTGGGCTTAATCTATTCGGGCAAGCGTCCCGCGCTAAACTGGAGTACAGGAACCATGAACGTCACCATCCCTATCCCCGACGATCTCGCCCAGCGCCTCGGTGCTGCCGGCGCCGATCTGTCGCGCCGGGCGCTGGAGGGGTTCGCTCTCGAAGAATACAAGGCCGGTCGCATCACCAAGGCCGAACTCCGCCGGTGGCTGGGCATCGAGACACGCTATGATCTCGACGGGTTTCTAAAAGAGCATGGCGTCTTTATCAACGCCACCGTCGAAGACCTGCGCCGCGACGTTGAAACGCTTGAGCGCTTGGGATTTTGACGGGTGCGCCTTGTAATTGCGGACACCAGTCCGATCAACTACCTGCTGCTTATCGGACATATTGATATCTTGCCAGCCTTGTTTGAGAAGGTAATCCTGCCGGCGACCGTTCGAGATGAACTGAGCCATCCGAAAGCACCGCTTGTGGTCCGAGACTGGATTGCAACGCCGCCATCCTGGGTGGATGTTCGCCCGGCTCCCGGCGATCACGATCCGGCCTTGGAGGCTCTCGATGCTGGAGAGGAAGCTGCAATTCTTTTGGCCATGGACCTCCATGCGGACCTGATCCTCATGGATGACGAAGAAGGTGTTGTTGCGGCCCGCGAAAAAGGGCTTGAAGTTACCGGCACGCTCGGTGTTTTGAGCCGTGCGGCACAGCGCCACCTGCTCGATTTACGGAAGGCCTTTGAGCGCGTCAAACGCACCAATTTCCGTTATCAGGAGGATGTACTCGACGAGTTTCTGGCGCGGATTGAAGGAAAACTCGGAACTTAAATCACGCAAACAACCGAGTGGGGATTGATGTTGCAGCCCTCATCGCTTCGCCGGAGAGCCCCGTCTCCACTGCCCAGGCAGCTCCATCCTAAAACCGTTCCGGGATGGGGCACCCATGAAATGGCGGTGAACGGTCAACAGTGTCTTAACTGTTTGTCTCACGAAACGGGGCAGGCGCGATCAGTCGGGGCGGGGGCTGCCCCCATTCATGGCGTAGAGCCCGTACAGCCGAGCCGAACAAAACTTGGTAGCGCTAACGGGAATCGAACCCGTATTTGAGCCTTGAGAGGGCTCCGTCCTAACCGTTAGACGATAGCGCCGTTTCCATTCATTGTACCAGAGGCTCCCGGCCGCGGGATAATGGGAGCGCATGCGGCGGATTCTTCGTCTCTGCCTCCCGGCCCTGATCCCGGCGCTCCTCGCCGCCGACGGGCATTGGGTGCGCTTTACTTCCGGCCCCTTCGAAGTCCTCACCGATGCCGGCGGCCACGCCGGACGCGAAACCCTGGTGCAATTCCTCGAATTCCGGCACGCCGTCGGCCAAATCCTCGGCGAGCCCGACCTCCAGACCCCGCTCCCCGTGCGCATTCTGGTCTTCCGGAACGCGCGCGGCTGGACCTCGCCCGCGCCGCTCTCTGAAGGGCGCGACCGCTACAACATCGTCCTGCAGGAAAAGGGCGCCGTGCCGCCGGCCGTATACGCCGAGCTCACGCGGCTCTTTCTCGCATCCAACACCGCGCGCATGCCCGCCGCGTTCGAGCACGGCCTCACCGAATTCTTCTCGACCATCCAGGTGACCGGCATCCACATCACCGCCGGGGCGCCGCCGCCCAACCCCGATCTCGATTGGGCCCGCATCCACCTGCTGGTTGCCGATCCGGAATACTACGGCCGAATCCGCATTCTCCTCTACAATCTGCGCCACGGCGTCGCCGAGGAGCCGGCGTACCGCAACGCCTTCAACAAATCTCCGGCCGAAATCGAAGCGCAGGCGAAGCAGCACTTCGCCGCCGGCCATTTCGCGACCACCTCGCTCGACAGCCGGCCCATGGCCGAGAGCGACTTCCCCGAGCGCCCGGTGTCCGATTCCGACGCGCGGCTCGCCCGCGCGGACCTGCTCGCCGGCGCGCAATCCGCCGCCGAATACCGCGCCTTGCTCAACGATGACGCGAAGGTCCCGGAAGCCCACGAGGGCCTCGGCCTGCTCGCACTCCGCGACGGGCGCAAGGACGAAGCCCGCGCCGAGTTCGCTTCCGCGATGCAGGCGGGCAGCACCAGCGCGCGCTGCTATATCGAATACGCCCGGCTCGAGCCCGACAACGCCAAAGCCACTCAGTCGCTGCTCAAGGCCGCCGGGATCAACCCCAAGCTCGACGAGCCGTTCGCTCTCCTGGCCCAGCGCGATACCGACCCGCGCCAGCGCATCGCACACTGGCGGGCCGCCGCCGAGCGCAACCCGCGCAACGCCGCCTACTGGCAGTCGCTCGCTGAATGCTACCTGGCCGATCACGATTTCGCCGGCGCCGCCAAGGCCTGGACGCAGGGCGAGCAGGCCGCCGCCGACCCCGCCACGCGCGACCGCATGCGCCAGGCGCGCCTGGCCATCGAGCAGCAGCGGCTCGATTACGAAGCCGCCGAAAAACAGCGCGAGGCCGCGGAGCAGGCCCGCGAGCTGGAGAGCCTGAAGGCCGAGGCGCGCGCCCACGTCCACGCCATCGAGGCGCAATATAACGGCGGCGCGCCCAAGACCACTCCGAACGCCGTTCCGTGGTGGAATGGCCCGCAGCCGAACGCGAAAATTTCCGGCACGCTGACGCGCGTCGAATGCCTCGGTAAGCAGTTGCGGCTCACCGTCCGCGCGGCGGAAGGCAAGCCGATGAAGCTCCTCATCGCCGATCCCGGCAAGGTGGTCCTGTCCGGGCAGCAGGCATCCGGCGGGCAGCAGATGCTCGCCTGCGGCGCTCAGAACCGCGCCGTCTCGATCGAATACTGGGCCAAAGCAGATGCCCGCCTCGGCACGGCGGGCGAGGTGGCCACCATCGAGCTCCAGTGACGCCACAACGCGACGCTGCACGCTTCCGCTGGCTGGTGCTGGGCCTGTTCGTGCTCTCCACCGCCATCAACTATCTCGACCGCGCCACGCTGGCCACCCTGGCGCCGGCCATCAAGAGCGAATTCCATCTCTCCAATGCCGAATACGGCTGGATCGTGAACGCTTTCCTGTTTACCTACATGCTCGCGGCGCCGTTCGCCGGCATGCTGGTGGACCGCCTGGACCTGGATCGCGCCGCCACGCTGGCCGTCGGATTGTGGTCCTGCGCCGGGATCGCCACCGGGTTCTCGCGCGGCGTGGCCGGCCTGGCGATCTGCCGCGCCGTGCTCGGCGTGGCCGAAGCGGCCGGCATTCCCGCGGCCGGCAAGGCGATTCACCAATATCTCAAGCCCGGCGAACGAGCTCTCGGCAACGCCGTCAATCAGGCCGCGGTCAGCCTCGGGATGCTGCTGGCGCCGCCGGTCGCCACGTGGATCCTGGTGCATAGCGGCTGGCGCCAGGCGTTCGTCGCGACCGGATTCATCGGCCTGCTCTGGATTCCGGTATGGCTGCGCATCACTCCGCGCGCCGCGGCTGCCGGGCCGGACGCGCGGCCCTCCGGCATTCCGGCCGAGATCCTGCGCGACCGCCGCCTCTGGGGCTTCGTCTTCGCGAACGCGCTGAGCATGGTCCCTTACAATCTCTGGGTCAATTTCACGACGCTGTACTTCGTCGAAGCCCAGCACCTCACCATCGTGCAGGCCGCATGGTTCGCCTGGATTCCGCCGGTCCTGGCCGCCGCGGGAGGCTTCGCCGGCGGCTGGCTCTCGCTCCGGTGGATCGGCCGCGGCGTCGGTCCCGCTCCCGCGCGCCTGCGCGTCTGTCTGGTGGCCGCCGTGATCTCCCTCGCGACCGCCGCCATCCCCGCCGCGCCCGATGCCGCGCTCGCCGCGTGTGGCATATCGCTCAGCTTCTTCGCGATCGCGGCTTTCAGCGTCAACATGTATTCCCTGCCCCTCGACACCTTCGGCGGCCCACGCGCCGCGTTCGCCGTTTCCATGCTCACCGCCTCTGCGGGCGCCGCCGGACTCCTCTCGCCTGCTTTCGGAGCGCTCATCGACCGCCACGGCTATGCGCCCGTCACGGCCATCGCCGCCGTCTGCCCGCTCATTGCCTGCGCCGTGCTCGCGCGCCTGAGGCTCAGCCGGTGAAGCAGCGGCTCAAACGCTGGATTTTCGCCCTGCTCGGCAAGCACCCCGAGGCCGTCGTCGTCACCTTCGCCAGCGGCCCGCCCGAGCTCTGCCTCCAGATGTACGGCGAAGTCCGCGCCCTCGTTCCGGACCGCCGCCATTTTCTCGCCACGCCCGAAAATTGGCCGGCGCTGCGGCGCGAGCTGCGCCGCTACCGCATCGGCCTCGCGCCCGTGATGCTCACCGGCGAGCCGAGCGCCCTCCGCCGCGCTGCATTTCGCCTCGCGCCGTGCAAGATCCTGGCCTACAACTCCCGACTCGAACGCCACCATTTGCGGCTCGATATCGCTTCGTACCTGTTCTGGCGCGGCGTCCCGCTCGACCGCATCTGGCTGCGCCCGCGCTGGTGGCCCTGGCGGCGCGAGCGCAGCACCGCACCGGACGCGATCCGCCGTGTCGAAGGCCGCCCCTGCTCGGCCGCGCGCCGCCGCATCGCGGTGCTCTCGCCCTATTTCCCCTACCCGCTCGCGCACGGCGGCGCGGTCCGCATCTATCACCTGCTGCGCGAGCTCGCCCGTGAATTCGATCTCGAGCTCTTCGCCTTCACCGATGGCCCGGTGGACCGCGCGCCCGCGAGCGATCTCGACCCAATCCGCGAATTCTGCGCCCGCATCGTCCTGGTCGAAAAACCGCGCTATCGCGAGCCGCGCTGGTCGACGCTGCTGCCGCCCGAGGTCCACGAGTTCCGCTCGCCCGCCATGCGCCGCGCGCTCGCCGAAGAGCGGCGCGAGTTCGGCTTCGATCTCCTGCAGGTCGAATATACGCAGCTCGCCGAATACGGCGGCGATATTCTGGTCGAGCACGACATCACCTTCGACCTCTTCGCGCAGATCCTGCGCCGCCGCCGCTCGCTCCCGGCCTGGTGGGACTGGTTCCGCTGGCGCCGCTTCGAAACCGCCGCCCTGCGCCGCTACGCCCGCGCGGTTGTGATGTCGAAGAAGGACGCCGAAATGCTCGGCCCGCGCGTCCCCGCCACCGTCATCGAAAATGGCGTGGACCTCGCCCGCTTCACTCCCGAACCCGAACGCCCCGGCCGCCGCCTGCTCTTCATCGGCTCCTTCCGCCACTTCCCCAATATCGAGGCCTACCGGTTCTTCACGGGCGAGGTCTGGCCGCTCCTCCGCGACGCATTTCCCGATCTCGAGCTAACGGTCGTCTGCGGCGCCGATCCGCTCACCTACTGGCGCGCCTTCACCGACACGCCCGAGCCCGCGCGCGATCCACGCATCCGCCTGCTCGATTTCGTGGCGGACGTCCGGCCGCTCTACGCCGAAGCCAACCTGGTGATCGTTCCCACGGTGGTCTCCGCGGGCACTAACGTGAAGGTTCTGGAGGCGATGGCGATGCAGCGTGCCGTGGTTTCGACCACTTCCGGCTGCGCGGGCCTCGGCCTGCTTCACGGCCACAGCGTGTGGATTGCCGATACCCCGCAGGCCTTCGCCGCCGGCATCGCGACCCTCATCAACGACCCCGAACGCCGCGCCGCGCTGGCGGAAGCGGCCCACGCGCACGCCCGCCGCCATTTCGACTGGAGCGCGCTCGGGGAGAAGCAGCGGGAGATGATCCGCTCGCTGCTCGGAGAGTCTACGGGCGCGCGGGGCGCCGGAGCCACCATTCCGCGAAGATCAGGTTCGGAACCCAGCAAAGCCACGACACAGCGATGAACGCGGCGTGAAACGACCAGCGCGCCACAAAGAGCAGCAGCGGCAATTCATTGCGCAGCATCACCGCGGCAAGCGACAGGGCGAAGCTGCGGACCATCCACTCCCGGTGGACGCGGAACTGCCGGGCGCGCGCCGTGCGGTACCCCATGGCGGCCGTCCAGAACCAGGCAACCGCCAGCAGCCCGAAGCCGAGGTGGGTGGCCCATCCTTCTTTCGAGTAGGCCGCGAGAATCATCCCCGCGGCCGAGGAAACCGCGATCGCGGCGAGATAGGCGCGGCCGAGCCAACGGTGCCAGGCCGCGTGCGCCTTGCGGAGCCAGGTCCAGAATTGCCACGGGCCGGTCAGCAGAGCCACGGCGCCCGCGCCCGCATGCACCTGCAGCATCGTGAGGCGCGGAGCGAAATGGTCATCCGAGAACGGAATCAAAAAGCACCGGACAATGGCGTAACCGGCCACCCCGAGGCAAGGAAGAATCCAGATCGCCCAGAGCCGCGATGCGCGTTTCGCCTCTGCGCGATCGATGGTTGTGGTCGCGGCGGACATTCCATAGCATGATACGATGTTCGTCGCGGTTGTGTTCCGGCGTTCCGCGAGCCGCGGTTACCGGCGCCGCCCGGGCAAAAACCGGCCAATTGTCCGGTTTTCCAATTCGCGCCTCGCTTGTTTTCAAGAACTTGCGCAGGCTGAACCGGATGAAATGTCCGGTTTTCGGGAACAGCCCTAATTCACGCGGCGGCGGACCAGCCACGGCTCGAACGCGCCGGGGTCCTCCATGATGTCGGTCTCGATGTCCTGAAATTGGGTATCCAGGATCAAGCGCTCGATGGCCAATCCGAGAGTGGCATCGCCGAATTGGGCGCGCTTTTGTTCGATGAGGGCCAGGATCGCTTCACAAAGCTCCAGGCGTGCCGCCGCGTTGTTCATGTTCCCTCCCCTCCTGCTCGATTGGACGCAGCCGGTGCGTGAAAGTTGCATCGGTCGAAAGACTAGCCCGCGAGACTAGCCTTTCGGCTGGAGCGCAGCAAGCTCCGCGAGCGGAATGCGCCCGGTGTAAATCGCCATACCGAGCGCCGCATGAACGCCCATGTCCAAAAGCGCGCGCACGTCATCCAGCGTCGTGATGCCGCCCGCCGCCGTCAGCTCGAGCGAGGTCGCCGCGCGCAGCCGCCGGAACCAGTCGAGATCCGTGCCTTGCAGCATGCCTTCCTTATCGACGTAGGTGCAAAGGAAGCCCGAACAATACGGTTCGAGCGCGCGCAGAACGCTTTCCGCGGAAAGGGCCGTCGCCTCGCGCCATCCTTTCACCACGATCCGGCCATCTTTCGAATCGACCGCGACGAGCAGCCGCTCGCGCCCGATGGCATCGCGCAGCTCGGCGAGGAGCGGTTCATTGATGCCATCCACCGTGAACGCGGCAGTCCCGGCGATCACTTTGCGCGCGCCCTGCTCGACCAGAACGCGAGCGCGCGCCGCGGAGCGCACGCCGCCGCCAGCGCGAATCGCCGCCTTTGAAGCCAGCATGCGAACCAGACCGTCGTTCGAACCGCGGCCCATGGCGGCGTCGAGATCGATCACCTGGATTTCCGGAAATGCGGCGAAGCGGCGAAGCATTTCCTCCGGGGAATCGGCTTCGAGCGCCTTCTCGCGGCCCTGTACGAGCTGCACCACCTTGCCGTCCATCAGGTCGATGCACGGGAAGATCATACGCGCCTCACCGGGATGCCGCGGCGCGCCAGCTCGTCCTTGAGCCCCGCCACGGTCCATGTGCCGTAGTGGAAGATGGAGGCGGCCAGCGCGGCATCGGCGCAGCCATCGGTCAGAACGCGCACGAAGTGCTCCGGCTCGCCCGCGCCGCCCGAGGCGATCACCGGAACGCGCGTGGCGCGCGAGACGGCGCGCGTCAGCTCGCAGTCGAAGCCGGCCTGCACGCCATCGGTATCCATCGAGGTCAGCAGGATCTCGCCCGCGCCCAGCTCTTCGCCGCGCGCCGCCCATGCCACCGCGTCGAGGCCCTCGTCATCGCGGCCGCCGCGCGTGTACACGTGCCATTGACCCGGCCCGTGGCGGCGCGCATCGATCGCCAGCACCACGGCCTGCGCGCCGAACTCGCGCGAAAGCTCCGTGATCAGCTCGGGGCGCCGCACCGCGGCCGTGTTCACCGAGACTTTATCGGCGCCCGAAAGCAGGATGCGCCGGGCGTCCTCGACGGAGCGGATGCCGCCGCCCACGGAGAGCGGAATGAATACCTGGCGCGCCGTCCGCGCCACCACATCCGCCATGATGGCGCGCGCATCGCTCGAAGCCGTGATATCGAGGAACACCAGCTCGTCGGCGCCTTCGCGGTTGTACCGGTCCGCCAGCTCGACGGGATCGCCGGCATCCCGCAGGTTCACGAAGTGCACGCCTTTCACCACGCGGCCGGCCGTCACGTCCAGGCAGGGAATGATCCGCTTGGCTAACACGCGACAAACCTCCGGACGATCTCCAACCCCACCGGCCCCGATTTCTCCGGGTGGAATTGCACGCCGAACACATTGCCGGCTTCGAGAGCGGCGGTGTACCGCACGCCGTACTCGCAAACCGCGGAGGCCTCCGGGATTTCGGGAACGTAGTAGCTGTGCGCGAAGTAGACGTGCGGTCGCGATCCGGCGGCGAAGAGCCGCGAGCCCGCCTGCACCTCCAGCTCGTTCCAGCCCATATGCGGCACGCGCACGGCGTCCCGGAAGCGTTTCACCGCGCCGCGAAAAATTCCGAGGCCGGCCGCTTCCGGCGCCTCCTCGCTCGACTCGAACAGCGCCTGCATGCCGAGGCAGATGCCCAGAAACGGCACGCCGGCGGCGATCCGCGAGAGCAGCGTCTCCCGCACCGCGAGCGAGCGCATCATCTGGCCGAAATGGCCGACGCCGGGCAGGATGATTTTGGAGGCACGCTCCAGCCCGGCGGCATCGCGCACCACTTCGTGCTCGCAGCCGATCGCGGCCAACGTGTTCCGGACGGAGCGGAGGTTGCCCGCGCCGTAATCGAACACCGCGATCATAGCAGGCCCTTGGTCGAGGGAAGCTGATCCTTCAGGCGCGCATCCTTCGAGCAGGCGTACTTCATGGCGCGCGCGAAACACTTGAAGATGGCTTCGATCTTGTGATGGCTGGAGCGGCCGTAGAGCACCTGCGCGTGCAGATTGGCGCCGGCGTGGTGGACGAAGCCGCCGAAGAAATCCTCCACCAGCTCGGTCTGCAGATCGCCCACCAGCCGCACGCGCACGCGATCGCGGTAGACGAGCGCGGGCCGGCCGCCCAGATCGACCGCTACCACCGCGAGCGTCTCGTCCATCGGCAGGACGAAATAGCCGGCGCGGTTGATGCCCTTGCGGTCGCCCAGCGCTTTGGCGAACAACTGGCCGAGCACGATGCCCGTGTCCTCGACGGTGTGGTGCTGATCGACGTCCAGGTCGCCCTCCGCGCGCAGCTTCAAATCGAAGCCGCCGTGTTTGGCAAAGAGCTCGAGCATGTGGTCGAGGAAGCGGATGCCGGTCGAAATCTCGTAGCGCCCGCGGCCTTCGATCGCGAGCGAGCCGGCGATGCGCGTTTCTTTGGTGTTGCGCTCGATGGCAGCCTTTCTCACGATGCGAACACCTCGCTCAGGTAGTTGATGTCGTCCACGATGGCATAGGCGCTTTCTTCCTGGAACAGGAAGACGAGGTCGATATAGAGCGGATTCGACGGCGCGGCAATGCCGATGAACGGAACGCCGGCCGCGCGGGCAGCGCGGGCGTCGTCGACGGTATCGCCGATGTAAAAAACCTGGCAGTCGCAGTTGTCCTTCAGGATGCGCAACAGGCCGTCGGGATCGGGCTTGTGCCGCTCCACATCGTACATTCCGACGATCGGATCGAACCTGAGTTCGGGCGCGAAGCGGTCGAGCGTGATGCGCGCCTCTTCTCTGGGACGGCCGGTGAAGATCGCAAAGCGGAACGACTCCGCCAGCGTTTCGAGCGTGCCTGGACTCGCGACCCACTTCTCGCGGCGCATGAGCTCCGGGCCGCCCTCGCCGCGGAACAGGTACTGGAAGTGGGCCTTGACCGTTTCGAAATCGGCGTCGACGCCCGCCTCCGCCACCATGTGATGCGAGAGCTTCCAGTCGTCATTGAAGCCGCCGCGGTTCTTGTACTCCTGGATGCGCTCGTGCGTCACGCGCGCACCAGTGAAATGGGCGACGGTCTGCGCGATGGTTTCGCGGTAGGATTCCGTGACGTCTACCAGCACGCCATCCATATCGAAAACGAGAAGGGGTTGGGTCATTCTTTCCAGATCTCTTCGAGCGACGCCAGCAGCGCGCGCGTCTGCTCGCGCGTGCCCACCGTGATCCGCACGCATCCGGCGGCTTCGTAGCTGCGGTCGCGCACCAGAATGCCGCGCCCGCGCAGCGCGTCGCGCACCTCGATCGCCCGCGCGCCGAAACGGGCCAGCACGAAGTTGGCCGAGCTCGGGATGTACGTCACCCCGAGCTTTTCGAGGCCGACGCAAAGCAGCTCCCGCGCGGCCAGCACTTCCGCCACGTAGTTCTCCACGTAGGCGCGGTCCTCCACCGCCGCCTGCGCGGCCAGGACCGCCAGCGCATTCACGCTATAGGGCGACTGCGCCTTGTGCAGGTAGGC
>Ga0070739_10007832_pt1 | contig 11173 bp, 12 predicted proteins | sample Coa_R1_7_FD_66445 | JGI IMG/M metagenome (GOLD analysis project Ga0070739, IMG submission 66445) | Surface soil microbial communities from Centralia Pennsylvania, which are recovering from an underground coalmine fire - Coalmine... | ecosystem: Environmental > Terrestrial > Soil > Unclassified ... | reverse complement strand
GCCATCATAAGACTGAGACAAGGATTGCCCGGTGCGCGTAGCGAGAAGTCTCGTTTTCGCTCTCTACGGCGTGACCGCGCTCGTCGTCATCGCGCTGGTCGCGTTGTTGATGGTGCCGCACAGTGACGCCGAGCCCAAGCTCGCCGGCACGATCATCTCGCACCGTCCCGCGCCCGGTTTCCAGCTCACCGATCAGTTCCATCACCCCGTTTCGCTGTCGCGACTACGGGGCAAAGTCGTCGTCCTGACGTTCGTCCAGTCACACTGCACCGGCACCTGCCAGCTCGTCGCCGAGGAGATCCACCAGGCCCTGGTGCGTCTCGGTCCCGACGCGCGTCATGTCGCCGTCGTCGCCGTCAGCGTTGATCCCTCATCCGACACGACCGCCTCCATTCGCCAGTTCTCGCAGGTCCATCACCTGTACCACCGCTGGCACTATCTGACTGCCTCCCGTCAGGTACTCGCCAAAATCTGGAAGGAGTATTACGTCTGGGCGGCAATGCCTCCTTCCGGCTCGCAAGCCGATGTCGCCCATACCAGCGCCACCTACCTGATCGACCGCGGTGGCCAGGAGCGTGTCCTCTTGACCGGCGCTCTGACCCAGTCGACGCTGGTTAGCGATCTGCAAATCCTCGCCGGCGTGCCGGTGACCGCCGGCATTCAGTCCCGTGTTCCGGCGCCGGCGGTCGGTCACCCCGCCCCGGCAATCGCGCTTCCGGCGCTTGGCGGTGGCCAGCAATCGCTCGCCCGCTGGCACGGTAAGGTCGTCGTCCTGAATTACTGGGCAACCTGGTGCACCGCCTGCCGCTCCGAGATGCCGCGACTCGAGAAATGGTACCGCGCGCAGCGAAGCCGCGGTCTGGTCATCGTCGGAGTCGATCAGGAAGAAAGCGCCTCCGACGTTCGCTCCTACACTCGCAAACTCGGCATCACCTATCCTCTCCTCCTGGACAGCAACGCCGTGTCCTCCGGCCGCTACAACGTTATCGATCTACCGACAACCTTCGTCATCGACCGGTACGGCATCATCCGCGCGGTACGCCTCGGCGCGCTCGATACCGGCTTCCTCCGGCGAGACATCCAACCGCTTCTCCGCTCCCCCGGCTAGCGATGGAAAGCCGCCGGCCGCTTCCCCAGCCGCGCGTTATTCGCCGCCCCAAAGCCCGGCGCCGTTTCCACTACTTCCACCGGCACACCCCCCACTTCTATCTGGTATTGGCCGGCATCAGCGGAGCGATCGTTTCCTTCCTCCTGAGCCTGCTGGCTTTCGACCGGCGCAGCATCGAGCTATCGGACATTGCCTTTGGCGTCGTGGCCGCTACGTCGCTCGTCATCTTCTGTGCCTTCTTTTGGGGCTTCTACATGCTCGCGAGCGGGAATATCCCGACCCACCGACTGCGGATCTTCGTCCCGCACGCGATGGTCGGGGTACTTGCGCCGCTCTTCTACACCATCAACATCTGCCTGGATCTGGAAAACCTCGGCATGGCCCCGATATCAGAGGGTGCTGTCATCTGCAGTGGCCTCTGCATCGTCATGCTTGCCATCCAGTTCACGATGGGCAAGCGCGTGGTCCATCGCGAGCCGCTGCGCCTCCTCCGCCCTGACGACGCTCAGAGCGTCCGATAGCCCCGCAATATCCCCAATTTCCCGAGAGTATCCCCCGACTTTGCCTTGGGGTATTGACACGAGGACATGCGGGGGGCATGATGGAAGTAATCCTTTGTGATGACATAGGTTCCCCCTACGTCATCAACCCGGCGAAGGATCGTCCGGCGACCGACACAGCGGGCGATCGTCTTCGTCGGTCCGTTCCGTTTATCTTTCAGCGCAATCAATTAGGTTACACCGGAGGACGCTAGATGGGAGCGACGACTGCGACTTTAGAGATGCGCCAAGCGGCGTACAATCCGCCCTGGTGGCAGCGGCTGAATCTCTGGACCGCCCTGCTGGGCGGGCTCGTCGGCTTCGTCTTCGTCAACTGGGTGCTCGGCCGCGACGGCGGTCCGCTAAACCTTGTCTTCGGCTGGGAGATCAACCAGACGCTCGTCGTGTCTTATTTCGCCGGCCTCTTCGGCTTCATGCTCGGCCTCGGCGCTCTCAACTACCCGATCATGTGGATCCTCGGTTACACGCCGTCTCAGGAAGAGCAGGCCTACCAGTACGGAATCGGCCAGGGCTGGGACAAATACCTCCGGATGACGCTCGATCACAAGGTGGTCGGCCTACAGTACCTGGTCGGGATCATCGCCTTCTTCTGCGTCGCCGGTTTCAACGCCATGATGATCCGGACCGAGCTTCTGACGCCAAACGCGACGTTCGTCGATCCCGGCGTCTACCTGACCATCGTGGGCGAACACAGCGTCATGATGCTCATGATCACCAGCGGCATGATCCTCGGCCCCTTCGGCAACTACTTCATCCCCCTGATGATCGGCGCCAAGCGGATGGCGTACCCGCGCCTGGAGGCGCTTTCGTTCTGGATCTTCCTGCCGGCGATGTTCATCCTGCTCAGCGGGTTTATCTTTGGCGGCTTCCCTACCGCCTGGACCGGCTACGCCCCCCTGGCCGACGAAGGACGAGCCGGCATGGACGCGTACTGTATCGCCTGGATAACCGTCACGGTTAGCGTTGTCTTGGCCTCGATCAATATCCTGGCGACGATTGTCATGCTGCGCGCTCCGGGAATGACCTGGACCCGCATGCCATTGACGGTGTGGTCCGTATCGGTCGGCGCGATCCTCATCTGGCTGTCGTTCCCGATCATGGCCTGCGTTCAGTCCATGACCCTCTTCGATCGCACCCTCCTCACCGGCTTCTACGTCCCCGTCCAGGGCGGCAGCGCCTACCTCTACGAGAACCTCTTCTGGACGTTTGGCCATCCCGAGGTCTATATCCTGATGATTCCGGGAATGGGCGTGATGCTCGACATCGTGGCCGTTTTTGCGAGACGAACGGTCTACGCCTACCGCGCAGCCGTTGTGGGCATGTTCGGGATCGGTCTCCTGAGCTGGTTCGTCTGGCAGCACCACCTCTTCGTCAGTGGTTTGACGCCCGGCCTGCGCCCATTCTTCATGTTCTCAACCGAGATGATCTCCTTCCCGACCGGTTTCATCTTCCTTTCGGCCCTGGGGACCCTCTTCGGCTCCCGCTTGCGCTTCACGGTGCCTTTCATGTTTGCGCTGGCCTGGCTCCCCAACTTCTTGCTCGGCGGGTTTAGCGGTATCTTTCTCTCCGATACGCCCGTCGACGTGCAGCTCCATGGCAGCTACTTCGTCCAGGCCCATTTCCACTTCGTCCTCATGGGTGGAACGCTGTTCGCGCTCTTCGCCGCTATCTACTACTGGTTCCCCAAGATCAGCGGTGGCCGCATGTTCAATAGCACGCTGGGATACATCCATTTCTGGATGATGGAGATCGGGTTTAACGGCACCTTCATCACCCTCGCCATCGTGGGCATGATGGGGATGCCGCGCCGCGTGACGTTCTACGCCTCCTACATGACCGAAGTGAACCAAATCGCGACCTGGTTCGCGTACCTCCTCGGCGCCTCGATGATCCCCTTCCTGATTAATTTCATCTACTCCTGGCAGTGGGGGAAGAAAGCAGAGGAGAACCCGTGGGACGCTCGAAGTCTTGAGTGGATGACGCCGACTCCAGTTCCCATCGACGACTTCGAGGAGATTCCGTTGGTCGTCGCCGCCGCCCACCAGTACGGCGTCGCGAACGCGCCGCCCATGGCCATCCTCAAACCATCGGAAGCAGCCAGCGGCACGGCTTCGGCCGGCGAGTAGGGGAGGGGGAGAGACATGGCTACCAACGACTCCGCGCTCAGCAACACCGCTCAGGCAGCCACCGCCGGCCCATCCCGCATTCGCAGTCTCGACGATCGCCTTACGATCCTCGGGATCCGGATGATCTACACGGCATTGACCTTCTACTTCGCCGGCTACTTCTTCTCCCTCATCTACCTGCAGATGGTCAACGAGAACAACATGTGGCTGCCCAAGGCTGTCCACCAACCGGCTCTCTGGCTCGGCCTGACCGAGATGCTGTGCATCATCGTCGGCGGCATTATTTACTTCTGGGGGCAATGGGCCGGCCTCTATCGGCGTAACTTCAGCGTCCTGCGTTTGGCCCTCTGGATCACGTTCGTTCTGTCCGCCGCCTCGTTCGTCCTGCACGTCTACGAGCTACGCAATCACCCCGGCTTCGCCAACCTACAACTTGGCGGTTTCGTCAGCACATTCATGGGACTCGAAGGCTCATTCACCGTCGTGATCTTCTTTGCAACTCTGGCGCTCTTAGGGGTAGCCATCAGAGCGTCGAAGGGTTTGTTCCGTGATAGCGGCATCGCTGTCGACGCCTTCGGTGAGTTCTACGGCTGGATGTCGGCATTCGCCTTCGCCAACTTCATGGCACTGTATCTGCAGCCGTTCTTCCATAGCCGCTAGGTCTACGTGATGTCGTACTGGACAGACTGGACGTTCGAACCGCTCGTCATCGTTCCGCTGATCGTCGCTGCGCTGATTTACGCGCGCGGGCTCCGGAATGGGCTGCGAATCGTCGGCCGGAGCCGGGCGGCGCAGGTCCCGAGGATCGCCGCGTTCTACACCGGTTTGCTGGTGGTCTTCATTGCTCTCGAGTCACCGATCGACACCCTCAATGACGTCTCGTTTGCCGTCCATATGGGCCAGCACCTGCTCCTTATCATGATCGCCGCTCCCCTGATGATTCTCGGCGACCCGGCTCCCGTCTTTGTGCGTGGGCTTCCGCTCTCGTTCCGGCGTCGGATACTCGGCGGCCTCAGCCGCCAGTCCTGGGCCCATCGCCTCGGCGGAGCGCTGTCCTGGCTTGGATCGCCGGCTCCCGCGTTCGTCCTCTTCATCGGCGACCTCTACTTCTGGCACTGGCCGTATATGTACGATCTGACGCTGCAGAACGCGGTCGTCCACGATATCGAGCACATCTGCTTCCTCGCCACCGGCCTCTTATTCTGGGCGCAAATCATCGAGCAGCCCGGCCTGCGAAGCAGTCTCAGTTACGCCCAGCGCGTCGTCTTCATCATTGGCGCGTCGGCCTTCCATTCCGTGCTCGGGATCTACCTTGTCTACGCTCACCGGCTGGTCTACCCGGCGTACGCCCACGTCGCGCACCGCCCATTCGGCCTCAGCGCGATGAGCGACCAGGCACTGGCCGGCGCGCTGATGTGGATCCCGGTGATGTACCTACTCGCAATTGCTTTTGCTGTCTGCTTTTACAAAGCCCTCGGACAGGACCAGCAGGACTCAATGCCACTGGCCCATCCCGGAATGACCTACGATCTCTTCCCGCCCGCGGCGCGCGATTCGGCGCAGCGCCCGGTGTCACTTGCCCAGCTCCGCGCTGGGGCCGATCGGACAGGAGGCCGATAATGAATACAAGCCGTCGACGAGCCATCTTCACCGCCGCCGGAGTCCTCGCGGTTCTGACCGCGACCGCCCTTTACGTTTGGGGCATCATGTATAAGCCGGCTTACGGCTCCTCACCGGTCGTCAACCCGTGGGCGGTTGTCAGCTCTACGCCCAACCATGTCACTGTCCGCCTGGATATCCTACCGGCGATCGGCTACGGCCAGCACTCCGATTGGATCGGCTACACTGCCCCCGATCACCAGCACTCTCCGAACATCTTGAAGCTGCCGGCACACGCTCTGGTGACGATGGAAATTCACAACTACGATAGCCGGACCGATCTGCGGAATCACTTTTTCACCCTGGTGCAGGGAGTTGTCGGCGGTTCTGAGCAGGTGACGCCGTACAAGGGGACCCCAACGACGGTCAAGGTGATGAACCCGAACCTCACGTCTCATACCTTCACGATTCCGGACCTCGGTGTAAGCGTGCCGATGGAGGGCGTAGGCGATACCGCGCCTGCTACCGCCTATGTCACGATGAAGTTCACGTTCCGCACCCCGGGACCGGGTAAATATCGCTGGCAGTGTATTGTCCCCTGCGGGTTTGGCCTATACGGTTTCGGCGGCCCCATGCAGACGTTCGGCTACATGGACGGCCTCCTGGTCGTCCACTAGTGAGTGAGATGAAGAAATCACGTAAAGGAGGGTCCAACCGATGAGGGGCGCAAACCACTGGCTCCGCATCGCGATCATCTGGTTTGTCGTCTCGGTCATCGTCGAATTCCTGGTCCTCAAGGCGCCGATTCCCTTCCCGACGATGTCCGAGCAGGCGGAAGGAATCACCCAGACCGGCTACATGCTCTTTCTCGTCGGCGCGCCGATCTTCGTTTTCGTCTGGGTCATGCTGCTCTACTGCATCATTGCGTTCCGGCGCCGCGGCCCAACCGAGCCGCCGCCCGTCCCGCGCCCGGACAGCAACGTCATCCTCCTCCTCTGGGCCGCGATTAGCTTCACAATCGTGATCTTCCTGGCCGGCTGGGGAACCTTTACGCTGCACGAAATCACCGAGCCAAACGGGCCGCACCCGCTGAACATTCAGGTGATCGGCCAGCAATGGTACTGGACCTACCGTTACCCGTCCTACGGCGGCATGGAGACCAAGGCTCTCTATCTGCCGACCAACACGCCGATCAAATTCAACATCACCTCGCTCGACGTCGTGCATAGCCTCTGGATCTACCCGCTCGACGTCAAGGAAGATGCGGTGCCGGGTGTCAGCACGACGGCGTACGTCGACGTGCACCCGCACACACCGAACTTCACCGCCCACATCAACGCAATCTGTAACGAGCTCTGCGGCCTATACCATGGGTATATGCACGGCGCCGTCTATATCAGACCAAAAGCAACCTTCGCGGCCTGGGCGCAAAAGCAGGAAGCGAAGGAACGAGCTAGCGGACTCCTAAAGAATCTTCCACCGTACAGCCTGATCTACTACCCGACGGCCAACAGCTTCACACCACCGCCACCGCAGGATCAGTCGCCGTAGCCATGCTCGGCTCGCTGGTGACGGCTCTCATCGCCGCGCTGTTCCTTGGCGTGGCCGGCCTGGTCGGCTACGGTCTCTACGCCTTCCGCCATGCCCCCGAGCCCGGTGCAACCTGGGAGGGGGGCCGGCGAGTGGACGTGCGCCGTGAGGTAGTCTGGACTGCGCTGGCCGCGCTGCTGCTGCTCGTCATCGTATGGTACGCCCGGTGACGGCGCAAGCGAATTGCACTGGGGGAGGGATGAATGGCTTTAACTGAGGCGCGTTCGACGACCGAGTTGGCGGGTTGCACGCAGACGGTCGTTCCGCGGTCGACCCTGATCAGCGCCTATCTGACGCTAACCAAGCCCCGCATCATGAGCCTGCTGCTGTTCACGACGATGGCTTCGTTGCTGATCGCCGTGCGCCAGCACCCGATTCCCTACCCTCAGTTCTGGGTCGTGATGTTCGGTACCCTTGCCGGCGGCGCGCTCGCATCCGGCGGCGCCGCGGCCCTTAACTGCTATATCGATCGCGACATCGACGAATTGATGGCCCGCACGCGGCACCGCGCTCTTCCATCCGGCATCCTGGAGCCGTGGCAGGTGCTGACCTTTGGCCTGTCGCTCAGTGCGCTTTCGGTGGTCGTGCTCCTGCTCACGACCAATCCGCTTGCAACTGCGCTTGCCGTCCTCGGCAACCTGTTCTACGTCGTCGTTTACACGCTCTGGCTCAAGCGCGCCACGACCCAAAACATCGTCATCGGCGGCATCGCCGGTGCGATTCCGCCACTCGTTGGATGGGCCGCCGTCACGGGCACCCTCGCCCTTCCGGCCCTCCTGCTCTGTGTCCTTGTCACCTACTGGACGCCGGCCCATTTCTGGTCGCTGGCGCTCCTTGTCCGGGGCGACTACTCCCGCGCCGGCGTTCCCATGCTGCCCTCGGTGACGAGCAAAGAGCACGCGCAATGGCAGATACTCGTCTACGCCCTGCTGGTCGTCATCGCCAGCCTCTCGCTCTATGCCGTCCACGTCATGGGCCTGCTCTATCTCGTCGCCGCCGTCCTGCTAGGGGGTATCTTCATCGGCCACGCGGTCCTGCTGCGGCTGCGTGGATCGGCCCGCCTGGCTCGCCGCACGTTTATGTACTCCAACATCTACCTCGCCGCTCTGTTCGCGGCCATGGTGCTGGACCGAGTCATCCGCTAGCGCGATGTCGCTAACCGAGATTCCCCGGCGGCGAGCATTTCGATTTCACTTGTCGGGGTCTGCAAAGATCGGCCTTGGATGTCTCGTTTTTGGCTTGATCCTTATCGGCCAGGGTATGGCGCTTGTCAATGCCTACCGAACCGGTGCCACGTCCTCGATCCCGATCCCCCATACCGGCACGCTCCGGCACCGCATGACCGTTGCTCTCTCGGCGGCGCTTGGCCCCAGCGACCGTGGTGTTCGCCGCTTCCGCATCGATAGGATCATCCCGGCGCCGAGCGATCCTTCTCGGAAGGACGTGTCCGTCACCTGGGCGATCAACAGCGACCTCACCTGGGGCACTCTGGGCAATGGCGCTCAGGTCGACGCCTACATCATCCTGCGCACCCTCTACGACTCCGGATTTCCGGTAGCACGCGTGAACCTGACCGGAACCTATACCACGCACACTCACCACGAGTCGGTCGTCATGCGCCTAGCGATGCCGCGACGCGTCGATCGCCTTCTAAAGCAGGCCGGTGGCTGGAACGAGTATGATGCCGGGTCGGTCTGGCCCCTGATTCATCGCATCTGGGTCAACCCGGATTTCCAGCCCCAGTCGGCGGAGTGACCCGATCGGCAACGATCATCAAGTGGTAGCCGAGACGCGGTAGCGGTACCAGGTCTTCCAGAAGGTAGACGCCGAAGTACAGGTACTGCGCGATATCGTAGACCCGCGGGAGGCGCGCGATCCCCCGTAGCGCCAGCAGCAATGCCAGATTGACTGGTTCGGCGATCCCGATTCCCGACCAGCGGGCATCTCGAATGTGGAAACGATTGTCGAACAAGCGCCGGATCTGGTCGAGCGAATAGTGCCGATGTTCGCGCACAGTGTCCCATGAGGGATCGTCGGTCGGCGGCAGCCAGCCCGGACGAGCCAGACGTTCGTACACATTCAACGAATCGAGCCTCGCCATCAGCCCCCGATTCGGCACGCTCAGGACCAACCGGCCGCCCGGCCGGAGCAGCCGTGCGATCTCATCCACCACCGCCCGGTCGTCCGGCACATGCTCCATCACATCCAGCAGGACCACACCATCAAACGAGGCATCAGGATACGGCACCGCATCGGCCGGACCGAGCGTGAACGTCGCGTCGGGCACATTACGCCGCGCCCGCTCGATATAGCTCGCCGATAGGTCGTGACCAAACGTCTGGTACCGCCGGGCCAGCAGCTTGGTCCCGAATCCAAAGGCGCATCCCAGATCGAGAACCCGCGCCCGCTGCGGCAGCCCCAGCAATTGCTCCGCACGTCCCCACCGCGCCACGTCAGCTTTCCCCACTTTCGCGTCCCCGAAAGGGGTCTGCCTGGTCTCGGCGGAATGCCGCTGGATCATGTAGTGGCGATTTGCAATCGCCAGCCCCACGCTCCCCATCCGCAGTCGATCTGCCCGGGACAGGCTCCGTATCAACCCGGCTGCCTCGGTCACCATACACACCGCGTTGACTCTCCGGCAGCAACACCGCAATGGCGCGCATCACGTCATCCGCCCCATTCGGTTCAAACGGCATTCCAAACCTCACGACCAGCCGCTCATCCTCACTGATCCCCACCGGCAACACCGGAATCGAACAACGCCGCGCCAGCCGGACGATCCGCTCGAATCCTTCTTCCGGCGGACGCAGCCGGTTGCTTCGCCCGGCCAATCCCTCCGGGAAGATGCCGATCGCCTCGCCTTCACTCGCCTCCGCCAGCCATGACCGTATTGCCGTACCCCGCGCCTGCGAATCGGATAACGGCAAGACGGCGAGGCCGGTCGTCCGCCCGACCGCCGCAAAGACCTGTCGCGAACCCGGCACCTCCGGTCCACGGCCGGCCCACTGGAACCACCGCAGCCCACCCGTTACCAGCCACCGAATCCCGATCGGTGATCCACGCCGTCTCGCCACCGCATCGGTAATCACGGCGCCAGGCCAGGCGATCCAGAGACCACGTCGCTGGAAGTGGTTGGCAGCTACCATGAGCGGCCCTGAGATCGGCACATTCTCGATTTCCATCACGATCGGCACCGGTCGGATACGCCGCGTCATCTCCCGGGCGTCCCTCGCCAGAACATGATCGCCGCGTATCAGATCGCGGCTGAGCTGGAGGAACAGATCCCACGGGAAGGGTGTCTCGATCAGTACACCCTGCCCTTCCACGGCGTCCCGACGACCATCTTCCGAATGGAATCCAGCGACAGAACCTGGAAGACAGTGGCCGCCAGCGGGTGCAGGAGTGCCATCGCCGGCGACACTCCAAATCGGCGGTACCACGGTGCGAGGGCAAGTGCCGGTGCAACGAACAGCGCGGCCCGCCCCGCCCACCCGGCTCTCGGGACCAACGGCAGCGCGCTTCCGATAAGCAACCCTGCTAACACCGTCACCGCTCCCGAGCGCGGAGACACCGTAACGAACCGTGCCGCGTTTTTCCCCATTCCCTCCCAGATCTCCGCCAGTCCCCCGTACATCCGGACCGATACTTCGTCCTCACCCCGCGCTAGAACGACTCGCAGCCCCCGCGCAGCCGCCACTCGTGCCAGCGCCACATCTTCGATCACACTGCCGCGCACTGCACTGTGACCTCCAAGCCGCTCGTACGCATCGCGCCGAATCAGAACGTATTGCCCGTTTGCGATCGCACTCCCCGGACCGGATCCCGCGAAATACAGGGCGTAGGCGTACGGCAGCAATAACCGCTCCCAGAACGTCTCACAGCGCTGGCGTGTCAGAAATGACACCAGATCGGCGCTGCGCTCCCGAGCAGTAGTCAGCGCCGCGTCGAGGCTGCCCGGCGCGTGCACCGTGTCGGCATCACTGAAGAGGATCCACTCTCCTCTCGTCGCCTCGGCCCCGCGCCAACAGGCATACGCCTTCCCTGTCCAACCCGGCTCCGGCCCTTCGAGGCGCAGCACCCTCGCTCCCTCCGCCACAGCAACCTCCGCGGTCCCATCCTCCGACCCGTCGTCGACGACGAGGAGCTCTACGTTGGGGTAGTCGAGCTCGCATAGCGACCGCAGCAGTTCC
>Ga0070739_10007831_pt1 | contig 11173 bp, 12 predicted proteins | sample Coa_R1_7_FD_66445 | JGI IMG/M metagenome (GOLD analysis project Ga0070739, IMG submission 66445) | Surface soil microbial communities from Centralia Pennsylvania, which are recovering from an underground coalmine fire - Coalmine... | ecosystem: Environmental > Terrestrial > Soil > Unclassified ... | reverse complement strand
CGCGACTCGGCGCGGGTCGAGAAGCGCGGCCCCTGGACGACGACGACCGTCCCGCCCCGGTGCACGGTCACGTCCGCGCGTGCCGAGGCGACGTCGGCCGCGAGCGCGGACAGCTCGGGGCAGTACGGGTCCGCAGCCGGGGGGTGGTAGGGCACGGGACCGTCGTAGAACGTGTCCGGCCGTCCCCAGGTGCGGTCGACGAACTGGTCGACGACGACGAAGTCGCCGGGATGGACGTGCGGCTGCAGCGAGCCCGCGGCGAACGGCCCGATCACCCGCGTCACCCCGAGTGCGCGCATCGCCCACGCGTTTGCCCGGTAGTTGATCCGGTGAGGAGGCAGCTCGTGCCCGGGGCCGTGACGGGGGAGGAACGCGACCCGCCGGCCGTCGAGCTCGCCCAGGTGGACGGCCGTGCTCGGCGGGCCGTACGGGGTGTCGACGTCGATGGACTCGACGTCGGTCAGGAACGAGTAGAAGCCCGAGCCGCCGAACACGCCGATCTCGGCGCGCGGGCCCACGGTGTCGCTCAGGCGCTCTTGGCCTTCGACGTGCTCGTCTTCTCGGACGCCTTGGGCTTCGAGTCCGACGACTTCGAGTCCGACGACGAGGACGACGACTCGGCCTTCGACTCCGACGTGGACGAGCTCGACTCGGACGAGCCGTTCGACGACTCGACCTTCTCCTTGTCGCGCGGCCCGCCGCGCGAGGAGCCGCGGTTGTCGGTGCGGTAGAAGCCCGAGCCCTTGAAGACGATGCCCACGGAGCCGAGGACCTTGTTCAGCTTGCCGCCGCACCCGGCGTGCTTCTTGAGCGGTTCCTCGCTGAACGACTGGTACACCTCGATGTGCTCGCCGCACTTCGTGCACCGGTACTCGTAGGTCGGCATGTCGGGAAGGTTCCTGTCTCGTCTGGCCGGGACGGCGGCGGGCGTTAGCACTCCCGCGGCCGGACTGCTAAATGGTACCGCCCTCGGGAACGCTCCACCACCGATCCGGATTCCCGGGGCGACGTTGACGCGGTCCCTCGCGAAGTGAAGGAATGGCGGCTGTGTGGGTGGTCGTGCTGGTCCTGGTCCCGGTCGCGTACTTCCTCGGCACGTTCCCCAGCGCCGCCCTCGTCGCCCGGGCCGGCGGGCACGACGTCCTCCACGAGGGATCCGGGAACCCGGGCGCGTCGAACGTCGCCCGCCTCATGGGCTGGAAGGCGGGTCTGCTCGTGCTCGTCGCCGACTTCGCCAAGGGCGCGCTCGCGGCAGGCGTCGGCCTCGGCCTCGACGGGCATCGCGGCGCGTACATCCTCGGCGTGGCCGCCATCGCGGGGCACATGCTGCCGGTCACCCGGCGGTTCAAGGGCGGGAAGGGCGTGGCGACGGGCGGCGGCGTCCTCGTCGTGCTGTTCCCGGTCATCGTGGTGTGCCTCGCCGTCGTGTGGTTCGTCGTCGCCCGGGTCCTGAAGAAGGCGTCGATCGCGTCGCTGATCATCGCGGTCGCGTTCCCCCTCGCCGTCTGGCTGACCGGCGGCAGCGCGCTCGACATCGCCGTCGTGTCGGCCCTCGCCGTCGTCGTGATCTCCCGCCACGCGGGCAACCTCCGCCGGCTCGTCCGGGGGGAGGAGCACGGTCTGGGAGACTCGGTGGGCGGTGGCGGTGAGGCCGCGACGGGTGGGTAGATCACCGTCCCGGGCGAGCGCGGCGAGCACGGCGAGCGACGGCCGACGACGAAGCAGGAGGGAGAGCGCGTGAGCGAGAAGCCGGTGCGCAAGGCGGTGATCCCGGCCGCGGGCCTCGGGACGCGGTTCCTGCCGGTGTCGAAGAGCCAGCCGAAGGAGATGCTGCCGGTCGTCGACAAGCCGTCGATCCAGTACGTCGTCGAGGAGGCCGTCGGTGCCGGGATCGACGACATCCTGATCATCACCGGCCGCGGCAAGCGGGCGATCGAGGACCACTTCGACCGGAACTTCGAGCTCGAGTTCTACCTGGAGCAGAAGGGCAAGCACGAGCTGCTGAAGGAGGTGCAGGGCACCTCCGAGATGGCGGACATCCACTACATCCGCCAGAAGGACCCGCTCGGGCTCGGGCACGCGGTGAGCGTGGCGCGTGACCACGTGGGCGACGAGCCGTTCGCGGTGTTGCTGGGCGACGACATCATGGTCGACGACTCCGCGCTGCTCCGGTCGATGATCGACGTGCACAACCGCTACGGGCGGTCGGTGCTCGCGCTGAAGGAGGTGAGGCGCGAGGAGATCTCGCGCTACGGCAGCGCGGATCCCGAGCCGGTCGAGGACGGGCTCGTCCAGGTCCGCTCCATCGTCGAGAAGCCGGCGCCCGAGGACGCGCCGTCGATGCTCGCGGCGATGGGCCGGTACGTGTTCACACCGGAGATCTTCGAGGCGCTGGACCGCATCGAGCCGGGGACGGGCGGCGAGCTGCAGCTCACCGACGCCATCGGTCTCCTCCTGGAGACCCAGACCGTGTACGGCCGGACCTTCGAGGAGGGCCGGTACGACATCGGCCAGAAGCTCGACTTCCTGCGAGCCAACATCGAGCTCGCGCTCGATCGTCCCGACCTCGGCGCCGACCTCGAGGCGTTCCTCGTCGACCTCGTCCACCGCCGCAAACTCCTGTGATCGCGCTGGAGGACGCTCGCGCGGCGATCCTGGACGCCGTCGCGCCGCTCCCACCCGTCGACGTCGCCATCGCCCGCGCGAATGGTCTCGTCCTCGCCGAGGCGGTCGTCGCGCGCGAAGCGGTCCCGCCGTTCGCGAACTCGGCGATGGACGGGTACGCGGTGCGTGCCGCCGACACCGTCGGTGCGACACCCTCGTCGCCCGTGCGGCTGCGGGTCGTCGGCGAGCTCGCCGCGGGACGGGCACCGACGCAGGCGGTCGGCGACTGCGAGGCGATCCGGATCATGACCGGTGCGCCGGTACCCGACGGAGCCGACGCGATCGTGATGGTCGAGCGGACCGAGCGCGACGGCGACGGCGTGAACGTCTACGAGGCGGCGTCGACGGGCGACCACGTACGCGCCGCGGGCGGCGACCTGCAGCCCGGGCAGCCCGTCTTCGACGTCGGCACCGTGCTCGGCGCCGCGCACGTCGGCGTGCTCGCCAGCCTCGGCTACGAGACGGTGCGCGCGCATCCGCGTGCGCGCGTCGGCGTGCTGTCGACGGGCGACGAGCTCGTCGAGGGCGAGGGCGCGCTCGAGCCGGGCCAGATCCGCGACGCGAACCGGCCGATGCTTCTCGCGCTGCTCGACGAAGCCGGGTGCGAGCCGCGAGACCTCGGCATCGCGCGCGACGACGAAGCGCTCATCGTCCGCACGCTCGAAGACGCGTTCGCGACGTGCGACGCCGTGGTCACGAGCGGCGGGGTCTCGATGGGCGAGTACGACTACGTGAAGGCCGCGCTCGACCGCTTCGGCGCGTTGCAGTGGTGGCAGGTCGCGATCAAGCCCGCCAAGCCGCTCGCGTTCGGCGTCGTGCGCGACACGCCGGTGTTCGGACTGCCCGGGAACCCGGTGTCGTCGCACGTCAGCTTCGAGCTGTTCGCCAGGCCCGCGTTGTTGCGGATGATGGGGCACACGGCGCTGTTGCGGCCGACGGTGCGCGCCGTCGCCGGCGACGCGATGACGCGCAAGCCCGACGGCAAGCTGCATCTCGACCGGGTCCGGCTCGGGAGGGATGCGGACGGACGGTACGTCGCCGCGCGCACGGGCTCCCAGGCGAGCAACGCGCTGTCCGCGATGGCGCTCGCGAACGGCCTCGCGCTCCTTCCCGACGGCGACGGAGTCCCCGAGGGCGGCGACGTCACCGTCATGCGTCTGGACTGCCCGCCGGAGCGCTGAGCGCGCTCGATCCTCGGACGCGGCGGCGCGTGAACGTCAGAGCCAGCCGCGTCGCTTGAACATCCGGTAGAGGACGATTGTGAGCACGGCCATCAGGCCGAGCGCGTAGAGGTAGCCGAAGCGCCAGGCGAGCTCGGGCATGTGGTGGAAGTTCATGCCGTAGATGCCGGCGACGAGCGTCGCGACGATGAGGATCGCGCCCCACGACGACGTGAGCCTCATCACCTCGTTCATGCGGTTCGACACGACGGCGAGGTGCGCCTCGAGCAGACCGGTCAGGACGTCGCGCTGCGACTCGACGAGATCGGTGACCCGCAGGACGTGGTCGTACACGTCCTGGAGATGCGTCTGCGCGCTCGCGCCGATGTACCGGACGTCACCGCGCAGCAGCTGGCTGAGCACCTCGCGCAACGGGACGACGGCGCGACGGAACCCGACGAGCCCGCGTCGCAGCTCGAACACCTCGCGAGGGACGCTCTCGCCGACCTGGTTCGCGAACACGACGTCCTCGATCTCGTCGAGCCGGTCGTCGATCGCGTCGGTGATCGCGAAGTAGCGGTCGACGATCACGTCGAGCAGCGCCCAGAGCAGGAACCCCTCGTCATCGGCGCCCGGTTCGCCGCGGTGCTGCGCGAACCGGCGGCGCACCTCGTCGAGCGCACCGGTGCCGTCGGCGACGGGATGCTCGCTGACGGACAGCAGCCAGCCGTCGCCGACGACGACGTCGATCTCGCGTGACGTGATCTGCAGCCCGTCGATCGTGCAGTCGCGCAACGAGACGTGGCAGTGGTCGCGGTAGCACTCGAGCTTCGTGCGCTGGTTGGCGTGGTGGAGGTCCTCGGCGACGAAGGGGTTGATGCGCAACGCGTCGACGACGCTGTCGATCGCGTGCGCGTCGTCGGCCTCGGCCGCGACCCAGAGGAGCGCGTCGCCGTCGCGCGCCCGCGCGAGATCCGGTTCGTCGATCGCGCGCGGCTCGTTCGCGCCCGGTTCGAACACCCACGCCCGGAGCATCCGCGGGAGCCTAAGGGGCTCGAGCTGGTGTGCCCGGGAACCTCTGCGACGAGGTTCCCGGGCCCATCCTCCGCAGCCCCCAGCGCGAAGTGTCGAGAACTACGTGGCGCCGCTTGCGACGAGCGTGAGCGCGGTGGTCGCGCCCGGGTCCGCGGTCGCGCGGACGCCGGTCAGCGTCTCCCCGTCGTACACGGACGTCCCGCCCGTCACCGAGCGGAGCACCGCGGGCGGGAGCGGCCGGTCCGTCGCGGTGCACGTGGCGCCGGCCGCGACGTCGACCACGGTCGTCCAGTCGTGCCCGGGAACCGCCGGCGCGTGCCAGCGCTGCGCGGTCGACGACGCGATCGCCACCCCGCCGCGACCACCCGAGGACGCGGTCGGGGTCGAGCAGTCGAGCTCGATCTGCGCGTCGACAGCCGTGCCGAGCGCCTGCTGGCGGAGCACGACGCGCGCCGGCGAGGAGGTCGGCGTGTCCGCCGTAGCGGTCTGGTGGACGGCGCCCGCACCGCACGCGGCGAGCCCGACGGTGAGGCCGACGATCGCAGCGGCGCGGGCGGGGACGGGCCAGCCCGTCGCGGTCGCGTCGTCGCGTCCTCCCATGGGTCCCAGCCGTTCCGATCGTGTCGTGCCGTGGTAGCCGGGGTACTGCACCACACCCGACCGTTCGTGACAACCGTCAGAACTACCTACGCGGCGGCTTCTCGCGAGCGCCCGAGTCGGCGCCGGCGGGCCGGGGCATACCCTGGTGGCGTGCACACCACGTCCGCAGTCCCGCTCGTCGACCCGTTCGGTCGGCGCGTCAAGGATCTGCGGCTGTCGGTCACCGACCGGTGCAACTTCCGGTGCACGTACTGCATGCCGGAAGAGGGCATGCACTGGCTCCCGCGCGACGACGTCCTCACGTACGAGGAGCTGACCCGGATCGCGACCGCGTGCGTCCGCCGGTTCGGGTTCGACGCCATCCGGATCACGGGCGGCGAGCCGACCGTCCGCGCGCACCTGCCGCGGCTGATCGCGATGCTCGCACCGCTCGGGGTCGACCTCGCCATGACGACGAACGGTGTGCGGCTCCCGGAGCTCGCGCACGACCTCGCCGCCGCCGGGCTGCGGCGCGTGAACATCTCGCTCGACAGCCTGCGCCCCGAGGTGTTCCGCTCGCTCACCCGCCGTGACGAGCTCCCGCGCGTCCTCGCCGGGATCGACGCCGCCCTCGACGCCGGTCTCTGTCCCGTCAAGGTGAACTGCGTCGTGATGCGGGGCGTGAACGACGGCGAGGTCGTCGAGCTGGCCGCGTTCGGTCGCGATCGCGGCGTCGCGATGCGCTTCATCGAGTTCATGCCGCTCGACGCCGACGGCGCGTGGCGGCGCGAGGACGTCGTCCCCGCCACCGAGATCCTCGACCGCATCGACGCCGTGTTCCCGCTCGTTCGGCCCGTGCACGACGTTGGCGACGGCCACCCGGAGCCCGCGGCCGTCTTCCCGTACGCGGACGGGCGCGGCGACGTCGGCGTCATCGCGAGCGTGACCGAGCCGTTCTGCGGCGACTGCGACCGTGTGCGCGTCACCGCCGAGGGCGGGTTCCGCACCTGCCTGTTCGCGCTCGAGGAGCACGACCTCCGTGACGTGCTGCGCAGCGGGCTCGACGGCGACGCGCTCGACGACGCGCTCGCCCGTGCGATCGAGGCCGCGGTCGGCACGAAATGGGCCGGCCACTCGATCGGTCGGGTCGAGTTCGTCCGCCCGAAGCGTTCGATGAGCCAGATCGGCGGCTAGCTCCAGCCCGAAGATGCGGCACTGACTGTCGGAAACCGGACCTCAGTGCCGCATGTCGGACTCGGCGGTCGTCCGGTGTGCCTGTGGGCGGCGCCTACACTTCCTGGTCATGCCGTCGGAGTTCACCCATCTCGACCCGCTCGGTCGCGCCCGTATGGTCGACGTGACGGCGAAGGAGGCGACCCACCGACGGGCGGTCGCCCGGTGCCGGGTGTCGATGGAGCCCGAGACGGCCGAGCGGATCGCGTCGGGACAGATCACCAAGGGTGACGTGCTCGCGGTCGCCCGCGTCGCCGGCATCCAGGCGGCCAAGCAGACGCCGAGCCTGCTGCCGCTGTGCCATCCGCTGCTCGTCGGGTCGGTGTTCGTGAACTTCCGGATCGAGGACAGCCACGTCGAGATCGAGGCCCAGGTCGACACGGTCGACCGGACGGGCGTCGAGATGGAGGCGCTCACCGCGTGCGGGGTCGCGGCGCTCACCGTCTACGACATGTGCAAGTCGATCGACCGCACGATGACGATCGGCGAGCTCGCGCTGTGGGAGAAGACCGGCGGCCGCTCGGGGACGTTCCGCCGCACCCCCGACCTGGGCGACGACTTCGGCCTCTGAGCACGCAGGCTCTGGTCGCGGAACGCGCTGACCAGCGCCTTCGTCGTTCGGTGGCGTGCGGTGCGCGGCGCGTGAATCCGGGCTTGGACTTGACCGTCGCCCCGCATCGCTGGTTAGCGTGTCGGCCGCCTGGTGGATATCCACCCTCTTTCCCCCCACCCCTGTTAGCTTCCGCGAGCACAGAAGGGCGGCCGAGGAGCTTTGGCGATTCCCGTACTCGTGATCCTTGCCGTGCTGTGGGCGGTCGTCCTCGTACCGCCCCTCCTCCGGTCTCGGAACGAGGCTCGGCGCAGCGACTCCGTCGGCGACTTCTCGTATCGCCTGGGTGTCCTGTCGAAGACCGGCGGGCACGCCGTCGTCGCGAACCGTTCCCCGAAGGGCTACGCGCGGGCGGGCATGTCGCGCGCCCAGCGTCGCCGGCGTGACGTCCTCGTCGTGTTGAGCGGGCTGGCCGTGCTGACGCTCGGCGTCGCCGCCGGGACCGGCACGTCGCTCATGTGGGCCGTGCAGATCCTCGCCGACGCGCTGCTCGTCGTGTACGTGCTCGCGATCGTCCGCATGCGCAGCATCGCGATGGAGCGACGGACGAAGGTCGCGTACCTTCCGAGCCGCCAGCCCGAGCTCGTGCTGCGGCGGACGGGCTCCTCGTAGCCCGATCGGTCGGGTGTGAGCGCGGCCGGCGACCGCGACGGCGTCGTCGACCGCGCGGACGAGATCAACGCGCTCGGCGAGCGCGCCCGTCGCGTGCTCGACGTGAAGCACCAGGCCCGCGAGACGACGCTCGGCGCGTCACGGCGTGCGATCCAGGCGTGTGCGGCCGCGATCCGCGCCGTGCACCGCGACGAGCTCGACGCCGCACGCGAACGCATCCAGGAGGCCGCCGCGCTGCTGCGCGAGGCCGACGCCGCGGTCGAGGCGCATCCCGACGTGCGGCACGGCGGCTACCTGCACGACGCGAAGAAGGAGTTCGCGGAGGCGAACCTCACGCTCGCGTTCGTGCGCGGCGGCGCGCTGCCGACGGCCGATGACCTCGGCGTGGAGATGCCCGCGTACCTGAACGGGATGGCGGAAGCCGCGAGCGAGCTCCGCCGCCACCTGTTGGACTGCTTGCGCGCCGGTCGCCTCGATCGGGCCGAGGGACTGCTCCGCGTGATGGACGACGTGTACGGGGTGCTCGTCACGATCGACTACCCGGACGCGCTCACCGGTGGGCTGCGCCGCACGACCGACGCGCTCCGCGCGGTGATCGAACGGAGCCGGGGCGACCTCACCACGACGCTCGTCGCGAGCCGCCTGCAGGCGACGATCGACGGCCTCCGCGACCGCACGGACGGGTAGGGCGGTCCCGCAGGACCGCCCGGACCCGGGTGGTAACTTGGCCGTCCTCCGGGGGTGTAGCTCAGTCCGGTAGAGCGCTACGTTCGCAACGTAGAAGTCACGGGTTCAAGTCCCGTCACCTCCACGAGAGCGCAGGCCAGAGGGCCTCTGAAGTGCCGCTGCGGAGCACCACGGCGCGCGGACAACACCGTACGTTTGCTCGTTCGCGTTTTGTACACTCGGCACATGGACGTTGCCGTGAGCGCGTTGCGGGCGAATCTGAGTGACTGGCTCGCACGCGCCCGTCGCGGTGAGGACATCGTGATCACGGACCGCGGCGTGCCGGTGGCACGGCTCACGGGGATCGACGGCAGCGACGCGATCGAGCGGCTGACCGCTGAGGGTCTGATCAGCAGGCCGGCGCGGGCGCAGCGGCCGCGTGCCAGCGCGCGTCGGCGCGTACGAGCGAGCGGGTCGGTGTCGCGGTTGGTGAGCGCGCAGCGTCGTTGAGGTGGCGATCGTGTACTTCGATGCCAGCGCGTTCGTGAAGCTCGTCGTGGACGAGGACGGCAGCGATCTGGCGGCACAGCTGTGGAACGGTTGCGACGCGGCGTTGAGCAGCCGGCTGGCGTATCCGGAGGTGTGCGCGGCGCTCGCTGCCGCGGGACGCAATCGCCAACTCGGTCCGCGCGATCTCCGGTCCGCGCGACGGGCGTGGGACGACTTCTGGGCGGCGACGCGTGTGGTGGAGTTGACGGACACGGTGGCTCGGCGCGCGGGTGGTTTGGCGCGGGCGCACGCGCTGCGGGGCGCAGACGCAGTCCATCTCGCGAGCGCACTGGCTGTCGGCGATCCCGACCTCGTCGTCGCCGTCTGGGATCGACAGCTCGGCGCGGGCGCACACGCCGAGCACCTGCGCACCGCTCCCGGCGAACCGGAGACCTGATCGACGGGCGGCCGGCGGCGGTCCTGCACGCGCGAGGGACCCGGGTGTACGACGACGCCGGCCGCGACTTCCTGCTTCACGTGACGCTGACCGGGGCCGCGCCGCGTGCGAACGGCACCCGAACGCACGTGATGCGGAGGTTGCCGTGTCGCCACGTCGGTGCACACGTCGGGCCGCGCGGCGCGGTGTGCGGGTTCCACGTCAGCACCCACGCGCGGCCCGTCGCCGTGCCCTCGAGCCGCACGGCGTCCGCGTTCGGCATGCCGACGACCGGCACGGTGTGGGCGGCGAAGTGCTCGCGCACGACGACGGCCCACTCGACCTCGATGCCCGTGATCGCGGGGCGGACGACGAGCACGTCACCCGGTCGCGCGACGCGCTCGAGTCGACGGAGGGGCGCGTCCTGTCGCGTGCGCGCGGTGGCGGCGTGGGCGGACGACGTGATGCCCGTGACGAGGAGCGCGGTCGGGATCGTCGCCGCCGCCACGCGCGACACCACGACCGGCCGTCGCGCGCGGAGGAGCCCGTCGCACGCGTACGAGATCGCGAGCACGGGCCCCCACGCGACGACCGTGAACGTGCGGTCGAGCACGACCGGCGCGACGAGTCCGGCGAGCGCACCGAGCGCGGCGGGCAGCGCGAAGCACGCGAGCCAGAGCCGGCCCAGCGTCGCGTCTCGCCGGACGATGACCGCACCGCCGACGATGGTCGCCAGCAGCACGACCGGCCACAGGAAGGGCTCCGAGCTGACGAGACGCGCCATCGCGATCGAGAACGACGGCACGGTCGTGCGGCCGATCCATGTCGAGTGATCGCCGTGCGTCTGGGCGAGGAACGACTGGCCCCAGAGCACGCCCCACCCGGCGCCCGCGACGAGCAGCGCGGCGCGCCATCTCCACGCCGGCGCGTCCGTGCGCAGTCCGGCCACGGCGAGCAGGCCGACCGCGACCAGGATCATCGACACGTGGGTGAGCAGCCCTGCCAACGCGATCACCGCGATCGCGGGCGCGTGCCAGCCGCGCGGCCGGCGCAGCCACGAGTCCGTGATCACCGCGGAGGCCACCCCGATCAGCTCCATCTCGGCATACATGCGCGCGTCGCGTCCGTGGACGACCTCGAACGCGTCGAACGCGAACAGCGCGACGGCGAGCAGCGCGATCCGGCGCCGGTCGTGCAACCACCACGCGAGCAGCGCGAGCGCGGCGATCGAGAAGACCGCGGACGGGAGGCGCAGGAAGAAGTCGCTCACGCCGGCGCGCGCGAGCGGCGAGCGCAGCAGGTAGTCGAGCGGCGGGTGCGAGTCGTGCTGGCGCAGGTAGGCGAACATCGCGTGCACGGGCATCCGGCCCGCCATGGCCGTGAACGTCTCGTCGTAGCTCAGCTGCGACGAGCCGAGGTCCCACAGGCGGAGGAACGCGCCGCCCGCGACGAGCAGCCCGAGCGCGACCGCGTACCACGCTCGCGTCGCGCGTGCGGCTCGTGCCGTTGACCCTCGGAACAGCATTCAGACGTGCAGCATCAGGTCCGCGATGGCCGTGCCGGCGGCGACAGCACCGAGCACGACGGCGATGTCGAGGATCCACTCCAGGGTGCGAAGGATCTTCCCGTCCATGCTGCTCGGTGTACCCACGGCGTGCACGTCCTCACGGGTCAGCCGCCTCTTTCCGC
>Ga0070739_10007829_pt1 | contig 11176 bp, 9 predicted proteins | sample Coa_R1_7_FD_66445 | JGI IMG/M metagenome (GOLD analysis project Ga0070739, IMG submission 66445) | Surface soil microbial communities from Centralia Pennsylvania, which are recovering from an underground coalmine fire - Coalmine... | ecosystem: Environmental > Terrestrial > Soil > Unclassified ... | reverse complement strand
CCAGCCGCTGAGCGCGAGGGCGAGGATCATGTTCCCGAATCCCTGTCCCCGCACGGCCATGATCGCGAGCGCGAAGAGCAGCGTCGGCAAGGCGAGGAAGGCATCCGTCACCCGCATGAGAATCATATCGACCGCCCCGCCGTAGTAGGCACTGACGATGCCGACGGTGATGCCGACGGCGAGACCGATCGCCGTCACGACCAGGGCGATGGCCAGCGAGATGCGCAAGCCGTCCATCAGGCGGACCAACATATCGCGACCGTAGAAATCGGTCCCCAGGAGGTGGTGCAACGACGGCGGTTGGTGCTGCTCGGTGAGGGTAATGTCGTACGCTCCATAGGGGGATAAGACCGGCACGAGACCGGCGAGTAGGAGCAACGCGACCAGCAAGGCCAGCCCGACCAACGCGAGCCGGTTCCGGGCAAAGGCCCGCACGACGCGCCGTCGTGCCCGCTCCCGCGCGGCCCCCGGCGCGAGGGGCCGCGCCAATGAGGCCGGTTCCGCGCTCACCTCACTGCCCCTTTCCGTACGCGATGCGCGGATCGGCCACGACGTAGGCAAGATCGGTGACCAGGTTGACCACGAGGTAGAAGGCCGCGTAGAGGAACAGGCTACCCATGATGACGGGGTAGTCCCGGACGAGCATCGCCTGGTAGGTGAAAAAGCCGAGACCGGGCCACGCGAAGACGGTCTCGATAGTCACCGTGCCCCCTAGCAGGGCGGCGACCTGCAGCCCGACGACGGTGGTGACGGGCAGCAACGCGTTGCGCAGCGCGTGCCGGTAGAGCACGAGGCGCTCGCGCAACCCCTTCGCCCGCGCCGTGCGGATGTAGTCCTGGCCGAGCACCTCCAACATACTGGAGCGCGTGAGGCGCATGATGATGCCGGCCAGGGAGAACCCGAGCGTGCAGGCCGGCAGCACCAAATGCCTCAGCCCGCCCGCCCCCGAGGGGGGGAAGAGCGGGACGTAGTAGGCGAAGATCAGGATCGCGATCAGCGCGAACCAGAAACCGGGCATGGAGATCCCGGCCAGCGCCACGACACGGCTGAGGGCGTCGACGAACGAATTGCGCTTCACGGCCGAGAGGACGCCAACCGAAATGCCGAGCACGAGGGCCACGATCATGGCGCCGGCCATGAGCTCGACGGTGGCCGGCAGCCGCTGCAGCAGCGTCGGCAGGACTGGCGCCCCGCTCCGCAACGACACGCCGAAGTTGCCGTGGGCGATGCGCCAGAGCCAGGACAGGTAGCGCTGCCAGACCGGTTGGTCGAGACCGAGCAAGTGACGAATTTGCAGCACCTGGGCCTGCGACGCGGACGGGCCGAGCATGAAGGCCACGGGATCGCCCGGGGTCAGATTGATGATGACGAACACCATCAGCGTAACCAGCAGGAGCGTCAAGGCCATCGCCGCGAGTCGACCAACCAAGTACCGCCGCATGCTGAACCTAGTTTCTGGCACCGAATGGCGAGCGCACAGCAACCACCACTGCCACCTCGTCCGCTGTCGCCCGCCGCGCTGCCACGGTGACGGTGTCGCCCCGAACGTCCGGTCTCACGCTCGACCAAACCATCCCGCGGAACTACCGCGCCCTCATGCCGCGGACCCGTGGGCGGCGCCCCTCGCGCCGCCGGGCGCCGTCACGCCTGCAGCATCCACCCAACGTCCCGGCTACGTCGTCTTGGCCTTCATCGCGAGATCAAGAAACTGACGGTCCATCGGGGGCGGCGCCGTGACGTTGGCCACATGCTTCGAGACGGCCCAGAATTCCGGCTCATTGAACAGGAAGACGTAGGGCACGTTGGCGGTGATGATCTGCTGGGCCTGATCGAGGTACTTCTTGCGCTGGGTGATATCGATCGTGGTGTTGGCCCCAATCAACGCCTTGTCGAGCTCCGGGTTCGTGTAGTGGACGAAGTTGTAGCCGTGTGGCGGCTGATTGGCCGACAGGAACTGGCGATACATATGCTGGAGCGGGTCCATCTGCTCACCCCAGCCAAATCCCAGGATCAAGTCGCCAATTACGCCCTTGAGGACCTGCTGTGTGAGAACCGTCTGCTCCAGCAGAGTCACTTGCAGATGGATGCCAATCTTGCCCAACTCCTGCGTCAAGATGGTGGCAATCTCCGTGAACTCTTGCGTGTTGAGGGACGTCATCTTGAAGCTCAGCCCCTGGCTGTGGCCGGCCGCGGCGAGCAATTGTTTCGACTTGACGGGATCGTAGTCGTAGACTGTCACGTCCTTGTCGTATCCCCACGAGCTCGGGATCACCGGACCGATTGCCTTGGTGCACAGACCGTCGTAGACGGCGGCGTTGATGGCGTCGCGATCGATGGCATAGGCGATCGCTTGGCGGACCCGCAGATCTGCCAGGATCGGGTTCTGCATATTGAGGCCAATGTAGCTGAAGCCGTTCGGTGCCACCTCGATGGTGTATAGGTTCGGGTCCTGCTTGATTGTGGAAATGTCAGAGAAGGCGATGGTCGTGGCGATGTCAACGTTGCCGCTTTGGATCTCGATCGTCCGGGTAGTGTCTTCGGGGATTACGTGGAAGGTGAGCGTCTCGAACGCCGGTACGCCGCCCCAGTAGTCGCCGAACGCCTCTAGCACCGTTTGCGACTGTTGGATCGTCGAGACGAACTTGTACGGGCCGCATCCGATCGGGTGGGTGGCTACCAGGTCGGGGTGCTGCGCGGCGTAGTGCTGCGGCACGATGCCGACCCAGGGGAGGAAGGCCATGAGCGAGGGGCTCGGCGCGCTCAGGTGCATGATCACCGTCTGCGGGTCGGGCGCGTCCACCGCGGCGATCGAGGCGAAGAGGGGGCGATTGGGCGCGCCGAAGTTGACGTCGAGCACCGAGTCAAAGGTCGACTTGACGTCCTGGCTGGTGACCGCCGTGCCGTCGTGGAACTTCGCGCTCCGCAGGTGGAAAACGAGGGTCTTCGGATCCGGCTGCTCCCATTTCTGGGCGAGATCCGGAATCGGGCGAAACTGGTCGTCGTTGCGGACCAGGGCCGAGTAGGTCAGCTCCGCGACCCGCCAGTCGTTGTAGTCGGAGAGCTTCCGATAGTCGAGGGTGCCCCAGTAAATGGGGACCGCGATGGTGATCTCTTTGGAAGCCGGGGTGCCCGCCGCAGCACTTGCCCCCATCCCACGGGAGACCGCGGAAACGGCGGCGGCGGTGCCGGCGCCGGTGAGCAGGGCGCGCCGCACAAACTCGCGCCGGGTGGATGGTTGGAACAGCGGTTGCCGCGTCATGTCCTACCTCCGTCGGTGAAAGCGGAATTCGCTCGGAACCCGCCGCTGAGGCGAATCAGCCGGATTGCATAGGAAGTGGTGCGCAAGCGATTGCGTAACGAGGTTGATCCTGGCCCATGGTACGCACCAGAGCACCCTATGTCAATGCACCCCCTTTCCCGCGCACCGGCGATCATCACGGCATGGTTGCGTCGGGCCGGGAGATCTGCCGTCGATCCTCCAATCCCGGATGCGCCGCGTCACCGGCGTTGGTCTCTCCTCGTGGAAGCGGTGCGACCCGTCTCCCACCGTCCCGCTAGGACGTGTAGAGCGGCTCGACGGTGCCCGTCGCCCGCATCGCCGCGCGCGCGATCTCGCCGATGAGTTGTTCCCCGACGTGGGGGTCGGGCAGGGCCTCGCAGAATACGCTCACGATCAGAGTGCCCCGCTCCGTCATGACGAAGCCGACGTCGTTGGTGACCCCCGTGATCTGGCCAGTTTTCGAGCCCCAACGGATGCCCTCCCCGTCCGGCAGGTACCGGGCAATCCGGCGCTTGCAGCTCTGCGTCTCCAGCATCGCGACCATCCGCTCGCAGGCGTCGGGCGAGGCCGCCTCGTGCGCCAGGATCGCCGCGATCACGCGCGCGTAGTCGTTCGGCGTAGCCCAGTTCTCCTGCTCGTCGCCCTGCGCGGGGCGGCCCTTCATCTTCCGACCGAGCGTGGAGCGCGTCATCCCGAGCGACCGCATGGTGGCGTTTACGTTGTCCATGCCGGCCAGGTCGATCAGGACGTTCGTGGCGGTGTTGTCGCTGATGCTGATCATCAAGTAGATCAGATCGCGCAGCGTCAGCTCCGTCCCCTCGTGCAGCTCGCGCAGGACGCCGCTGCCCGCCGTGCGGTCGGCCGTTCGCAGCCGGTAGCGGTCGTCGAGCCCGCGCACGCCCGCGTCGATTTGCCGATACAGCTCGATCATGATCGGGATCTTCACGGGGCTGGCCGCCCGGAACGGGCGATCGCCGCGATGGGCGAACGGCTCGCCCAACGGCGGGACCACGGTCACACCCACCGTGCCCCCCTGCTGCTCGGCCGGCGCGATGAGCGCCGTCAGCCCGCCCCAGTTCACCGTCTCCCCCATGCGCCTGCCGTCCTGTGGCCCACCGCCGTTCATACTTCTTGCCTCCCATCCTCGCCTAACGCGACCCGCTGCACGGGCAGTCCCCCAACCAGGGATGAGCCGCGGATGACGAGGCGCGGCTCGCTATGCACTTGGCGCCGCTCCAGGCCACCAACCTTGATCAGATCCAAGAGCTCCTGGACGGCCGTCGTTCCGATCGTGTAGAGCGGAACTTCAATGGTGGACAACGCCGGGGTGACCATGCTCGCGACCTCTGAGCCGCCGAAACCAACAATGGCGACATCAGTCGGCACCGCGATGCCGTGGGTGGCGGCGTACCGCATCGCGCCGATGGCCATGAGGTCGTTGAAAGCAAAAATCCCGTCCACGTCGACTCCCTCAGTCGCGAGCCGAGCCAAGGCCTCGTACCCGCCGTAGAACGTGTCGGAAACACCGAGCACCCGTTGCGGGTCGACGGGGAGCCCCGCGCGCTCCAGGGCGAGGCGGTAGCCTCGACGTTTGCCTTGGTCGGCTTGGTTCGCCTCGTCAAGCCCCAAGTACGCGATGCGACGCCGCCCGATCGCCAACAAATGCTCGACTGCAAGCCCGCCGCCGGTGTCATACCCCGGCCAGATCACCGTACCGCTGACGTTCGGGAGATCGCGGTTGACCAGCACAACGGGCGACAGGTCGGCCACCATGCGCGCAAGAATCGCGTCGTCGAGGCGAGAGTTGCAGATGATGACGCCAGCGACGCGATGGTCGCGGAGCCGCTCCAGGGCTTGCCGTTCCCGCCTCGGGTCCCCGGCGATATGGCAGAGGAAGACGCTGAACCCGGCCAAGTAGGCTTCATCCTCGACCCCGCGCGCGATCTCCGGGTAAAACGGTTGCGCGATGTCGGGCACGACGAGGCCGATGACCGAGGAGGCGCGGGTAACGAGGCTTCGGGCGAGCGCATTCGGCCGGTAGCCGAGTTCGTCGATGGCCGTCAGGACCCTTTGCCGGGTCTCCTCGGCGACCTCGCCCTTGTTGTTGACGACGCGCGAGATCGTCTGCACCGAGACCTGGGCTCGCCGGGCGACATCCCTGAGCGTCGGCTGTAGCGGTCGTCCGTTGCGTTCCACCGCGTTGCTCCCTCCGCAGGTGGTGGCGGCTAGCGGGCTGATGATACTCGGATGCTGTGGCCGGACGCCGTTTGACCCAGTCCCGCAGCCCAGTGTGCCCCACCAACCGGCGGGCGTTGGTTACCCGTCCGCCTGTGGACCGGAAGCGAGCAGGTCGATCCCGATCCGCGTTAGGATCTCTTTGGGCATGTCCAGGCGGCACGTCATAAGCGGATCGACGATCTGACAGATGCGCACGTCGCCCACGAGGCTCACCAGCATGTTGGCATCGTTGATGCCGAGTTCGGTCCTGGCGGCGATCCACGTCACCATTTCCTGCACGGCCCGACGTGCCGCTTCATCGAGGTCCGGTGCGGAGACAATCGCGGTGACGATCCGCCCCGTGTCGACCAACGGCAATGGCATGGTCGGGTGCTTCACGACGCGCAACTGCGCCGTCACGCTCCCGTTCACCTCAAGCCCCGCCATCCCCACCTCGCCATCACCCTGCGCCGCGTGCAGGTCGCCAAGGCCCAAGAGGGCGCCGGGGACGTTCACCGGGAGATAAAGGGTCGCCCCGGGCTTGATCAGCATGCAGTCCATGTTGCCCCCGTGCGCCTCCGGGATCCCCGAGCTCAGCGCGCGGTCGCGGGGCGCGGTGCCAATCGCGCCGATCATCGGGGCGACGGGCAGCGTGAGCCCAAAGCCGAACGCGATCTCCTGTCCTTTGATCGGCAGGACGCGGACCTCTGCTTCCGTAATGAGGTCACCCGACGCGCCGCGGCCCGGTTGCGCGACCGTCCAGCCCGCATCTTCAAAATCGATCCCCTCGATGTACACGGCGAGCGCATCGCCGGGCTCCGCCCCTTCGACGTAGATGGGCCCCGTCATCGGCATGCCGAGCACCCAGCCCGTCTTCGCGTAGAGCGCCTCGTTCGTCGGCGCCGTGGCGCCGACACGGATGACCCCAGACGAGGCGCAGAGCGTCTCGATGCGGATCCGCTCGCCGGGCGCGACCCGGTACGCCGGTTCGTGGAAAGGGGAGAACTCCTTGACGTGCTTGTCTGCCGTGAGCGTGCGGGTAACGCGGGTGTCGACCGACATCGGCTTTGTCTCCTCCATGACGCTCTACGGGCTCACGCCGAGATACGCGGATCGAACGCCTCGCGCAAGCCGTCGCCGAGCAGATTCATCGCGAGCACCGTCACGAAGATCGCGAGGCCCGGGAAGGTAGCGATCCACCACTGTCCGCGCAGATAGTCGCGGCCATCGCTCAGCATGGATCCCCATTCGGGAGTCGGCGGCTGCACCCCGACCCCGAGGTAGCTGAGGGAGGCGCCGATGATGATGGCGAGGGCGATGTTGAGCGTGGCCAGCACGATCACGGGCGCCACGATGTTCGGCAGGATGTGGCGCCAGAGGATGGTCCGCGAGGGACAGCCGATAACGCGGGCGGCCTCTACATAGGTTGTCTCACGGGCTGCCAGCACCGATCCGCGCACAATTCGCGTGAAGACGGGGATGATGGACGCGCCGACCGCGAGCATCACGTTCGTGACGCTCGGTCCGAGGACCGCGACGATCACGAGGGCAAGGAGGATGCCGGGAAGCGCGAGGAGCATATCCATCATGCGCATGATCACCGTGTCGATCCAGCGCCCGTAGTAGCCCGCGATCAACCCAAGGATGATCCCCGTCGTCGCCGCGAGCGCGACGGAGATCAACCCGATGCGCAGCGAAATGCGGCCTCCGTAGAGGACGCGGCTGAAAATGTCTCGCCCAAAGACGTCGGTGCCGAAGAGGTGATGCCACGACGGGGGACGAAGCGACGCCGCCGGATCCTGCGCCGCCGGATCATACGGGGCGAGGACATTCGCGAAGAGGGCGCTCAGCACCAGGACGAGCAAAACGATCCCGCCCACCAGGGCCGTACGCTGGCGTCGAAACTGCCGCCACATCAGAGCACGGCGCGGCGCAGATGCTCCGCGCACGAGCGGCGCGGCGGTGTCGAGCATTCCGGTCGATGCATCGCTCGACGACGACAAAGCCATGGTGGGGACGCGTAGGCGGCTACGCATACCGCACCCGCGGATCGAGCCAGGCGTAGCTGATGTCGACGAGCAGATTCACGACGATGTAGGCGAAGGCCACAAAGAGGGCCCAACCTTGGATGACGTTGAAATCGCGGCCGGTGATCGCGGTGACCGCGACCCGGCCGATCCCCGGCCGCGAAAAGACCGACTCCACCACCACCGTGCCGCCGAGCAGGTACCCGAACTGGAGGCCCAAGATCGTCACCGTGGGAATCAGGGCGTTGCGGAGAGCGTGCCCGACGGTGACGGAATAGGCGGAGAGCCCCTTGGCGCGCGCGGTCACGACGTACTCCTGGCGCAGGACTTCGAGCATGCTCGAGCGGACGAGCCGGGCCACGATGGCCGCGCCACCAAGGCCCAGCGTGACGGCAGGCAGCACGAGGTGGGCCAGGCCCCCGGTTCCCACGCTCGGCAGGAGTCGCAGCTTGAGCGAGAAGAGCAGGATGAGCATCAGACCGAGCCAAAAGCTCGGGAGGGAAACGCCCGTCAAGGCGACGACCATGCTCACGGCATCGATCCACGAATGCTGGCGTATCGCGGAGAGCACGCCGAGCGCCACGCCGACGAGGGTGGAGACGACCATGCTGGCGACGGTGAGCTCGATCGTGCTCGGCAACTGCGCCGCCAGCATGGTCGTCACGTTCTGCTTGGTATAGAAGGACTGGCCGAGATCACCGTGCGAGATACTCGAGAGGTAGTCCCAGTATTGGATGTAGATAGGATCGTTGAGCCCCAGTTGCTGTCGTAGCTTCTCAATGTCGGCGGCCGATGCGCCGGTCTCATAAAGCATGAGCTTGGCAGGGTCTCCCGGCAAGATCCGCATCAAGAAGAAGACGATGGTGGCCACACCCAAAAGCACCGGAATGCTCGCCAGGAGGCGGCCGATGATGAAGCGACCCATGCCATCCCCTCAAAATGGCAAGCGGAGAGCGTCTCGCCCGGGACGCTCTCCGCTTGCCAGTCTAGTGGCTGAGCCAGATGTCGTAGGTCCAGGGGTCGACCCCCTTCACGTCAAAGGTCACATTCTGCACCCTTGCCGCGGAAGCCTGCAGCCCGGCCTCGTTATAGATGGGGATCAGCAGCGCGTCCTGCATGGCGAGCATTTGGGCCTTGAAGTAATGCACCTTGCGTTGCGCCGGATCGGTCGCCGCTTGGCCCAGCGTGAGCTCGTTGTCGAGCACGTGGTCGTTGTGGAACGTCCAGGCGAAGCCCTTGCCCACGTTCTTGATGCTCAGCGCCACGCTGAGCACGGAGGGGTCGGCATCCCGAAACGGCAACGGCGCGAGGTTGGTGACCTCGCCGCGCGTCGCCGCCTCGTTCACGGCGCCAACGTCAAGCAAGGTGATGTTGCTCTTGATGCCAACGGTCTTGAGTTGCGCCTGCATGGCCTGCGCCACGTTGGTGTCCGTGAACACGTAGTGGTTGATCTCCAGGCGTTGCCCGTTCTTGACCCGGATCCCGTCCGAACCCACCTTCCAGCCGGCGCTCTCGAGGAGCTGTTCGGCCTTGCTCGTGCTGAACGGGTAGAGCGTCTCGACTTCCGGGTTGTAGGCAAAGGTCACCGGCGACAGCGGGCCGTAGGCCGGGGTGTAGAGCCCCTGGTAGAGGGTCTGGATGATCGTCTTCTTGTCCACCGCGTAGTTAATCGCCTGCCGTACCGCCAACTCGGCGGTCGGGGGGCGCTTGGTGTTGATCATGTAGACGTACGGGATCCCGGGTTGCTCGATGTCATAGGTTTTGTAGCTGGGATCGTTCTTGAGCGAAATGAAGTCGATGGTCGGCACGTCGTCGTCGAAGTTGATTTCGCCGGCCTGCAGCGCGGCGGTGCGCGCCCCGTTGTCCGGGATAATGTTGTACGTGATGGTGTTGAGGTAGGCCGGCCCCTGATGCGTGAACATCGGGGACGCCCAGCGATAGGCGTCGTTTCGCGTCACCTTGATGTGACTATTCTGGACCCACTCGACGAACTTGAACGGCCCTGTGCCCACGGGATGCTGGCCGATGCCATCCGGACCGTATTTCTGCACAGCCGCCGGCGAGAGCATGGCCATGAAATCCTGGCTCAGATCCGTCATGAAGGACCCGTTCGGTTGTTGAAATTTGATGATTACGGTGTGGGGGTCGACCACTTGGCTAGACTGGTAAAATCCGCTCAAGCGCGGCCCCGCCAGGCGCGACTTGGTGGCGGAGGCGACCATGCGATCGAAGTTGAACTTGACGGCCGCGGCGTCGAACGGGGTGCCGTCGTGGAACGTGACGCCGCTTTGCAGGGTGAACGTGTAGGACAGGCCGTTCGGCGCGATCGTCCACGCCTTGGCCAAACCGGGCCAGAACTTGCCCTGACGATCCTGGTACACCAGCGTGTCGAACATCGGCATCATGACCTCGTGGGCCACCGTCTGGGCGGTGACGTTGGGGTCGAGGACGTCGATGTAACTGGTGGCCACCCCGACGACGAGGTCCCCACCGGAGACTGGCGCGTTGGCGGCACGTGCAACTTTGGGAAGCCAAAGCGGGCCGGCCACTGCCATCCCCACCCCGGCCAGACCGGCACGCAATACCGTTCGGCGGTTCAGTCGCTGTTGCTCGGCACCTTCGCCCCGCATTCGATCTCGGCGCTCCATCTCGCCCTCCAACTGGCTCAAGCCGATGGCCAAGAACTCCTCAGGACAGTTTGAACCGCGCGCTCGCTGGACTCCGTGGTTACCTGGGGCTCAGTTGACTGCACGACGGCGAATCGGTAGAGTGTTATCGTTCACGGGAACGTTACCGGTACCTTAGCATCGCGGTGGAACCCTGTCAACAGTCGCCTCCGACGAATAGGGGACCGCTTCAGGACAAGGGGGTGAGCGGCGTGTACGTCATGGATCGGCCATGGGTGGACTTCGACGCGCTGCGGCGCGAGACCGATTTGGCAATCGTGCCCACGGGCGCGGTCGAGGTGTACGGTCCGCACCTCCCGACGGGGACGGATACGATCGTCGTGACCTACGTTGCGCGCTCCGTCGGGGATGCGTTGGGTGCGGCCGTGCTGCCGACGCTTCCCGTTGGCTTCTCGCGCTCGCTCGGCGATTTTCCGGGCACGTTGACCCTATCGACGGCGACCCTCTCTGCCTACGTGCGGGAGGTCGCCGAGAGTGTGATCCGCTGGGGCTTCAAACGGGTGCTCTTCTTAAACAGCCACCGCGGAAACGTCGGCCCGATCGGCGAAGTCGCGATGGAATTGCAGGACCGGCATCAGGTACGCTGCGCGCAGGTATTCTGGTGGGACTATGTTGCCGCGCTGGTCCAGGATCTGGTCGAAACGGCTCCCTACGCCAACGGTCACGCCGCGGAGATCGGCACCTCGATCATGCTCTACCTGTATCCGGATCTCGTCGTAGAGGACCGGGTCGTCGACCAAACGCCGCGCAGCAGGCCCCCATATGGGGACATCATCCAATACAAGGGGATGCACGCCCAGACGGCCACCGGGGTGGTCGGGAACCCGGAGGCGGCCTCCGCGGACAAGGGTGCCCAGATCGTCCAGCGTGGCGTGGAGCGGATCATCGCCTTCGTCCGCGAGGAGTTTGGCGGCTAAGGAGCGAACTATGCCGAGCAAAACGACGCCGGGCTTCACGGTGGTCAA
>Ga0070739_10007825_pt1 | contig 11177 bp, 7 predicted proteins | sample Coa_R1_7_FD_66445 | JGI IMG/M metagenome (GOLD analysis project Ga0070739, IMG submission 66445) | Surface soil microbial communities from Centralia Pennsylvania, which are recovering from an underground coalmine fire - Coalmine... | ecosystem: Environmental > Terrestrial > Soil > Unclassified ... | reverse complement strand
CGACATGGACTCCACGAAGGCAGTGCTGAAGGCACGGCCGAAGCCTTCCAGGTCATTCGGGGATATGGACCGAATCTCGACTTGCATGCTGCTCACCTCTCCATGGGCCAGGTCAAGATTACGCTATCGTACCGGCTTAGCGGCGGGGGGGCGCCTCTCGACGAATCCTGGACGGCGGGCGCCTATGTCCGCAGTTTGTAGCGCTGAATCTTACCGGTTGCGGTCTTGGGAAGGTCGTCCACGAACTCGACCATGCGCGGATACTTGTACGGCGCCAGCTTCGACTTGACGAACTCCTGAATCTCCCGGGCCATCTCATCGGTGCCGGATCCCGCCTCTTTGAGAACGACGAAAGCTTTGGGCTTCATCAGCGCATCGGCGTCCTGAATCCCCACAACCCCACATTCGAGCACCGCCGGGTGCTCGACGATGGCCTGCTCGACCTCCGCCGGCGACACCCAGATGCCTCCGACCTTCAGCATGTCGTTGCTACGTCCGTCATACCAGAAGTAGCCGTCGGCGTCAAGATGGTACTTGTCGCGGGTGCGAATCCACTCACCCTGAATCGCGGCGCGGGTGATGTCGTGTTTGTTCCAGTAGCAAGAGCAGATGCTGTCTCCGCGGACCACGAGGTTGCCGATTTCACCAAGCGGGACCGGCCGGTCCTCGTCGTCCAGGAGCTTGGCCTCGTAACCCTCGACCACTCTTCCGCTCGATCCCGGTCGAACGTCGCCTTCGTAGTTGGAGATGAAGATATGCAAAATCTCCGTGGTGCCGATCCCGTCCAGGATAGTGACGCCGGTTCGCTCGAGCCAGCGAGAGCAGATTATCGCGGGCAGGGGCTCGCCGGCAGATACGGCGATGCGAACGCTCGACATATCGACCTGGGCCCCCGACTCGAGTGCCTGCAGACAGGCCGAGTATGAGGTGGGTACGCCGAAGAACACCGTGGGCCGGTGGGTATTGACGACCTGAAAGATCGAGGCCGGGTCCGGGCGTCCGGGGAAGAGGATGGTGGTGGCGCCCACGGCAAACGGGAAGTAGAGGCTGTTGCCCAGGCCGTAGGCGAAGAACAGTTTGGCGATCGAGAAGGTCCGGTCCCTGTCTGTCAGTCGCAGCACGGGCTTGGCATACAGCTCTGTGCACACCACCATGTCGTGGTGAAGATGGACTGCGGCGTTGGGAGCGCCTGTTGTTCCCGAGCTGTAGAGCCAGAAGGCCACGTCATCCTTGCAGGTGTCGGCCGCATCCAGCTCAGGCTTCGACGCAGCCAGCAGGTCGTCGAAATCGTGAACCTCGACCCGGTCCCCGAGTTGAATCTGACCGGAACCGACCACGACGACATGCCTGAGGTACCGGAGTCCGTCGAGCGCGGGCGCCACCTCGGGCAGAAGCTGAGCGTCGACGACCAGCACCTTGGCGCGGCTGTCCTCCAGGATGTACTCGCAGTCTGCCTGCTTGAGAAGCGTGTTGACGGGCACCGGAACCGCACCGATCTTCATGGCTCCGAAGAACGTGTACACGAAGGCCGGGGAATCATAGAGGAGCAGGGCGACACGATTCTCGATTTCGACGCCCAGCTCTGTGAGGGCCCTGCCGATGCGGTTAACGTTGGCCTGGACGTAGCCGTATGAAATCTCGTCCGTGCCGTACACGATCGCCGTCTTGTCCGGATGCTCTCGGGCAGTTCGATCCACGAAGTACGCGGCGGCGTTGAATTTGTTCGGGATGTCGGTCGAGGACACGCCGAATCACCTCCGAAATTTCAGCTCAATGCGGTCCATTGAAGTCTAGAGCCGGATTCACCAAGAAGCCTGCTCAGGCTCGTGCCGCTGCCACCGAATGGCACAGATCCTGCCCTCAGATGGCGAGGCTAGATCGTAGGAGGTGTCAGCGATGGACAAGCGATTGACCGATAGCTGTGCCGTCCTTGGAGAAATGCGCGCGGGCAGGTAGCTGCCCTGGCATGACTCAGGGCGAAGAGAAAGCCTCGAAGGGCCGCGCGTGTTGCGCGGCCCTTCTGTATGCTTCGAATGCTCGCCTGGGGGCGCCGTCTGGGTGGGTAGATTGGGGATGTGAACCAGCCCGATAGCCGGTCCTCGGAGGAGCTTCCTCGGTGGCGGAAGCTGGTGGCCACAGCCGCCATAGATGCCGGACCCCTTCGACGCCACCGCGACTTCCGGCTCCTCTTCGCAGGCCGTGCCGTATCGTTCTTCGGCACCATGATCACCGCCGTTGCGGTCCCATACCAGGTCTTCCGGATCACGGGATCTTCGTTTGCCGTCGGTCTCCTCGGCCTGTGCGAGATCGTGCCCATCCTTGGTCTGGCGTTCGTCGGCGGTGCGCTCGCCGATGCCCATGACCGGCGTCGCATGGTGCTTGTGACGGAGCTGGCCATGTCCGGTGTTTCGGCGGTTCTCGTCTTCAATGCCCTCCTCCCGCAACCTCAGCTGGGCGTTCTTTACGCCGCGGCCGCCGTCCTGGCGGGATTGGACGCGCTCCAGACGCCCTCGCTTGACGCCCTGCTGCCCCGACTGGTTGGGCGCAACGAGCTTACCGCCGCCGGCGCGCTGTCGGAGCTCCGGACCACGGCCGGCATGATCGCCGGGCCGGCCCTCGGGGGCGTCCTGATCGCATCCATCGGCCTTCCCGCCACCTACCTGGTCGACGTCGGCACCTTTGGAGTGGGTCTGGGCATGCTGCTGTTGATGCGGGCGGTTCCGCCGCCGGCGGGCGCCGAGCGGCCCAGCGTTCGGCGGATCCTGGAGGGCCTGCGTTACGCCAGGTCGCGCCCCGAGCTTCTCGGGACCTACCTCGTCGACATGAATGCGATGTTTTTCGGCATGCCCAACGCCCTCTTCCCAGCCGTAGCGGCTCGATACGGCGGTGCGAAGATCCTGGGCCTACTGCTCGCGGCGCCCGCGGTGGGCTCGTTCGTCGCTGTAGCAACCAGTGGGTGGTCGAATCACGTTCGGAGACATGGCCTGGCAGTTATTCTGGCGGCGGGGGCTTGGGGTGTGGCGATCGTCGGCTTTGGGCTGAGTCCCAACCTTCCTCTGATACTTCTCTGCCTGGCGCTTGCAGGCGGAGCCGACATGATCAGCGGCATCTTCCGTTCCGTAATCTGGAACCAGACCATCCCGGACTCGCTCCGTGGACGGTTGGCCGGCATCGAGATGATCAGTTACTCGAGCGGTCCGACGCTGGGCAACGTCGAGGCGGGCGCCGTCGCCTCAGCATTCTCCCTGCGGTCGTCGATCATCTCCGGCGGTGTGCTCTGCGTCCTGGGGACGGCTATCCTGGCCTTCACCCTGCCCGGCTTCCGCCGCTACGACGCCAGGGCAGGGTAGTGAAGATCAGCGGAGTTTCCTCCTTGCCTCCCCCGCACAGGCTGCCGACGCCACGGTCTCATCTCGTGACGGCGGCTCGGTCCTTGCAGGTCAAGCTGCATGTCGGCATTGGACTTCCTGCCCTCGAGAAGCGATGACCTCCAGGCACTGGCGAATGCGGCTCGAGGCTGTGAGGGCTGTGACCTGTGGGAGAACGCTACCCAAACAGTCTTCGGCGAGGGACATCCCGGCGCGCAGCTCATGCTGGTGGGGGAGCAGCCGGGCGACGAAGAGGATCGTACCGGCCACCCATTCGTCGGTCCGGCGGGCCGCCTTCTCGATCGCGCACTCACCCAAGCCGGAATCGAGCGGCGAGATGTCTACGTCACCAACGCCGTCAAGCACTTTAAGTGGGAGGCTCGCGGCAAGCGGCGTATCCACAAGCCACCCTCGAAGTACGAGATCGGCGCCTGCAGACCGTGGCTGGAGTCGGAGCTGCTAGCTGTGAGGCCGCGGCTCCTGGTTGCCATGGGCGCAACCGCGGCGGGCGCCCTGCTCGGCCCCGGCGTCAAGGTCACTCGCGACCGTGGAACCATCCTCGAGACTGCGGAGCACCGCTTGGTGGCGGTGACGGTTCACCCGTCGGCCATCCTGCGGTCCCGTGACGCCGAAACCCGGCATGAGGCATTCTCCGCCTTCGTGGCCGATCTGAAGGTCGTAGCGGCTGCCATCAACCGTGACGTGGCTCAGACGAGAGCGTAGGCTACGAAGACCTCCCAGGACTAAACCGACTCGGTGGCGACCGCCAGAACTCCGGCCCTGCCAAGCCGGCTCGAGGGAGAGCCCGGGCGCCGCGGGTCCTCCTAGGAGGAGCCGCGGCCCAGAGCGTACGTTAGTGGATGTTTAGCGAGCCCAGTAGAGCAGCTCGGCCTGCAGCTTGGCGACGTTCGGAGAGCCGAGCCCGGTCACGGCATCCCAGTTGGCGGTCGTATTGTACTTCCCGTTGGTGCACCCACCCTGTGACCGAGTCGAGGTGTCGGGACAGGTGACGTCGTGGAAATCGCTATGGTAGGTGTTGTGACCGGCAATGAAGTAGAGCGACGGGTTGAGGAAGCCAACGCCGGAGTCTCCAGTGTGGGCGACGATATATGAGTTCATGTCGGCCAGCATGCCGGCCCAGATGGGAGTGGCCAGACTGGTGCCGCCGTCGACCTCGCAGCCGGCACTGTAGCAGATGTAGGCACCGGCGAAGTTCGGGTCGCCCGCGGCGGCGACATCAGGAAATGCCCGACACAGATGCTTTCCGGCCGTAGTCGCACATTTTCCAAGGGTGCCAAGGCCTGCATTTGTCTGCCACCAAGGCCGCTTGTACTGAGTGCTGTAGCCTCCGCTCGACCCCGCCGGGCAGGTGTTGCTGGCGTCGCCCGCGCACTGGCCGCCTGGTCCACCATTGTTCCCCTTGGGATCGTAGTACCAGCTGACCTCGCCGGGATAGGACGTGAGGGTAATCGGAGTGGCATTTCCATCCTTGCCAAAGGCCGTGCCACCGACGGCGGTGACGTAGGGGCTGCTAGCGGGGTACTGTGGAAACGGGTCGTCGTTTCCCTGGCCGGGGTTGAACTCACCGCAATACGAGCCGGTATCTCCGCTGGCGAAGAGGAAGTCATGCCCCGTGGCGCTGTCGCTGGCGAAGATCGGATCCTCGTTGGCCGAATCATCCTGAGAGTCTTCACAGGTGCCCCAGCTGCTGGAGATCTGGCTTTCAAGGGGTAGCCCGCTCAGACCGCGCGACTTCGGTCCGGTCGTCCCGGCCGTGTTGAGTGCGACAGCGGCGGCGTCGATGTTCTGATCCTGGTCGTTGAACTCCCAGTAATCGATGGTCGCCTTGGGCGCCAGGCCGAATGAGTTCTCCACGTCGATTCCGGACTCGCCGCTATCGCCCGTGCCGACGCCACCGTCTATCTTGTGCACGATAAGACGCCCACTTGTAGTCGTCGGGGGTGTTGCCCCGAGGCCGACCTTGTCCGCCCAGGTGGTCAGGGAGGAATTGGACGGTGGGTCGTCGAAGAGGGTGATACCGATGTGCTGGCCGGCTCCGGCGTCGCTTGAAGGGACTCCGTAGGCGGCGCGATAGTCGGAAGGGTAGTAACCTCCGCTGTTTATGTCTCCGTGCGGTCGAATGCCGGCCGAGGCGAGTATTGGGCGTTGAGCAAAGCTGACGATCCGTGTCGTATTGTCCAGTCCGATGACGCCGTTCACGATGGTGCTGAGGCGTGCGGGTACGACCGGAGCGGTCGAGGGCGCGTAGAACTTCGCAGCCTTTCCGTAGAGCGTCCCGGAGTAGCGCTCCATCGAAACCCCGAAGGCGCGTTCAACGGAGCCGACGGGACCCTTGGCTTCGATGCCGAGATGGTTCACAAAGGTAGCCGTGACGCGCAGGCCGTTTGACCGCAACCAGCTCACCACTTGCTTCTGCTGCTCAACTGTCGGGTTGAACAGACGGTTGGCCTGCGTCTGGGTGAGGTAATGGTCGTACCGAGGGCTTCCCGGAGTGCTGATGGCCTTCAGTGTCGCGTTGAGCTTGCTCCAGCTCCTGATCTTCAAGGTGACCATGAACCGCAGCGAGGTGTTCGCGCTCATGGGGCCAATCAGATGTGCCTGACCCGACCGAACGACGAGGGGGACCGCGTTGCTCAGGGCGTGCGGGCCACTTGCCGCTGCCGAGACTCCAATCGAGAGACCCGGCGCCCAGAACATCAGTAGGGCTGCTGTCGAAACGAGGGTGGCGGCGATCTTTCTGCGCACTATTGAACCTACTCCTGTGGATATATCGTCCGGCCGTGCTGACGGCACTAAGAGCAGGTTACTCGATTCTTGACGTAGAACGCAAATAGGCGTTTCAGGATCCGTCGAAGAAATCCTCGTCATACTTCGGCGGGTGCTCCGGGAACTGCTCGCCGTAGACCGTGAGCGCATCCACCAACGTCAGCACCCGTCTGGAGTTGGAGTCGCCGCGCAGATGGTTTCGTCGCAGCTCCTCATAGATGGCTCGAAACGCATCCTGGCCCTCCGACCCCGACGGAATATGATCCACCTCGTCCCGGATCATGGCATCGACCTGTCCCTCGTTCATGTAGCGTCCCCGAGAAGGCGTAGTGGCTGAGTAATCGAATGTGGCCGGCTCGCACCATCGAACACGAACAGCCTGAAGCATCCCTGAATGTGCAAAGGCGGCCGGACCTTTCGGTCCGACCGCCCCGAATTTACCCGGTTGCTCTATATCGGTCGGACGTTTTCCGCCCGGGACTTGTTGGATCGCTGATCACGGCCGACCTCGAATTCGACGGGCTGGCCCTGTCGAAGAAGATCGAATCCTCCATTTGCGACTGAGCTGTGATGGAAGAAGACGTCGTCTCCTCCATCGTCCGGCTTAATGAAGCCGAAGCCCCGATCGCTGATCACGCGCGCGATAGTTCCTTGCACCACGACACTCCTTGAAAGACGACTACAGAGACAGGCGTCCCTGAATCTTCAAGGAGCTACATCCTGACAACTGGTCTCCAAATCATAGCATGGAGAAGCGGCTCAGCTAGACGTGTCGGTGCGTTCGCCGTCTCAATCTACGAGCCGTCTACAGCCTTACGCCACACTTGAGGCTGAACCACTTGCAGCATGCTCGTGCTCCGTGAGCCACCTGGCCAGACCATCCGCATCTACCGGACGGCTGAGGAAGAAGCCCTGGGCCTGATCACACTCCCAGCTCCTCAGCATCTCGAGCGTCTGGCCGTCCTCCACGCCTTCCGCCACCACCTCGAGCTCGAGGCTGTGGCCAAGCTCGACCACCGAACGGACGATGGCCGCATCTTCCTGATCAGTCGCCATACGCATGACGAATGAGCGGTCTATCTTGATCTCGCTGAACGGGAGGCGACGCAAGTAGGCAAGTGAGGAGTAGCCCGTGCCGAAGTCGTCGATCGAGAGGCTGATCCCCATGTCGTCGAGCCGGCTGAGAATCTCGGCCGCTCGCTCCGGATCTGTCATGACCGCGGTCTCCGTAACCTCGAGCCGGAGCCAGGTCGGCGAAACCGCACACTCCCGCAAGAGCCGGACGATGGAGTCACACAGGTCGGGATCGTGCAGATTGGAGGCCGACAGGTTGACGGCAACGCAGACGTCGAGTCCGGCGTCGTGCCACAGCCGGCATTGCTTCAGAGCGGCTCTCAGCACCCAGAGAGTGAGGTGACGAATCATCTCCGAGCGCTCGGCAACGGGAATGAACTCGCCTGGGGGAATGAAGCCTCTCTCGGGATGGTTCCAACGTAGCAGAGCCTCGACGTATTCAACCCTGCCCGTGTTCAGGCGGACTTTGGGTTGGAAATACAGCTCCAGCTGGTCGCGCTCAACGGCCTCGTACAGCTCGCCCAGCAGGACCAGGCGGTTAGGGTCGTAGTTGTCGTGTGCCGGGTCGTAAACCACAACCGGATGCTGGGCGCTCTTGGCGGAGTACAGGGCGATCTCGGCACAACGGAAAAGACTTTCGGCATCGCTCCCGTGACGCGGAAACGCGCTGATGCCCACATCGCAGTCGATGACGAATCGTTCGCCCTTGAGAACGAACGGCATACTGATGGACATTCGTATCTGACGCGCCAGCTCTCGCGCGCTGTCCTCGCCGGCTCCGGGCAGAAGGATCCCGAACTCGTCGCCTCCAATCCGCGCTACAGTGTCGGACGCTCGGAGGATCGAGGTTAGCCGCCCGGCCAGCTCCTTCAATAACTGGTCTCCAAGGTCATGACCGAAGGAATCGTTGATCTCCTTGAACCGGTCCAGGTCCAGCAGCATGAGGGCGAATCCGGTACCCGACCGTCGGTGCAGCCGAGTGGCGAGCGCCATACGATCGTGCAGGCAGATGCGATTGGCCAGCCCCGTAAGCGGGTCATGGAGGACCTCGTGCCGAAGGCGATCTATCGTCGAGTCGCCGGCGGAGGCATCCGCCAGTAGGACCAGATATTGAGACATCGCACCCGAGTCGTCCTGCGCGTTGGAGACAGAGACATCGGCCGTGAAGGAGGAGCCGTCGGCTCGACTCACTTCAAACTGCCCTCGGATATCGTCGCGGGTCTCCAAGGCCGTGTCCTTCTCGGATCCGTCCTCGGTCGCATTCAACTTCAGTCCCGGAATGACCGACGCGAGCCGGATCCCTTGGAGCGGGTGCGGGCTTTCAAATGAGAGCATGGTTGCCGCTGCCTGGTTGGCCTCGGAGATCTTGCCGTCGAGGCCGACGATGAGCAGGGCGTGCGGCAGGTTTTCGAGCACGGAGCGGTATCGTCGCTCCCATCCGACCAAGGCGGTCACCATGCCCTCAGCCTGGCGCCGGCGGCTCTCCTCCTCGCTCAGGGTGGTCACCGTCCTGTAGCCGAAGAAGGCTCCGAGACCGAGTCCCGCCAGCAGCAGGACCACCAGGATCAGCTTCCAGGCCGGGAATCCGGCGGAAGCAGGCCGCGACACGGTGAGTGGCTGCGATGCCAGACGGGCCAGTGAAGCTTCATCGGCTTCCGCCATCGTATAGAGCCTGGTGCCGGCTCTCAAGATCTGGCTTCGATGGAATGTGCGCCGGCTGCGGGGCAGTCCGCCGTGATGTCGATGTGGCCTCGCGGCCAGGGCTGTCAGCTCACGGTCGCCCCAGCTCTCCCAAGTTCGAACGGCAGATGCCAGCTCGGGCAGTAATGTAAGCTCGTTACCTGCGGTGGCTACCTTCGACATGACGTCGAACCGAGCCGTGAAGACGCCGTCATCCCGGCGAAAGAGCGCCAGATACCGGCCCTGCCGCGTGGCGAGGTAATCGAGAGAGGCGGCGCGCTGCTGAGAAATGACCGCCTGCGTGGACCGAAGGCTCTGTTCCAGGCCGGTCTGGGGAATCAGACGTTGTGCCGGGGCTTGTGCCGAGGGCACTTGTACCCAGGCGACGATGGTCGCCACGGTGAACAGCGTCAGGAGGACGACAGTTCCGAGCGCGGCGCCGGAAGGCCCCGCGAGCATTCGGGGTCCCACGCCGAGCTTGGGGAATCGAGAGGTCGTCTGTGGGCGAAGCCGAGCGTCTAATCGAGGACGGGAAATCCGAGGAAGGTGGGGCACGCGTTCACCAAGCCATTTGGTAGCCACTGCATCCTGGTTACACCCACCAAAAAGAGCTATCCATAGCCCAATACGTCAAAGGTGATCTTCGTGGAGACCAAGTGTCGGTGACGCAAGGGCCGCTCAGGGCGGCTCGGCTCGAACCGGTTCGAGTTCCGGCGCCTTGCTCCCTCAGATCCGATCCAAGGCTGAGGGTCGCTTACGCATACGCCCGCAGCGATGAATGCGAGAGAGGGCGGCTCCACGGCCGCCCTCTCTTCTTACATTCGGACCGCCGTTACCTGTCGCCGTGCTTCGAATGGCCTCCGAACAGCGAGGTCATCGGCTTGACGTTCTTGGTATCGCAGGTGAAGCCCAGACAGCCCAGCCCCCAGTTATGCTCGACGGTCGAGAGCATAGAGTAGTGGTTATACGGGACGAATGAGTCGTGGGTGCCGGAGGAGTCGTTGCCGGCCCGGCTCGGGATTACGATCGTCAAAACGTGTCCGCCACCCTGTGCGGCGGGAGAATCACAACATCCGGAATCGTCGGCGAAGCCCTGGTAGCCGGATCCGGTATAGTCGGCCTCGTCCCAAGTGATGAAGATGGCCGAGTTCTGATGCCAGACCCTGGAGGTCATGATCTCGTGGACGGTCGACTTCAGGAAAGCATCGCCCATGGAGATCAAGCTCGAAACCTGAGAGTAGGCGCACGGGTCTGAGGTCGACGGTGCGGCGGTGCCGTGCATGTCATGGCACTGATCCGGACTGATCCAGTTGTAGTTGGCGACCTTGCCGCTCTTCAGATCGCTTTGGAGCTGGGTGAAATCGACGATGTTGGCCATCCGGGCGGCATTGGTGGCCACGTCCTGGTAGGTCACGAAGGGGTTGTGTTTTCGCTCGTAGAGCTGCGGCCCGTAATGCGCGTCACCGCAGGCATGATCGAATTTGTAATTCGTCGTCTCGCCTGTGATGGCGGTGGGCGTCGCGGTGCCGGAGATGCAATCGTTGAGCGACTGCATGTAGGCTTTCCAGGTCAGCTTCTTGGCCTCGAGCTGGTCGACGACGTTGGTGACGTTGAGCGACGTATCGTTGTCGGAGCTCACTCCGTTCAACGAACCTGAGGTCGAGGCGATGTAATTGGGCTGGCTGGGATGCGTGACGCCGTAGTAGTTGCCGGCGACGTTGTAGTGCTGCACGGCCCAGTTGATCCAGGGCGCATTGGGATTCCCCAGCAGGGTGTCGTTGCCGGTGTTCTCCATCATGATGATGAACACATGGTCAAAGCCGGCACCATGACGCGGCTTACCACCATGGTGGCCACCGTGATGCGGGGCATGTTTAGCGGATGCCGTTCCCAACCCGACGGCCAGCGACAGGCTGAGGAGCGCAACAAGCGCGGCTCGCACGGCAAACTGAGTTCGTCGCATCTGGTCCTCCTAGATTCCGTTTGTTGTGGAGTTCGTCGTGAACAAGGTTCATCTAACGGCAAGCGTCTCTCGAGCTACCACCCCCTTTCTCGAGTAAGACCTTTTCGCCGACGGCCGCAAGATAGCGGCCACAGTCAGCCGTCTCCTAAACCAGCCCTTGGGGGCTCGATCGGCGCCCTCGATTCTAGTTGCCAGGCACAAAAGTCCCGCCCGCAGAGAGGCGGGCGGGACTTTGCCGGAATCTCGAGACTACCTGTTCAGCACCGCTGTGTAGGCAGGGCTCTTGTCATACACGTCGAAGATCT
>Ga0070739_10007824_pt1 | contig 11178 bp, 7 predicted proteins | sample Coa_R1_7_FD_66445 | JGI IMG/M metagenome (GOLD analysis project Ga0070739, IMG submission 66445) | Surface soil microbial communities from Centralia Pennsylvania, which are recovering from an underground coalmine fire - Coalmine... | ecosystem: Environmental > Terrestrial > Soil > Unclassified ... | reverse complement strand
AGCTGATCTTCGACGTCACGTCGAAACGCCCGAATCGACAGATCGGGGCCCGAGGCGCTGTAGCTCGTGCGCTCGTACCGCGGCAGATCGCGCGACCATGGCCGGCCCTCCCGGTCCCACTTGACGCGGCCACCGTCCATTACCCGCACGTCCTCGTGGCCGTACATCTTGAAGAGCCAGAAGGTGTAGGTCGCGTACCAGTTGTTCTTGTCCCCATAGAGGACGACGGTGGTGTCGTTGGCGATGCCGCTCTCGGACATCAGCCGTTCAAAGCCTTCCTTGTCGACGAAATCACGGCGGACCGGATCCTGGAGATCGACGTGCCAGTCGAGTTTGACGGCGCCGGGAATGTGGCCGACCTCATAGAGCAGCACGTCCTCGTCGGCCTCGACCAACCGAACGTTGGGGTCGTCGAGGTGCCGCTCGACCCATTCGGTGGAGACGAGCACCTCGGGGTGGGAATAGTCCTGGAACTTGGTGTCGGGCGCCTCTGCGGTTTGCGTCATGTGTGACCTCAAGGGAAGTTTCGGGTTTCGGGTTTGGAGTTTCGGGTTGAGAGGCTTGAGTTTGAGAGTCCGGACTTTGGGGGCACGACCATGGGCAGGGCCGGGGGAGATGGGCCGACAGTACCTGCGTTCGAGGGCGCCCGGCAGAGGTTGAGGGGCGGGCAATCATCGTCTAGATACAAGAAAGGGGCCGCGTTCTCCGCGGCCCCGCACGCTATTCTCTGTGCAACATATGGGCTCTAGGCCCGCTCCTCGAAATGTTCGGAGCTAATCTCTTTGGCTCCGGCAAAACGCGCCCGGAGCCGGCGCCTGCCCCGTTTCCGGGGCGCTACCTTCCAGCCTGATAATCCCCCAACACTGCAAAGGCATCCATAGAAAGCCTCCTTTCATATGGTGTCTTCACCCTGATTATAGGCCGAAGCGCGGGAACCGTCAAGCCAGGCGGAAGTTTCGAGTTTCGAGTTTAGAGTTTCGAGTTGGGGGCCTCCAGCCGCCCGATGGACGGGCCTGCTCACGCGCCGATTCCCTGCGAGGCGGCGAACACTTCAGCTTGCCCGGCTCCTGGGACACGAGGGCGCCATCCGCGTGTACCTCCCGGGCCTGATATCCTCCAACTCGGAGTCCGAACCTCGAACCTCGCCGATGGGTGGGCGCCCGCCTGTACCTGAGGGCCTCGATGTCCTCCAATTCGAAACCCCGCCCGCACCCGGGAGTCGCGAACGGTCCGGCTGCCATCCGAGCGGGCGCACTCGTGACCTCGCGCGCCCCTACGAGACCCATGATGTTGCGTGTAGGAGCCCCAACCACAGGAGGGGCGCCCGCATGCAGCTCACGGCCGCGATGCCTCCAACTCGAAACCCGAAACTCGAAACCCCGAAACTCGAAACTCTACGATGGATGGGCGCCGGCGCCAAGGCGGTGAAAGATGGCGTGGGACTCGTCGGCCAGCCTTTTCGCGGCTGCATCATCGCCGAGATCAGACATGATGTCGCTCTTCACGGCGAGCACGCGCGCCTCGGCATAGGGATAGCTGATCGTTCGAGCCAGCTCGAGCGCCTCGTCCGCCTGTGCCACCGCGTCGTCGATCTTTCCCGACGCTCTCGAGGCCATGGCCTGAATCCTCAGAGCCTCCACCAGATACAGGGGCTGCTTTCGCGCGCGTTCCACCCCTTGTGAGGACAGATCGAGCGCCCCTGCCACATTGCCGGTCGCAAGGTGTGCCCAGGCCGCGACCGGCAGCTTGAAGCCGAGGAATCCCACGCCCTCGACGGCGGCATCGCCCTGCGGCTCATGGCTCCCGGCCGCATTCAGGACCTCGATGGCCTCGGCCGGCCGCCCTTGGGTTATCCGCAGCTCGGCCAGCAGCGCGTGTATAGACTCAATGAACTGGCGATCCTTGGCTTCTTCCCGAAGGCTGAAGGCGACGTCGAGATGCGCCTGGCACTGATCCAGATCACCCTGCCACAGCGCGAGTCGCGCCGCTTCGTCCAGTGTCGCCTGAATCCCGCTGGCGACGTCGACCGATCCCGCCAGCTCCAGACCGCGCTCGATCTGAACGCGGGCGCCCTCCCAATCTCCGTGGATGGCCAGGATGGTGGCGAGGTTTCCATAAAGGAACGTGATCGTGTCGGGATTGCCCATCCGCTCCGCCACCGCCAGGGCCTGGACGGTGTACCGTCTGGCCGCCTCCAAGTCACCGACCACCTTGGAGCTCTCGCCAGCGTTGTTCAGTGCACGAAACAGAACCACGTGATCGCCTCCCCGCTCAATCAAGGGGATGGCTTGCTCCAACAGCTGCCTTCCCTCCGGTCGGCCCAGAAGCGTGAGCGCCGTGCCTCTCCGCTCGCGGGCCTCGCCGAGCAGCCGCTGGTTCCCCGTCACGGTCGCGATGTCCTCGGCCTTCTGGGCAGCGTCGAGCACCTCAGGGCAGCGGTCCAAGACCAGGTATAGATTCGCCAGCGCTAGATGGAGCGAGGCCAACGAGTCGGACGGGCCATATGGAGTCAGAGCGTCCACCATCTTTGTGACTCGCGCGATGCCGTCTTCGAAGGTCCCCTTGTACCGATGAACCATGCCTATGCTGGCGACGAGCCGGCCGGCTGCCTCCAGGTCGTGCCGCTGCTCATGCACAGTCGCCGCGCGTTCCAAGAACCCGGCTGCCTCGTCGTAGCGGCCGACCGTCGTGAGCACGTGGCCGATCTTCTCGTCCAGCCGCGCCAGCTCCGCAGCGTCGGCGTGCCGCTGCTCCAGGCCCTCACGAGCGGCCGCGTAATCCCTGATCGCCGCGTCGCCGGCGAAGATGCCCGACGCCCGGTCACCGGCCCGTTCCAGCCATTCCACCGCCTCGGGAGCGCCGGCTCGGCTGTAGTGATAGGCGATCATCTCGGCATACTCCTCGGTTGGATACAGCGACACCAGCGCCTCTGCCGTCTGCAGATGGAGGAGCTGCCGGCGCCTGTGCATCAGCGTGTTGTATGCCGCGTCCCGCATGGAAGCGTGCTTGAAGACGTACTCGAGCACGGGGCCACGGCGCGGGAACGCCACCTCCGCCCGCTGAAGCGTCCTCAGGGATTCGTCCAGGATCCCGGAATCTTCCCCCAGCACCTGCTTCAGCAATTCCAGCGGGAAGCTGCGGCCGATGACGCTCGCGACCTGAGCCACGCCTCTCGCCTGTGGATCCAGCCGGTCGAGGCGGGCCAGAAGTATGCCCGTCAAGGTATCGGGCAGGCGCTCCGCCATCCCGGGAAGTAGCGCCATCTCGCCGTCGCGTGCCTCGATGGCTCCCGATTCGAGCAACGCCCGTAACATCTCCTCCAGAAAGAACGGATTGCCTCCAGCGCGCTCGGCGATGTATCGATGAAGCCCGCCGGACAGGCGCTTCCCCCCGAGGACGGCGGCTGCCAGCAGCGTCGATTCCTCGTCACTCAGCGGGCGCAGGGTTATGCGCTCGGGCCAGCCCCACTCGCTCCAGGGTGCGGTCCAGCCCGGGCGCTGAGCCGCGAGCACCAGCATCCTTAGGCCCAGCAGGTCCGACAATACCTCCGTCAGGACCTCCTGGCTGGCGGGATCGATCCAGTGAAGGTCTTCGAGGACGACAATCGTAGGCGCACGAATGGCCAGGCCGCCCATGAGCGCCCTCAGCCCACGGAGCAGCGCCCGCCTCCTGATCTGCGGCCCGGCATGCGCGACCGGCGACTCCGGCGTGGAGATGCCCAGCACCTCACCCAGTACGTCCTGGCTCTCTTCCCCCGCACCGGGCTCCTGAACCAGGCTCGGCAGTGCCGCCGACAGGCGCGCGGCCACCTCCCGCGGCCTATCCTGCTCCCTGATGCCGAAGATCGAGCGCAGAAGGTCGGCGAGCAGCCACAGACTGACTTCCTGACCGTAGGACAGGGACCGAGCGCGAACAATCCGGACCGCGCTGGAGGCGGCGACCTTGCCCAGAAAGTCGGCAATCAGGCGGCTCTTGCCGACGCCGGCATCTCCGACGATGGTAACCAGCTGGCCCTCTCCGCCCTGAGCCCGGACCCAGGCATCCAACAGCTGGACCATCTCCCGGTCCCGACCCACGAGGGGCGTCTCGTATCCTTCCCAGCGCTCCCCAAACTCCTCTCTGACCGACTGCGCCGGCCAGACCGGAAACGGGAGAGAGCGGCCTTTGAGCGTCACCTCTCGGCGAGAGCCGTAACTGATGCGCCGCCGCGTGAGCTGCCGCACCTCGGGTCCGACGAGAATCTCGCCGGCATCCGCTATCGACTGAAGGCGGGCGGCAATGTTGACGGCGTCGCCGCTGACGGCGACCTCCTGTCCGGCGGTCCAGTTGCCGCTCACGACCTCGCCCGTGTTCACACCGATCCGTATGCCCGGCTCCGTCTGCCACCGTAGCCGCACAGTTTCGGCCACCCGACGGATGGCCTCCTGCATCCCCAACGCACAGAGAACCGCCCGTTCGGCATCGTCCTCGTGCACGACGCGGGCTCCGAAGAGCGCCAGCACGGCATCGCCGGCGTACTTCTCGACAGCCCCTCCGTAGCGCTCAACCTGAGCGCTCATGGCCTCGAAGTACTCGCGCTGGACGTCGCGCACCTCCTCCGGGTCCAGTCGCTCAGCGAGCGGCGTGAAGCCCACGAGGTCGCAGAAGAGCGCCGTTACCAGACGGCGCTCCTCAACCTGGGCACCGGCCACGGCCTGTCCGTCAGCGTCAATCCCCAACGTGCCCGCGCTCGGGGTCGAGGGGGCGCACTGAGATGCCGGCTCCGTCGCGGGGTCGATGGGTGACCCGCAGGAGAAGCAGAACCGGTGGCCCGGTTCCGCTCCGGCGCCGCAAGCCGGGCAAACCAGCTCCAGTGGCCTACCACAGTGCACGCAGAATCTGGCACCCGTCGCGCTCGGATGACCGCACGAGGGGCAGCGGCGGGAGGGAGGGACAGCCGAGACTTCTGCCGATGTCAAGGACACATTGTAGCGCCGAAGGCATGAGTTTCGGGTTTCGAGTTTCGTCCTTGGACCTTCCGGTTGTAGGGGCGCCCGACGACAGGAGGGTGCCTGCGCGTACTTCAGGGGGCCCCCGATGTTCTCCAACTCGAAACCTCAAACTCGGAACCCGACGCTCGAAGCTGGATGGAAACTCCGCCTGCACCCGGGAGTCTCGAACGGTCCGGCTGCCATACAAGCGGGCGCACTCGCGACCTCGCGCGCCCCTACGAGAGCGAGATATCGCCTGTAGACATCCCATGATGTAACTGTGTCAAGTGGCAGTGGCCTACGCTAAGCCCTTAGACGATGGCTCCAGGGCTTAGTCGCGGAATCGGAGGCCGGCTTGACATAGATTAGCTAAATAGCTATATAGTAAGTATGGCAGATGAAGGTTCCGGCGTCTTTCGAGCACTGGCCGATCCCACCCGCCGTCAGATCCTGCAGGACCTGCGCGACGGAGAGATGGCTGCCGGCGTGATCGCGGCCCGCTTCTCAATCTCCGGACCCTCAATCTCGCGCCACCTGACCGTCCTCAAATCGGCGGGACTGGTCACCGAGCGGCGCGAAGCCAACCGGATCTACTACTCACTGGTCGAGGAGCGCCTGGCCACAGCGGTGGGCAACTTCCTCTCCGCGGTTTGCCCGGGACAGATGGTGATGCGCCGCCAGCGGAAAAAGACGGCTGTGGATGAGGCGACGTCGTGATCCCAGTACCCACCATTGCGGGGACCATCGAGCGCCGGCTGCTGCTCAACTATCGGGTTGAGGGCGAAGTGATCGCCCGCCTGCTGCCCTCCCCGTTCCGGCCACAACTGATCCAGGGCATGGCTGTCGCCGGCATCTGCATGATCCGTCTGGGACACCTCCGGCCTTGCGGTTTGCCTGGCGCCATCGGTCTGACGACCGAGAACGCGGCCCACCGGATCGCCGTCGAATGGGACACTGCCGACGGACCATGCCACGGCGTCTACATCCCCCGACGCGACACCTCGTCTCGACTCACGGTTCTCGCCGGCGGGCGCCTCTTCCCGGGAGAGCAGCACCGAGCGCGCTTCACCGTTCGCGAGACAGAGCAGCGCTTCGAGGTCGCGTTCACCAGCATCGATGGCGCCGTACACGTGGGAGTTGCCGCCAGGCTCGCCTCGGGGCTGTTGCCCGGGTCCGTCTTCCCCTCTGCAGAAGCAGCCTCGAGGTTTTTCGAGGAGTCACCGCTCGGCTACTCCGCCACCAAGGACGACGGACGCCTCGAAGCTCTGGAGCTCGAGTGTGAGGGCTGGTCGGCCGAACCGCTGGCGGTCGAGCACGCGGAGTCGAGCTACTTCGAAGACGAATCGCTCTTTCCAAAGGGATCGGTCCAGTTTGACTCGGCGCTGGTCATGCGCGACATCCCCACGAGATGGCGAGCTCGAACAGAACTCGCCGGAAGCCAAGAGCCTTCCGCTCCTCGGACGAACTCTGCCCAAGCCGCGCTCTCATGGTAGGCCGGCTCTCAACCAACCTGGGGTCATAACGGGCGAGTTTCGGGTTTCGGCGTTTCGGGTTGCGGGTTTCGACCTGCAGTCGCTCCGGCACTCGCGAGGGGGCCCTTCTTGGTGCAATCCTCCCCGAGTCGCTGATCGTAAAGGGAGCTGCGGCGACCGGCTGTAGCTGGTAGCCCACTGTCGGCCGGGGACTGATAGAGGTAGCTGGCTTCCACATCGCCTGGCCGGCTACTAACCATTCTGCCACCAGGTCCGGTCGAGTTTCGGGTTCGGGGGTGCGAGGGCACGGTCCAGCGCTGCACTGCAAAGGCCTCATGCGAGGGAGGCGGGTTGGTCCATCGTGGAGCCTTCGCGCCTTGGGTACGTCCCGTGGCACACAATGGAAGTGGTAGGGCGGCTGCAGGCTGCGAAGTCTACCGGGCGGGTGATCTTCCCCTTCGCCGACTAGCCGCCCGGGGCACTTCGGCGGCCGTCTCCACTTTTCTCTTTCGACCAAGCCGCTAGATTTCACCACCAACCTTCAACCTCTGCCTATGACCCTCACCGCCGAATCACCCTCACTCTCCGGCGCCGGCGCCGTCCGCATCAACGACTGCGCCATCAAGCTGGCCAATGTCAACGGCACCGGCTCGGCCAGCGCCAACAGCCTGCTGATGCAGGCCATCTTTCGCATGGGCATTCCCGTCTCCGGAAAGAACCTCTTTCCCTCGAACATCCAGGGCCTGCCCACCTGGTATGAGATTCGCGTCAACGGCGACGGCTTCACCGCCCGCGCCATCGACTACGACCTCATGGTCGCCATGAACGCCCAGACCTACGAGCGCGACATCCGTGAGGTCCGCTCCGGCGGCTACATTATGTACGATTCCTCCTGGCCGCTCGATCCGGCTTTGGAGCGACCCGACGTCACCTTCCTGGGTGTGCCCCTGGCGATGATGTGCAACGAGCACTTCTCCGGCAGCCGGGAACGCATCCTGATGAAGAACATAGCCTACGCCGGAGCCATCGTCGCGGTGCTCGGCATCGAGGTTGACCTGGTGGCCGAGCTCCTGGATCAGAAGTACGCGGGCAAGGAGAAGCTGCGGGACTCGAATCGCAAGGCGCTGCGGCTGGGGTACGATTTCTCGCGTGCACGGTTCGAGCCGCTTCCGTTCCGCCTGCAGCCCATTCCCGATGGTATGGCCGAGGCCTCCGGCAAGATCCTCATCGACGGCAACACCGCGACTGCGCTGGGCTGCGTCTATGCCGGGGCCACAGTCGCCGCCTGGTATCCGATCACGCCATCGACCTCGGTCATGGACGCCTTCCAGGCCTTCTGCCGCCGCTTCCGTCGCAATCGCGAAACCGGTACCAACAACTACATGATTCTTCAGGCCGAGGATGAGCTGGCCGCCATCGGCATGGTGATCGGCGCCAACTGGATGGGGGCTCGGGCCTTCACCTCCACCTCCGGTCCCGGCATCTCTTTGATGAACGAGCTGCTCGGGCTGGCCTACTACGCCGAGGTGCCGGCGGTGGTCATGGACATCCAGCGCACCGGGCCTTCGACCGGCATGCCCACGCGAACGCAGCAGGGCGACATCCTGGAGTGCGCCTACGCCTCTCATGGGGACACCAGGCATATCCTCCTGTTCCCCGGCGACCCGGCGGAGTGCTTCGACTTTGCGGTGCGCTCATTCGACCTGGCCGAGCGCTTCCAGACGCCCGTCTTCATGCTGTCGGACCTGGACATCGGCATGAACGACTGGGTGGTCCCGCGACTGAAATGGGACGATTCCTATCGGCCAGACCGGGGCCGCGTCCTCAACCAAGAGCAGCTTGATGCTCTGACCAAGTTCTACCGCTATGCGGACGAGGACGCCGATTTCGTCACCCCGAGAACCCTGCCCGGAGTGAGCGAGAAGGGCGCGTACTTCGCGCGCGGCTCGGGGCACAACAGGCTGGGCGCCTACACCGAGTATCCGGAGGAGTACCAGGAGGTGGTTGACCGGCTGAAGCTCAAGCACGCCGCCGCCAAGCGGCACGTCCCGGACCCGGTCATGCTGGGCCACCAGGTCTTCAGCTCGGAGGCAGCTCGGCTGAATGGTTTTGGTACGTCGCGAGGAGAGGACCAGGCTCTTTCCGGACAAGATGCCGATGGCCCATCCGTGACTACGCAGGAGCCTCTGCCGCCGATTCCAGGAGCACCTCTCGGCGTTGTCTCGGTTGGAGGATGCGACCTGGCCGTCCGCGAGGCGCTGGTGGTGCTGGCGGGTCTCGGCATCGAGGCCGACTACATGCGAATCAGGGCCTTTCCGTTCCAGGAAAGTGTGGAACAATTTCTCGTCGACCACGAGGTCAACTTCGTTATCGAGCAGAACCGGGACGCCCAGCTCCGCGCCCTGTTGATGCTGGAGACCCCGGTGTTCAAACGCCGCATGCGCTCGGTCCTGGTTTACGGAGGCTTCCCCTTGAGCGCCCAGCATGTCGTCGACGGCATCCTGTCGCAGCTACGCCACCCCGAGCATCCCGAGCTGGAGGGCCGTCCGCCCACGCGTGAGCACAGCTCCACCGGCGATCGCTCGGACATGGCCGGCAACACGTAGCAGGCCGTTCAGGAGCAGAAACCTATTTCAACCATGGAAACCAAAAACTCACCTTCGAGGTCCCGATGTTGAACCTCCGCGAGCCTCACACCCGAATCTCTTCACCCCAAACTCGAAACTCGAAACTCGAAACTCCCCTCTTATGCCTTCCATAGCCAAGCCACCCGTCACCCATCCATCGCTGCATCGGAACGAGATCGGGCTGACCGTGCGCGACTACGAGGGCGCCATGTCGACGCTCTGTGCCGGCTGTGGCCACGACTCGATCACGGCCGCGCTCATCCGGGCGCTCTGGGAGCTGTCGATGACCCCGCATATGATCGCCAAGCTGAGCGGGATCGGCTGCTCCTCCAAGACGCCAACCTACTTCGTCAGTGGCGCCCATGGCTTCAACTCGGCTCACGGCCGCATGCCCACCCTGGCGACGGGGGCCAACGCCGCCAACCGCGACCTGACCTACGTCGGCATCTCCGGTGACGGCGATTCCCTCTCCATCGGCCTCGGCCACATGTGCCACGCCATTCGCCGGAACGTGCGCATGCTGTACGTCATCGAGAACAACGGCGTCTACGGCCTGACCAAAGGGCAGTTCTCAGCGTCGGCCGACATCGGCTCGAAACCCAAGAAGGGCGAGCCCAACCAGATCACGCCCATCGATCCGGTTATGCTGGCGCTGAGCATCGGCGCCACCTTCGTAGCGCGGAGCTTCTCAGGCGACAAGAACCAGCTGGTGCCCATCCTCAAGGCAGCACTCACTCATCGGGGCTTCGCCCTGGTCGATGTGATCTCACCATGCGTGACCTTCAACGACCACGAGGGATCGACGAAGTCCTACCTCTACACGCGAGAGCACGAGATCAAGGCGGTCGACGCCGATTTTGTCATGCCGGCTTCTCAGATCCTCGCTACCATACCGGAAGACGGCGTGAGCGCGGTTCCGATGCACGACGGCAGCATCGTCCGCTTCCGCTCGCTACCGGCCAACTACGACCCAACCGACCGGCTCTCCGTGACCGAGTACCTGCAGCAGCGCCACGCGGCCGGCGAGGTGGTGACCGGGCTGCTCTTCGTCGACGAGTCGGTTGAGGATGCCCACGAGCTGAACACCACCACCGCGACTCCGCTCTCGCAGGTGCCGTTCGAGGAGCTGTGTCCCGGCGCCGAGGCTCTCGACAAGCTGCAGGATAGCTTCCGCTGATCCAGGTCCCACACAAATGACTTCCACGTGTTGGGCAGTGCCGCGGCGTTCGACATGATGGCTGCCGGACGGACGCCGGGCAGCCGAGACGCCTAAGCAAGCGGCGAGCAGCAGTTCGTTTCCACGCGTTGGGCCGCACCGGCCGGGTCGCTCAAGCCGTCACGTATCCCATACCCTCCAGAGTTCATCCCGCTGCCGGCAACAGCGGCGGGTAGGTCTGCATGGTGGACTTCGTTCGTTTCCTTCGTCGCCACCATCCTGTGCCGGACAAGACCAGCCAAGATCTTCACACTTGAACGTTGAACGTTGAAACTCGCCTAAGCCCATACTTCAGCGCCATTCCGGAGACCGATATCCCGGATGTGCTGCAGCCCGTCGCCAGGCTACGGGACGGGTTCGGAGCTTCGACGCTACGAGTCGTGGTGTTCGGCGGAGCCAGGAACGGCAAGTCATCACTGATCAACGCCCTCTCGGGAGCAGAGATGCTGCCGGTCCACAGCCTTGGCCCTGGCCACCCCATTGTCGAGCTGCGACACGACACCGACCCGCGGGCCTCGATAGTGCGGGCTGATGGGACTGAAGCTGAGGTCAGCATCGACGAGGGCCGGCGGATCGCCCGCGGCATCGTTGAGGCAGTCACCAGGATCACCATGTGGGCGCCGTTTCCGTTTCTCAGCGACAACGTCGCTCTGGTCGACACTCCGCCCCTGACTGGGGGTGACGGCGCGGACGAGTGGGCGATCATGACCGAGCTGGAATCCGCCGATATCGCTCTTATGGTACTGTCCGCGGACAAGATCCTGTCCCGTTCGGAGCGAGAGCTGGCCCGTCGCGCCGGCCGTCTGCTGGGCGACAACATGTGGTTCGTGGTGAACCGCATAGATCTAGTAGAGGAGAGCGAGCTGGATGAGGTCATGGCGTGGGCCGCCGGC
>Ga0070739_10007820_pt1 | contig 11180 bp, 10 predicted proteins | sample Coa_R1_7_FD_66445 | JGI IMG/M metagenome (GOLD analysis project Ga0070739, IMG submission 66445) | Surface soil microbial communities from Centralia Pennsylvania, which are recovering from an underground coalmine fire - Coalmine... | ecosystem: Environmental > Terrestrial > Soil > Unclassified ... | reverse complement strand
TTCGGGCCAGCGGATGCCACTTACGGAAAAAGATCATTACGCGGCTCCGAGCGGCGACCTTTCCTCGCCTTTCTTCGGCGCATATCGCCGTCTCGCAGGCCTCGGGCCCTTCGGCGGCAACACCACTTACGACAGAGAGATCGACACGCAGCTCAGATTCGCGTTTTAACAGAAGGAGAATCACATGAACTTACCCACGTTCACAACGATCGCGCTGCTCGGCGCCACGGCACTGGCAGCGCAGGGCCCACCACCCGGCCATCACGGCCATATGTTCGGCGGTCCAATGGGTCCGCCGAAAGTAGTTACCGGCGCGCCCTACAGCGCCACCCAGAAAATCCAATTCCAACAAACCCTCGCTGACGGCAATCAGATCCAGCACACCGAGGACAATAGGGTGTACCGCGACAGCCAGGGGCGCGTGCGGACCGAAGTCGGGAGGCCGGATGGTCACACAACCATTACTATCTTCGACCCGGTGGCCGGTTACATCGCGCATCTGAACCCAGACAAGCAGGTTGCTATGAAGATGACCCTCCCCGCCAATCCGCCCACGCCTCCCACACCTCCGACCGCGCCAAACGCCACGAAGCAGGACCTCGGGACGCAAACGATTAATGGCCTGGCGGCCACGGGCACACGCTTAACGGAGACGATCCCCGCGGGGGCGTTCGGTAATCAACAGCCCATCACCGTCACGCGCGAGGTCTGGGTGTCAACGGCGCTCAGCGTCCCCGTGCTGGTGAAGAGCACGGATCCGCGCCACGGTACGTCAACAATGGAACTTACTGACATCAACCGGGCCGAACCCGATCCCTCGTTATTCCAGATCCCCTCTGCTTACACGGTTACGAAACGCACGCCGCCGGCGCCCGGTGAAGCCCCCGGTCCGCCGCCCGGCCCAGGTGAATAAGCGCGGGGCGTATACTGCGCTCAATGCGCCCCCTGTTCGCCATCATCCTCACGCTGCTGGCCGGATGCGGCTCCAAGCCGCCGAAGACCGCCGCTCCGGCCGCGGCCGAGAGACCCGCTCCACCACCAAAGCCCTCGGATGAGTCCGCCCGCTTCCCCAAAGCGGGCCTGCTGAAGACCGAGGTCGTGGATAACCATGTCCTCGACAAATCTTTCATGCCCGGCGGCACGGTCGCCCACTACCGCCGCGGCAAGTCGGAGTACGAGATGTTCGTGACCAAACTGGCCAATCCCACAGACGCCGCAATCCTGCTGCTCGACTGGAAGAAGGCGCTCACCGACGCCGAGCTGATCGCCTCCTTCGGGGGCTACGCGGGCAAGGATCAGGGCCGCCCCGTTTTTGTGTTCACGAAGGGCGCATGGCTCGCCGGCATCGCTGGCCTGCCGCAGAAACAGGCCGACCTTCAGGCCCGCTTACTCGCCGCGCGGCTGGACTGAAGCTTCCATCATCTGCGCTGTCGTCGTACGGTTCGAGGCAGGCCGCGACCGGCTTATAGAAAGCTCTTCAAGTGCCGGTAAACGAGGCTGACCGGCAGCCCAACTACATTGAAGTAATCGCCTTCGATGCGGTCGATGAAACGCGAGGCGAGGCCCTGGATGGCGTACGCTCCGGCTTTGTCCATCGGCTCACCGCTGGCGACGTATTCGGCGATCTCGACGTCGCTCAGTGGAACAAACCGGACTTGGGTAATCGCGGCGTCCACGATCTCCCTCGAGCCAGCACAGAGGCAAATGCCGGTAATAACGGAGTGCTCACGGCCGCTCAGCAGCCGCAGCATGCGTGCGGCGTCGCCGGCATCAATCGGCTTTTCGAGAATGTGCCCAGCCAGCACGACGACGGTATCGGCGGTCAGGATGATCTCGCCCTCCTCGCGGCGGACGGCTTCTGCCTTTTCGCGGGCGAGGCGGCGGACATAATCCTCAGGCGCTTCTCCGGGCAGGGGTTGTTCAATGATGTCGCCCGCGCGGACGATGAACGGAATGCCCGCGGAGGTAAGGATCTCCGCGCGCCGCGGCGACTTCGATGCAAGGACCAGAGTCAAGCGGTGGCGGCCCTGATTTCTTTCAATGTTGACGCGATCGGCTGGTTGAATTTAATCTATTTCTATCGCAGTTCCGGGTGCAGGGCTTTTCGCAACCAGCCGTGCGCGTTGTGCGGAAAGCCGGCGTCGGGAAGGAACATGTAGGGGCATTCGCCGGCGACGAGGTGGATGCCATTGTCATGACAGAAGCGTATGGCCGTGCCGCTTACCGCGCCTGTTCCGGCGCCGCGATACATCCACACGCGTTTCACGCCGGCTAGCAGGCAGTCACGCACCACGGCGTCGGTTTGCATGGCCGGGGTAATGATCAGGGCCGCGGCGGGCGCCGGGGCGATATCGCGAACCGATTTATAGCAGGGGTGGCCGGCGATCTCGGCCGCTTTCGGATTCACTGGAATGACGTCGTAATCGCGAGCCTGCAGATCGCGGTACAGGCTGCGGCTGAAATGACGCGGGTCGGTGGACACGCCGACCATCGCGATTCGTTTCTCCTGCAGGAAGCTCTCGATCTCCTGACGCACAGACATGTAGCGCCTCCTGGGGAGATTCTATCGCCGACCGTGCGGAGCTGTTGGCGATTTCCAAACCGCCCGATCGAGCGGTGGACGATACCGCAGCTCGGCCATTCCCATCTGTTCCGGCAGAGCTCTCCGATAAACTCGCTTTGTGTTCCTGTTCCTCAGCAAATTGATTCCGCGGCTCATCTTCCCGCCCGGCGTACTGTTGATTGGGATCGCGGCCGCGTGGGTTCTGAGAAACCGGTTCCGCCGCCTCGCTACGGTGCTGTTCGTTGTGTCGCTGGTCTCGCTTGCGTTTCTGTATTCCGATTTCTCCGGCCAGCTGTTGCTGCATCCGCTCGAGGAGGAGTATCGCGAGAGGAGCCCGGAGGCCCTGCCGCGAGCGGACGCCATTGTCATTCTCGGCGGCGCGGTGAGGGCGCCGGGGGGCGAGCACGCACGGCCGGAACTCGATATCGGCGCGGACCGCGTGCTGTTCGGAGTGGAGTTGTTCCGCGCCGGCAAGGCTCCGCTGATCGCGTTTTCCGGGGGAGCGGTGGGTGTTGTCGGAGTCAGTGAGTCGCCGGAGGCTCTGGCAGCCGCGCGCATCCTGCAGCAGATGGGCGTGCCGGCGAGCGCGATCCGAACCGAGGCGCAGTCGCGCAATACGCACGAGAACGCCACGTATTCGTATCGTCTGCTGAGCCCCCTCGGCGTTCGCCGCATTCTGCTCGTGACCTCGGCTGCGCACATGCCGCGCGCCAGCGCGCTGTTTCGACACGCAGGTTTCGACGTCGTTCCCGCGCCCTGCGATTTTCGCACGGGCTGGGGCAGCGAACGGCTCCTCTTTCGCGTTCTCCCCGATCCCGGGAATCTGACGGACAGCGATTCCGCGATTAAAGAATACGTGGGAATCGCCGTCTATAAAGCGCGTGGGTGGATATAGACCAGCCCGCCTCGGAAATCGACGTTACTGATTTACACCCGACGCCAGAAATCCGCCATCCACGGCGATGCACTGCCCGGTGACAAAACTCGCCGCATCGGAGGCAAGAAAGACCGCCGCGCCAACCAGTTCTTCCGGTTTCCCGAACCGGCCCATCGGCGTGCGGATTTTGAACTCGCGCCCGCGCTCCGTCCCGTCCAGGAGCGCGGCGTTGAGCTGGGTGCGAAATACTCCCGGCGCGATGGCGTTCACGTTGATGCCGTCGCGCGCCCACTCGATGGCCAAATTTTTCGTCAGCGAGAGCACCGCCGCCTTCGATGCCGCGTAAGCTGTCACCTCGAACAGCGCCACGTACGAGCTGAGCGAGGCGATGTTGACTATGCGCCCGCGCCGGTTCGCCGCCAGGGGTTGATAGAACGACTGGCAGGCGCGCAGCATTCCCGTGACATTCGTATCCATCAGCGCGTTCCACTGCTCCTCGGAGACGTCCACCGTGGGCTTGCGAAACGTCGTGCCCGCCGCATTCACCAGGATGTCCACCACACCGAACTCAGCCAGAACGGCGTCGCGCAGCTTGTCCATCGATTCCCGGCTGCGCACGTCCGACGTACGGCGGAGGGTCCTGACTCCCGCCGCCTCGACAGCGTTGCAGACTTCCTGCATCTGCTCCTCGCGCCTGCCGGTGGGCACGACGCTCGCTCCCGCGTGCGCGAGCCCTATGGCGATCGCGCGCCCAAGGCCCGAAGTTCCACCCGCAACAACGGCCACCCGGCCGCTCAGATCCATGATGTTGGTCATATTTCGTTATTCCGGCCGCGCGACGTACTTGGCCAGTCCCGCATTGCCCGCCGAGTCGTATACGCGGACGGCGATCAGATGCTCGCCGGGGCTCAGGTGCTCGACCCTGATATGGAACTGCTCCTGCGGCGAGTCGGTAAGTCCGTCGACGGCTTCCACCGGCAGCCACGGCCCGGCATCCAGCGAATACTCGCAGCGCCGCAGCGCGGACTGTGCATCGTGAGCATCCACGTCCAGTTCGGCAACCGAGCCATTCCGGTCGGCGCGCCGGATTGAAACCATGGGTGGCGTGTTGTCGATAAGCACGGGGGAACTCACCAGGTCGGTTTCCCTCGCCGCTTCGGGCGGGTTTGAGGGACGGTCGGACGCAATCACGCGGAAATAATATCGCCCATCGGCAAGCACATCGCTGTCCAGCAGCAGCGTGTTCTCGTTCATGTTGCTGCGGATGAGCATCCATCTCTCGCCGCCCTCCGGACGGAACCAAAGGCTGTACACCAGGTGGTCGCTGTCGGGGTCGTCGGCCTGCCACGAGATCTGGATCTGCGATCCGCCGGCGCGAGAGAGAGTCTGGGTCGGCGTTCCGCTGGAGGTCTGGGACGAGGCGTCGGTTCCGGTATCGGTCACGGTGATGGAATAAGCCGCGTTCTGCGCGGTCGAGCTCGCCGCCGTGCTTTTCTGCGCCGTTGTCGAAGACGCCTGTGTCGAAACGGAGATGCTCCGCACCACCGGTGGCGAGTTCTGTGGCAGATACGCCAGCACCACGTTCTCCAGCACGGGCGAAGCTCCATTCAGAGCGGCGCGCCACTGCACGTAGCGGGCGTTGGGACTGACCAGCTTCGCCCCCTCACTGCCGCCCTGGATGGGCTGCCAGTCGCTCCAGGTATTGTCCGGACGCGCCGAATTGCCCGATCGTGTCTCCATCCGGACCGCACCATGCCCGGTCAGTCGCCACGTCATCGTGCCCCAGCGCGCTATCGCGCCGGAATCGTGCACCGGCGACTCGTACGTCCCACCCGCCGCGGCTTCGTTTTCCAGTTCGAACACGCGGCCGTTTTCAGCCGTGGCGGCCAGCAGCGCCGAGCCGTCCAGCAGCAGCCGGGTGGCCTCGCCTTCCCCGGTCTGCGCAATGAGCGCTGCTTTCCGATTCGCCCCCAGCCGGTAAATGCGTCCCTGGGCATCGGTGCTGATCAACAGATCGCCATCGCCGCGCGCCAGCACATCGTAGATGTTTTCATCTTTCGAAGTCCAGATGGTCTCGACCGTGTTGTCCGCGTTCACGCGAAACAGCGCGGATTTTTCCACTCCGCTCACTTCGGTAACTGGCGTCGATGGCATGACGGACTGAACGGCCGCGGGAGCGGCGGGCTTAGCGGGCGCGGACGGTTTGATCTCCGTGCCCGACTGCGTCGAGCCGCCGGTCGCATCCGCCGGGCTGACGGTGGTCGATGTAGCCGTCACCGTAACGCTCATCGGCGTCATGGAAACGGGCATCTGGGCAGTACTGCGCGCGGTAAGCGACCCGCCCATCGCGGCGGCGTAAATCGCGCCCCCTGGGGCGACGGCAATGGCCCGGATCTCCGGCAGGTTCGCGTTATAAAGGACGAACGCCTTGCCCTTGCCAGTGAGCCGGTACAGGATACCGTTCGGTTCCGTTCCCGCCAGCACGCGGCCCTGCGAGTCCAAAGCCAGCGCGGTCACATGGCCCTGCCCGGATTCGTACCAGAGCTCTCCATGACCCGAGGAATCCACACGATACACATTGGCCGGCGCCCCTGTGCCCACATAGAGCGCCCCATCGGGAGCAAGCGCCAGCGACCAAATGTATTTTGCGCCGGGGTGAAAGAACTCCGTCGCCTTACCAGCGGTATCGATGCGCCACACGCTGCCGTCCGGCGATGCGCCTGCATACACGTCGCCGTTCTTGGCCGCGAGCACGGCGAAGATCTCGGGCTGATCGGCGGTCCAAACCTCCGACGCCTTGCCGTCGCGGTTAATGCGATAAAGCTTTCCGCGATTGCCGGTGCCCGCGTACACAGAACCATCGGGAGCACGGGTCACGGACCAGACGGCAGTCTGTCCCGCGGCCAGCAGCGGCTTCATGGCCGGGGCCAGCGCCAGCCGGCCATCGCGGTCGAGGGCGATTCCGGTGAAGCGGCCCCGCACGAAGTCCTGCCAGGAGTTCATTTCCCACGTGGTCGTCGTGGACGCAAACGCCACGCCCGCCGCCACGCAGGCGGCCAGCAGCACTCTCATTCTTTTACTTCCACTTGTATCGTCTTCGATCCTGTAACAACATATGGGCCGGCGTCGATGGCCAGATCGGCGAGCTCAGAGCCGCGCGCCATGGCGACGGTTCCCGGCGCCGCTTGTGTGCGCGCCAGAATGAGGCCGAGCGAGGGGGGCGGGTCGGGCAGATCGGCGCCCTGAACGGTGTATGCGGCGTCCGTGGTCCATACCCGCACGAATGCCTTCGTGTTCGGGCGCAGGTCGTTCAACAGCAACACCACCTGTCCAGCCGACTTCGGCGTGACGCCGATCGCCTGCCCGTACTCCAGCAGATTCGTGGTAAGCGCGTCGGCGGCGGTCACCTGGAGCATTCCGGCCGCCACCCCCACGGGCACGCGATAGCGCACGGTCCTGACAACCTCCATACCATTCGGTCCGGACAGGGTTACGGAGATGTCGAGCGGTTCGCCGGGCCGCACGTAGTGCCGCGAGGCGGCCACCTGATCGATCTCCAGGGTGCGCTTCTGCTCGACGGCGTCGATTCGGATGCTCACGTCTCTGAGACGCAGCGCTTCGAAGCCGGCGGCCATGACATAGGCCAGCGATGAAGCCACCCCCATCGACGCCTGCTGCGGCACGCTGAAATCGCCGGAGTACGTGTTATCGAATTTCAGCGGGGCCACAGTGCGGTTGTCGAATGTCGCTTCACCGCGGATTACGAACGTGCCCGCGCCAAAGGTGCGCTCCGTGGTTTCAATGGCCGAAAAAACCGCCATCTGCACAAGGAAGGGCGAGAGGATCTGATCGCTCACCATCTGCATGCGATAGCGCGACAGCGACCCCTGGCCGCCGCTCACGTCGATGGCCAGCGGAATGGTCGCCGCATGCCGGCCCAGTTCGCCGTAAATCGCCGTGCTGCGGTCCTGGGTAATGGCGCCCATCCATTCACGCGCGCTGGAGATTTTGAAGGACGACTGGAGGTTGGGAAGAACGGTGATCACATCGGCGCGCGCGAAGGGCAGCTCGGTCCGGCCCACCGAAAGAAACTGATGCCCGAACGCATACACGCGGTTGCCGTCGACGGCCGTGACCGTGCCATCGGCGCCGACGCTCAGATCGCCCGAAAGGAGCTGCACAGTAATCATGTCGCCCGGACGAAGCGTGGCCGGGCTGCCCATGGCGGGTGGAAGGTGGCCGCCGCTCGACAGCCCCTGCCGCGGCTCCAGGCCGAGGCGGCGCAGCTGTGGCGCGAAGTAGTCCAGGGTACGGTCGCTGAATCCGCTGAACGAGACGGGTGTCGCGATGGGCGTCATGCGGTCGGGCCGGGTCGCCTCCTGCTCAGGGGCCGGCGGCAGGAGGGTTTGCCGGAACAAGGCGGCGGGGCGTGCTTCGAGCTGTTTTTCGGTCTGTCCGCCGGCGCGGAGCATCTCCTCGATCGGCCGGATGCCCGCGATGGGTTCCTTCGCGAAGGAGAACGCCAGGGCCACGGCGCCCACCAGCTTGCCATCAATATATACAGGGCTCCCGCTCATCCCCTGCATCACTCCCGATTCCTCCACCTGCCGGCCGGAAAGCCGCGCCAGAATCACTGACTGTTTGGGACCGAGGTTCTCCAGGACCCCTAGTACTTCCACATCAAAGTCGTCAATCCGATTTCCGGTGAAAATGGTTTTGCCGATTCCGTGCTGTCCGGGGCGTACATCCTTCAGCGGGAATATGGGTATTTCGGCGAACAGACTGGATGCTAGAATCGTTAAGAACCAGAAGCGACAGGCCACTACAACCCAATTCTATCCTCTGGCTTCGAGGATTCTCCGGCCTGCTCAGAATCGCGATCTGCTGAATGGGAACCACCACGAAAGCGCTGTCCGGGGAGACTCCGCGAGAGGCGGCGCGAAGCCTTCCCTGGGCGGCGATCGCCTGGTTCGGAGTCCTGCTGATCGTCTGCTATGCGCCCGTGTTGCGCCTGCTGGTGGCGCAGTGGATGGGCGACGCCGATATGGGGCACGGCTTTTTCGTGCCAATTGTCGCCGGCTGGGTTGTTTGGCAGCGCCGGGAACAGCTGATGGCGCTCGAGCCGCGGCCCAACTACTGGGGTCTGCTGCTGGTCCTCTGGGGCATGGTGCAGATGTTGCTGGGCTCCATTGGCGCCGAGCTGTTTCTGGCCCGCACCGCGCTGCTCATCTCGCTTACCGGCATGGTGCTGCTGCTCGGTGGAACCAAAGCGCTGCGCCTGCTCGCTTTTCCGCTGGTGCTCCTGATTTTCATGATCCCCATACCGGCGATGATCTACAGCCTGATCACGCTCAAGTTCCAGCTGCTGGCTTCCAGCATCGCGTCCAACTCGCTGAACGCAATCGGTATTCCCGTGCTGCAGACCGGCAACATTCTGGAGCTGCCGAACGGGATGCAGCTCAGCGTCGCCGAGGCATGCAGCGGTATTCGCTCGCTGCTGTCGTTGTCGTTCCTGTCCCTGGTTTACGGATACCTGTTCGACAGTAAACCGTGGATGCGCATCGTGCTGCTGATCGGGGCGCTGCCCATCGCTATCGCGGCAAACGCATTTCGCGTCACTCTAACAGGTCTTATCGCCGATAATAAGCCGGAATACGCCGAGGGCGCGTTCCATACCTTCGAGGGCTGGGTCCTGTTTTTGGTCGCCCTGCTGCTGCTGGTCGGCTTCCATCGTCTGGTCAATGCGATTTACTACCGCTGGAAGAACAAGCACGGGGAGGAAGCGGTTGCCTGATTTTCTGAAAAGCCGCGCGGCGAAGATTCTGACCCTGGCGCTCGTTGCACAGGCCACGTTGTTCTACACGCTCTCGCACGGCGAGGCGGTGCTCATGGTGCGGCCGCTCAGCGATGTTCCGCAGCAACTCGGCTCCTGGCACATGGTGAGCGAAGGCGTCGTAGAGCCGGAAATCCGATCGGTTCTGAACGCGGATGACTATCTGACCCGCGATTATGCGAGTCCCACATCGCGACTGCCTGTAAATCTCTTTGTGGAGTACTTCCGAACGCAGCGCACAGGTCAAACGCCGCACACGCCCAAGAACTGTCTCCCGGGTTCCGGGTGGCTGCAGGTATCGTCAGGCACAATACCCGTGTCCGTTCAGGGAAAGGCCGAGCCGATCCAAGTCAACCGCTACATCGTGGCCCGCGGCGATAACCGCGACATCGTGATGTATTGGTACCAGTCGCATGGGCAGGTGATCGCCAGTGAGTACAAGGCCAAGATCTATACCGTCATGGACGCCATCCGCTACAACCGCACGGACACGGCAATGATTCGCGTGGTTGTCCCCATCGCCGGCAGTGAGGAAGAGGCGACGAAGGCAGGCGTCAACTTCATCCAGGCCACCTTCCCGGTGCTGGCCAGCTTGCTGCCGTCGTAAACAGCGCAGCACCGCAATACCGCGAATTGCTCCGCCGCGGCATGTGGATTAGTGGAAATTATGTGAAGGAACGTCCTGCTCGGCGATGTGCAGGCCCATTACGTGGTCGGCCTTGACCGATACCACACCGTCGATGTTCTGCAGTTCGCCTTCAATTACAAGGTAGCCGTTCCCCACAACAGTGGTTCGGTATTCGGCGAACTTATCTGGCATGATGACCACGTTCGACACGCCGGTTTCGTCCTCCATGCTCAGAAAAACAAGGCCTTTGGCGGTGCCCGGACGTTGGCGGCAAATCACTGCGCCGGCGGTCTTCACCAGCACTCCGTTGCGCATCGCTTTCAGCTTGTTCGCGGGAACGACGCCCAGCTGGTTCAGGCGCGCGCGATGGAACGACATCGGGTGCGGGCCGATGGTCAGATGGGTGCGCCGGAAGTCGGCGCTGAGGCGCTCGGAGGCAGTCATGCGAGCCAGTGGCGCCGCTTGCCGCGGCCCATGGATCGACGTTTCAAACAGCGGACCGGCGGGGCGCATGGCCAGCTCCGCTTCCCATAAAGCGCCGCGGCGGTCGACACCCGTAATGAAATTCAGCGCGCCGGCTTCGGCCAGCATACGAACCTCGTCCTTGTGCAGTTCCGGCACACGATCCACAAAATCCTGAATGCTGGAAAAGGGCTGCCCGGCGCGGGTGCGCGTAATCGCTTCAGCCGCGTCTTTGCGTAAACCTTTGATGTAGTTGAATCCGAGGCGCACGGATTTATCGGGTTCTACTGTGCACAGCCATTCCGACCGCTGCACATCCACGGGCCTGAAATGCAGCCCATGGTGCTGGGCATCCTTCACCAGCGTTGCCGGCGCGTAAAAGCCCATGGGCTGGTTGTTCAGCATGGCCGTTAGAAAGGCCGCAAGGTAGCGGCACTTCAGATACGCGCTGCCATAAGCGATGAGAGCAAAGCTGGCGGCGTGCGATTCGGGAAAGCCGTACAGCGCAAACGAAGTGATCGATTTGATGATCTCCTCCTGCGCCGCTGGCCCGATTCCATTACTCGCCATGCCATCGCGGAGCTTCGCCTCCACATCGCGCATGCGTTGTTCCGAGCGGCGGAAGCCAAGCGCGCGGCGCAGTTCTTCCGCCTGGCCGCCGGTAAAGTTGGCGACGATCATGGCCATGCGCAGCAGTTGCTCCTGAAACAGGGGCACGCCGAGGGTGCGCTCCAGAATCGCCTTCAGCTCGTCCCTGGGACCATGCGCGGGCGACGGCGAGGGATATTCGACCGGCTCCAGCCCCTGGCGACGGCGG
>Ga0070739_10007819_pt1 | contig 11180 bp, 6 predicted proteins | sample Coa_R1_7_FD_66445 | JGI IMG/M metagenome (GOLD analysis project Ga0070739, IMG submission 66445) | Surface soil microbial communities from Centralia Pennsylvania, which are recovering from an underground coalmine fire - Coalmine... | ecosystem: Environmental > Terrestrial > Soil > Unclassified ... | reverse complement strand
GACATCCTCTGGGAAACGCCCGCCGGCCGGCAAGTTCTCGTCGAGACGCGACGCCTGGTGTCGTTTCACGAGAAGCACATCGCAGCGATCCAGTACCGCGCGACTGTCCTCAACACCCGGGCCTCGCTCGTCCTGGTGTCCGAGTTCATCAATCACTCCCCCGTCGGGGAGGGCGGCGAAGACGACCCCCGGCTGGCGCGTGCGTTGTCGCATCAGGTGCTTATTCCCCGAGGAATCACGGGGACCGACCGCCGAATTCTGCTGAGTTTCCGGACGAGGAGCAGCGGGATGGGACTGGCGTGCGGCATGGACCACACCCTGGAGACGGAGTGCGTGTCGTTCTTTAAGTCCAACTGGGGGGAAGACTCCGCGCGGGTCGTGTTTCACATCGACGCCGAACCAGGCAAGCCCGTCACGCTGACCAAGTACCTCACCTACCACACCTCGCGTACCGACAAAACGGACGAGCTGCGCGACCGCGCGGAACGGAGTTTGGATCGGGTCGTAGACCGCGGGTTTGGCCAACTCCTCGCCGACCAGCGCGCCTATCTGGACGACTTCTGGAGTCGGAGCGACATCCGTCTCCACTCCGAGCATAAGCGCTGGCAGCAGTGCCTGCGCTGGAATCTGTTCCAGCTGCTCCAGGCGTCGGGCCGTGCCGACAACACCGGCATTCCGGCCAAGGGGTTGACCAGCCAGACCTACGACGGGCATTACTTCTGGGACATGGAGATATACATCTTGCCGTTCTTGATCTACACGTCCCCGCGGCGAGCCCGCAATGTGTTGCTGTATCGCTACAGCATCCTGGACAAGGCCCGCGAACGGGCCCGTGCGGTCAGTCAGAAGGGCGCGTTATTCGCGTGGCGCACCATCAACGGCGAGGAGGCGTCGGCGTATTACGCCGCGGGGACGGCCCAGTACCACATCGACGCCGCCATCGCCTACGGCATTATGAAGTACGTGGACGTTACGGGGGACCGAGAGTTCCTGTACCAGTACGGCGCGGAGATACTCGTCGAGACGGCCCGGCTGTGGTACGACCTGGGCTTTTTCTCCGAGCGCCAGGACGGGCGTTTCTGCATCCACTGCGTCACCGGGCCGGACGAATACACCACGGTGGTCAACAACAACACCTACACGAACCTGATGGCGCGGGAGAACCTGCGCTTCGCCGCCGACGTGGTTGATCAAGTGCGCGAGGCTAGCCCGGACCACTACCATGAACTCGTGAGGCGAACCGGATTCGAGCCGGGCGAGGCGGAGGATTGGCGGCGGGCGGCCGAGCGGATGTTTGTGCGTTTTGACGAGCGGCTGGGAATCCATCCGCAGGACGACGAGTTCCTCGACAAGAAAAAGTGGGACTTCGCCAATACGCCGCCCGACAAGTACCCGCTTTTGCTTCACTATCATCCGCTGGTCCTCTATCGACACCAGAGCATCAAACAGGCGGACGTGGTCCTGGCCATGTTCCTGCTCGGCCACGAGTTCAGCGCGGAGCAGAAGAAACGCAACTTCGATTACTACGACCCGCTGACGACCGGCGATTCCTCGTTGTCGGCGTGCATCCAGAGCATCATCGCCTTCGAGGTCGGCTACGACGAACTCGGCTTGCGCTACCTGATCGACGCCTTGCTTATGGACCTCGCCGACGTGGGAGGAAACGTGAAGGACGGCTGCCATATTGCCTCGATGGGCGGGACGTGGATGGCGGTCGTGTACGGATTGGCCGGTTTGCGCGACTACGGAGGGCGGATCTCGTTCCAGCCGCACAAGCAGGTGCGCGAGCTGCGCTTCCACTTGATGATTCGCGGTCAACTTCTCGACGTCCAGATCACGGCCGAAGGCGCGACCTACACTCTGGAACAGGGCGACGGCCTGACGATCTACCACCGCGACGAACGGTTGGACCTGCGGCCGGGGCAACCCGTTCGCCGACTCTGATAAAACGCTGCCCGCAGCGCCGGCAAGAGATGCCCTTGCTCAAACAAAACATACTTGGGAGGTCCGTGATGACAACTCATTTGCCAAGACTCTTCCTCACCCGACACGGAGACACACCCTGGACGGAATCTCGTCAACACACTGGAAGGACCGATCTGGCGCTGAACGAGCGCGGCGAGCACAACGCCCGCCAGATCGGCGAGCGGTTGCGGAAAAACTATTCCTTCACTCATGTCTTCACCAGCCCGCTGCAGCGCGCCTCCAAGACCTGCGAATTGGCCGGCTATGGCGACCGGATGGAGATTGAGGACAACCTCATGGAGTGGGACTACGGCGCCTTCGAGGGCAAGCGGGGGAAGGAAATCCGGAAAGATCGGCCTGGCTGGCTGCTCTTCCGCGATGGCTGCCCCGGCGGCGAATCGCCCCAGGACGTCGCCGCCCGCGCCGACCGCTTTATCGCCCACATCCGCGATCTGCACGGCGACATCGTGGCCTTCGCGCACGGCCACATCATACGCATGATCGCGGCACGCTGGCTCGGGCTGCCGCCGGCCGCCGGGAAGTTTTTCTATTGCCGGCCCGCCAGCGTCGGCGTGCTCGCCTACGAACACGACAATCGCGACGAACCGATTATCTTTAAGTGGAACTACATGCGGCTGCCACGAGAGTGAAGCGGCTTCGGTACACCACACCCAGATCTAACCCAGAGAGGAATGCATCATGACCATTGGATACGACAAGCCCCTGTATGTGCTGCCCTTCGATCACCGCGCCACATTCTCGAAAAACATGTTCGGTTGGAAAGATCCGCTCACTCCCGAGCAGACCGCGGAGGTCGCCGCCGTCAAGCAAGTGATCTACGACGCCTTCAAGGCCGCCGTCGCGGACGGAGTACCGAAGGATCACGCCGGAATCCTCGTGGACGAGCAGTTTGGTTCGACCATTCTGCACGACGCTCACAAGCAGGGATTCATTACCTCTTGTCCCGCGGAGAAGAGCGGCCAGAACGAATTTCACTTCGAGTACGGCGAGGAGTTCGGCCGGCACATCGAACAATTCGATCCGACCTTTTGCAAGGTGCTGGTGCGCTACAACCCGGAAGGAGACAAGGAGATGAACTGGCGTCAAGCCGCGCGCCTGAAGCAGTTGTCGGACTACCTCCACAAGAACGGCCGACTCTATATGTTCGAGTTGCTCGTCCCCCCGGAAAAGGCTCAGCTGGATCGACTCAAGGGAGACAAGAAAGCCTATGACCTCCAGCTACGACCTGCCCTGATGGTCCAGGCCATCCACGAGTTACAGCATGCGGGTGTCGAGGCGGACGTGTGGAAGATCGAAGGCATCGAGCGCAAGGAGGACTGTCAGAAGGTGGTCGCGGCAGCCCGCCGCGCCGGGCGCGACAAGGTCGGCTGCATCGTCCTGGGCCGTGGCGAGGACGACAACAAGGTGCGCCAATGGCTGACCGCCGCAGCGGACGTGCCGGGGTTCATCGGCTTCGCGGTTGGCCGGACCGTTTTCTGGAACCCGCTGGTTGATTATCGGGCCAACAAGATCACGCGCGATGCCGCCGTTGCACAGATCGCCGCATCCTACCGGGGGTGGGTGGACCTGTTCGAGAAAAAGGTTCACGCTGCCTGATGGGCCTCGAACTGAAGGCGGGAAAGTCTGACATGAACATTCTGTTGCTCAACGCCGGTTCCAGTAGCCTCAAATGCACCCTCATGGAATCCGCTGCTGGCAAGGTTGTTGCTCGCGGTCTGGCCGACTGGGCTGGGACGGAGACCTACTACCAGTATGCGAGTCCGGATGGTCCGGCACGCTCGGAAAAAGTCTCGTGGAGAGGACATGCCAAGGCAGTTCACCGCTTCGTTTCGGATCTGCAACACGTGGGAGCGGTTGACCTGACCGAACAGTCGGCTTTGGCGGCTGTCGGGCATCGGGTGGTCCACGGCGGACCGTTTACGTCCTCGGTGCGAATCACTCCACAAATCCACTCGCGCATCAAGGAGCTAGCCGACTTGGCGCCGCTGCACAACCCGCCGAGCCTGGAAACACTGGCCGCGGCGGAAGAGGAGTTGCCGGGTGTGCCGCACGTGGCGGTTTTCGACACCGCCTTCCATGCCACGATGCTGCCCGAAGCCCGCACCTATCCCGTGCCGGCAAGTTGGACGCACGACTGGGGCATCCGTCGCTTCGGTTTCCACGGGCTTAGCCACGCTTACTGCGCCCGCCGCGCCGCCGAGATGCTCCAACGGCCGGCGGATGACCTGAGACTTGTCATTTGTCACCTCGGTCACGGTTGCTCCGCCTCGGCGGTACGCGGCGGCCGATGTGTCGATACGACCATGGGCTTTACGCCCCTGGAAGGGTTGATGATGGCGACGCGCAGCGGCTCCATCGATCCGAGCATCGTACTGCACCTCCAGCAACGCCACGGACTGACGGCGGAACAGATCGAGTCGGCGCTCAACCGTGAATCCGGCCTTCTTGGCGTCTCGGGCATCTCTGCGGATATGCGTCAGGTATTGGCCGCGGCGAGGGAGGGGCACGATCAAGCCCGCCTGGCCCTTGGGATATACACACACCGGGTTCGTCAGGCGATTGGCGCCCTCGCCGTGACGATGGGCGGCGTCGATGCCTTGGTTTTCACCGCAGGCGTCGGCGAGCACGCCAGGGAAGTCCGGGCTTCCATCTGTGTCGGACTGGAGTGTCTGGGGCTGGAGCTGGATGCACTAGCCAATGCTTCCTGTCCGCCGGATGCAGACGTGGCTCGCCCCGAATCCCGCGGCCGAATACTTGTCATCGCCACAAGGGAAGATGTGACCATGCTCCGAGAAGTGATCCAGGTGCTTGGCGAAACACGGTAGGCCATGGCGCTGGTCTCGACAGACTCGAGTGGGAGGAGGATACATGAGTGCGGCAACGATCTCCACAACCGGCAACGAAGCCACGGCGTGGCACGCCCTCGCCGTGGACGACGTCGTGCGGCGACTGAATACCAGTACGCAGAAGGGTCTCGACGCGGCCGAGGTTTCTCAGCGCCGGACGAAATATGGTCCCAACCGCCTACCGGAAGCGTCCAAGCGGGGGCCGTTCATGCGCTTCCTGCTACAGTTCAATAATGTCTTGGTCTACGTTCTACTCGCCGCCGCCTTCACCAAGCTCATGTTGGACTATCCGCTCGACGCCTCCATCATTCTGGGCGTAGTCCTCATCAACGGGCTGCTCGGATACATTCAGGAGGGCAGAGCGGAGAAGGCGCTGGACTCGATTCGCCACATGCTGTCCGCAGAGGCCCGAACAGTGCGCGACGGCCAAATGCGTCTGATCCCGGCGGAGGAGTTGGTGCCGGGCGACGTGGTGTTGCTTGAATCCGGGGACAAAGTGCCGGCAGACCTCCGCCTGACGGACGCGAAAAACCTGCGAACGGAAGAAGCGGCGCTCACCGGCGAGTCGGTGCCGACCGACAAGTCTACCAACCCCGTGCCTGCCAAAGCGACGGTTGGGGACCGCAAAAGTATGGCGTTCTCCGGAACCCTGGTCGTCTCCGGCCGTGCGACGGGGGTGGTCGTCGGGACGGGGAGCGACACGGAGTTGGGTCGCATCAACCAGATGCTGCAAAGCGTCAGCGCGCTCGAGACGCCGCTCCTGCGTCAGATCAGGAAATTCGGACTTACCATCACCACGGTCACCCTCGTGGTGAGTGCCTTGGTGTTCGCCTACGGCCACTGGATACGCGACATGCCGTTCAGGGACATCTTCCAGGCGGTCGTCGCCATCGCGGTCTCGTTCATTCCCGAAGGCTTGCCGGCGGTCATCACGATCACGCTGGCGATCGGCGTTCATCGGATGGCCCAACGACACGCCATCATCCGCCGCCTCCCGTCGGTGGAAACCCTCGGCTCGGTTTCCCGGATCTGCTCCGACAAGACGGGTACGCTTACGCTCATGGAGATGATGGTCGTCTCCGCCGTCACCGCGGACTCGGCCTACGAAATCAGCGGAAAAGGTTACGCCAGCGAGGGCGAGGTCACGCCCAACGGTCAAACCGCCGGCACCGACGCCGCATTGCAACTGCTGGGTCGCGCCTCGGTGCTGTGCAACGATGCGGAGCTACGTCACGAGGAGGGAGTTTGGAAGGTGGACGGGGACCCAACTGAGGGGGCGCTCTACCCCTTTGCCGGCAAGGTCGGCCTCAAGCGGCAAACCGAACAAACCACCTACCCTCGGATCGACTCGATACCGTTTGAATCCGAACACAAATTCATGGCCACGCTGCACAGCACGGCCGATGGCGGGAAGGTTCTCTTTGTCAAGGGGGCGCCGGAGGTCATTTTCGCGCATTGCGACCGGCAACAGACTCGGGACGGAGGGCAAGCCCCGATCAATCGCGACCATTTCCTGAAAGAGGCGGACAAGCTCGCCGCGCAAGGCGAGCGCGTATTGGCGCTGGCATGGCTGGAGAATCCGGACGTCCCGATAGGGAACCTTGGTCCGGGAGATTTGCCGAAGAACTTGGTCCTTCTCGGCTTGGTCGGACTGATGGACCCGCCGCGCCAGGAAGCGATCGAGGCGGTGAAGGAATGCCACGACGGCGGTATCCGCGTGACGATGATAACGGGCGATCACCGCATCACCGCCGCGGCCATCGCCAAGATGCTGGACATCGGAGACGGCAAGACCGCCGTAACCGGCGCCGAGATCGAGGAGATGGACACCGCGACGCTGCAGGAGCGTTGCCGCGAGGTCGATGTGTTCGCCCGCGCCAGCCCCGAGCATAAGCTCCGTCTGGTGAAGGCGATGCAGGCGTCGAAACAGATCGTCGCCATGACGGGGGACGGGGTCAACGACGCCCCAGCGCTCAAGAAGGCCGACATCGGCGTCGCCATGGGAATCAAGGGCACCGAGGTCACCAAGGAGGCGGCCGCGATGGTGCTGACCGACGACAACTTCGCCTCAATCGCCACGGCCGTCCGCGAAGGCCGCACCGTCTACAACAACATCGAGAAGGCCATCCTCCACATGCTGCCGACTAACGTCGCCCAGGGGCTGGTGATCCTCGTGGCTATCTTGGGGGGCTTCACCATTCCGATCACAGCGCCCCAGATCCTTTGGGTCAACATGGTGACTTCCGTTGCGCTGGCCATGGTGATCGCCTTCGAGCCGCACGAGCTCGACGTCATGCGGCGGCCGCCCCGCGCGGTCAATCGGCCGATCCTGACCGGCTTCGGCATCTGGCGCATCCTCTTCGTTGGCGTGGCGCTGCTCGTCTACACGTTGGGGGAGTTTTTCTGGATGCAGTCCCAGGGCGCCTCGGACCAGTTGGCTCGTACGGTTGCAGTTAACGCCCTCACCCTCGGTCAGGTCTTCTACTTGCTCAACAGCCGCTACCTGATCGACTCCTCTCTGTCGATCAAAGCCCACCTCGGCAACCCGTACTTGCCGCTGGGGATCGGCTCGGTCCTAGTTTTGCAGCTCCTGTTTACCTATGCCCCTCCGCTCCAGGCTCTGTTCGACACCGAAGCGCTGCCGTTCTGGATCTGGCTGCGGCTGATACTCGGCGGCTTCGTGTTTTTCCTACTCGTCGAGGTGGAAAAGATGGTTCTGCGCATGGCTCGTTTTCGTTTCGCTCGTCCTGGCGGCATGGGGAGTAACTTTCACGGGCTTAGCTCCGCCCCTGCCAAGGTCAACGGATGAGGGAGCGCCGCAGGTTGAGCTAGCTCCTGGCGAGGCGATGAACATTGGCATCCGTCAAATCCATCGGACGCCGGAGGGAAATTCTGCTCTTTTAGGGAGGCGGAAACGATGCGATACCACGAGCGAAACTTGGCCGGACGATGGCGAAAGATCGCGTTGGAAGGGGGCTTGGTTCTGTTGGGTCTGACTGCCGGCCTACCAGACGGTCGCGCGCAAATGACTTACAAAGGGGGGTTCATTCCGACTCGCCGCGAACGGGAGAATCCCCCTCGACAGCAAGCGGCAGTACCCGCCGTGCCCCAGACGATAGCCTCCTTTTTTCCCGATAATGATTTCACTTATCCCTCCTACTCTCCCGGCGAAGGGACGCAACGCCCTCTCTCGTCCTCGGCAAATCCAGCGCTCTACCGTATCGCCCCTTCCATCCTACCCTGGAACCGAGTGGGTTTTGAAGATTACAACGAGCCGCTGGGGATACCCCGAGATTCCTCGCTCGGGCAGGCCAAGAAGTATCTTCTGACGGCAACTCCCCTGCCCCTGGCGTCTGCGGCAAAGACGCCGCTCGCTATGTTCATCGCTAATCTACCTGAACACGCCGTATTGTGGGCGGAGGGAACTCGCACCCGCTCGATGGGTCGAACGCGCTGCTTCCAGTCGCCACCGCTGTTGCCGGGTCGCCAGTACAACTACCAAATGAGCGTGGCCTGGATCGAAGATGGACGCTGGGTTAGCCAGACGCGTATAGTTCCCGTTCAGGCGGGACTTATCCAGGCCATCTATCTTCGGCCGGCGCCCAGAATCCCAGCGAAGGCCGCGATGAGATCTCTCCCTCAGTAAGACACCAACGGAGGCAAGCATGGGCTGGATCGACGCGCACCTACACGTCTGGACCTAGGATACGGCGCATTATCCGTGGGCATCGGCTGCGCGGACATAACCGCGGCCGCCGCTGAAGCCGCCTCGTCCGCCACCGGCTCCACCCGTGTTCCCACTGCCGGGCAGACCGTTGTCTGCTGAGGCCGGGCGGAAGCTGCCGTCGCTTGCGCTGCCGCTGCCACCGTTACTACTAAAAGAGCCGGCTGCTCACGATCCGCCAAAACCGCTGCCGTTGTTGTCCTGGGGACATTCTGTCCCATGCCCTGGGTAAAGGGTATTTCTTCGACGGACAAACCTCCAAATAGCCTCGCCAAGTAAGCTTTTCAATCCATTACAGCGAGACAAATTGCTGTGCGACCACGTCCCACAGTCCTTGATCCGCGATGCGCAATTCGGGGATGACCGACAGCGCGAGGAAAGAGAGAACGCCGAACGGGCAAGGCACGGTGCAGCCCAGCGCCCTCGCCGCCTTCTCGACCTCGCCAAGCTGACGGCACACGGTCTCTGTACTCTCCAGCGATAGCAAGCCCGCCAGCGGTAACGGCAACCGCGCTCGTACCTCGCCCTCCGATACGACGACAAATCCTCCGCCGCACTCGGCAAGGGCGCGAGCGCAGGCCAGCATGTCTGTCGGGTTGGTTCCGGTGATGATAAGGTTGTGCGAATCGTGCGCCACAGAGGATCCCAGGGCGCCGGGTCGTTGTAAACCGAAGCCTGCAACCAAGCCGAGGCCGACGCAACCCATCGCCTTGTGCCGCTCGATACTGGCGATGAGAAGCACGTCCTGCGCCGCTTCCCAGCTCCACTGGAGCTCCACTCTCGAAACGTGCCGTTTCTCGGAACGGGTTACCAGCACACCGGGCTGGATTCGGATCACCGGGCAGGACGCCGAGGAGAGTCGCAGACGAAACGCAGATTCGTCGAGCGGGGCCAGGTGGATCGTGTTGACGCACGGTATCGGACGGGTCGCGAGATCCGCAACAAATCGTCCTTCCCGCGCGACCACCTGCCCGTTCTTGACGACAAGATGCGAGCGAAAGTCGCGCAGATCGTCCATGACGACAAGATCAGCTCGGTAGCCAGGGGCGACGGCGCCGCGATCCGTCAGTCCATAGTGACGAGCAGGTGTCAGTGAGGCGTGCCGCACCGCGACGGCCGGTGGAACGCCGGCCGCGACGACGCGCCGCAGGAGGGCATCGAGATGCCCGCGCTCGCGGAGATCGACGGGCAGGATGTCATCGGTCACGAGTGTCCAGTCGTCGCCCAGTTCCCTCGCGACGAGTAAAGGCATCAGCGCGTCGAGATTGCGGGCGATTGAACCTTCGCGGACTTGCACCAACATGCCCCATTCGGCCTTCGCCCGCGCTTCCTCGACGGCGCCGGATTCGTGATCGGAGCGGATGCCTGTCGAGATATACGCCATCAGATCGCGGCCGCTCATTGCCGGTGCGTGGCCATCCGCGGCGTGCCCGCATTCCAGGGCCGCGCGGACTTTCTCTAGCGCGCCGGCATCGCCCCGGAGGATCGCCGGCACGTCCATCATCTCGGCCAGACCCAGGACGCGCGGATGCGCGAGCAAGCTCCTCACTTCCGCCGGTCCCAGCACGGCCCCGGCGTGTTCCCAGCTCGCGGCGGGAACACACGAGGAGGACACGAAAAACGGATCGAACGGCAGACTTTCGCTCGCCTCGATTAGCAGCTCGATGCCCGGCACTCCCAGCACCTTGCCGACCTCGTGCGAATCCGAGATCGTCGCCGTCGTGCCATGCGGCACGATCAACCGGGCCAGTTCGGCCGGCGTCAAGAGCGTGCTTTCCAGGTGCATGTGCGAGTCGATCAGCCCCGGAATCACGGCCCGTCCTTGCAAGTCGATCATCTCGTGTGCGGTCCACTCATACATCCCGACCCCGGCGATCCAGCCGTCGGAGATTACCACATCGGCCGGCTGCACATGGCCGGTGAAAACATTGACTACCTGACCGCCGCGCAACAGGCAGTCCCCCGGTTCTTGGCCCAGCGCAACGCGAACGCGGCGCCGGAGCGCTGCCAAACTTACCGTGGTCCGGGCGGATTGCCCTTCGCGGGGCGTCCGCGTCATGTCCCTTCCCTTCCACTCGGGATGAAGCCGATGTACGGCAACTCTCGATACCGTTCGTTCCAGTCGATGCCGTAGCCGACCACGAAATGATTAGCGATCTCAAAGCCGAGATAGTCCGGCTGGACCTTCACCACCCGCCGGGACGGTTTATCTAGCAGGGCGCACAGGCGGATGCTTGCCGGCTTTCTTCGGCGGAAATGATCGAGGAGCCATATGGCACACGTGCCGGAATCAACCATGTCCTCGACGATCAGGATATCCTGTCCCTCCGCGGCGAGGCTCAGGTCGAGATGGAGCTGCACTTGTCCCGTTGTGGTCGTGCCGCCGCCGTAGCTGGAAACTTTGACGAAATCGCAGCGAATCGGTATGGCCAGATGCCGAACGAGATCGGCCATGAAGACCCAGGCGCCTTTGAGGACGCCGACGAGCAACGGTTTCCGCCTGGCATAGTCCGTCGAGATCTGCGCGGCCAACTCGGCGACGCGCTGGGCGATCTGCTCCTGGGAGAGGAGGCAGGGAACTTCCGGCAATGCGGTTACATCAGCGCTCATGGCGATAATCTCCC
>Ga0070739_10007816_pt1 | contig 11186 bp, 11 predicted proteins | sample Coa_R1_7_FD_66445 | JGI IMG/M metagenome (GOLD analysis project Ga0070739, IMG submission 66445) | Surface soil microbial communities from Centralia Pennsylvania, which are recovering from an underground coalmine fire - Coalmine... | ecosystem: Environmental > Terrestrial > Soil > Unclassified ... | reverse complement strand
CCGTCGGTCGAGACGCTGCTGCACGCCTTCCTGCCCGCCGCACACGTCGACCACGTCCACGCCGACGCGATTTGCGCGCTCGCGAACGCGCCGGACCCGGAGGCGGTCGTCCACGAGGCGCTCGGCCCGGACGTCGCCGTCGTCGAGTACGTCCGGCCGGGCTTCGCCCTCTCCTGCCGGGTCGCCGAGCTCGCCGACAGCCGTGCGGTCGTCCTCGCGCACCACGGCCTCGTCACGTGGGGCGAGGCACACGAGGAGTCGTACGGCCTGCTGGTGGACCTGGTCTCGCGCGCGCGCGAGTACTTAAAAGCCCGGGGGGCAGACGTGGCGGTCCCGTTCCCCCCCGCCGCGGAGACGGCAAGCGACACGTTGTCGAGAGCGCGCCTGCGGGGCCGCCTCTCGCGCGAGCGGCGGCAGGTGCTCGCCGTCGACCCGGGCCAGCGCGACCTTGCCGCGCGCGCCGACGCCGCCGAGCTCGCGGCCGAGCGGGGGACGCCCGACCACATGCTCCGGATCGGCATCCGCACCTGCCTCCTCGACGGCGACGTCGACGAGCGGATCGCCGAGTTCGAGCGCTGGTACACCGCCTACTACGAACGCAACGCCGGCGGCGGCACGTCGATGCTCAGCCCGCAGCCGCGGGTGTTCCTCGTCCCGGGCCTCGGCTGCGTCGCCGCCGGCCCCGACGCCGCGACGGCCCGCCAACGTCTCGAGCTCGCCGCCCACTCGCACCGGACGGTGGCGGCGACGCGCGACGCCTTCGGCGGCTCGAGCTGGCTCTCCGAGCGCGAGGTGTTCGAGTTCGACTACTGGCCGCTCGAGCTCTACAAGCTGACGCTTCAGCCGCCGCCGCCGGAGCTCGCCGGCTCGATCGTCGTCGTCACCGGCGCCGCGTCGGGCATCGGCAAGGCGGTTGCGCTCGACCTCGCCCGGCGAGGCGCCCACCTCGTCCTCGCCGATCGCGACGGCGAGCTGCTCGCGGCGACCGTGACGACGCTCCCGCGCGAGCGTGTGCACCACGTCGTCGGCGACCTCACCGAGCCTGCCGTCGTCGAGGCGGTTGTCGACGGCGCGGTCGACCGCTTCGGCGGCGTCGACGGCGCCGTCCTCAATGCCGGCGTCGCCTCGACCGGGATGCTCGGCGAGCTCGACGAGGCCGAGTGGCGCCGCAGCCTCGAGATCAACCTGACCGCGCAGTTCAACCTGACGCAGAAGCTCTGGCCCGTCCTGCGCGAGCAGGGGATCGGCGGCAGCCTCGTCTTCGTCGCGTCGAAGAACGCGTTCGCCCCCGGCGCCGGCTTCGGCCCGTACTCAGTCGCGAAGGCGGGTGTCGTCCAGCTGGCGCGCATCGCCGCAATCGAGGGTGGGCCGCTCGGCGTGCGCGCGAACGTCGTCAACCCCGACGCGGTCTTCGGCGACTCGCGGCTCTTCTCGCCCGAGGTGCGCGCCCAGCGGGCGGCCGCGCACGGTGTCGCCCCCGATGAGCTCGAGGCGTTCTACGCGCGGCGCAGCCTGCTCGGTCGGGAGGTGCGCGCCGCCGACGTCGCGGAGGCGGTCGCGTTCCTGCTCTCGGACCGCGCTCGGGCGACGACGGGGTGCGTGCTGACGGTCGACTGCGGCGTCGCCGCCGCCTTCCCGCGCTAGACGATTGGTCGGCGATCTTTCGATCAACCGTCGAGGCCGGCTTCTGCGAGCGGGCGCCGCGCCCACGCGAAGCTGTGCTCGTACCAGCCGTCGAGGGGGACGAGCGTCACTCCTTCGCCGGAGGAGTGGATCATCCAGCCGTCGCCGAGGTAGATGCCCATGTGATCGACCTGGCTCGGCTTCGAGCGCGGGCCGACGCCGAAGAAGAGCGTGTCTCCGGGCTGCAGGCTGTCCGCGGGAATGCGCTCGGCGCGCGGAACCTCGCCGCTCATCGCGTACGTCGTTCGGCCGCGCAGCACGCTTGCGAGGTCGCCCTCGTTGGCGTACGGCGTCAGCTTGTAGACGCGCCAGACGAAGCCGGAGCAGTCGAAGCCGCCGGGCGCCGTCGAGCCGAACTCGGTCTCGGTCGTCGGGCTCGTCCCGCCCCAGACGTACGGGTAGCCGACGTACGAGACCGCGGTGCGCAAGATCTGCCGCTGCCACGGCGTGAACGACGGCAGCGTCAGCCCGTCGGCGAGCGACTGCACCCACTGCTGGGCGCCCGCCTCGAGCGACAGCACGCGCGCGAACGAGTACGCGGCCTCGGCGCGGGTCGCGTTCTGGGACGGGAGCAGCTCGAGGTCGTCCTGCCCGGCCGGATGGTCGAGCCGCAGGCCGAGCAGCCGTGCGACGACTTCGCTGCCGGTGCCCGGCCGCGGGGCGAGTCCGGCTGCACGCAGCTTGTCCTGGATCTCCTGCGCGGCGGGCCCCAGCTGCAGGTACCCGACGAGCGCCGCGTCGAGCTCCGCGATCGTCACCGTACGCGACGGCGTCGGCGCGTGGTACAGCGGCCGCGGCGAGGCGGCGGGTGCGACCGGCGTCACGGGCGCCGGCGGCGGCGCGGCGACGGGCGCGGGCGGTGCCTTCGTGACGGGCACGGGGAGGAGCGACGACGTCGAGATCGGCGTCGGCGTCGCCGTGCCGGCGGCGTTCGCGGTCGTGACCGTCCAGACGGCGACGTAGGTCGCGCCGTCGGCGCGGCTCGCGGCGACGGCGAGCTGGTGCACGCCGTCCGGGAGCGCGGCGGTGGCGAGGCCGCCGCCGAGCGCGAACGGCGTCTGCTCCGAGACGCCGAGCTGCGTCCCGTCGGCGGCGAAGGCGACGCGGACGATCTGCTGGCCGGGGACGTCCACCTGCCAGCCGACCGTGCCGGCGAGCGTGGCCCCGGCCGGGATCGACGACAGCACCTGCACCGGCGGCGGCGCGATCGCAGCGGGCTCGGGCACCGGCGCCGGCGCCGGCGGCGCGAGCAGCTTGTCGGTCGCCGCGATCGCGGCGGCGAGCGCGCGCTCGGTCAGCGGGGCCTGTGGGCGGAAGGCGGCGGCCGAGTCGCCGAGGACGCCGACGCTCGTCACCCGCGCGATCTCGGCGACGGCCCAGCTCGCGCCGCCGGCTGACGCGCCCGGCGCGAGCGCGAGGGCGATCGCAGCCGAAACTGCCGCGGAAGCACTACTCTGTACGAATGGGCGTCGGGGCCGCCGGCCGTCTCGCATCTCGGTGTAGACGATCGGCTGCGGCGAAACTTGTCTTGAGCGTGCTCGTCCTCGCTGCCGCAGCCTCCGGCGCGAGCGCCCAGCACAGCATCGACACGAAGGCGATGGTGCTGCAGCGCAGCGACTTGCCGAGCAACTTCGGCACCGTGCTCGGCCGCTACATCACGAACAGCCAGCTCGCCGCGACCTCACCGGGGAAGAACTTCCGCAAGCTCGGCCGCGTCTCCGGTTACTACATCGCGTACTCGACGATCGCTCTTCGCGGACTAACCGTCGTCGAGTCGTTCGCGAGCCTCTACGCCCACGACAGTGGTGCGCGCGACTCGCTCGAGGAGTCGATCGCGCAGACCACGAGCGGCGGACAGCAGATCGTTCCCGCTCGAGCCGCGCTCGCATCGCTCGGCACGGACGCGAGATTGCTCCATCTCAAGATGAGCCAGGGCGGGACGAGCTTCGACTACTACACCGTCGCGTGGCGCGACAACCGCGTCTTCGCCGAAGTGCGCGGTGCGGGACGCGCAGGAACCATCGCTCCTGCCGATGTGATCGCGCTTGCGAAGAAGCAAGACGCGCACATCTCGAAGTTGGTCGACTAGCGCGCGCAAAAAACTGAAGACTTTCGGCGTGCGTGCCGATAGGCTTGCGATGAACGCAATGTCGCTGAACTGCGTCGCGTCGGAGCGATAACAGCCGACGCGTCTGCGTCAATACGCAGGACCAGAGACACATTCCGTCGAACGTGTGGCGGAACTATCTGACCCCGGAGGTACGAACATGCCCGCAGTTCCCAGAAGGAAGGCGTCCGCGAAGAAGTCGACCGCGAAGAGAAAGACCGCGGCGAAGCGCTCGCCTGCGAAGAAGAGCACCGCGAAGCGGTCGACTGCTCGCAAGTCGACCGCACGCAAGTCGACGGCGAAGAAGAGCACCGCTCGCAAGTCGACCGCACGCAAGTCGACGGCGAAGAAGAGCACCGCTCGCAAGTCGACGCGGAAGAAGTCGACGGCCCGCAAGTCCACGTCGGCGCGCACGGCCCGCAAGCCGGTCCGGAGGCCCGCCGCGAAGAGGCGCACGACGAAGAAGTAGAGCGCAGCCGCCGCGGCGTGCTGGTTCAAGGCGGCTGCATCGGGAACGGCGCCGCGCCCCACGTGTGGGCGCGGCCCGTCCTCTTCCTTCGCGACGAGTGCGCGGAGCGACAGGGGCGGAGGGACTCGAACCCCCAACCCCCGGTTTTGGAGACCGGTGCTCTGCCAGTTGAGCTACGCCCCTCGGTTCGGTCGCCAGGCGATTGTATCGGCGGCCTTCCGGCATCATCGAGCGGCGATGGCACTGCTGTTCGCCGTCCTCACGTGTGCGCTCGCGGGCGTCGCGGCCGCGAGCGCGCTCGCAGGGCGGTGGGTGATCGCGCTGGCGGCCGGCGTGCTCGCCGGGTGGATGGCGAGCCTCGCGGCGAGTGCGATGAGGAAACGGCGGGGCTAGCTCGTATTCTCTCGACGTGGCCGCGGAGGCAGACATCCAGCGCGTCTGGCTCGAGTACCGGCGCACGAACGACAAGGCGCTTCGCGAGCGGCTGATCGTGACGTACGCGCCGCTCGTCAAGTACGTCGCCGGTCGCCTCGGCTCCGGGCTTCCGGCGCACGTCGACGAAGGCGACCTCGTCTCGTACGGGCTGCTCGGGCTGATCGGCGCGATCGAGCGGTACGACCCCGAGCGCGACATCAAGTTCGAGACGTATGCGATCGCCCGCATCAAGGGCGCGATCATCGACGAGCTGCGCGCGCTCGACTGGGTGCCGCGCTCGGTGCGTTCGCGCGCGCGCGAGATCGAGCGCGCGATCGGCGAGCTCGAGGCGAAGCTCGGCCGCGCGCCGAGCGACGAGGAGATCGCGGCGAAGATCGGCATCTCGGGAGAGGAGCTCGAGGAGTCGTTGACCGACATCTCGCGCTCGTCGATCGCGGCGCTCGACGAGCTGTGGTCGGTCAGCGGCGAGGGCGATCAGATCTCGCTGCTCGACACGATCGAGGACCCGAGCGGCTCGCGACCCGCGGACGCGCTCGACGAGACCGAGCTGAAGGAGCTCGTCGCCGACGCGATCTCGCGGCTGCCCGAGCGCGAGAAGCTCGTGATCACGCTCTACTACTACGAGGAGCTGACGCTGCGGGAGATCGGAGAGGTGCTCGGGGTGACCGAGTCGCGTGTCTCGCAGCTGCACACGAAGGCGATCCTGCGCCTGAAGTCGCGGCTGTCGGGCGTCGCCGCGCGTTCGTAGCGCCCTGATTAGGATAGGAGCGGATGCCGCAGGAGCCGGGGAAGATCCGCAACGTGGCCGTCGTCGGCCACCGCGGGACGGGAAAGACCTCGCTCGTCGAGGCGATCCTCTTCCAGGCCGGCGCAACCAACCGCCTCGGCACGGTCGAGGCCGGCACGACGGTCGCCGACTGGGACGACGAGGAGCAGCGGCGCCAGATGTCGCTCGCCGCGTCGCTCTGCCACGCGGAGTGGGAGGGGCGCAAGATCAACCTCGTCGACACGCCCGGCGACAGCGGCTTCCAGGCCGACACGATCGCCGCCCTGTACGTCGTCGAGGGTGCGCTCGTCGTCGTCTCGGGCGTCATGGGCGTCGAGGTGAACACGTCGCGCGTCTGGCGGCGCGCCGAGACGCTCGGGCTCTCGCGTGTCGTCTTCGTCAACATGCTCGACCGCGAGCGCGCCGACTTCTTCCGCACCCTCGCCGCGCTGCAGGAGCAGCTGTCGCCACGCTGCGTCGCCATCCAGGTTCCGATCGGCGCCGAGCACGAGCTGACCGGGATCGTCGACCTGCTGCACAACTGCGCGTACCTGGACCCGGGCGGCGCGCGCGAGGGCGAACCGGCCCCGATTCCGGCGGCGGTCGAGGCGACGGCGGCCGAGTACCGCGAGAAGCTGCTCGATGCGGTCGTCGAGACGGACGAGGCGCTGATGGAGCGCTACCTCGGCGGCGAGGAGCTCGACGCTGCGGACGTCGCGGCGGCGCTGAAGACGGCGGTGACGAACGACGAGCTCTATCCGGTTGCGTGCGGCGTCGCGACGAAGAACCTCGGCTCGCACGCGCTCCTCGACCTGCTCGTCGAAGGCGTGCCGTCCCCGGCGCGCAAACCGTCGCCGTTCGCCGGCGACGGCACCGAGGCGTTCGTCTTCAAGACGGTTGCCGACCCGTTCGCAGGCCGGATCTCGTGCTTCCGCGTGTTCTCGGGCACCGTCTCGCCCGACTCGAACCTCGTCAACGTCCGCGACCACGCGAAGGAGCGTCTGGGCGCGCTGATGATGCTCCAGGGCAAGGAGCACGAGAAGGCCGACGGCTTCGGCCCGGGTGACATCGGCGCGGTCGCGAAGCTGAAGGACGTGCAGACGGGCGACCTGCTCGTCGACGCCGAACGCGACGTCGAGGTGCCGACGCTCGAGTTCCCGGAGCCGGTGATGAGCTTCGCCGTCACCCCGAAGACGAAGGGCGACGAGGACAAGGTGGCGCAGGCGCTGCGGCGGCTGCACGAGGAGGACCCGACGTTGCAGCTCCGGCGCGACCCGCAGACGGGCGAGCAGCTCCTCTCCGGCATGAGCCAGGTGCACGTCGAGGTCGCCGTCGGCCGGCTGAAGAACCGCTTCGGGGTCGACGTCGAGCTGCACCAGCCGCGCGTCCCGTACGTCGAGACGATCAAGGCGGCGGCGCGTGCGCAGGGGCGCTACAAGAAGCAGACGGGCGGGCGCGGCCAGTTCGGCGACGCGGTGATCGAGATCGAGCCGATCGAGGGCAACGTCGGCTACGAGTTCGTCGACCAGATCGTCGGCGGCGTGATCCCGCAGGGCTTCCGCCCGGCGGTCGACAAGGGGATTCAGGAGGCGATGGCGCGTGGCGAGCTGGCCGGCGCGCCGGTGCAGGGCGTGCGGGTGCGGCTCGTCGACGGCTCGTACCACACCGTCGACTCGTCCGAGATGGCGTTCAAGGTCGCGGGCTCGATGGCGTTCAAGTCCGCGTACGAGAAGGCGCAGCCGACGTTGCTCGAGCCGATCATGCTGCTCGAGGTGACGGTGCCCGACGAGTCCGTCGGCGGCGTCAACGGCGATCTCAACTCGCGCCGCGGCCGACTGCTCGGCATGGAGCCGGCCGGGGGGATGACGACGATCCGGGCAGAGGTGCCGATGGCCGAGGTGCTCACGTACTCGCAGTCGCTGACGTCGCTGACCGGCGGCCGCGGCGACTACCACATGGAGTTCCTGCGCTACGACGAGGTGCCGCAGCACATCGCGCAGAAGCTGATCGAGGCGGCGAAGAAGGAGAAGGAAGCGGTCCCGGCCTGACGGCGCGCTAGATTCGAGGGATGCGCGTCACGCGAGCCACCACCGAGCGTCGTTGCGCGATCTGCGAGCGGACGCTCCTGATGGGCGAGCGGACCGTCCGCTATTCGCCGAACGGCGGCGCGCACTACGTCGACGTCTGCCCGCTCTGCCAGGAGACGGCGCTCGAGTACGGGTGGGTGAAGGAGGGCGCGCCGACGACGCCGACGATCGACAACGACCGGCGCCGGCGCGGCTTCTCGCTCGGTGCGCTGCACGGCTTCCCGCCGCGACGCGCCGAGCAGACGGTCGCGAGCGAGCCGATCCTGCGCCGCCTGTCGGAGCCGGAGGTCGCGATGGTCGAGGCGGCCGACCACTTCAACGCCTCGCAGTACCGGCGGACGGTCGGCGGCATCGCCAGGAGCCTCGGGCAGCCGAAGGTGTCCGTCGTCCCCCTCTCGGGCGTCAACGCCGACGTCGTCGTCACCGTCGCCTGGGAGATCTCCTGGTACCAGTACCGCGTCACGCCCGACTCGACGCAGCCCGTCCGGCTCGCCGGCCGTGGCCACGAGCTCGACGAGCTCGAGGCGTCGTTCACGGAGTGGAACGCGCACATGGAAGCGGACGGGCGAATCGTCCCGGACATCGCCCGCCTCTGAGCGGGCGAAACGTCGCCGCCGCGGCTCTACACTGCGAACGTGATCTACTGCGTCGTCCCGCCGGAGCTCGAGGAGGAGCTGTACGAGAAACTCGTCGAGTACTACAAGGACAACCCGAACGTGCAGGTGATCATCGATCGCCGCACGGGCCCCGACCGGCGCCGGGGGCCCGCCGAGGCCGACGTGCAGGAGAAACGCCGGACGCGCGACCGTCGCCGGCCGCGCGTCCCCGGCACGTTTCCGCCCACGGACGTGCCCGAGCCCTAGGCTCGACCGGCGGGACTAGCATCGGCTGCGATGGCAGTCGAGACGTTCGAGTCGATCGCGCCCGCGACCGGCGAGACCCTGGGCGTGTTCCCGCGCTCGGGCGCCGCCGAGGTCGATCGCGCCGTCGCGTCCGCGCGCGCCGCTTTCGAGGACTGGCGGCTCGTGCCTGCCCCCGAGCGCGGCAACATCCTCTTCCGGTTCGCGGAGCTCCTGCGCGCGCACAAGGCAGAGCTGACCGACCTGATGACGCGCGAGATGGGGAAGGTCAAGGCCGAGGCCGGCGGCGACGTCCAAGAAGCGATCGACATGAGCTACTACATGGGCGGCGAAGGCCGGCGCCTCTTCGGGCAGACGACACCGAGCGAGCTGCGCGACAAGTTCATGATGAGCGTACGGATGCCCGTCGGCGTCGTCGGCGCGATCACGCCGTGGAACTTCCCGATCGCGATCCCGGCGTGGAAGCTCTGCCCGGCGCTCGTCTGCGGGAACACGATCGTGTTCAAGCCGGCCGAGGACACGCCGCTCCTCGCCGACCGCTTCGTCGCGCTGCTCGCGGAGGCCGGGCTGCCGGACGGCGTCGTCACCGTCGTCCACGGCTTCGGCGAGGAGGCGGGCGACGCGCTCGTTCGCCACCCCGACGTGCCGGTGATCACGTTCACCGGCTCGCGCGAGACCGGCGTCGCCGTCACGAAGGCGGCCGCCGACCTGCTCAAGCACGTCCACCTCGAGCTCGGCGGCAAGAACGCGATCATCGTCATGGACGACGCCGACCTCGACCTCGCCGTCGAAGGGATCGTCTGGTCGGCGTTCGGGACGAGCGGCCAGCGGTGCACGGCTGCGTCACGCGTGATCGTCCATGACGCCGTCTACGAGGAGCTGCAGTCGAAGCTCGTCGCCGCGGCCGAGCGCTTGCGGCTCGGACCGGGGTGGGAGGACGAGACCGACGTCGGGCCGCTGATCAACCGTGCCGCGCTCGAGAAGGTGCACGCGTACACGCGGATCGGCCTCGACGAGGGCGCGAAGCTGCTGACCGGCGGCGAGCCGCTCGCCGACGGGCCCGGCTTCTACTACCGGCCGACCGTGTTCGCGGACGTCGAGCCGGCGATGCGGATCGCGCAGGAGGAGATCTTCGGGCCGACGACGGCGCTGATCCCGGTCGCGTCGTTCGAGGAGGCGGTTGCGGCGGCGAACTCCGTGCAGTACGGGCTCTCGTCCTCGATCTATACGCGCGACGTCAACCGCGCCTTCCGCGCCCTGCGCGACCTGCAGGCGGGGATCACGTACGTGAACGCGGGCACGATCGGCGCCGAGGTGCACCTGCCGTTCGGCGGCGTGAAGGCGACCGGCAACGGCCACCGCGAGGCGGGGCAGGCGGCGCTCGACGTGTTCACCGAGTGGAAGTCGATCTACGTCGACTACTCGGGCAGGCTGCAACGCGCCCAGATCGACAACGTCGAGAGCCCGGCGCCGCGGTGACCGTCCGTCACCTGCCTGGCCCGAGCGATTGCGCCGCGCTGCTGACGGTCAGTCCGGGCTGCGGTCCGCCCGCGAGGGCGTAGATCCGGCCGCGGTAGGCGACGACGCCGAGCCCGTGCCGTGGGATCGGTAGGTCGGGCAGCCGCGTCCATGCGCCGGTGCCGGGGGCGAGCGCGAACACGCTCGCGCGCGTCCCCTGCAGCGACTCGCCGCCGACCGAGACGAGCCTGCCGCCGAGCGTCGCGGCGCCGGTCCCGCCCCAGGCTTCGGGGAGCGGCGGCTCTCGGCGCCAGCGCGTCTCGCCCGGCGCCCAGGACTGCACGACGCGCAGGTTCGTGTCGACGCCGGCGGTCCGGCCCGCGATCGCGTACAGGCGCCCGCCGGCGACGGCGGCCGCGAGGTGCTGACGCGGCGTCGGCCCGGGCAGGAAGCGCCAGCGCCGCGCCGCCGGATCGAACTGGAGCAGGTTCCGCGCGAGACCGCGGGCCGCGACGCCGCCGACGACGTACAGTCGCCCCCCGAGCGCCGCCGCCGCGGCGGCCGCGCGCGGCGCCGGCAACGGCGGTAACGGCTGCCAGGCGCCGCCGGCGAGCACCTCGGCCGAGCGGGTCGGACCGCCGCCGGCGTAGCCGCCGACGACGTACGCCTTGCCGCCGAGCGTCGCCGCGGCGGCGTGGTTGACCGGCTCCGGAAGATCGGGCCCCTGCCGCCAGCTTCCGCGTGCCGGGTCGAAGAGATCGGTCCGAGCCGTCGTCGAGCCGTCGGCGAGGAAGCCGCCGGCAACGACGATCTCCGTCCCCGCGACCGCCGCCGCGACCTCGGTGCGCGGCAGCGGCATCGGCGGCTCCGCGCGCCAGCCGAGGGCGGCGACTGCGACGGCGAGCGCGAGCTTCACGGCCGCACTCTGCCGGAGGCTACGCTCGCCGCGTGAACCGAAAGCTGGTCGTCTTCGTTCCGCCGGACGCGCTCGACGCCGTCCGCGACGCGCTCTTCGCCGCCGGCGCCGGCCGCATCGGCGACTACGAGCGCTGCTCCTGGTACACCGAAGGGACCGGGACCTTCCTCGGCGGCGCGGCCACGAGCCCGGCCGTCGGCGAGCGCGGGGTGGAGGAGCGCGTGCCGGAGCTCCGGCTCGAGACCGTCTTCCCCGAGGAGCGGCAGGCGGAGGTGGTCGCAGCACTGCGTCGCGCGCATCCGTACGAGGAGCCGGCGTTCGACGTCTACCCGCTCCTGTGAAGGCGACCCTCTACACCGACGGCGGGGCGCGCGGCAACCCCGGCCCCGCCGCCTTCGCCTACGT
>Ga0070739_10007815_pt1 | contig 11190 bp, 9 predicted proteins | sample Coa_R1_7_FD_66445 | JGI IMG/M metagenome (GOLD analysis project Ga0070739, IMG submission 66445) | Surface soil microbial communities from Centralia Pennsylvania, which are recovering from an underground coalmine fire - Coalmine... | ecosystem: Environmental > Terrestrial > Soil > Unclassified ... | reverse complement strand
GCGGCGCAGCCTGCTGCCGGGTATCTACAAAAACATCATCAGCAATATGCGGCATTTTCCGGAGTTTCGGATTTTCGAAATCGGGCATGAGATTCATCCGAAATCCGGCGCCGGTCTTCCGGATGAGGTCACGCATGTTGTCGCCGCGCTGTACAACTCGCGCGGCGATGAGCAGGATTTTTTCGAAATGAAGCGCGTGCTGGAGTGCCTGTTTCGCAATGCCCGAATGGCGGCAACACGGGCGCGAGGATATGAGCATCCGGTACGCGCGGCTGAGGTTCATTGGCGCGGATCGGTGATCGGGAGGCTTTTTGAGTTGCATCCGTCGCTGCTGGCGGATGAAGGCGTGGAGGGCCGCGCGATTCTGTTCGATGTTAACCTACAGCTTGCGCAACAACTCACATCTGCCGTTGAAACGAAGTACACGCCGCTGCGCAAATATCCGACAAGCGGGTTTGATTTATCGGTAGTGACGAACTGGGAAAAACCTGTCGCACAGATTCAGGATGAGTTAACGCGCCTGGCGGGACCGGCGCTGGCAGCGATTGATTTTATCCGGCAATACGATGGCCCTCCACTCGAAGCGGGTCAAAAGAGCGTTTCGTATCACCTGGAAGTGGGCGCGCTGGACCGCACCATGACGGCCGACGAGGTGGCGGAAATTCGCAGCCGCATCATCGAGGGGATGCGCGGATTGGGCTACGAGTTCAGAGGCGATTAGGGCTGGCGCTACTGTCCGGCTACTTTAATGACGAAGTAGTCAAACGGCGCTTTTTCGATCAGCAGTTGATGCGGCACGCCGGCGGGGATGTGAATGATGTCTCCGGTCTCGAGCCTGTGCCGCTGGCCTCCGGAAATCGATGTACCCCGAATCTCGCCCTCTTTCTGGGTGTGCGGGTTGACGACTTTGCCGCCCGTAACGATTGTGGCGCTACCGCTTTCGACAACAAAAACATCCGCTTCGTGCTCATGCACCTCGGAGGAACCTGTGCTCTCGCGCATGGCCATCATGGTGTAGTGATTTGTGTAGCGCGCCAGATCGCGGCTGGCGAACGGCTTGCCTGTTTTTGCGAGCGCCTGGCTGAGTACTTGCAAATCTTTCACCGTATATATATCCACATCGCGGTCGGCCGCCATGAGAGCAGTCGCGGTGACGAACAGGGTTAGAATGCATCCCACTATTTTCATTTGAGTAGTCCTATTAATTCAGTACTATATTGCTGATATGGCGGCGTTGTTCGGGCGTAAAAGCATTTTTCTATTGGTAGCTTGTTTCGGCGCCATCTGCGCCCTGGCGCTGGATTTGAACAAGCCCTTGCCTCATTTCGTGGCGAAAACCATGGACGGCGAGAGAATCACCACCGAATCGGTGAAAGGCAAAGTTTTGCTGCTGGAGTTTTGGGCCACATGGTGCCAGCCCTGCAAGAGCGACGAACCGGTGGTGGAAAAGCTTACGAAAGAATTCGAAAAAGACGGGCTGATTGTGCTGGCGGTGAATATGGGCGAGCCGCGCCGCAAGGTGAAGAAGTATCTGGAAAACTCGCCGCGTTCCGCCAAAATGGTGCTGGCGGAGGATACGACGCTCGCAGCCATTTGCGATGCGAACGCTTATCCGATGTACGTGGCGGTGAACCGCGACGGCGACGTGGTGGGAGTTCAGCGAGGCGCGGGCGGCGAACGCCCGTTACGGCGGCTGCTGGCGAAAGCCGGATTGAGCGCGGAGGAGCAGGAGCAGTATTAACGCGCCATTCTTGAACGCAGCACCTGCTCTGCACCGCTACTCCAGTAAGCGCAATCGAGTTCAAGAAATACAGAGGTGTACGGCACCGTCATATTGGTCTTAATAATCAGCACGTGAAAGGACTTGCTGACAAGATCCAGCTTATTAATGATGCTCTCGTGCATTTGCGCGTTCGTCTGAGCATCCGGCAAGAGTGCGAATAGCTGTTCCCGGTAAGCGTCCACGCCGGGCGCATCCGAATCGCCCAGAAACTTCAGTTCTTTGTCGATGTGTGGAATCGCACGTACATGCTTGGACGCCGAAATATCAGCGAGCACCTCTTTCAGCACGTCTAGCTGCGAGCTGTTCGAAACGATGGTCTCGATTCCGTCGGCTGATTGGTCTGGATAGGCTGAATCCGCAACCACAATCCAGTTGCGATGCCCATACAGCTTAAGCCGCTGCTTCAGGATTGTCTTCCATTCATCTCCACCGCGGTCCTGCGATTTTGCATGGACGGAAAACAAGGCGAGCGCGCAAAGCAAGTAAGGAATGAGTGTCCGATTCTGTAGCATTTGTCGAGAGTATCAAGGACAGGCCGGGCGGTTTTTCAAACGCAAAAACTGTGGATAGATGCAAATAGGGTGTAACCATTACGCTGCCGCGAGCGATGTATCATACTGAACACCTGCACAGAGGGAATGAGCGCTGCCGGACAACGGCGCGCGGGAACGAATTTAGGATCGGAATGCGATATCAACCTATACGTAACGCCTTGATGCTCTGCGGGATGGCCTTCGGCGTTTCATCGCTGCTTTGGGGTCAAGGGGGCACTCGCCGTGGAAGCGCCCAGGCGGCTCAGCAGCAGCCACCGGCGCAAGCAGCGCAGCAGAGCGGCAATCAGCAAACGGGAAACCAGCAAACCGGAGCAATGCGGCAGCAATCAGGCACACCGCCGGTAACAGAACCAGGTAATACCGGGCGCACCGGCCAGGGGGGGCGCGGGGGCGCAGCCGCAGCTTCGGCTGACGAGTTTTTCAACTTCGATCCCAATGCGAGCCAGGTCTGGCTCGGGGTCAACGCAGAACCGCCAGTCGAGACGCATCAGAAGATCACTCTCAACGGGCAATCCATCGCGTACACAGCGCGAGCCGGCTTTCTGCCGCTGGTCAATGCGACCACTGGCATGACGGAAGCGCATATCTTCTTCACCTCTTATATGAAGGACGGCAGCGAGGAATCGAGCCGGCCGATCCTGTTCTTCTTCGGCGGCGCTCCCGGTGTTTCAGCGGCATGGCAGGAATTCGGCGGCTTCGGTCCCAAGCGGATGAAAACAGAAGGAAGCTGGAGTGACAACCCGCATACGCTGCTCGGCGAAGCTGATTTGGTGTTTGTGAATCCGGTGGGGACCGGCTTCAGCGTGCCGGTTCAGCCGAATCACGCATCCGCCTTTTGGAATACACAAGGCGATATTGCTTCGCTGGCGCAGTTCGTGCGGCTGTATATAAATCGCGCCAACCGGTTGGCTTCCCCGCTCTTTATTGCAGGCGAGGACGCGGGGACGGGACGCGTAGCCGGCTTGGCCGCGTATCTAAGCGACCACATGATTCCAGTGCGGGGCGTGATTCTGCTTTCGGTGGCGAACTCTCCGGATGCCGGCGCCGGAGATGTGCAGTACATCACCCTGCTGCCCAGCCTGGTTGTCTCTTCCTGGTATCACAAAAAGCTCTCTCCCGAGATGAACGGCATGAGCATGGAGCAACTGATCGGGCATGCCCGCCAATTTGCTTCGCGCGAATATCTGCACGCTCTGTATAAAGGCGACCGGATGACGGCGGAAGAGCGGAACAAGGTGATCGCGGAGCTTTCGCGCTTCACCGGGCTTCCGAAGCAAGTCATCATCAACAACAATCTGCGCCTCGCATTTGACCGCTATGACAGCGAACTGATGCGTGATGAGCATCGCGGGCTCTCGCGCTCCGACGTGCGTGTGACCGGATTCCAGCCGGTGGCAGCCGGTTTCGGGTTCGGCGGCGGCGGGCGCGGCGGCTTTGGAGCTGCCCAGCCTCCCGTTGACTTCAATATGAGTGCGATTACCGGGCCATTTGCGGCGGCATATCAAAGCTATTTGCGCCGTGAACTGAATTTCGCTCGTGATAAAGAAGGCATCTTTTACCTGACTAGCGGCGGTGTCGGCACGTTCACTTCAACAGGAAACGACGAGACCAGCTTGTCGGCCGCGTTTATCCGGAATCCCGGCATGCATGTGTTTGTTGCGATGAACTATTACGATATGAACTCGCCGTTTTATGCGGCCGAGTACACGGTGGCTCATCTGAATGTTTCGCCGGAAGTGCGCGCGCACAATATCACCATCAGCCATCTGGAAGCTGGCGAGATGCCTTATATGGACAGTAAAGCTGCCGTAAAGCTAGAACATGATCTTAGCGGCTTTATCGAGCAAGCCACTGCAACCAAGTAAATAGCTCAATCAGGGTGCCTGTCATGCGAATTTTCGAATTATTGAACCAAAAGCTCTGCTTCTCTTTTATTTTTATTGCGGCTACCAGCGTGGCAGCTTTCGCGCAAGGAGGCCGGGGCGGTCCGGCGGCGGTTACAAACGATTTCTACCGGTTCAATTACACCTACGGCGGAGAAGATCTTCAACCCATCAAGTATCCGGCGCAGCCGATTACGAGCCAGCATGAGATCACTCTGCACGGCCAAACGATTCAATACACCGCGCACGTCGGCTTCATGCCCATTAAGCACGCCACCAGCGGCGTTGTGCAAGGGCACCTGTTCTACGTTTATTATTCGAAGAACAACGTCACCGACAAAACAAAACGGCCGGTGTGGTTTCTCTTCAACGGTGGCCCGGGCGCGGCAACTATCTGGCTGCACATGGGCGCATTCGGCCCCAAGATGGTGAAGCTGGAGCCGAACGGTTTAGCGCCACCCCCACCCTATACTTACGTCGACAACCCGAACTGCTTACTCGACACCGGTGATCTCGTATTTATCGACGCCATGGGCACCGGCTTCAGCCGCCCGGAGAAGCCGAGCTACGGCACCGATTTTGGCGGTGTCGAAAACGATCTTGCAGCTTTCGGCGAATTTATTCGCAGCTTTCTGAATCAGTACAACCTTTGGGGCTCGCCCCTATTCGTCGGCGGTGAAAGTTATGGCACGACGCGAGCGGCAGGGCTGGCGGGATATCTAACCGATCACGACATGCCGATTAACGGCGTGATGCTGCTATCCGCTGTGATCTCCTCCGATGCTTCCGCCGGGGAGCAGCGGCAGCTTCAGACGTTTCCAACCGAAGTTATGACCGCGCACTACCACAAGCGGCTGCCGCCCGAGCTGCAGAAACTCAGCGTCGAGCAGATCGCGAACCGGGCGCGCGAATTTGCATCCGGCGAATATCTGGAATATTTGTTTGATGGCGCGCGCGCAACGCAGGCGGAGCGGGAAAAAGTGCTGGCCGATTTCGCGCGGCTTACCGGTCTTTCCAAATCTTTCGTAAGTGCGATGGACCTGCGTGTTCCTCTTGGACCGTTCAGCACGGAACTGCTACGCGACCAGCACCTGATGACCTCTCGTCTGGATTCGCGCTTTGCCGGCTATCAACTGGATGCCGGCGCCACCAACACGAGTTTCGATTACAGCAACGCAAACATCGAGAATTGCTTTCTGACCGCGTTTGAAGCTTACCTTCGCAATGATCTCAAATACGACAACGACAATATTTATTACGTTGCCGGCAACGCGCCACCCTGGTCAGGCCAATACAACACAGTGGTGAACCTGGAGAATGCGTTTGCGAAGAACCTGCACATGCACCTTTTTGTCGGCATGGGTTACTACGATTTCGCCTGCCCCTTTTATCCGAATGAGTGGGTGCTTGCGCATCTCAACGTGTCTGACGAGATCAAAAAGAACAATATTGAGAAGGGCTATTACGAATCCGGTCACATGGTCTACATTGACCAAAACGCAGCTACGAAATACCACGCGGATCTGGCCAAGTTCGTTCAGGACTCATTGCCCAAGTGACGGCGCTGTTCCGGCAGACGCTATTGGCGTTGCCTGAACACAATTCACGTACGCCGCAAAATCAGGGCTGCGACATAGGAAGCAAACGCGGGCGCCGAAAAGAGCGTGCGGATGATATGAAAGCGGATCCAGCGCGCGCGCACCGCGGCCCATTCGGCTGGTGGATTCTCGACGCGCCAACGCGCGACCTGCTTATTAATTCGCACGCATGTGGGGACGCCAATGGCAATTACGGCTGCATAGCATGCTGCTCCGGCTATGCTGAGTTTTCCGGAGAGCGTGTGAATACCGAATGTGATGGCAAGCAAAATCCCGCCGAGAATTGCACCTACCACGACAATCGGCATGTACGGATCGAAGGTGCGATTTGTATTCTGATGTAACTCGACATAAGTGGGGGCCGACAGACGCGCCATGGCGCGCGCCAAGCCGGTCCAATTTACCATTAAGCCGCCCGTCGCCAGCGCGGCCACCAACGTAACGATCAGTTCTAATGCGTACATAGTCTTTCTATTTGCGGCGCGGCGCACGCCCGCTAGTGATCCAGCCTTCGGTCTGGGCGAGGATCTCCGATAGAAGCGCATCAAGTTCGCGGCGTGGCAACCGCGATTGATAACCGATTCCACGGAGGGCAACCATAATTGCTCGCGCACACGGCCCTATTCTTAGATCTTTGCGAAACCGGCCCTGCTCGATGCCGCGCCGGAGCAAGGTTTCCAGATGCGCGTACCATCCGTCGTCCAAGCGCCGGAACATTTTTGCGATCACCGGATCGCGCCAGGAGCGGATCGCCAGCTCGTTCAAGACAACGAACTGCTCGGGCGACGCGTGTAGCCGCAGACGAATGTCTTCAAATTCCATGCGTAGTTCGTCGACCGCTGTGCGCCGTTTGAGGTTGCCGCGGTCGCAGCGGTTCTTCTCTAAATCCTGCAGCAGGTGCTCTACCACGCTCTGGATCAGCGCTTCTTTACTCGAGAAATGGTAGTGAAGAGTGCCATTGTCTATACCGGCCGCTTCGGCTACCTGCCGTATGCGAAAACCCTCGAGGCCCTTTTCGGCGATGAGCCGGTAGGCTATTTCCACGAGCTCGCGTTTGCGGTCCTGAGTCCGTGTTCGCTGGGTTGCAGCGGCAGCGCCGGAATTGCGGTCCACAAGATCAGTTTGGCGCAAATGGTGGTATTCCGTCAACCAGTTGACCGACTATGGACCGCCATTCGGACTCAATTGAACGGACGGCCTGCGCTAGACTTGAGATAATTCGGGCCGTGGCGCAGCCTGGCTAGCGCGCTTGCTTGGGGTGCAAGAGGTCCCGGGTTCAAATCCCGGCGGCCCGACCAGTTAACTCAAAATCGACATTCCCTTCCTGAAAACGGCCATTGTCCGGGTCTCTACACTGATCTTATGTGGACTCGGCTGGGTGCTTGTGCACCCATACTTGCGGCTGTCCTTCTTGGCCAGGAACTGCACATCTCGGGACAGCGGATTCGCGCCCATATTCAATATCTGGCCAGCGATGAGCTCGAAGGGCGGGGAGTCGGTACACGCGGCGAGCAATTGGCCACCGATTACCTGGCGTCCCAGTTGCGAGCCGAAGGCGTCAAGCCTGCCGGCGATGGCGGGACGTACTTCCAAGCCGTTCCCATGATCGGAGCCACTACTCTGCCTTCCTCCGTCATGAACATCGTCAGCCAGCACGGCCAAGTGGAATGGAAACTGGGAACGGATTACGTGGGTACAGCTTTGTCGCAGCAGCCCCAAAACGATTTCGACGCAGAGGCTGTGCTCGTAGGCCACGGCATCTATGCTCCTCAATACAACTGGGACGATTACAAAGGACAAGATGTCCGAGGCAAAGTTCTCGTCTTCTTCACAAATGAGCCGCCTTCCGAAGATCCCAATTTCTTCAATGGCCGCGCGCTGACTTACTACGGCCGCTGGACTTACAAATTCGAAGAAGCGGCCCGGCGCGGAGCAGTGGCGGCGCTCATCATCCATACGACGCCGACCGCAGGCTACGGCTGGGGCGTCGTGGCAGGATCGTGGGGCAAAGAAAACGTGCAGCTCAGGCTCAAGCCGGGCCAGGCAGGGCTGAACTTTGCCGGGTGGATTACTCAGGATGCCGGCGCGAAGTTAGTCGCCGCCACCGGCAAAACGATTGATCAGTTACTCGCCTTGGCAAATCAACGCGATTTCAGTCCCATCGACTTACATGTCCGGATTGCCGCGCACATAGCCGTAAAGCTGCGGCAGATCGAGAGCCGGAACGTAATTGGGCGTGTCGACGGTGCAGATCCACAAATGCAATCTCAGGCGGTGCTTTTTTCCGCGCATTGGGATCATCTCGGAATTGGCGTTCCCGTTCGCGGCGACAGTATCTATAACGGCGCGCTCGACAACGCGAGCGGTTGCGCCGTGGTGCTGGAGATTGCGCGCATCTGGTCCGAATTGCCGGAGAAACCGAAGCGCAGCGCCGTGTTCCTCTTTGTGACCGCGGAAGAAGCGGGGCTGCTTGGCTCGGAATATTATGGCGAGCACCCGAAGATTCCGGCCGGCCAGACCGCAGCCGACCTCAACTTTGACATGCTCTCGCCGTATGGGCCGACGCGCGATATCGGCGTAACAGGCGCCGAGCGTACGACTCTTTGGCCCTTAGTACAGCGCGATGCCCAGCGTATGAAGCTCGAAATAGCGCCCGATCCCGAGCCGGAGCAGGGCCATTATTACCGCTCGGATCATTTTTCGCTCGCACGCGCGGGCGTGCCCGCGTTTTCTATCTCGCCGGGCACGGACTATATCGGCAAGCCGGCTACGTTCGTCAAGCAGGCATTTGAAGATTTCAACGCTCACCGGTATCATCAGCCTTCCGACGAGTATCACGAAGACTGGGATGTTTCCGGTATGGAGCAGATCGCGCAGTTCGGCCTGACACTCGGATTGGATATCGCGAACACGCCCAAGCTACCCACCTGGAAAGCCGGCGATGAGTTTCTTGCGGCGCGCGAGAAGAGCGGAGTGCGTTAAAACGCTTTTGGTTATCAAGAGTGGTTAGCGAAATTATCTTCGATCTGTTATTACAGACTTACTTCGCCAAAGCCTAACGCAACATTCACAACAACTTAGGCCAGATCCTTAGTTCGGCAGTAAAAATGCACCGTAAAGCGCATCCACTTGAACTGATCCGGCACGGCCAACTGGCCTCATGCGAGTAAGAACAACTCAAACGGAGATTCAAACTAAGTAACTCAGCACCGCTTTGCCGCATAGCGGCACGGCGGCACATGCACAAGCCTTTTCATCCGCTGGTGCAGACGCAATAGTTTCTATCTCGCGGAAGGAGAGAGCAAGAGCATTCAAAGGAGGAAAACTATGCTCAGCAGAATCAAAATACGCGCTATGGCGTGGGCTTACCTGGCGGCAGCGATTCCTTGCAGTCAGGCATACGCGCAAACCGTCGATAACCTGACAACGCCGCCGAATCGGACTATAGCGAGCGGTCAGAAAATCACTGTTAAGGGTACCCGGAATCCTAAAGCTAAAGCCAACACGGGGACGATTAACAACGGCGGCACAATCACTATCAACAAAGGAGGAGCTCTCCAGATCGGCCAAACTCCGCTCACTGTCATAACGCTTACGGGAGGCGGTCCGCTGGCACTCGCTGGTGGAACGCTCAAGGGAATCGAAACAAAAGCTCGTGACGGGACCCGCATTGCGGTAAGCACGTTGATCAATGACAACAACACAATCAGGGGCACGGGAACGATCACGACACTTAATTTGAAAAACAATGCGACCATTAATTCGAACGTCGCTGGCGCCACCTTAGAAATTTCCGACTTCCGCATCATTAACAGCGGAACCTTACAGGCGAGTGGCGGCGGCACACTATCGCTTTTTGGGGGCGGGGTCGGTCTGTCCGGCCGGCTTACCAATAAATCCAATGCAGCCGGGCAGGGAGGAAGTCTCTTTGCAGGCAATGGGAGCACTGTTAATCTGGACCAAGTCGCGGTAGAAGGCGGCTTTCTCGATACTCAAGGAACAGGAACGATCAACGGGACCGGCGAGGTTGACCTTAAAGACCTCACCGTGAACGGAGCTTATAACGTCGGCGCACGCACCACGACCGGCATTTCCGGGCGGGTGCGAAATAACGGCGCTATCAATGTTCCGAAAGGTGGCACGCTCAAGGGAGCGAGCCTGATCAACGGCAATAAAGTCAATGCAGCGGCCGGCGCCAAGGTAGCTCTTTCGAGCTACAGCCAAACCGGCGGCATCACGGTCGCAGACGGCTCCATTCAATCACCTCGAATTGATATTGAAGCCGGCACCCTGACCGGAACAGGTTCGCTGACCGGGGCGGTTGCCGTGACCGGCGGCACGCTCCGGCCTGGCGACGGCTCTCCCGGCATCCTCACCATAAATGGCGGTGTAAACATGCAAGCCGGTTCGACGTTCCTGGCGGAGATCGATCGTAATCCTGCCGGCCCGATTGCGTGCAATGGTCTGGGCTGCTACAGCCAACTGGACGTAACCGGAGGCGCGAGGCTCGATGATCCTACGCTTTCGGTCATGCTCGATTCGGCGGTGAACGTCGGGGATCTGTTCGCAATTATCGATAATCTTGACGGCATTCCGCTCGATAGCGCAGATCACTTTGCCGGCCTTTTTCAACACAGTACCTTTTCGGCCGACTATGGCGGTTACGCCTACCAGTTCGAAATCAGCTACGACGGTAACGCCATCTCGCCCTCACAAGTAACTTTCAGCGGTGGCAACGATGTGGTTCTGGAGGTGATCGGAAAATCCGCTGTGCCTGAGCCTTCTACACTCGGCGAACTCGTCGCCGGAGTTATGCTGCTGGGTTTCGGCGTCGTCCGGCGGCGTGGTTGAAAAGAGGGGCAGACCATCGGGAACGATGGCCTGCCCTACTCTGTTACCGGTCCTTTACTTCTCGACGTTCATCCAGACGTCTTCGAGCACATCGACCGATGTAGTCAGGGTCTGGCCGCCGGCAGTGAGCCGCACCATGTAGCTGCCGGGTGCGAGCAGCGGGCCTTGCGCAGCACCGAACCCGAAGCCGCCTCCGCCGCCACCGCCGAAGCCCCCTGCCGCTACAAACGGAACCTCCGCCAAGCGTGCCGCGCGCGCCTCGGCGATCTGCTCAGGCGTCATAGGCGGCGCGTTGGGGTCTTCGGGAACCATTTCGGGCGGATTCCCACCACGGCCTCCGCCGCCGAATCCACCTCCACCGCCGCCGGCGCCTCCACGTCCTCCGGCTGGCGCAGGGCCGCGCATGTTCCATTGAAAACGGTTTAAGCCCGCCTTGATATCCACATCCATGGTGCTGACAACTTTGTTGTTTTGCAGAAACTCCAATTTGGTTTTGCCCAGATCGGTTTTCGACAAAATGT
>Ga0070739_10007812_pt1 | contig 11191 bp, 5 predicted proteins | sample Coa_R1_7_FD_66445 | JGI IMG/M metagenome (GOLD analysis project Ga0070739, IMG submission 66445) | Surface soil microbial communities from Centralia Pennsylvania, which are recovering from an underground coalmine fire - Coalmine... | ecosystem: Environmental > Terrestrial > Soil > Unclassified ... | reverse complement strand
TGCTGGCGCACAAGGGCTACGCGATCTGGCAGTGCGAAAACCGCGGCGGGCTGGGACGCGGCCACGCTTTCGAGACGGCCATCTACCGCAAGCTCGGGCCGAACGAACTGGCCGACCAGGTGGCCGGCGTGAAATACCTCATCGATGCGGGCATCGCCGACCCGGCGCGCATCGGCATCCACGGCTGGAGCTACGGCGGCTTCATGACGGCGAACGCGATGCTCAACGCGCCGGACGTCTTCCGCGCGGGTTTCGCGGGCGCGCCGGTGGTGAGCTGGATGAATTACGACACCATTTACACCGAGCGCTACATGGGGCTGCCCTCGGAGAATACCGACGGGTACAAGGAAACCGCGCTGCCGCCCAAGGCCGGGAACCTGAAGGGCCGGCTGATGCTGGTGCACAATTTCGAGGACGATAACGTGCTGTTCCAGAACTCGCTGCAGTTGACCGATGCGCTGCAGCTTGCCGGCAAGCAGTTCGATTACATGCTCTACCCGCAGAAATCGCACGGGGTCAGCGGGCCGGCCGCTCGGCAGATGAACGAGATGATGATCGAGTTCTTCGACCGCAACCTGAAATAGCCAACTGCGCGCCGCGGGCGGCGTCTAACGGGGCATGAGACAGCTCATTGTTCTCGCAATGGCGCTCTGCTCCGCGCTGCCGGTCCACCCGCAGGCGCTGATAACCCTCACGGGATGGTTCAGCGACGAGCGCTGCGCGCCGGCGCGCCTGAAGGCGGCGAAGCTCGGGCCGAGCAATCCGGACTGCTCCGCGGAGTGCATCCGCAAGGGCGCCGCTGCGGTGTTCCTCAGCGAAAGCCGCGAGATCCTCAGGGTCGTGGACTATCCGGGCGTGCTGGACGACCTCGGATTCCACGTCGAGCTCACCGGAGCCCTCGATCCCGCGGCGAAGACCATTCGCGTCAGCGCCGTGAAGCAGCTTTCGTGGGACGGCGCGGCCTGTTCGAGGCCGAAAAAGCCGGCAAAACGCCCGTAAAAGGCATCAATTATGCACCGTGAGGAGCACTCCGCTGGGCGATTGCGCGCCGCTGACGGTCGCGACCACCGGCAGGTCCCCATTGGCGGCGTTCGCGGGGACCGTCACGGCCATCTGGTATTCGCCGGCCGAAGTCGGGGCGAGAAATGCCTGGCTTTGGTAGACGGCCGCGTCCGCGCCGCCGATCGTTACCTTGACCGGACTGGCGGTCACGTACGTCGTGGTCGTCGGCACCGGCACGCCGACCGGCGCGGCGGGGCTGGTCGGCCCGAAGCCGGTCCCCCAGAGGATGATGGTCTCGCCCGGTTTCGCCGGCGTGGTGGTGAGTCCCTGGAACGTGCCGTTGGCCACCGCGAGCGAGCCATCGAGATGCGTCGCGACGGCGTACTGGCCCCATTGGAAGAACGCCGGCTGCACGGCGAGCGAGGTGGCGGTCGCCGAGGCCGTCCCCGCCGAATTGGTCACCTGCACCTGCACGCTGCCGGTTCCGATGTTGCCGGCGAGCGCGTTGATCTGCGTCGGGCTGACGTAATAAACGTAGGCCGGCTGCCCGCCCACGTTGACGCTCACGTTATCGACTGTCGTCGGCAGCTTGCCGCCCACGATGGAGTTGGCCCAGGTGTCGGTTTGAGTGGAGAGATTGGTTCCCTTGATCGTCAGCCACGAACCCGCCACCACGCCGTCCTGAAAGCTGGCGCCGTTCTGGACACTGGTGATCGTGGGCCCGTTCGGATTGGCGGCGGACGGCGTCAGCGTATAGGTGGTGGTGTAGATGTGATCGCCGTTGACCGTCAGGTCGCCGTTGGCGGCATTGCCGGCGAGGTAGATGGTCACGTTCCCGACGTTGCTCGATGGCGGAGTCCAGTCGAACTCGTAGGTCGCCGAGGCGGTCTGCCCGCGGGTGCTGTAGTAGCCCGCCGAGCTGTGTTCGATGTACTGCAACGGATAGCCCGAGGGACAGGCCGGTGTAGACATTGCCTGGCAGGTGCCGGGAGTGCCCTTGTCGGCGCCGGAGAGGCATACGGGCTGTTCTACGAAGAGATTGGGCTGGGCGCACATGATCAGCGTGTTGACGTCGGTCGGGGAGAAGGCGCCTGCCATCGTGGACGGAGTGCTCGTCCGGGCGGTCAACTGGAATCCCCACGCTTTCTGCACGGGGTCCGCGATGGTTACCTTGAGGTGCTGTTTCACTCCCGGGGTGTAAGTCAGGCCGTTGGGGAAGGTGACGGAAACGCTTCCTTTGTTCGCGCTGCTGTTGGCGGTGCCGGCGTGGCAGCCGGCCGCGGTGCAGTTCCCGTTCTCGCTCGGCACGTTCGTATATCCCGCATCCGGCCCGTACTCATGGGCCCAGAGCAAGACCGGGATCACGGCGCCGCTGAGAATCACCGCTCTCTTGGTCCACAACAGCTTCCTCTGTCTCTCCATAACGCTCCTCGTTACGTATAGAAAATGCCGCGTCCCGGTACGGACCGGAACCGCGGGTACTGCACGGCGGCTGCGTTCGGCCGCCTCTAAACTCCGCTCCTCTATTAACCCTACGCCGGGCGCGTAAGACTCGGTTGTAAACTTATGCGGGCGTTCCGTTAACTATCGGCAATCACTGCGGGGTGGCCTGGTACAGCGCAAGAAACTCGTTTCCATCCTTGTACATATGGGCGGTAAAGTAGACCGTACCGGAGGCCGAGGAACTGACCGAGAGGGGCTCGATCAGCCACTCGCCGCCGGGGAACTGATCGCGGGAGCGCGCCACCACCACGTCGGCGCCGTTCCGGCGGTGGGCGGAGATGCCGGTGCCGCCATCCTGCGTCTCGACCATGCAGTGGGCATCGCCGTTGGCGGCCAGCGTGCATTCGTTACCCCAGTACCAGCTCAGGCCGATGCCGTCGAAGGTGGTGTAGTCGGAAGACTGGAGGGTGGTCAAATTCGCGCCGTCCCAGTAGCGCAGCTCGCGGTTGGCATAGTTGCCGGTGGCGGTCAGGATCAGGAAACCGGTGCCGGCTCCGGCGATGTTGGAGATCTCGTTGACAGGCAGTCCGGCGGCCCCGGGATCGCCCGTGCCGATCACTTTCTTGACCGAATTGCCGTCCCAGTAGAACGCGGACGTGCGGCCGTCGGCGGTGGGGGCGGTGAACATGACGTGCCCGTTATTATCGATGGCCACGTTGTAGAACCCGGTGTACACGCCCGCCGGACCGGCCGCATTTTGCGCGGCCACTACGACCGGCGCGCCCGAGCCGTAAAACACGATGCGGTTGACGTTGTTGTAGCCTCCGATGACCGCGGCCGCGCCGCTATCGTTCAGCGCCACGTACCGCCCGCGCCAGGTGCCCGCCCAGTTGAAATTCATGCCGCTTGGCGCCCCTTTCCCCGGCACACTCGTATCGGCGATGGTATCGAAGGTGCCGCCGGCATGATAGCGGAAGATGCCATTGCCGTTGGCAAATCCGGCGGTGAATATCAGATCCCCCGAGTCGTTCGCGGCCACGGCGCCGATCTGGATCGCCAATTGACCGTTGGGCAGAGTTCCGCCCTCGGTGGCAATCGTCTGCACCGCACTGCCGACGTTCAGCAGCGCGTCCGCCGCGGCGCGCACCGGGAAGGCGTTGTCCGTGCCGCCGTGCGAGGCATAATGCCAGTCGATCCCGCCGGGAACCGGGACGGGCAATTGCTGACCCGCGGGCTGGAGGACGGTGGGAGAGCCGCCGGCCGCGAAACTGCGCAGCGGCAGGTTGGTGTCTTTGGGAAGCTGGACCGCCGCAATGGCGGCGCCCGAGGGCAGCACTGCGCCCGCCAGCGCGGCGGTCCAGCCAGCCAGTTGGGCGAGAGGCGTCAGGCTCGATCCGTTCCAGAGAGCCAGCCAGGTGGGATAAGGATTCACCGACAGATCGCACCTGATCAGCACACCGCCGGGCCCGGCGTCGATCGTATCGTGGAGCCAGCCGAACGTGCCGCCCGGCACGGCATCCTGACTCTTAATGAGAATCTGGACCGGCCCCGGCGCGAGTTGGGCCAAGCCGGCCCAATTGGTTCCGTTGGCGGTATAAAAGCCACCGTAGAACTTACCGTCGGCAGTGCCCACGATCGTGCCGAAGTTGTTCAGGTAGAGCCCGTTCACCGTGGTTCCGTTCTTGAACGCCGGGGTCAGGCTCTTGCCGTCGTAGTAAAAATACTGCTGCGCGCCGGAAGCGGTGCTGGCGAAGAGCATGAACGTGCCGGCGCGCGAGGGGTAAAAATTATTGACGTTGGTGACCGGATCGCTCAGCGCCGGCTGCGTGGCAACCGAGAACAGCAGCCGCGGACCGTTCACCGGGTCGCTTTTCCAGATCTGGTCGCCATTGCGGTAAAGCACGCTGCCGTCGGTGGCAAGGGCGCGCGGGTCGAGCGGCGTGAAACACGGCCCGGCATCCAGCTCCTGCTCGGGCTGGCCATGCGGGATGAGCAGGATCGAGTGGCTGCACCACTGCGACGGATATTCGATATCGAGCGCCACGTCCCCGTTGGCATTGGCGGAGATGCCGTCGATGCGCATCACCATGCGGCCGGCGTTGGGCAGCACGCGTCCGGTGACCGCCAGCACGGTCTGCTTGCCGTTTTCGAGGAGCAGCGCGGCCTGCGAGCCGTTGGCGAGGTCGGCGATCGCGGCGATTTCATTGGCGCTCACCGCGCTGAGCGTGGTGTACGCCGTGATGGTGGTGGGCGCGGAGGTTTCGGTCGAAAACAGCTTGCGGATCTTGTACGCCGGCTTGGGCGTGACGTGCACCGGAATGGTCGCCACCAGGGCTGCATTATTGGCGATGCCGGCGATCCGCGCTTCGACGGTGGCGAAGCCCTCCGCGACGCCGCTTACAGTGCCATCGGCCGCAATGGTGGCGACAGACGGTTCGCCGGACGCGTATTGGAACTGCACACCCGCGATCGCGTGTCCCGCTGCATCGAGCGCCTGAGCGGCGATCGCGGCGGTGTTCCCGGCGGCCACTTGCAGCGTGGCGGGCTGGATCGCGATGGCCTTCGGCACGATGTGTACCAGAATCGAGGCAGAAGCGCCGGTATTGGCGTCCGTGGCGGTGACGGTGACGTCGGCGGGCAGCACGCCCTGGAGCACGCCCGAGGCGGAGATCGGGCCGGAGTTCGAGTCCGACGAAGTCCAGCTCAGGCCGCTGGCGTCGAGCGGCGTGCCGGCGGGATCGATCACGGTCGCGGAAAGCTGCATCTGCGCGCCGGCCAGCACGGACGAGGCGGGCGCGGAGATGCGCACGTAGGCGCTCTGGGCGTAGGCCGCCGCAGCCACGAGCCCGGTCAGGAGCGCCAGCTTAAGATTGCGGATCGAATTCATACAGCACCGTTTGCCCTTTGAGATTGATGCCCGTGCAGAAGATCCGGCCGTCGTCGTTGATGCCCGGCGTGAAGAAGCTGGCGAGGTACTCGCCGTTGACGAGCGGCTGGTCGAGTTGCGCCGCCACCACCGTCCTGCTGCCATCGGCGTACACGAGGTATTGCTTGCCGCTGCCGAAGACGATGGCGGCGACGGCTCCGTTGCGGTTCAGGTCGAAGTTGCCCGAGATGCTGCCGGTCGCGCCGATGCTGCCGCCGGTCGGGATGCCGTCGGCGCTGTTGATCAGGTCGGTCCACGCGCCGCCCTGGTAGATCGCCAGATGCAGCACGTTGCCGCTGGTGGCGATCAGCGCGGCGCAGGCGCTACCGGCCACGCGAATTCCATTGATCCCGGTGACGGCGCGGCCGTCGTAGGTGTCGCCGGCCTTGAGCAGCGCCGTCCAGCCCGAGCCAGTATATTCGAACAATCCGTTCGGGCCGCCGGAAACGCCCATGTTGGCGTAAACGTTGCCGGATTCATCCATGCCGATATCGAAGGACTGATTAAAGATTCCGCCGGCCGGGCTGATGGTGCGGTAGAAGGCGTTGCCGGTGCCGAGATAAGCGATCGGCGTGGCCGTGCCGTTTCGCAGAAGCGAGATCGCGCCAACGCCGAAGTTGGTGCCGCCGACGACGGCGACCGTTCCGGAGCTGTTGGCCGCCACCTGGTATCCGGTGTAAATCTGCCCGCCCTGGCTGCGCTGCGGGTAATGGCCGAGCGGCGTCGAACCGGAGCCGGTGACCAGATTGATGCTGTCGTCGGTCGAGACGACCAGTCCGCCGTCGGGGCTGCGGCGGGTGTCTTCCGCGCCCTCGTAGAACCAGCCGCCCGGCATCATGTCGCCGTCCACCAGGCGCGGCACGAGCGCGCCGGACGCCACCTCGAAGATGCTGGGGAAGAAAGTGGCGGTTTTGATCATCGGGTTTCCGGTATGGCTGTTGAGGACGAGATTCTGAAACGCCGGTCCTGCTGCGGCGTTGACCGTGGTGCCGGTCTGGAACAGGATCGTGGCCGGCGAATCGGGCGTCGGGCCGGCCTTCACCACCAGCAGCAGGTTATTGGCCGTGCGCGCCTGCGCGATGACTTCGCCCTTGGCGGTGATGCCGCCGGAATCGAACTGCGTGTAGGGATCGCCGATGGGCGAGGGCGTGTTGGGGAGGAGCGCCGGTCTGGCGGTCGTGCCGTTGGCGCGATACAGGCCCGCCGGCCCTATCCCGAAATCGCCGTAGCCCAGCACTTCGCCCGATTTGCCGATGGCGAATAAACTGCTGGCCCAGTTGATCGGCATCGTTTTCGGCTTCGCGGGGTCGCCGTTGTAGAGCTGCAGATATTGTCGCTGTCCGTTGTTCACCGCGACCGCGTACTGCCCGCCCTTGCCCACGGCGACGTTTCCCAGGGAAACGACCGCGTTGCCGCCGATCTTGTCGCCCGTGCCGATGACGCGCGTGATCGTCTGGTCGGGCGTCATGCGGTACAGCGCGCGTGCGCCGTTGCTGCCTCTGGCGAAAAACAGGATGTTCCCGGCGTTATCGATGCCGAAATCGCGGTCGAACGTATAGTCCGTGCCGAGGCCGTCCAGCGGCGTCGCGGCCGGGACCTGCTGGATGACGCTGCCCGCCGCGGTGACGGTGAACAGGCCGTTGAGAAACGTCGTGCCGCCGATGTTTTCGTAATTGGCGAGGAACAGCGTCACGCTGTTATCGTTGAGGCTGAAACGGGTGGTCTGGAAATTGCGGATATTGGCGACGCCGCCGCCCGAGCTGCCGTCGGACAGCAGCATGTGAGCCGCGCCGTTGGCAGCGCCGAAGAGCAGGATATTGCCCGAGGTCTGCACGCCGTGCGCGGCAATCTCGCCGTTGTTGTTGAAGGCGGGGTCGTCGATATCCATCAGCATGGCGCCCGGCATCACGCCGGTGGTGCTGCCTACGGCCATGGGCATGAACGCTCCGCCGCTCCAGACCAGCGCCGCCGTGGCGAAACCTTCGAGCGAGCCGGTATAAGCGACCTGCCCGGCGTCGTTCACCGAGATCATGCCGCGGCGCGCCCGCAGGCCAAAGCTCTGCCGCGCCGCGCCGCTATCGAGCAGCCTCACCGCGCTGTAGGAAGACGGCGGCACTACCGTAAGCTGCGTGTTGCCGACAAAGCGCGGGATGAACGGCCCGCCGCCCACGGTGTAATTGAAATACGCCTCGACGTAGTACGACCCCACGGCCGCGGCGTGGACCACGCCATTGCCATCCACGCTGGCGCCGTTGTTGGGGCCGCCGCCCTGGCCCCAAACCCGCCATTGCAGGTTGACGCCGCTCATCGGCTGGTTGTTGACATCGAGCACGTCGGCGGCATAGGCGACGGCCGCTCCCACGGCGACCGTCTGGTTCTTCGGATGCACATTGATCGCGAGCGGCACCACCTGGATGCGCACCGTGCCGCGCACGCCGCCCGCGGTGGCGGAGATATCGGCCCAGCCCAGGCCGACGCCCTGCACGTTGCCGTTGCCATCGACGGTGATCGAGGTCGCGTCGGAAGACGCCCAGGTGAAGGCGGCGTTCGAAATGGCGTTGTTATTCGCATCGTATGCCGTCGCGCTGACCTGGAAGGAATCGTGGGCCGTCAGTTGCGGCGAGGGCGCGTCGATGAACACGAACGCAACGCGCTGCGCCAGCGCCGCCTGAGCCGCAAGCAGGATGGGAACCGCCAGCCGGAGCCGCATATCAGCCGAACACCTCATCGACGGAAGTAAAGACGCCCGCGCCGGCCTGCGGGATGTACTCGAAAACGCGGCCGGAGGGCGTGTTGGTGATGGTCTTGGTCCAGTCGATGCCGAGCGCGGAGTAGATGGTGCACCCAATGTCCTCCATGAAGATGCCGCGATTGCCGCTCCAGCCGGGATCGGTGATTTCGTCGCCGAGCGCGCTGGTCGCTCCGATGGCGCGGCCGCCCTTCACGCCGCCGCCGATCATGGCGATGGACATGGCGTCCTTCCAGTGGTCGCGGCCGCCCTGCGCGTTGAGCGGGCCCGGCGTGCGGCCGAACTCCCCGAGCATGACGATGAGCGTGGTCGCGAGATCGCCCGAGGCGCGCAGATCGTTCGTCAGGTTGGCCACGCTGCGGTCGAGGTCGTTGCACAGCGTGTACATGTTGGGCGTGTAGTTGTGGTCGAACATGCCCACGTGTGTGTCCCAGCCGTCGAAAACGATATTGACGAAGCTGATGCCGAGGTGCGACTGGATGGCGTTGCGCGCCACGATGCAGGCGCGGCCGAAGGCGGTGTCGCCGTAGCGCGCGCTCTCGTCGGCCGAGAACTGGAAGACCGCAGCGACCCGGGGGTCGTACATCAGGGTCTTGGCGGAATCATAGAAGGTCGCGTGCGCGGCCATTTCGTCGCTATAGGGTGAGGCGATCAGCGGCGCGTCCAACTGCCGCAGGAAGGCGTACTTCTGGTTGAAGCGCGCCTGGCTGTTGTTGCCGTAGTAATTGTGCTGGAGCGTGGTCAGGCCGTTGGCCTGCACCGGCGCGATGAGGGGCTCGTTGAAGCCGCCCAGGAACTTGGCGCCCTGAAATTGCGCATCGACATTGAGCGCCAGGAACGGCGGGAGCGGCCCCTGCTTGCCGAGCTCGTAGGAGACCACTGCGCCCACGTTCGGACTCTCGGCGATGAACGCCGGATTATCCGGATGCGCGGTCTGAGTGTAGAACTGGCCGCGGTCGTGGGCCAGTTCCCAACTGTTCACCGAGCGCAGCACCAGCAGGTCATTCGTGATCTGCGACAGGTTCGGGAACAGGCGCGCGGAGAGGACCATGTTGCCGTGCTGCTGCAGGTTCGCATCCGGCGGATTCCACGGCCCGTCTTTGGGGTCCCAGGTATCGAGGTGGCTCGGCGCGCCGTTGAGCGTGATGTAGATGCACGCTTTGGCGGTGCCGCGCGGATTGATACCCGGCGCGGTGCTCGCCTCGCCGCGAGGCGCGGCGGCGAGAAACGCGCCGAATCCGGCGGCGCCGAACAGCAGGCGGCGCCGGGAGATGAGATGTTCGGGACTGTTGCAGCAATTCGGCTTTCGCATGGCGGCCTCCGCGGCTAATGGTTGAACAGAAAGTCCAGCTTGTTGAGCAGCGCCCACTGGATGTCGGTGAACCACTGGTCGCGCGTGCCGGTGCGGTCCTGGTTGATGGCCTGCATTTCGGCGGCGGTCGGGTAGCGGCTCAGGGCGGCCAGGAACATATTGTTGATGGCATCGGTGTCGCTCATGTTCTGGCTGAGGAGCCAGACGACGCGGTTGGGCTTGCCGGTAAAGGTCCGGAAGTTGACCGAATAGTCGTTCATCATGAACAACGCCTGAATGATCGTGCTGGTCGAGTTGCGCGGGTTGTTCCACCAGTCGCCGCGGCCGAAGGTGTTGAGGAAGCCCTGAACGGTTCCGTCGTTGCGCGGCTCGGTCGGGTCGGGAAGCTGGCCGGCGTAGTAGATCGGCGCGCTGTAGCCTTCGACTTCCATCGGATAGGTGGTCATGGTGGCCTGCGCCACGGCGTCGTAGACCTCCTCGGCCGCGAGCCGCCGCGCGATGTGCCGCGCGAAATACTGGTCGTACACCGGGTTCCAGGTTCCGCCGTACTGGCTCGAAAGCTGGTACGCCTGCGAGTTCGCCATCAGCCGGATCATATGCTTGATGCTGTAGTTGCTGGACACGAACTCGTCCGCCAGAGCGTTGATCAGCTCGGGATGCGTCGGCTGGATCGTCCACGGGGCGGGCGGCGGATTGTTGGGATCGATCCGCATGATGTCCCATTGGCCGGGCGGATCGACAATGCCCTGCGTGAACATCGCGGCCCAGAGGTAATTGACCGCGGCGCGCGCGAACTGCCGGTTCGACGTGATCATCCGCGCCAGTTCGGAACGGTATTGTCCGGTGGCCTGGGTTTCGCCCGTAAGCATGAACGCCGGACTATAGGGGCCGCCGTAACGCGCCGGCCGAGGGCCGGGATTATTCGGGTCCACCCACGCGGGGTACCCGCCGGAGCTCGCATCCGTGAGGATCACGTGGTAGCGCTGGAAGTAATCGTCGATCGGCACCTGCTGCATGCCCATGCGCGAGAGGAACGCCGACATCCCCCAGAAATCGGTCCGCTTCTTCGGCGCGAGAAACAGGTTGATCTGCTCCAGGTGGCCGCGGCCGTCGTGGCAGGAGACGCACAGCGTCCTGAGGCCCAGAAAGGCAACCGTGTTCTGGTCCGTGAGGGTATCCCAGGTGTCCTGGATGGGGTCGCCCTGCTGAATGCCGCGCACCATGTAATTGGGCGGGCCGGTCTGGTAGGAATCGCCGCTGGCGGTGAGGATCTCGCGCGCCACGTCGGCCCAGGAGCGATCGCTCGAAACGAACTCGCGCAGGTACTGATTGAACAGGTTGCGCGATTGGATCGAAATGAGATTGTAATATCCGCTGGTGACCTGAAAGAGATTGCCGTAAAACAGCGTCCATTTATCGACGTACGCGGGAGAGGCCAGCAGTTGCTCGATGAGCGCGGAGCGTTTGCCCGGATCCGTGCTGTTCAAAAAATCCTGCGCCTGCTGGACCGTGGGGAGCCGGCCGGTGAGGTCAAGGTAGGCACGGCGCAGGAACTCGGAGTCTCCGGACTGAGGAGCGGGCACGACGCCGTCCGCCTGCATTTTGCCGAAGATGTACTGGTCGATGAGGTTCGGCATGTTGGCCAGGACGACCTTACCCCGGACCTGCGCACTGACGTGCGCCGCGGAGTAGCTGCGAAACGCGCGCAGGCGCGCTTCGGCTTCCTTCCAGCGGGCGCGGGCATCGGGCGGGTAGGCGG
>Ga0070739_10007811_pt1 | contig 11192 bp, 6 predicted proteins | sample Coa_R1_7_FD_66445 | JGI IMG/M metagenome (GOLD analysis project Ga0070739, IMG submission 66445) | Surface soil microbial communities from Centralia Pennsylvania, which are recovering from an underground coalmine fire - Coalmine... | ecosystem: Environmental > Terrestrial > Soil > Unclassified ... | reverse complement strand
GCTGCGGGTCGGTTATGTTTCCGGGAAGAGCCTGGAGGATCACCCTGTTCTGGCTCGACTGGGTATAGATCGTCGAGACGATCCGCTGGCCGAACGCGTCGTAAAGGGCATTATCGACAGCGATTGCGCTTAGGCCCAGCCGGCCGGCGGTGTCGCGATTAATATCGACGACGACGGCGCGGCCATTTGCAAGAACGTCAGACGTTGCGTTGCGAACATGGCGCTCGTTCTGGAGCGCATTGGCGACCTTCGCGCCCCACTGGTCGACCAAGGCTTCGTCGGCGCCCTGGATCGAAAAATTGTACGCATTGAGGCTGGTCGACGTGTCGATCGTGAGATCCTGGACCGGGCGCAAATAGACCTGCATCCCAGGAACTCCGGCGACGTCCTCCTCGAGCCGTGAGACGACCTGCTTGAGGCCAGAACGCTGGCGCTCGGGCTTGAGGTTGACCAGCATCCGGCCATGCGAAAGCGTGCTATTCTGGCCGTCGACACCGATGGCCGAGCTTAGGCTTGCAACCGCGGGATCGGCGAGAATCGCCTTTGCAACCTGCTGCTGAAGTCGGGCCATCCGCTCATAACTCACATCCTGCGGAGCGACCGTTGTGACCGCGATCTGGCCCGTATCCTGTTCGGGAAATAGGTTCTTGGGGATTGCAAGGAAGAGCAGGGCGGTGATGAGAAGCGTCGCGAAAAAGACGAGTAACGTTAAAGCGCGGCGTTCGAGCACCCAGTCGAGCGCGACGGCGTACCGGTTCGAAAGGCGCCCAAACCAGTCGCGCGTAATGACCGACATCCGATGTTCGCGTTCTTCTCCGGGTCGTCTCAGCCATCGCGCGGCGAGCATCGGCACGAGCGTCAAAGCTACGACTGCCGAAAGCAGGATCGTGACCGCGAGCGTCACGGCAAATTCGCGAAACAACCGCCCGACAACGTCGCCCATGAACAATAGCGGGATGAGAACGGCGATGAGGCTCACCGTCAGCGAAATGATGGTGAAGCCGATTTCGCTCGCACCAGTAAGTGCGGCGTCGAACGGGCGCATTCCCTCCTCGACATGGCGGGAGATGTTCTCGAGCACGACGATGGCGTCATCGACCACGAACCCCGATGCGATCGTAAGCGCCATCAGCGATAAATTGTTGACCGAGAAGTTGAGGAAATACATCGCGGCGAAGGCGCCGATCAGCGACAATGGCACGGAAATGCTGGCAATGATCGTCGCGCGAACGGACCCGAGGAAGAGAAAGATGACGAGGGTCACGAGGAGAACCGCGACAACTAGCTCGAAGCGCACATCGGAGACCGACGCTCGAATCCCCTCGGTTCGGTCGGTCAGCAGTGTCACGTGCACGTCGGCGGGAAGTTGTGCTTCGAGCTGGGGGAGGGCGGCCTTGATCATGTCGACGGTCCCGATCACGTTGGCGCCGGGCTGGCGTTGAACGTCGATGATCACTGCCGGGGACCCGTTCATCCACGCCCCCAAGCGCACGTTTTCGATTGAATCGACCACGTTCGCGACATCCGACAAGCGCACGGGCGCACCCGCCGCGTAGGCGATCACCAGGTTGCGGTAGCTGTTCGCATCGCTGAGCTGATCATTGGCATCGATGGTCCAGCTTTTGGTTGGACCATCAAAACTGCCCTTGGCACCGTTCGCATTGGCGTTGCTGATCGCGGTCCGAATGGTCTCAAGCGAGAGGCCGCGCGCGGCGAGCGCGGGGACGTTCGCCTCGATCCTGACCGCGGGTCGCTGTCCTCCTGAGAGTGACACGAGTCCCACCCCGGGGATCTGCGCAATCTTATTGGAAAACTGCTGTGCGACAATGCCTTCGACTTCGCCGAGAGAGCGGGTGTTTGACTGGACGCCGAGCGTTACGACGGGCGCATCGGCGGGATTGACCTTGGCGTAAATGGGCGGCGTTGGAAGATCGGTCGGAAGCAGCGTCTGCGCGCTGTTGATTGCCGCCTGGACTTCTTCTTCGCCGACATCGAGCGAAACATCGAGCCGGAACTGCAAGGTAATTACCGATGCGCCCGCCGACGAGTTGGAAGTCATGGCTGAAAGGCCCGGCATTTGACCAAACTGCCGTTCGAGCGGTGACGTTACCGTCAGTGCCATGACGTCGGGACTTGCCCCGGGATAGAGGGTCGTCACCTGGATCGTTGGATAGTCGACCTCGGGAAGCGCTGAGACCGGAAGCGACCGGTAGGCAACCAGTCCCGCCAGCAGGATCGCGATCATGCACAGCGTGGTTGCCACCGGGCGCTGAATGAACGGACGGGAAGGGCCAGCGGCGCGTACCACGCGCTCAGCAGTTGGAGCCGTGCTCATGCAGCCCGGTTTTGTCGGTGGCGGCCTCCACCATGCCGTCCTCCCGGTCGCGAGCCTCCACCAGCTGGAGGGCCGCCCTTGTCGCCGGGAAGTCGCACGGTCGACCCGTCTTCAAGGCTGTCGGCGCCTTCGGTGACAACCGATTGCCCGGCCGAGAGACCCGACAGGACGGCAATTGCGTTTCCGACGCTTGGACCCGTCTTGACGGGCGTCAGCTTGACGGTTCGTTGCGGCTCGAGAACGAAGACGAAATCACCCGGAGCGCCGTGCCGGACAGCACTCACCGGGACGGTGACCACGTTATGGAGCGTTCTTACGAGAAGCGAGACGTTGACGAACTCATTGGGAAAGAGAGTGTTCGCAGCATTTCCAAACCGAGCCTTCGCCTTAACGGTCCCGGTCGTCGTATCCACCTGGTTATCGAGCGTGAGGAAAGTGCCGGCAGCAAGGCGATGATTGTCATTTTGGTCGAGGGCATCGACGGGCAAGCCGCTTCCGCCGATCGTTCCCCGTCCGATGTCGCCCACCTGCGCCTGAGGCAGTGAGAAACTGACGTCGATCGGATCAAGAACCGTGATCACGACAATACCGTTCGTGTCGGAGGGCGTCAGATAATTGCCGATGTCGACCTGGCGAATGCCGGCGCGTCCGCTGACCGGCGCCCGGATCGAGGTATAATTGAGGTTGAGGTTCGCCGTCCCGATTGCGGCTCGGTCGGCGCCCACCGTCCCCGTAAGCTGGCGAACGGTTGCGCGCTGCGTGTCAACCTGCTGCCTTGCAATCGAATCTTCGCTGAGCAGCTTTTCGTAGCGCGCGAGATCGAGCTGTGCGCCGCGGAGCTGTGCCTGGTCGCGTGCGAGATTTGCCTGGGCTTGGGTGAGGGCGAGCCTGTAAGGTCGTGGATCGATCTGGGCCAGGATCTGCCCCTGGCGGACCATCTGTCCGTCGCGAAAAAACAGCTTGAACAATGTGCCGGCGAGCTGGGTACGAACGGTCGCCGTGACGACCGGCTGAACGGTGCCGAGCGCCGTGAGATACTCCGGAACATCGCTTAAGCTGGCCTTCGCAATGCTCACCGGAGCCGGCGGTCGCCCGGAGCGCTGGCTTCCCGAGCGTTTCGCCATCCAGTTGGCGGCAAGTGCGATGATGATAAGTGCCCCGACGACGAGAATGCTGACCGCGACCTTCCGGCTCGGTCGTCTAGTGCCTCTTTGTCCGTCGACCTGTTCAACAGGTTCTTGTCTGCTCGCCAATCCATATACTCCGCGCGAAACCGCCTAGCTTGCCTGTGTGGCACTAGTTTGCCGCGCTTAAGACAGATTCTGCCTTTGGTGAAATAGTTGGAGCTTGGCTAGCTCGCCGCGCTCACGCGGATGCGCGACCGAACAGCGTTTATTTCATCTGTTGAGCGCAACGGAAGCGTTGCCAAAGATAGAATGCGTCAAAGATCGTCATTGAGTTGTTTGACAGCCAGCGATTTTGGTCTTTGGAACGCGTCATGTCACATCAACAAGTCACCATCACCACCGGGGACGGCGATTGCCCGGCCCATGTGGTTACGCCGGACGGTGCTGGCCCATGGCCAGCAGTAATCATCTATATGGATGCGCTTGGAATGCGCTCCGTTCTCGTCGAAATAGCTGAACGGCTGGCGAAGAACGGCTATATCGCCTTCTTGCCGGACCTCTTCTACCGTGCGGGCGCTTACGAGGTTCCAAGCCCTCGAGAAGTCTTCGCCAGCGGCGAGGCCATGAAGATCATTGGCCCCTTGATGGCAACCACCGGCGCGGCAAAGGCTGCCGAGGATACGCGATACTTCCTCGACTATCTCGACGGTCGCTCCGACTTTAGCGGAAAGGCTGGAACGGTTGGCTTCTGCATGGGAGGCGGCATGGCGATAGCCGCGGCGGGCACCTATCCCGACCGAATAGCCGCAGCGGCGAGTTTTCATGGCGGACGGTTGGCCTCGGACGCGCCGGACAGCCCGCATCTCTACGCACCGAGGTTAAAGGCCGAAGTGTACATCGCCGTTGCGGACAACGACCAGAGCTATCCTCCCGAGATGGAAGAGCGGCTTGAGAAATCGTTCACGGAAGCGGGGGTGAACTACCGAAGCGAGCACTATCCAGGAGCGCTCCACGGCTGGATGAAGCCGGATTTTCCGATCTACAACGAGGAGGCTGCAGAACGCGGCTGGCGCGCGATGCTTGCGCTTTTCGCACGGAACCTCAAATAAACCAGCCACTCGGCAACTGTTGCACGAACGAACTCTTGCAAGCGCTGTGACCGTCATACCTGGCCGAAACGTCGATTTTTAAATCGACGCTTTGATCAAAATGGTGCTGGGCGGCTCCACAAAATGGAGCCGCCCAGGACATTGAGTTGTTCGACGTCAGCCTCAGCTCGAGGTCGGCTTCGATCCATCATCAACGACGGGTGTCGCGTTGAGCGGAAGCCCGGGATCGGGCTTTTGGGGCGATACACCCGTCGCACCGCCGAGCTCTTTCCAGTTGAACATCGCGTTGTAGAGCATCCGGTATTCGCCAAGGTTCTGCCAGCGCCAGACGGGGTTGGTCGCGAACATGAGGACGCGTCCCTTACCTTCCGGCATGTTGATGATCGCCGGCTGGTTCCGGATCTGCTCGGCGCCCTTCATCAGGCCGCTGAGTACCGATGCCTTTCCGCCAGGAAACTCCATGAGGACGCGCTGTTTCTCGCCGCGATCGACCGAAAGGAGAGCATCGGTTGCCCAGCGGACCGGCATCGTATCCTTGGTATAGCCGTAGAAGATCGGGCTTGCCGGCTGCAGCACCTTTGCCTTGACGATTGGCCCAGGCGCGTAAAGGTTTCGCCCAGCACTGCTGACGTTCACGTCATCGACGAGCCCGAAGGATGGCGGCACGGCGCTCGCATTGCCAAGCGTGATCAGAGTACCACCCGCTTCCACGAACTTGCGCAGCTCAGACAAGCCCTCGAGGCCCATGCCGCCACGAATATCGTCGGATTGACCATACATTCCAAGCGACGGGAATCGCGCCGTTCGCTTGTAGGGCATGGGCTTACCCTGCACCGGGATGTCAAAGACGATGCTCTTCGCCGAATTGCCCTGGCTCGGGATGATGATGATGTCGTACTTGCCGTTTAGGTCGCCGGCACGGACCTGTTCTTTGTAGATGAGGTCATACGGCGTCCCATATTGGTCGAAGGCGTAGCGAACCCATCCAACATTTTGTGTTGAGCCCCAGGTGCTGAAGACCGCGACGCGGGGCAATCCAAGCGCGTGCGTTGGAGCGGCAATGTTCGCCGGGGCAGCAATGGACGTGAGGCCGAGCGATTCGACCGCTGGCCGAACTATTGCCGAAGCGCTTGCCGGCACGATGAACGAACCCGCTGGAACCGTCACCTTGCCAAGCGTGAACGGCTTCTCGGCGACGCGGATCGGCACGTCCTTCAGTTTGTAGCGAAGCACGGCGAGGTTAATGGAGCCATTGTCAAGGACGATGAAACCGCCCGCACCTGGCGCGGTGCTCGAGCCTTTCAACTCGTACCGGTCGAGGAGCACCGTTGGCGTGTTCAGAACCGATTTGTCGGCTGTCTCGACGACATCGGTATGCGTCATCAGCCCCATCGTCCAGGCGGCATCGTCATAGGTGGTGAGGTTCTCGTCGGGATAGTTGTTTTGCAGTTTGAGGAGCGTCTTGGCGAGACGTCCGTAGGGCTGGTTCAACTTCACGACGAGCGAGCCCGCCGGGTAACTGCCCTCTTTCAACCTTATTGGCGCGGTTGAGCGGCCAACTTCGATCCCTTGAAGCCGAAGCGTGTCGACGATGAACTTGACGCGCGCGGGATCCTGTCCGGTTGGGATGATATAGGCATAAGGAGCCTTGGCCGAACCGGCATTTACCGCATCGAGGCTCTTCTTGTAGAAATTCTCGAGGATCACGTCCGGGAAGTTGGACGCGAGCTGAAGGGCGGTAAGAACGCCGGTTTCCTCGTAGTTGATGTTGTTGCGCATCGACCACACCACCTCGTCATAGGCGGGCGATGGTCGATACCAGTCGCGGGCGAGCTGGTTGCCGCCGCGTACACCCGGATTTTCGGCACCATTGCCGACGTGACGAAGCATTGTTGTCGCGCCGCTGTTTCCGAACGTTTCGTACATGCGCAGCATGCCGTTATGGTTCGAAGACATGAAGCCGACATAGCCGGGCGACCAGGCGTCGACGAAGCCATGCGTCCAAACGCCGGGCATGCCATACTTGGTGAGCTGCGACATTTCGAAATTCGAATAGAAGGGCAGTTCGCCGTAGAGGATCGGGTCAAGATCCGGGTTTTGCGGTGCCTGGCCGCTGTAGGTGTAAAGGAACGGCACGGATTCGTGCAGTTCGTGCATGATCGGCGGGTGCCAATCGAGGTAATAAGCGAGAAGCTCGCGAGCGCTTGGATCCGAATAATTTATATCACGATTGTTGTCGTGATAAATGTATTTCCCCCAATAGGGCGGACCCGCGGGCTTATGGAGGTCGTCGGTAGCGTCGACCAGATTCTCATGATACCAATCGACATACCGGTCGCGCCCGTCCGCCTCGAGAACGGGACTGATCGCGACGACCACATTGTCCCTGATCTTCTCGATCATTGGCGAATTCTCGGTGAGTAGCCGATAGGCAAGTTCCATCAGCATTTCGCACGGTCCCGTCTCAGCGCTGTGGAGACAGGGGGTGAGGTGATAGATCGGTTTCGTTTCAGCGATCAGGCGCTTGGCTTCGTCAGGCGTTGTGCGCCGCGGATCGGCGAGTAGCGCGAGGTTTCGCTTGTAGGTCTCAAGCTTGGCCATGTTTGCCGCGCTCGAGATCATCACGACGAGATTGTCGCGCCCTTCATTGCTTTTGCCGATATCGATGATGCGGACACGATCGGGCGCTGCTGCCGCTAGCCTTCGATAATAGCCGTTGATTTCTTCCTGGCTGTGGAGGTGGTTTGGAACGCCGATATGATCGCCAAAGACCTTCTTGGGCGACGGGATCGTGCTCGAAAGGGGAAGATGATCAACGAGCGGGCTCATGAATTCCGGACGCGTCGTCCAGCTCTTGACCGTTGCCGCAAAGTCGGGGTCCATCTGCTGCGCAGCAGTTTGGCTCGAAAAAGCAAGTGCACTGGCAAGCAGTGCAATATTCCGTGTCGACATCTTTCTCCCTTGTCCCTTGATGTCTGATGTGTCGTGCGGTGCTGTTGAGGCAGGCACGAGTATCGAGAAGCACGATCGGCTGAAGCGTGTGCGCAAGCAGGTAAGCATAGTCGGGTGGCTGCTCGCAATGATTCTCTCGAGCCGCCCGTCGCTTGATCCTGATGGACATCGTCCGACCACGCTTCTTTGCGGTGCGTTGGCCAGGTTTTCGGGGGCGCTCGAAAAACGGCGTCAAGCGCCGTCCGCAAGCCAGGTTCGGCGGCCGCGAATTGGCGGTCTTCTCGCGAACTCGTGCCCTTGAATCGCGTTTGAGGGCGCCGCGCAAATCGGCGCTCGTTCTTTAGGAGACAATCTATGCTGATTTTGGATCAACAGCCGAGGAGATGTACGCACGCACGAACTCCGGAAGGGATATCCTCAACGGCAGGGGAGGGCGTTCGCGGGTGTGAAGAAGACCGTGCCTTTCGTGACGTTAGTCTTGGCCGACAGCGTAACGAACAGGACCTCGTGTCCGTGCGGTTTCATGAAAGTGATCATTCGATAGCTGGGATCGCTTGCATCGGAGTTACCGATCAGCTCGAGACCCGCTTGACGGCCCTCGGTCAGGTAAAAATCAGCGACGGTTGGCAAGGAAGCCGAGGTTGAGAACCTATACCGCTCGCCGCAGCCCGCCGCTGGTTCGATTGAGCTGACCGAGGAGCTTGGAAACGGAGCTCCAAATCGAGGACCTTTCATGGCGCTGGTCCCTGGAACGGCAAAGGCCGGTGCAGCAGCGAGAATCATGATAAAGTACGCGAAGCACTTGCTCATTGCGCTGCTGATCCACTCAAAAGTGCGAAAGTTCATATCATGGGGGTTTCTTCCGGGTCCACGTCCAATCGATCGCTCCCTCTGACTTGGCACGTGCTCAGCTACTTAGAGCATGACGATCGTCGCGAACGCAATCAATAGCAACTTGGCGAGCCAGCCGACGGCGTGGCTTGCGGTTACAAGCGGATCGATCTTCAGGAAGAGCGCATTGGTGACCAGCAAGGGAAGGGGCCAATGAGCCAGATCGCCGCGGCGAGTTCGAGTGCCGCGATTAGGTGCGTTTGGCCCAAGAAGTGCGCAAGGATCACGAATGCAGTCGCGGTCAGCAAGCAGAGGACCTGCGCGATACCGATCCTCAATGGCTCGTTGATCCCAGTGCGCCAAACTTCGGGGTGTCGCTGATAACGGTCGTGGAAAAGCACGCCAGCAAAGAGCCAGTCCGCGATCGAACCGAGGATCGCCCCGACAATCGAAGCCGCAAAGATATGCCAGTTCATTGGTCTTCTTAGAGTCGCAATAAGCTTCAAAGCATGCATTCAGCAATGCGCAACGCGGTCCCTGGAAAGTCGCTCGTGGCAAAAAATTGCTGCTTATCGCGTCCAAATTGCGCTCTCCTCGATCGCCCAATCTTGAATGAAGTGAATTCGGACTGCTGCGGCTATCGTTCGAGGGCTTGACCGCGATCGCGGACTAGAGCGCGGATCGCCCCAGAGAGACGTCTACTTGCGCGAAGGGTCTTCTTCGGCTGAACAGCGCGGCGATGCTAAGCACCGACAAGGCCTGGGAGAAATTTGGCCAAAAGGAGCCCTATTTCGGCGTGCTCGCCGATGAGAAGTTTACGCTGGCGCAAATACAGCAGAACCGCGACGAGTTCTTCGCCTCGGGCTCTGGCGCAGTCGCGCAGATCATCGATCGGTGCGAGGATCACTTCGGCAGGCTCCAGCGAGGGCGTGCCTTGGATCATGGATGCGGCGTCGGACGACTGAGCTTCGCACTTGCTCAGCAATTTGCGGATGTTGTCGCTCTTGACGTTTCGCCATCGATGCTGCGCGAGGCAAAAGCGAACGCTCAAAAGCTCGGATCCTCGAACACAATTTTTGCACTGTCGGACGATCAGCTTTCGAATGCAGTCGGTACGTTCGATTTCGTCAATAGCTACATGGTTCTGCAACATGTTCCGGTACGACGCGGGCTCCGCATTGTGTCGGCATTGCTTGACAAGCTCAACGATGGTGGCGGCTTTCACCTCCATTTTTCAATCCGCGATGACCGCTTGAGATCGCGTGCATTGTGGTGGGCAAGCCACCATCTTCCCGGCGTCAAACTCATTCAGAACATTATCGCGGGCCGGGCATGGAACGCACCGGCGATGCAGATGAATAATTATCCCTTCAATCGAATTCTGACGCTGCTTACGTCACGTAACATCACGCAAATCCTGGTTTCGGCGGAACGGCATTCGGACTTCCTGACACTCAGTGTCACAGGGAAAATCCCGACAAGCGTTGAAACGGGTGTGTCTAGTCGCGACTAGAATGGTTTGGCTGAGGCCAAGCGCTGTTCGCCAAGTCCGCTTCGAGGTGACAGGTCATTATGACTTAGTCGACGGGCCCAAATCATAGGTCGCGGCCAACGACATCTTGTCACTACGTCTTGGGCTTGTGGTGCTGTCCACCCAAAACCCACGCGTCGATTCGCTCGATCCGCACAGGAGGTTTTGCCATTTCTATTGAGCGCCAATGATGAAGTTGAAGATTATCGCTAGGAGCGTAAGCTGACCATCCGCCGTTCTCGATGAGGATCGGATTAGTCGATGCGTACTTCATTACTGGTTTTACTTGGCGCAGCAGCGTCGCTTCTTCCTTCGACTGCCAACGCGCAGTGTCAGCTCGGAAAATATCTCGAGCTTCCTGTGACGATGCGCGGCATGACACCGATCGTAACGGCACAGATCGACGGCAAGGACGCCCAGTTCGTTCTCGATAGCGGTGCATTCTTCAGCACGATTTCGCTTGCCTCGGCTCAGACTTATGGGCTGCGACTAACCCCGCTTCCGGTCGGCTTCGAACTATTGGGAATTAACGGGAGCGCGTCGGCTTACCTTACAACGGTGCACAGGTTCGGGATCGCTGGCGCGAACATTGCAAACATTCAGTTCATCGTCGGCGGGACGGATATCGGAGAGGTTGGGCTGCTGGGCCAGAACCTTCTCGGGATTGGCGACGTGGAATATGATTTTCGCCACGGCGTTGTCCGCCTGCTGCGTGCCAAGGGATGCGCGGTCGAGCAATTGGCGTACTGGGCTTCCGATTATCCGGTCACGATCATCCCGCTCGAAGCGCGCTCCGCGAGACAGACTCACACCATCGGGACAGTAACGTTGAACGGCGTAAAGCTGCGGGCGATATTCGATACGGGCGCGGCTACCACCGTGTTGACGCTCGCCGCCGCGCGGCGAGCTGGCGTCACGCCAAACAGTCCTGGCGTCGTTCCGGGTGGCATTTCGATCGGGCTCGGAACCCGAACGCTTCATACCTGGGTTGGGTCGTTCGCCCGCCTCGAAATCGGCGGTGAATCGATTCCCAATCCAAAGATCAGGTTCAGCGAAGCCCAGTTGGCGGACGCCGACATGCTGATTGGTGCCGATTTCTTCCTTACGCACCACGTCTATGTCGCCAATGAAGCCGCGCGCATGCTGATCACCTATGAAGGCGGACCCGTCTTCGGCATTAATCCCAACGGTGCCAACGATGATAAGGGGAAGCCGCTCGACCTGACTGATCGAACGGCTGAGCCAACCGACGCTGAAGGTTTTTCGCGCCGAGGAGCGGCGCTCGCCTCCAGCGGAAAGCTCGATGC
>Ga0070739_10007805_pt1 | contig 11196 bp, 7 predicted proteins | sample Coa_R1_7_FD_66445 | JGI IMG/M metagenome (GOLD analysis project Ga0070739, IMG submission 66445) | Surface soil microbial communities from Centralia Pennsylvania, which are recovering from an underground coalmine fire - Coalmine... | ecosystem: Environmental > Terrestrial > Soil > Unclassified ... | reverse complement strand
CATCGAGGGTGAGCGCGGCGCCGATGCCGTAGAGCATGGCCAGCACCCGTCCAACCGCGCGGGAACGCTTGCCAACCTGCCACAGCCAGCCGTATCCGACCAATAGCAGGAGCAGAATGCCCCACACCAGATGATGGATGTGGCGGCCGCCCATCGACACATCGTGGAACGGTCCGCGGCCGGCGCGGATGGCGTGAGTAATCACGCGGATTACGGCGAAGGCGAGATAAAAGGCGGTGGAGGAGATAAAGAGCCGCTCGCGCGGAATATTGTTCTGAAAATGGAGATTATAGAGCGCGCGGGTGCGCTCGGCGCGGAGCACGGCGGCGAGGAAGGCGAAGATGAAGCCGACCGCGGCCGCGATGCAAAGGGCGATCAGTCCTGCGTGGCGGAGCCAATGCGGCATTCGTCATCGGGGACGCGATCGAGGGGCTGGGCGTAACACGATTGTTAAAATGAAGGTTTCCGGACGCCCGCAACAGCCGCACCATGCCGTCCGCAAGGTATTCCAACATTCTTGTTCGCGCCACCAACTGGCTGGGCGACGCGGTGATGAGCCTGCCTGCCCTGCGGGCCATTCGCGCGGCGTATCCACAGGCGCGGATCACGCTGATCGCGAAGCCGTGGGTGGCCGATGTGTACGCGCGCGAGACCTTCGCGAGCGAGATCGTGCCCTACAGCGCTGCCAGTTACCGCGACAAAGTGCGATTCGCGCTCGCGCTGCGGCGCGGCAGCTACGACTGCGCCATCCTGCTGCAAAACGCGTTCGAGGCGGCGGGGATGGCGGCGATCGCGCGCATTCCCGAGGTCATCGGCTACGATCGCGACGGCCGCGGATTTCTGCTCACGCGGGCGATATCCGTACCTAAATCGGGCGAAATACCCGAGCACGAGCGCTACTATTATCTGGAACTGCTGCGCCGTGCCGGCGTTATTCAGGAGCTGCCAGACTCGGAGAGGATCGAACTGGAGGGGGCGGCGGAGGCGCGGCAGGCGGGGCGTGTGCTGCTGGGCGACAAGGGCGTCGCCGGCGCGGTGGTTGGGGTGAGCCCCGGCGCGGCATTCGGATCGGCAAAGCAATGGCTGCCGGAGCGTTTCGCGGAAGCGGCGGCGGAGGTCGCGATGCGGCGTGGCGCTACAGTCGTGGTGTTCGGATCGTCGGCGGAACGAGCTCTCGGCGATCAGGTGGCCGGGCTCGTCCACGCGCGCGGCGTCGCATGTGTGAATCTTGCGGGACAGACCACGCTGGCGCAGTTCATCGATATGGCGGCGGCCTGCGATCTGTTCCTGACCAACGATTCCGGGGCGATGCACGTGGCGGCGGCGCTGGGCGTACCGGTTGTGGCCGTGTTCGGAGCCACGAACGCAGCAGCGACGGGACCGTCGGGCGCGCGCGTGCGGGTGGTGCAGGAGCCGGTGGAATGCAGTCCCTGCCTGTTGCGGGAGTGTCCCATCGACCACCGCTGCATGACGGGGGTGAGTGCGGGCCGGGTCGCCGAGACGGCTCTGGATCTGCTCAAATGAACTACTGGATGACGTTGAACCTGGGCCAGGGGAGCACAAGCGGTGAGTGAGCCGGTGCGCATCCTTATTGTGCGGCTGAGCGCCATGGGCGACGTTATCAATACGCTGCCCGCCGCGGCCAGTCTGAAGGCGGGCATCGAAAACTCGTGCGTGTCGTGGGTAGTGGAGCCGCGCTGGGCCCCGCTGCTGGAGGGGAATCCGTATCTGGATGAGGTGATTCCGTTCGATCGCCGCACGTTCCAGGGCCTGCGGTCAACGTGGCAGCGGCTCCGCGAGCAGCGTTTCGATATCGCCGTTGATTTTCAGGGACTGCTGAAATCGGTGGTCGTCGCCTCGGCGGCGCATCCGCGAGAGATATTCGGCTTTGACTGCGATCGCGCACGCGAGTGCGCCGCGTCCTGGTTTTACTCGACGAGAGTACCGGCGAGGGCGAGGCATGTGGTGGATCAGTATCTGGATCTCGCCGCCGCGGCCGGAGCATCGCGGCTGGTGCGGACCTTCCCAATTCCCCCCGGCGCGCCAGAGGGCGAACTGCCTTCGGATCCCTTCGTGCTGGCGAGCCCGCTCGCGGGGTGGGGCGCCAAGCAGTGGCCGCTGGAGTTCTACTCCGAACTCGGGCGGCGGCTGCGCGACGAATGCGGTCTGACACTCGTGGTGAACGCGCCGAAGCGTATCGACATTACGGATGCGTGGCCGCACGTCTCGGGTGTGCCGGGGCTGATCGACGCGACGCGGCGGGCGATTGCCGTGGTCGGCGTGGACAGCGGGCCGCTGCACCTTGCGGCAGCGCTCGGGAAGCCAGGCGTGGCGATCTATGGACCGACGGACCCGGCGCGGAATGGTCCGTACGAGAGCGCGATGGCGGTACTGCGCAGTCCGCGCGCGATCACGAGTTACAAGCGAAACGATTCCGATTCCGCCATGCGCGATGTGAAAGCGGCGGACGTGCTGGAGGCGCTGCAGCGCCAGCTTACTCCGGCAGGTATTCAGCAACCACTATCGTGATGTCGTCCGCCGGAACGGTGGTGTCGGCGAAGGCCTCGAAGGCTTTTTCGAGAGCGGCGCGCAGGCCGTTGGAATCGAGAGCGGCGTTTTCCTCCAGCACGCGGCGGAGCTCGCGCTTTTCGAAGAACTCGTTCTCGGTGTTCTCGGCTTCGGTAAGGCCGTCGCTGAACATGACGATCTTGTCGCCGGATTCGAGCCGCGTCTCGCGCACCTCGTAAGTGGAATCCTCCAGCATGCCCAGCGGCAGTCCGGTGCTGGCCAGGCGGCGCATTTCGCCACCGGGGCGCAGCACCACCGGTTTGGGATGTCCGGTATTCACCCATCGCAGCAGACCATCACGCGCGAGCACGGCATAGAAGACGGTGGCGTATTTTTCGCCCTGAGTGCGCTCGTTCAGGAAGCGATTCACGCGAGCCATCATCTCCTCGATGCCGATGGGAGCATCGGCGCCGAGCAGAAAGGAGCCCTGGAGAAGGGAAGCCAGCAGGGCAGAGCTTACGCCTTTTCCGGAGACATCGGCCACCACCATGATCCATCTATCGGCTCCGGCGGCGTGCACGTCGTAGTAGTCGCCGCCGACCTGGCGCGAAGGGATGGAGGAGCCGGAGGCGCGGAACCAGCCGGTGAATGGAAGCTCGCTCGGCAGCAGCAGACGCTGGATCTGCCGGGCGACGTTCAATTCTTCCTCCATGCGCTGCTTCTCGCGTTCTTCTTCGAGCAGGCGTGCGTTCTCCAGCACGGTGGAGGCCTCGAGCGCCAGTGTTTGCAGGAGCTCACGATTGCCTGAGGAGAGATCTGCCGCGGCGTGACGCGAATCCATGTAGAGCAGGCCGACGGTATCGTTCACCGAAGTGATGACGGTGTCCTGCACCGAGCCGGCGCGCACGCGCACCAGGGGCACGCAGACGACGCCGCGCAGCTCCAGGTCGGCGACGGACATTTCCGGCCGTACGCCCTGTTCCTCGAGCGGATCGAAGCTCATGGAGAGCAGCTCGCGGCGGGTACGCAGAGCGCGGTTGATGACCGAGGTGGGCACGCGCAGATCGGTGTCTTTGAGCGGCGCTCCGCCGCGGTCGCGGGCGACGGAGACGACAAGGCCGGGGTCCTCCCGCAGCAGCAGGAAGCCTCGTTCCGCGCCGGTGACGGCCAGGGCGGCGTCGACCACGGCGGCGAGCACGTCCTGAGTGGAGAGCGAGCTCTGGAGCGCCCGAGCCACTTCCACCAGGGCGCGCAGTTTGGCCAGATTGCTGGCGCCCGGCGCGGGCGTGGCCGGGGCCCCGGAGATCTGCTCGAGGATGCGGTGCAGCTCGTCTTCCTCGAGGGTGAAGATGAGTTTGTAGGAATCGGCAAAACCGAATTCGATGCGGTCGGAATTGGCGAGCTTGTGGCGGCTCACGCGCTGGCCATTGACGTAAACGCCGTGGCGGCTGTTCAGGTCTTCGACGACGTAGTCGCCGTTCTCGGTGACGATGCGCGCATGGGTCCGCGACGCACGATTGTCGCGCAGCACGAGATGATTGTCGGCCTGGCGGCCGATCATGAACGGCACGGGCTGGATGCCGACGCGAGTCCGATTCCCGGAAGGACCGACCACGACCAGGCCGGCCACCGCGGCGTCCTTCTTTGCGCTGTGTGGGTCCACTAGCGTCTCCGCGGCCGGGCCGGAGATGCGTCGTCGGACTCGGCGATGGCTTCCGCGGCCTCGCGCGCGCGCAGCGCCTGGCAGTGCGAGCAGTAGCCGCCCACTTCGGTCCGCGCCAGCAGAATCTCGAAGCCCAGATCGCGCTGGATCTCTTCGCGCAGTGTGCGCAAGGGGGCGCCGAAGTACTCTTCCACCCGTCCGCAGCGCAGACAGACAACGTGCGCGTGCTCCTGCTTCAGGCGGGTCTCGTAATAGTGCTGGTCGCCGGCGTGGTGCATGAGATCCAGCTCGTCGACGAGGCCGCCGTTCTTGAGCATTTTGAGCGTGCGGTACACGGTGACGCGATTGAGGCGCGGGTCGCGTTCGCGGGCCAGTTGATAGAGCTGTTCGGCGTCGAGGTGCTTGCCCGAGGAGTCGATCAGATCCAGCAGAATCCGGCGCTGGCGGGTCAGGCGAACGCCTCGTTCCCGGAGTGAGGCTTTGATCCCTTCCGAGGCCATTTTCACGCTCCTAAAGACTGTAGCACGGCAGACGAAGTTTGCTTTCCCGGCGTGTGCGCTACACTCACAATGCTCGTCCGATGAGAACCACAGTAACCTGCCTGATTGCCTGCGCTGCTCTGGCCGCGGCTCAGGAACGAACCCCGAACCAAACGAAGGACGCGGAGCAAATGCGCCCGGCCGCGGCCGCGGGGGACATTCCCGCCAGGTTCTCCGTGCCGCAATCGGAGTACGATTACGTGCGCCGGGAAGTAATGATCCCGATGCGCGACGGGGTGAAGCTGTTTACCGTCATCGTAATTCCCAAAGGCGCTCACAACGCGCCCATTCTGCTTACGCGCACGCCTTACAACGCGAGCAAGCGCGCGGAGCGGAATATCAGCCCGTACATGCGGGCGACGCTGCCCGAGGGTGACGATGTGTTCGTGGCCGGCGGTTACATCCGCGCGTTTCAGGACGAGCGCGGCAAGTACAAGTCCGAAGGTTCGTACGTGATGACGGTTCCGGTGCGCGGTCCGCTGAACCCGACATCGACCGACGATACGACGGACGCGTGGGACACCATCGATTGGCTGGTCAAGAACACGCCGGAATCGAACGGCCGCGTGGGCATGATCGGCTCTTCGTATGAAGGGTTCACGGTGGTGATGGCGCTGCTCGATCCTCACCCGGCACTGAAGGTTGCCGCGCCGGAGAGTCCGATGGTGGACGGCTGGATGGGCGACGACTGGTTCCACTACGGCGCCTTCCGGCAAACCAACTTCGATTACGTGTCGGCTCAGACAACGAAAAAGGATGAAGGCGAGGCGGTCGGGCGGGATTCGTACGATGATTACGAAGCGTTCCGCCGGTATGTTTCGGCGGGCAACTATGCGCGCGAGCACGGCCTCGATCAGTTGCCGTGGACGCGGCGCATGATGGAACATCCCGCTTACGACGCGTTTTGGCAGGGGCAGGCTTTGGACAAGCTCATCGCGCAGCGCCCGCCCAAAGTTCCGACCATGTGGGAGCAAGGGCTGTGGGATCAGGAAGACATGTGGGGCGCCATTCATTGCTATCTCGCGCTGAAGGCGGTGGGCCAGGCGGATCATAACTACCTGGTTATGGGACCGTGGCGCCACAGCCAGGTGAATTATGACGGCTATAATCTGGGGCCGCTGAAATGGGACGGCAATACCACCGAGCAATTCCGGCGTGACGTGCTGCGGCCGTTCTTCGATCAGTATCTGAAGGACGGGGCGTCGAAGGTGGACACGCCGCACGTGTTTATCTACAACACCGGCGAGAATCACTGGGACCGGTTCGACCACTGGCCGCTTGCCTGCGACCAGGGATGTTCCTCGCCGATGAAGCCTTTGTACTTACAGGCGTGGTTCGCGCTTGGTTTTGACAAACCGGGCAGCGCGTCGGACGACGGCGACAGCTACGTGTCCGATCCGGCCAAGCCGGTCCCGTACGTGCCGCGTCCGGTGCGGTTCTCCGATCACGAGGCATGGACGCAGTGGCTGGTGCACGATCAGAGGTTTGTGGTGGACCGTCCCGACGTGGTGAGTTATCGAAGTCCGGTCCTGACGGCGCCGGTGCGCGTCAGCGGCGCGCCTGTGGCGGACCTGTTCGCCGCGACAACCGGCACGGATGCGGACTGGGTGGTGAAGCTGATCGACGTTTACCCGCTGGAAATGCCCGACCAGCCGGAAATGGGCGGGTACGAGCTGAACATCGCCATGGATATTTTCCGCGGGCGATATCGGGAGAGCTTCGAGCATCCGTCGGCCATTCCCGTGGGCAAGCCGCAGAGATACCGGTTCGTCCTGCCCACGGTGAATCACGTGTTCCTGCCCGGCCATCGGATCATGGTGCAGATCCAGTCGAGCTGGTTCCCGCTGTACGATCGCAATCCGCAGAAGTATGTGGAGAACATTTTCTTCGCGCAGCCGGCGGATTATGTGAAGGCGACGGAGACTGTGTTTCACTCGGCGGAGCTGCCCAGCGCGGTGTGGCTGCCGGTGGTGGAAGAGGCGAAGTGATGAGCAACGCCTTTTGGGCCGCGAGTAAGTGCATTCCATGAGACGGAGACTCCCACCCGCGAAGCTTCCGCTACCCGAATTGACGTCGGACCGTGCGGCCGCCGACTACTTCGATTCTGACTCCATCGCCGGTGTGTGGAATCAGCTTCCCGAGGCGAAGCCTGCGAAACTGTCGAAAGCCCTTTCGAAAACGATTCACGAACGGAAAAAGTCGGCAAAGTCCCCCATATCGATCCGGCTTGATGCCGCTCAGATTGCTGCCGCGAAGAGGATTGCCGCCGCCAAGTCGGTCGGTTACCAAACGCAGCTGCGTAGGTGGATCGCGGAGGGCATTCGACGCGAGGCAAGGCGCGCATAACAAATGCGGCCCCACCCGCGTGGGGTGAGGCCGCAATCGGCCGGCTTTACGAGGAGGTCTAACGTTCGGTCGGGCCGGCCGAACTCAGTTGCCTGTCGAGAACGCCGCGTGGTAATGAGCGAGGGCATAGGCGAGCCATGCGCGGGTCACCGGGTCCGCCGGCTTCACCTGCGCGGTCATGGTTGGCTGGGTATCGTACGGCCCCTGCTGCAGGGTGAAATACGCCTGAAGGATGCCGCGATCAAGGGCCATCTGGACGTAGCCGCGCAGAGCCGACGGAATCGAAGCGTTATCGCTGACCACGATGGCCGTGCCGTTGTAATTCGCGGTCACGTCCGAGCCGGCCCTGGCCTTTGCGTCGGCGTCGTGCCCCAGGGCGCGCACCAATGCGACCGCGAGATCCAGGCGGGTGATGTTATGCGTGGGATAGAAGGCCGTTCCGGCGGCGGAAATCATGCCCTGGGGCGTGAAGTCGTAATCGCGCAGAGTGGATCCGTTCGCTGTGACGGCCTCGGCGATGGGCTCGAACGCGGCGGTGGTGTCGGTGAAGCGGCGCGTGGTTGCGAGCGACTGTCGGAGCGCGGTATCGAGCACGAGGGTCTGCGCGAAGTCCTGCCTCGTGACGTCGAGATTCGGACGGAACGTGCCGTCGGAGAAGACGTCCATCATGCGGTTCTTCAGCGCGTACTCGATCTCCGCCTGGGCGGTGATGCCCTGAATGTCGGGTACGGTTTTGAGGATGAACTTCTGTTGGGTGATGGTCCCATCCACCGGACCCGGGGCCGCGGCGCCCGTGGTGGGCAGCGAGATCTCCGGCAGCGCAGTCAGCCCGCGGACCCCGTGGACCTCGAGCCGCCACTGTCCCGCGACGGGATTGTTGACCAGAATCTCGCGCGTCGGCGCGTCGAGAATGGGAAGCATGATCCCGCTGGTGTATTCGAAGCCGGTGGGGTCGTAGGCGACAATGCCGACGGTATTGCCGTTTCCGCTGTCGGCGAGGTCGCCGACGGTGGCGAGGATGTCGAGCACCGACATGCCCGGCTGAACGGTGAAGTTGACCGCATTCGCGCTGCCCGGGCCGGGTGTGGCAGCAGGCGTGTAATCGATATGGAACGATTCCGGCGAAGGCCCGGTGACGGTGAACTTAGCGTTGTAAGTGCGCAGGTCCATGGCCCCGCTGTAAGTTCCGTAATTTTTCGCCGGATTGATGATCTTGTCCAGCGCGGCATAGACATTGATGTAGCCTGCGCCGACTTCGAATTCGTTGTAGCCAGGCATCTGCGAAGCGGTCTCGACGAGAATCTTCTTTATCTGGTCCGGCGTCAGCGCCGGCTGCACGCTGAGCATGAGCGCGGCGGCGCCGGCGACGAAGGGCGTCGCCATCGAAGTGCCGCTGATCTCCGTGTAGTAAGGCAGGGCGGAGGCGGGCAGTTCCGTATCATCACCGCTGGTCTCGCCGTTGGCGAAGATGTTGGTCTTCGCGCGCGTGGACACGATGTCCGCCGTGAACTTCGCGGCATCGGAGGCGAATTCGCGGCCTGTACCCGGAGCCGTGATCGTCGGCGCGTTGTAGTCGTTCGCTGCGCGCGAAGCCTTCGGCACGCCCCGTGAGGAGAAGCTGGCGAGTCCGCCTTCCTTCGTGCCCGCCGCGACGCCGATCACGTATGGGGATTTCGCGTAGGGATTCATGGTGTCCTTGCCCGGGCCGGAGTTGCCGGCCGCAAAGGCGACGACGATGTTCAGGTCATGGGCCTGCTTCGACGCGATGGCGATGGGATCGGTGGGATCGTATGCTCCCGTGCCGCCCCAGGAGTTCGAGATGACGCGGATGTTATAGCGGGTCTGATTGGCGATGGCGTATTCAAAGCCGCCGAGACCGTTGAGGATGAGCAGTGTGGCGCCGGAGCCGACGCCGATGACGTTCGCGCCAGGGGCCACGCCGGCGTAGAGCCCGCCGGAGGCCGCGCCCGTGCCGCCGACGATACCCGCGCAGTGCGTGCCGTGGCCCGTGTTGGTGTCGGTATCGGGGATGTTTTCGAGATAAATAAGCGGCGTGAAGCCGCTCAGAGTGCCGGTGTCGGTCACCGTTTGCACGTTCTGCACGACATGACTGGGGTACTGGAGATCGGGATGAGTGCCGTCGATGCCCGAATCGTTGATGACCACGCCGATGCCGGCGCCGGTGATGGGCAGGCCCTTGTTATAGCGAATGAATCCCGGATCGGTGCGCGCGCGGTCGACGCCGGTAAGTACGCGCGCCTCGTTGTTGAGATATTTAAGCGGGTCGTTGGCCCAGATGGACACCACGGCGGGATTTGCGGCCAGCGTTCTGACCTGTGCGGCGGTGGCGGGGAACGCGGCCATCCCCAGATGCTGGAGAGTGAACGCCTTCAGCACGCCGGCGGCGGTGAGGGCGGCAAGATGCGAGGGCTGCAGGCCGGTGGTGGTGTTGAAGGCGACGATCACCATGCCGACATCGCCGGATGTGCCCGCCTGGTTCAGTTTCGCGGTTAGAGACGGCCCAATGACTGCCGCCTTCGCTGAGACCATGAAACTGGTGAGCGCCGCGCAGAGTATCGCCGTGGCGCGCAGGAACCCGTACCTTTCCATCTTTTTCTCCTCGTTACGCCAGACCCACCGGTTGGTAGTGTCTGTGTAGTATCGGCTGGTAGACAGAATTTTTCCGCGCGCTGTTGCTGCGGTTGATTCCGTATCGGCGCCTGGTAAGTACCTTCGGAGAAGATACAGTGGATACCGGAGATGCCTTACTTCATTACTCGGCCGATGGCAATCCGGTTCGAGGGGCTGGGCGCGGAAATGGCCCGGCGCTGCGCAAGCGAATACCTTGAAGTCGGCGGGGGCATCGGCGCGTTTGCCGGCGCCGGCTCGCCGCTCACGCACGCCGCGGGGCTGGGCATGAGCGGGCCCGTCGACGAAGCTGAGTTGGAGCGGCTGGAGGCGTGGTATCGCGAGCGGGGCTCGGCGACGGCAATTGAAGTCTGCCCGCTCGCCGATCCGTCGTTTTTGTGTGCGCTCGGCAGGCGAGGATATCTGATCGAGGAGGCATCCAACTTACTCGTGCGGCGGACTTACTCGGGTGAAGAGATATCGCCGCCTGCGGTCGAAGTGTGCGAGACCGGTAACGCCGGGGAGTGGTCGGAGGTGCTGGCACGCGGATTCTTCGAGCATGAGCCTCTCCCCGGAGAACTGGAAATTGGTCTGCGTCTGTTCCGGGCGGAGGGCGTTCGAGCATTCGTGGCGCGGGTCGATGGTCAGCCGGCCGGTGGCGGGGCGATCGCCATAGTCGATGGAATCGCATGCCTCTGCGCCGATGCGACATTGCCTGCGTTTCGCGATCGCGGGGCGCAGTTGTCACTAATTCGAGCGCGGCTGGCCGAAGCCGTACGCTGCGGGTGCGAATTCGCGATTGCGGAGACGACTCCCGCGACGATGTCGCACCGGAATTATCAGCGCTGTGGGTTTGAGGTGGCCTGGACGAAGCTGACATTTGTACGCTGAGGTCCACTGTGACCAGGAAAGGCGACGCCACCGCCATGCCGGGGGTATTCCGTTAAGGGCTGCGCGTCTGCCCGAAACCGTCACCATCGATGAGCCCATCGAGTTGGGACAGCAGTTCACTTACCGAGAGGACGTGAGCTTTACCGCAGGTTACAACTTGTTTTGCGGGGCGCGCTTGCGTCGGCATTAGTGCTACAGTGGGCAGGTAAAGGAGAGCGCGATGGCCTGCTCAACCAGACGTGATTTCCTGAAATTCGCCGCCGGCGCGACCATTCTCACCGCCTCCGGCCAAACCGTCAAACGCAGCGCGACCGACTGGGTCACGCTTGGCAAATCGGACGTGAAGGTCACGCGTCTGGCTTTCGGCACGGGGACGTTCTCCGGCCGCGTGCAGCGCGATCTCGGACAGGCCGAGTTCACTCGCCTGGTTCGGTACGCGTATGACCACGGCATCCGCTTCTTCGAGACCGCGGAAAGCTATCACGGCATGCCGGAGATGCTGGGCATCGCGCTGCAGGGGCTTCCGCGCGACAGCTACCGGCTGATGACCAAGTATCACACCCCCGCTTCAGGCGATCCCACCGAGAAGATCGACGAGTTCCGGAGGCAGCTGCGCACCGA
>Ga0070739_10007804_pt1 | contig 11198 bp, 8 predicted proteins | sample Coa_R1_7_FD_66445 | JGI IMG/M metagenome (GOLD analysis project Ga0070739, IMG submission 66445) | Surface soil microbial communities from Centralia Pennsylvania, which are recovering from an underground coalmine fire - Coalmine... | ecosystem: Environmental > Terrestrial > Soil > Unclassified ... | reverse complement strand
CGGTTTTGCCGTATTCCTTCAGCTTGTTGACAAGCGGGATAAAATCGCTGTCGCCGCTAACAATGGCGAACGCATTCACATGCGCGTGGGTAAAGGCCATTTCCAAGGCATCGAGCGCGAGGTTGATATCGGCGCCGTTCTTGTCGCCTCGCGGTGAGGGAATTCTTTGTACCATTTGGACGGCGTTTTCGGCCATCTGGCGGGTAGCGCCCTCCTGGCGCCCCCAATTCGCGTAGGCGAATTTCGCGACGATGTCGCCGCGCTCCTTTAATGCGCTGAGCGCGAGCGAGACGTCGAACTCACGCCGTAACGTCGACTTGACGCCAATCTCGATATTGTCGTAGTCGACGAACACGGCGATGTTCAGTCTGTCTTGCATTGTTTCCTTTTCTTTCCGGCGCACGTTTTAAAAGAAACGCGCCAGAGGGCTGCGGGGGCATCCCCGGCCTTTGCGCTTCTCGAATTGTGCGTTACGGGTTTTCATGTTGAGCAAAATGCTCAGGCCACCTGTTTTACCGAATCGCGGATAAAAGTAATGATTTTATCGAGCGAGGCGCCGGGCTGAAACACTTCAGCCACGCCGAGCTGCTTGAGTTCGGCCGCATCTTCGTCCGGAATGATTCCGCCGACGACGACGATAACGTCCGTCATTCCCTTTTCCCGCAGCAACTCCATCACGCGCGGCACAATCGCGTTGTGCGCGCCTGAAAGGATGGACAAGCCGATGACTTGCACGTCCTCCTGCAGAGCTGCGTTGACGATCATCTCCGGCGTTTGCCGGAGACCGGTGTAAATCACTTCCATTCCGGCATCCCGAAGCGCGCGTGCGATCACTTTGGCGCCACGGTCGTGTCCATCGAGGCCAGGTTTGGCGACGAGCACACGAATCGGAATGCTCATGGTTACACTGTCCAGATTATAGCCCGGAGGGGCGGCATCGCGTTCATGTTGCCGCTATGTGGCACACTCACTACGAAGACAACACGGCCGGTGCATGCCTGCAATTACGATCCTTTCTGTCTTGATCTTTCTGGCAACTTATCTGGTTGTCGGCTGGGGCCGCGTACCCGGGCTACATATCGATCGCACCGGCGCAGCCTTAATTGGCGGCAGCCTCATGGTGGCTTGCGGAGTCCTGACCCTGAATGAAGCTTACAAGGCGATTGATTTAGACACTTTGGTGCTGCTTCTCGGGATGATGATTGTGGTCGCGTATTTGAGGCTGTCCGGCTTTTTCGCGATCGTGAACTCCTGGATTTTGCGCCATACTCATCACCCGCTGATCGTTCTGATTGCGGTGGTCCTGGTTTCCGGATTCTTTTCGGCCTTTCTTGTGAACGACACGATTTGCCTGGCGATGACGCCGCTCGTGCTGGATTTGATCTCGAGCCTGCGACGGAATCCCGTGCCGTATCTGCTGGCTATCGCGATGTCGTCAAACATTGGCAGTACGGCCACGATTACCGGAAATCCACAAAACATTCTGATTGGCAGCTTTTCTCATATTGCTTATCTGCGGTTTGCGGCTGCACTGGCGCCTACAGCGGCTATTGGGCTGGTGATTACGATTGTGCTGATCTTTTTATTTTTCCGGGATGAGTTTCGAGGCAATCACTTCAAACCGGCGGAGCGGACGGTCCATTACAGCAAGCCGATTGCGATGAAAGCAGCAATTGTGACCTTGTGCATGATCGTGTTGTTCTTTCTTGGACAGCCGCCGGCTAAGGTTGCCATTGTGGCCGGTGCTTTTCTGCTGATTACGCGCCGGGCCAAGCCGGAAAAGATCTATCGCGAAATCGATTTTCCTTTGCTGCTGCTCTTTGGCGGGTTGTTTGTCGTGGTTGCAGGAATCGAAAAGACGGTATTCACTCCAAACGTGCTGGGCTATGCCGCGCACCTTCATTTAGAGCGCGTGCCCATAATCAGCGGCATTTCGGCGGTGCTCTCAAACATTGTCAGCAACGTTCCGGCGGTGCTGGTACTGAAGCCGTTTGTATTGCAGTTGAAGCAGCATCGAGAGCGGGCCTGGTTAGCGCTGGCGATGAGCTCCACGCTGGCAGGGAATTTCACGATTCTGGGTTCGGTTGCAAACCTGATCGTGGTCCAGCGCGCCCGGCAGAGGGGCATCGAAATCAGCTTCTGGGAATACTTCAAAATCGGCGCACCGCTCACGATTATCACGATTGTGATTGGAGTTTTTCTCCTCATGTCGTTTGCCGGCTGAAAGCCGGGTTTTTTGTGTGGCGAGGAGGAGAGCGGGCCGTTGAGCGCAAAGACAACGGTTGGTGTTCGAGTTCCGCCCGGTCTTCTTCCTGTTGATTCCCTGGCGGCGGCGATCCGCGTTTATTTCTGAGCCACTTCCGACCTGGAGCAGCTTGGAAGCTTTGGCATTCAGGTTGCGCCTCAAGGGGATTAGAAAGGATGACGAGCAATGATTATTCGAAAACACTGTGATCCGTCTTCTTCGGAATTTTGCGGGCGATGTGGTCTGATTCGGGCGGCATTCCTGGCGACGTTCGGCGGACTTCTTCTGGCAGCACCAGGATGCGCCCAACGCGTGCCTCCTCCTCCGCCTCCCGGCTACACAGCGCCTGCAGCCCCAGCTCCCGGAGGCCCGCCACCGCCGCCTCTGCAAGCTTCCACAACCGCGGGGAGCACAATCAGCGGAACTGTTCGAAGCTTCAATTACGGGCCCGGCGGGCTGGACGGTTTGATTCTTGATCGCGGGGTGGTCGTACACTTTCCACCTGAATACGCGAATCAAGTCAGCGCAATTGCGCCTGTGGGAACGTCGATCACGGCGACTGGTTGGTCGCACGCCGGACCGGCAGGCGATACGCTCTTCGATGCCGCAACCATCACGAATCGGCGCACGAAAACGGCAATTACGGTAACGCCCGCGGGACCGCCTCCGCCGGTGCCTGGACCAGCTGGAGTGGCTCCGCCTCCGCCGCCCGGTGCGGGTGCATCAGCACCTCCGCCGCCACCTCCCGATGATGGAGTTGCGCCGCCGCCGCCCCCACGCGGCCCGAGAGCGCGGCGCGGCCCAGGTGGTCCGGTACCGCCGCCGCCGCCACCCAATGCAGCCGCAACGCCAGTTCCACCGCCGAATGCTCCCGGGCCGGCGCAAGGCGATATAGCGGGGCCGCCTCCGCCGCCTCCGGCACCGGCGGGCACAGGTGTGGCGGCCGGCTGGCAGAGGGCCTCGGCGACAGTTCGCAGCGCAATCGAGCGCTTCAACTTCGGGCCGAATGGAGAAACAAACGGAGTGCTGCTGAAGAATGGGACGCTCGCGCTGATGCCTCCGGATGTTGCATCGCAGGTTCGCTCTCTGGCGCGAACCGGAGCGACTATCTCGGTCAGCGGCATTCCCCGGCAGGGAATTGATGGAAGAACCATCATCGATGTCCAAACGATCACGGTTGGTGGGCGTGTGATCGGCTCAGGTCCGGTGCGTTGAGAGCGATTTTTGTGCCCGCGGCCGCTTAGCGCAACTTTCTTGAAAAACATGACAGAAAGGCCTGACATCGGTCATGAAGCCGGTATGCCATCTTCTACTGCTTTGCATGGCAAGCGCGCTGATTGCTCTGGGCGCCGTCTCTTTGCAAGGAGTCATCGTAGACCCCGCCGGCCGCGCGCTTGCTGCCGCGCATATCGAATTGATCGACGGCCAAGGGAAAACGGTATTCTCCGGATCGACAGACCGAAGCGGTGGTTTTCTGATTTCTTCACTCGCGCCGGGACGTTATTCAGTGCACGTCCACAGCGAGCATTTTCAGGACAAGACGGTACCTGTGACGATGGGCCGGAGCAATCAATCGATCACGATCGCGCTGGCGTTACGCGAAGAGAAATATTCGATTACTGTTTCTGAGCGAGCCCAAACGCTGGAGACTTCGACAGAGGCGCATCAGGATGCCTTGACATTCGGATCGGAGGAATTGAACCAGCTGCCGGTAAAGGACGGCGATGTTTTGAGCGCGCTGACTTTTTTCACCAACCCGGCGGGTGGACAAGCGCCCACGATTGTGGTCGATGGCATGGAGCGGGACGATAGCGTCACTCTCACGCCGTCTATGGTTCAAAGCGTTCGAATCAACACGAACGAATACTCAGCCGAATTTCCGAAACCCGGCAAGGATCGGATTGAAGTAACTACGAAAGCCGGTGGTGATGCGTTGCACGGCGAGTTTTTCTATCGCGCTCGAAATTCGCTGTTCGACGCACGCAATCCGTTCGCATCGGGCAAGCCGCCGTTTTCGAGATATGGCTATGAAGCGGCACTTAGCGGTCCGCTCTGGCGTAAGGAGGTGTATTTCTTCCTCTCAGCGGATCGCGAGGAACAGCAGCAAGCGGCGCCGGTGCTGGCGTATTTACCCACAGGCCTTCTAAGCGAAAACGTCCTCGCGCCCTTGACCCAGGAGCTGGTGACCGGACGCGTGGATTGGAATTGCAGTGATCGCAATAAGTTTTCGGGAAAGTATGAGTTGCACCAGGACGAAGCCAGCAATATGAGCGTTGGCGGGCTCATATTGCCGGATGCCGGAGTGAATCACTTCCATCACGATTACCGCTGGGAGTTTAGCGATCAATATGTCTTTTCACCAAACCTGTTAAACACGTTTCGCGTCGCCTTAGGCACCAATTACGAGCAGTTCACGTCAGAGAGCAACGCGCCGTCGATTGTCGTCCCGGGTGCGTTTCAGGAAGGAGGAGCGCAACGCGATGACTGGCGAAAAGAGCCGCGGGCCGAGTTTCTCGAGTCCTTAGCTGCTACGCGTGGCTCTCTCACGATCAAAGTCGGAGTTGAAGCAAGATTCCATCCCTTTCGCAATTTCAGCGCGGACAATTATGGCGGGACTTATCAGTTTGCGTCGCTCAGCGCGTATCTGGCGAATGACCCGTCGCTGTATGTGGTGAACGCTGGTGATCCGTTGATAACCGGAGAGCAGGACGACTATGACTGGTATTTGCAGTTAGAAAAGCAATACCGGCGAGTCACGCTATTCGCCGGCGTGCGGCATGAGTTTCAAAGCCACTTTGACCGGTACGGCAATGTGGCGCCGCGTTTGGCGCTGGCGTGGTCTCCCGATCGGGGCAGGAAGACCGTTCTCCGGCTGGGAGGTGGAATCTTTTACGATCGAAGGCCGCCCGTGATTTTGCAGCAGGTCCTGCGCTTCAATGGGGTAAACACGCTTTCCTATGTCATCGAAAATCCGCCATTTCCCGTTCTAAACCCGGCGTTGCTCATCGCCATGCAGCCTACCGCGACGTTTCAACTCGACCAGAGCATGACATTTCCGCGCATGTATCAAACCAGCGCGACAATCGAGCGGCAATTGCCGTCTGGATTTATTGTGACGGGAGAATACACCTACGAACGCGGCGACCACTTATTTCGAACGCGAAACATCAATGCGCCGCTGCCAGTGACGGGCATTTTGCCCAACCCGCATGCGGGCAACGTGGATCAGATTGAATCTTCCGCCTCGTCCCGCGGAGATCTCCTGAATATCACCCTGAAGAGCCCGCCAAACCGCCGCTACCAGTTCGTGGCGCAATATACGTTGTCCTATTTATGGGACGACACAGGCGATGTCTTCGGGCCGCCACCTCCGGGCGGCATGGGACCGGCGCCCGGCGCTGGATTCAGCAGCATGTTTGTGCTGCCGGCGAACAACTACGATCTGCGGCCAGAGTGGGGGCCGGCAAACAACGACATACGCCACCGGTTCGGCTTATCTGGAACGGTCCAGTTGCCGTGGCACTTCACATTCGGAACTTTGACCTCGATTCATTCGGGCCTGCCGTACGACGTCACAACAGGCCGGGATACCGATGGCGATCCCTATCCAAACGACAGGCCGCCAGGCATCACCAGAAATACAGGGCGAGGCGCCGGCTTTATCTCGGTGGATGTACATCTGGCCAGGGTGTTCCGTTTCGACCTGGAGGGACGAAAGCTCGATTGCGAAATCGCAGCCAATGCATTTAATGTGACGAACCATAGAAATCCCAGCGCATACGTGGGAGTCATAACCTCGCCGCTATTTGGCGAACCGGATGCCGGCTATAACGGACGAGAGATGCAGTTTTCGGTACGTGTGCATTTTTGATGAGCGCCGAACTGCATCATCCTTGTTCATTCTCAAGCCCGTATTCGCGCAACTTCTCGTAGAGCAATCTGCGATGGATGCCCAGCAATTCGGCCGCCCGCGATTTGTTTCCTTCTGCCTTCCGAAGAGCGCGCTCGACCATCGATTTCTCTGCCGCTGCAAGATTGGCCTTCCATCCGTCCTCTAAGGAAATCTGTTCTGTCCAGTGGGCGGCCTCCCGGTGCACTACAGGATGCAGTTGAATATCGCTTTCGTCGATGACGCCGCTTCGCGCGAGCACCGCGGCGCGTTCAATGGCGTTTTCCAGTTCGCGTACGTTGCCGGGCCAGTGGTAATCGCACAGCAAGGCGAGAGCGCCTGGCGTGATACTCACCCGTCGGCCGCCTCGCTGCAGAAAATGCTGCACCAATGCGGGGATGTCCTGGCGCCGCTCTCGTAACGGCGGCAGTTGAATCGTAATCACGTTCAGGCGGTAATAAAGATCTTCGCGGAATTTGCCTTCGCCAACCGCTTCTTCGAGATTGCGCGATGTAGCGGTAATGAGCCGGAGATCGACCGCGATTGAAGTGTTGCTTCCCAAACGCTCGATTGTTCGCTCCTGAACGGCTCGCAACAACTTGGATTGAAGCGCAGGAGCTAACTCTCCTATTTCGTCGAGAAACAGAGTGCCGTTTCGCGCTTCTTCGAAGCGGCCGATGCGCCGGTACATAGCATTCGTGAATGCTCCTTTTTCGTGGCCGAAGAGCTCCGATTCAAGGAGGGTTTCGGGAATGGCGGCACAATTGACTTTTACGAGCGGCCCTTTTGCGCGCAGGCTGTTGTGGTGAATCGCGTTCACCACTAATTCCTTTCCCGTGCCGGATTCACCTCGGACTAAGACCGTCGCGTCGCTCGCTGCAACCTGGCCGATTAGCTTGTAGACATGCTGCATGGCCGGGCTGTGGCCGATCATCATCGGGGCAACCTCGGCGGGAAGGATGAGCGGTTCGGGGGAAGCATCGGAACGACGCGCGAGTATGCGCCGTTTCAAGGCTCGCCTTAGGAGCGGAAGGAGCTGTTCGAAATCGATTGGTTTGGAAATGTAATCGTATGCTCCCAGGCGCATCGCGTCGATGGCAATGTTGCTGTCGCCGTGTGCGGTCATGACGATGAGCGCGGTGCCGGACCCGGCCTCGCGTGCGCGGCGCAGAACGGAAATGCCGTCCAAACCCGGCATACGCACATCGAGGAGAGCGACGTCGGGGTTTTTCTGGAGCAAGCACGACAGGGCCTCGTGGCCATTTTCGGCGGCAATAACCCGGAATCCTTGATTTTCCAAAAGCTCGATCAGGGACAACCGCGCCACTGTCTCGTCTTCCGCTATGAGTATCGTTTCGGCTGGCATAACCTTTTACGTTGGTAGTTCGACGACGAAGGTGGCCCCGCCTTCACCGGGCCTGTAAGAGAGTTGCCCGCCCATGCTTTGCATCAGCTCCCTTGAAACAGCGAGGCCCAGGCCGACCCCATTGGCTTTGGTCGTATAAAAAGGTTCAAACAGGTGTTCCTGCTGCTCTGCTGTGAGGCCCGGTCCTTCATCGCTCACCTCGACAGCAACAGAATCGGAATCAGGCCGCATTCGTATAACAACCTTGCCGCGACCCTCTGTGGCTTCGATGGCATTTAGCACTAAATTCATTACTACTTGCATGAACTGACGATCATCCACAGAGGCCTGCACTTCGGATTGATTCGCCTCGAGCAGGAGTTGCACGCCACGTCTCTCCGCCTGATGCTGAGTCAATTGAACACAGCGCTCTAGCAACGGATAGATGCGTTGGGGCCGCATCTGAGGCGGGCGTCCTTGCTGAAACGCTAAGAGGTCGGCCAGCAACTGGTTCATGCGATCCACTTCATCCCGGACGAGGCGAAAATCTTCGCGCCGCAACGTGTTCTTTTCCAGCCGCTGTTCAAGCAGTTGCATACATAAACGAATACTGTTGAGTGGATTCCGTATTTCGTGTGCAATCGAGGCGACCAGACGGCCGGTGGTTCTCAGGCGGTCTTCACGGCGAAGCTCGGCCTCGAGTTTTCTCCGGACGGCCGCCATTTCATTGATTGCGCGGCTGATCTCGCCCAGTTCATCTTTTCGTTCCGACAGCCCGTGGCCGAAATCCGCTTTCAGCGCCGACAAACCTTGCGTAATCTCGGCAATGCCGCGATGAAGCTGCATGCTGGTCCCAAGAACACCGGCAGCGCCAATTAGTGCGGCAGTAATGAGCACAGCCAAAAGAACACTCCGGCGCCATGCGCCCGGCTCGGCTTGGCCGGGTAAGCGCTTCATCGCCCAAACGGCAATGCCGCCCTGCCTGGCTGCGCGAATCACCACCAGGTCCGTTTTGCCGCGTAATACTTGCTGGCCAGTGCCCCGTGCCAGCGCCTGTTTGATGACAGACTCGATTGCGCCTCGCTCAGCCGCCGGCACATCCGTCTTATGCGCGGCCTCATCGTGAGTAGGAAATGAGTAGCCAAGAAATGTAGAGGCACTCCAGTAGCCGCCTTCCACTCCGGGATAGGAGCTCAACACTGCTTGAGAAATGGCCCGCAACGAGAGGTCGCGCGCGCCAAGCGGTAAAGATGACCACGAACTGTCCTGCGAGCTTCGCTCCTGGTATTGCTCTTTCAGGTCTGCAATGGCGCTCTGCAAGGCTCGATTCGCATCTGCGAGTACGAAGCCTTGGGCGTGCCGGATGGCATCCGAAATGACTAAGACACTCGAAGCCGCTACGCAGGCGACGGCGAGGAATGCCGACAGGAGTTGGAGCTGCAGACGCCGTTTCTGTAAAAGGGCTCTCATCGCCACCGTTGACCAGAGGGCTCAGGAATTGCTGCTTGCGCAATATTTTCGAGCGCGTGCGTAATATCGTCGGCGGACTTTGTGTACTCGTCGGCAGCAACCCAGTTTCGGGCTTGATACGCCTGTAAAGCAAGCTGATAGAAATGGCTAGCGAGCGCGGAAAGCCGTTCGGGCTTCGGGTTGGGGATCTGCTGGAGAAAGAAGTCGGAAAGACGGAGCCGGAAATAGACTTGCCGCAGGTGATCGGAAATTGCTTGCGGAGGCGGGGGAGGGGGTCCTTTGGCGCGTCCGAGGATGTGGTTCAGATGATCGAGCACATGCCGGAATGCGTCCGCTGCGCCCAGGAAACGATCGGCGGCAAAAAGCTGCCCATGCTTGAGTTCCAGTTCTGAACGCTCCAGATAATTCATGCCGAAGCTCGCAATTTCGCGCTGCATGGAGTCCGCGTTGTCGACCTGATTGAGTCCCTTGCGTACATCGGCGATTCTTTGCTGCAATCGTCTAGGGTCACGTTCGGGGCCCGGGGGCGCCGGAGGCGCAGCATTCGGAGGAGGCGGCGGGTGCGGCGGGCCGGGCGGTCCCTGTGGAACCGCGAGCATTGGCACAATTCCAGCAAATGCACACAACAGCATGATGCAGCTCCGCCGGGCAGCCATCCACGCCGGTTGAATCAGCAAGAGTACGCCCAGTCTTTTCGCGTGCGTTTCTGAGCGTTCGGAGTACCAGGATGTACGGTTTCCACTCACTAACCGCAACGTTAGCGTACATGGAAGCGAATCGGGTCGCGATTTTACCTGAGGTTCCCAGGTTGGCAGTAAAGGTGCCCATGCCGGAGCAGGCAAACCGCCGGGAAGGATTCGGCAAGAGCATGGGAGAGCGTAATTCAACACGGAGCCAGTTCGGGCTGAATGCTGCTAACTTCTTTCAGGCGGAAATGGTGGGGGTGGTTCTTCCGGTCCTGAATGCATTTTTGCGAGAGGCACATTGGCGATACGACATGATCGGAATCGCGACCGCTACAGCGGGATTGGGCACACTTGTCTTCCAAACCCCGGCAGGCTTGCTTACCGACCGCTCGTCGAGACGCCGGCTCTTATTTGCAACGGCGGCAGTTTTGACTGGACTGTGCTTCACACTCATTCCTCTCCTGCCTCATTCAGCAGCCATCATCGATTCGCTGCTGTTCATCGCAGGCGCGGTGCAAACGCTCTTCGTTCCCTTGATGGGCGCGCTGGCGCTTGCACTGGTGGGACATCAGAGGCTGAGCCGCACGATGGGAATCAACCAGAGTTGGAATCACGCCGGAAACATTGCTTCGGCGGCTATCGCGATGGGATTGGTTGCGGCGCTGGGGTTGACCTCGATCTTTTATGCGGTCGGGGTCTCTTCCGTTTTGGCGGCTATCGCCGTTTTGATTATCCGCGAGCGCGATTTGAATGAGCGGCTCGCGACCGGCCTGACCCGCGATGATGAGCAGGCCGTGAAATGGACGGTCCTTCTGCGCGATCGCGTAGTCTTATTTCTGTTCATCTCCATTTTCCTTTTCCACCTGGCGAATGCACCAATTCTGCCGGCTGTGGCGCTGTATGTGAAGAAGCTTGGCGGCTCGGACGATCTGATGACCGCCACCGTTCTCACAGCGCAGATCGTGATGGTTCCGGTCTCGTTGCTGGCTGGAAAATACTGCGATCTGTGGGGGCGAAAACCAGTGATGGCAATTGCGTTCTGGGTTCTGCCCTTGCGCATCCTCTCTTACTCGTTTGTGACCACGCCGAGCGCCATTGTTTGGCTGCAATCGTTGGACGGAATTGGGGCTGGAATCTACGGCGTTGCGGTTGTCGCCCTCTCAGCCGACCTGACGCGCGGCAAAGGACGCTTCAACACGTTGATGGGACTCTTTGCCACGGCGCTGGCTACCGGCGGCGTTCTAGGGCCCCTGATTACCGGTACTCTGATCCAGCACTTGGGGTTTAAGAGCACGTTTTATTGCTTCACGCTGCTTGCTGCCGTCGGAGCCATTGTGTTCACGCTGTTAGTTCCCGAGACAAAGGCCCCGGCCAATATTCCGGGCGAGAGGCAGATGGTTGAGGCGTGAGCGCTAGGCGGTCCGGGTCTGGCCAGTTGAGCACAGGACGCAAGAAAAATGGCTAGACTTCGATGGGATCGCGTGGACTCGGCCGGGAGATCTGGATACAGCGATGCCGTGAGCGCCAGCGGGCGGAGGTGATTATTCCGGACAGGAAGCGGCT
>Ga0070739_10007801_pt1 | contig 11199 bp, 12 predicted proteins | sample Coa_R1_7_FD_66445 | JGI IMG/M metagenome (GOLD analysis project Ga0070739, IMG submission 66445) | Surface soil microbial communities from Centralia Pennsylvania, which are recovering from an underground coalmine fire - Coalmine... | ecosystem: Environmental > Terrestrial > Soil > Unclassified ... | reverse complement strand
AACACCTACTACGTGAGCTTCGACAACGTGCAGGTGGGCAAGCTGATCGGCCAGGGCTTCGTCTCCTGCGTGTCGGACTGGAACGTCTCCAACCCGCAGGTGTTCACCCTCAACGGCGGTGAGGACACCGATCCCAATGCGGTCTCCTTCGCCCAGGGCTACAACTCGGTGGTGTGGGGCAGCACGACCACGCCGCTGCCGGCCGGCACCAGCAACAGCAAGGGCTGGAAGCTGGTCGGTGACCAGATCACCCCGGGCTGGGTCAACGCCACCGGTGGCACCATCTTCCAGCAGCAGTTCACCGCCCATCCGAGCATCAACGCCACCATCGAGGCCAACGACGGCCTGGCCAACGCCGTGGTCACCGTCCTCAAGAACAAGGGCGTTGCCGCCAAGAAGATCCCGACCACCGGTCAGGACGCCACCCTGCAGGGCATGGAGAACGTCCTCCAGGGCTACCAGTGCGGGTCGGTCTACAAGCCGATCTACCTGGAGGCTCAGGATGCCGTGTCGCTGGCGACCATCCTGCGGGCAGGCAAGAACCCGCCCACGGCGTTGGTGAACTCCACCACCAGCCCGCCCAAGGGAGTCACCGGCTCCACCCAGCCGGCGTCGCTGTTGACCCCGGTCTGGGTCAACGTCTCCAACATGAACTCCACCGTCATCAAGGACAAGTTCATCGACGCCTCGACGCTGTGCACCGCCGTCGGCGCCAGCGTCTGCACCGCTGCCGGCATCAGCTCGTAGCGGGGTAGGGGAGCACCGACCATGCCGGACCGTCGCCGCTCACCGCGGCGGCGGTCCTGCGTTCTCCCGAACCCGGTCCTACCGTGGTCGCGGCGAAAGGGGTGACATGACCGACGCCCGGCCCGAATGGGCCCAGCTGGCGGTGAGAGGCCTCTACAAGAGCTTCGGCGCCGTCCAGGCGCTGGCCGACGTGGACCTGGACGTCCCGGCCGGCCAGGTGACCGCCCTGTGCGGTGACAACGGCGCAGGCAAGTCGGTGCTGATCAAGTGCATCGCCGGCATCCACGAGCCCGACCGCGGTCACATGTACTGGAACGGCCGGCCGGTGCGGATCCGGAGCGCCCACGACGCCTCCGCCCTCGGCATCGAGACCGTCTACCAGGACCTGGCCCTGGCCGACAACCTCGACATCGTCCAGAACATGTTCCTCGGGCGCGAGAGGCTGCGTCACCGCCTTCTCGACGAGAACGACATGGAGCGGGCGGCCGGCGAGACCCTGGCCCGGCTGGGGGTGACGACCGTGCGCTCGATCCGCCAGCCCGTCGGGTCCCTTTCGGGGGGCCAGCGCCAGTCGGTGGCGGTGGCCAAGGCCGTCATGTGGAACTCGAAGATGGTCATCCTGGACGAGCCCACCGCGGCCCTCGGGGTGACCCAGACGGCCATGGTGCTCGACCTGGTCCGCCGCCTGCGGGACCACGGACTCGGCGTCCTGCTCATCTCCCACAACCTCAACGACGTCTTCGCCGTGGGCGACCGCATCGCCGTGCTGTACCTGGGGCGCATGGTGGTCCAGGCGGAGGCGGCCAGCCTCGACCGGCAGAGCGCGGTGGAGTACATGACCACCGGCGGCTTCGGCCTGACGCCGGTGGGGGGTCGCCCGGACGGCACCGGAGCCGGGCTGTGAGCCAGGCCGTCCCCAGCTCCGGACCCGACCCAGCCCCGCCCGCCCCGGAGGGGCCCGAGGCGGTCGACCTGATCGCCGCCACCGGGGCCGCCCCTTTGCTGCCCCCCGAGGTGGTGGCCCAGTCGCTGGGGGGCTATGCCCGGGCCCAGGTGCTGCGCATCCGTGGCGGCGACAGCGGGATGCTGCCAGTCCTGCTGGGGCTGATCGCCATATCGGTGGTCTTCCAGACCATCAGCCCGGGACACGTCTTCCTGTCCGCCGGCAACATCGTCAACCTGTTCCAGCAGAGCGCGGTGTTCATGGTCCTCGCCATGGCGGAGATCTTCGTGATGCTGCTCGGTGAGATCGATCTGTCCATCGGCTTCGTGGGTCCCGTAGGCGCCGTCATCGCCGTGCAGCTGGTCCAGCCCAGCACCACCAACTGGCCGTGGTGGGCGGCGATCGTCGTCTCCCTGGTCGTCTGCGGCCTCATCGGCGCCGTCCAGGGCGCCCTGATCACCCGCCTGCGGCTGGCCTCGTTCATCGTGACCCTGGCCGGCCTGCTGATCTTCAACGGGGTGCTGCTGATCGTGCTGGCCTTCGGCCCCTTCTCCGGGTATCCCAGCCTGAGCGGCCTCCAGAAGAACGTCCACACCCTCTATGACCTCATGTGGGGTCACGTCAGCCCGGCGGCGGGGTGGATCGTGATGATCCTGCTGGTGGGGGCCCTAAGCGTGGGGCTGGCCCTGCGCGACTCGCGCCGGCGCCGCAGCGGCCTGGTGGCCCCGCCGACCAGCATCACCGCCATCAAGATCGGCCTGATGGCGGCGGTCGGGGTGGCGGTGGTGGCGGTGTGCAACGTGAACCGGGCCGCAGTGGGCAGCACCCTGCGGGGAGTGCCGTGGGCGATCTTCATCGTCCTGGCCGTGCTCGGCGCCTGGAGCTTCCTGCTGGGACGGACCCGCTACGGCCGCTACGTCTACGCCATCGGCGGCAACCCCGAGGCCGCCCGGCGGGCCGGCATCAACGTCATCCGGGTGCGGACCTGGGCCTTCATCCTGTGCGCCTTCACCGCCGGCATCGCCGGCCTGCTCTACGCGTCCTACCTGGGGGGCATGTCCAACAACGTCAACGGTGGCCAGCTGGTGCTCTACGCCGTCGCCGCCGCCGTCATCGGCGGGACCTCGATGTTCGGAGGCCGGGGCAAGGCGGTCCACGGCGTCCTCGGTGGTCTGGTGATCGGCGGGATCTACAACGGGATGTATCTCCAGGGCCTCAAGGTGCAGTGGGAGTACATCGTCACCGGGCTGGTGCTGATCGGAGCGGTCACCATCGACGCCCTCTCCCGACGCAACGCCACCACGTCCGGGCGGTCCTGACCTCTCCTCCTCCGCGTCCAACGGGCCGGCTCTGGCACTCTTGGGGCGCCGGACGGGATGCGGGGGTTTCAGCATGGGGACGACGGAACTGGTGGCCGGGCTGGAGACGCTGATACTGAGCGGCGACGCTGACGGGTTCGTCCGGGCCTGCCCGGACGGCTTCCAGCTCTGCGTGCCGGGCCGGACATCGATTTCGGGCGATCACGCGGCGGAGGGGCTCGGGAAGCTCGTCCTGCGCATCGGCGAAGCGGTGACGGCCGGCCGCTACCGACCGGAGCTGATCGGGCGCTACCAGGCTGACAGCGGGGTGGTGTCGGTCTTCGACAACCACGTGGTCGTCGACGGCCAAGCGGTCAAGTACCACTCGGTGCACGAGTGGTTGGTGAGCGAAGGCCGCCCCGTGGCCATGCTGGTCTACCTCCACGAGTACGAGGTGTTCGAGGCCGCCTGGCGCTGATTTGCCTGAGCCACCCCTGGGCCGCTCGGCCAACCGGATACATGGCTTGACTTTTATTCTAATCCTTGTATCTTGAATTCAAGAGATCGACCACCGAGGCCGACTCGGGAGGGGGCAGTCATGACAACCGTCGCAGTCCGCCACCACGTCGCCGATTTCGACACCTGGTTGATCGGCTACAAGGAGCACGGCCAGGTTCGCGACCGCCTCGGGTGCACCGCCGACGAGGTGCTCAGAGGCGAGAGCGACCCCAACGAGGTGCTCGTGCTGACCCACTGGCCCTCCGCCGAGGCCGCCCACCGCTTCGCGTCCGATCCGGCCCTGCCGCAGGTCATGAAGAAGGCGGGCGTCATCGACGAGCCCCGCATCGAGTTCTACGAGGAGAGCGGCGCCTGAACCAGAAGTCCGCCGCTGGGAGGACGGTGAGCGGCCGATCGGGCCGCTCCCCGTCGCGCCCGCCTGAGGTCATGGTCCGGGTGGATCCGGACTTCGTGGAGGAGTTCCCCGGCGCCGACGCCCGGGCGACGGAGTGCTACGCCAACCTGGTGCGCACCGGCGACCTTTTGATCGGGCTGCACAACCTGCAGGCCTGGGAGGAGTACCGGCTGTCCGCCAGCGCCAAGCAGGCCCTGGCCATCCTCGACGGCGCCGGCGAGCCGCTCGAGCCGGGCGTCATCGCCGAGCGGCTGCTCATCACCTCGGGCAGCGTCACCTCGCTGATCGACACCCTCGAGAGGTCGGGCTATGTCGAGCGACGCCGGCACCCGAGCGACCGCCGCAAGGTCCTGGTCGACATAACCAGGGATGGCATCGCCATCGTCGACGCCATGCTTCCGTCGCTTCACGCCCGCGAACGCACCATCATCGGCGGCGTCCTCAGTCGCCGCGAGCAGGCCACCCTCCTCGAGCTACTGGCCAAGGTGCAGGCCTCGGCGCGAGCCCACGCCGAGGACCCACCCGACCGGCAGGCGGTGCGCCGGCGTCCTGACCGGCTGCGCCGGCGCCCGAGGTCGGACGACTTCGACTAGCGGCCCCGGTCCGGCGGCCGGCCGCCATCGAGACTGATGGGATCGGCGCGAGCCCGAGGTCGGATTCGAACCGACGGCCGCCCGCTTACAAGGCGGGTGCTCTGACCAACTGAGCTACTCGGGCGCTGAGCTCAAAGTACCTGCTCGCCGGCCACGCCCCTCTAGGGTGGCGATCGTGGCTCGCCATCGTTCCGGCTCGGGCGTCGCCGTCAGTGCGGACCCCGCCGACTCGGCCGCGCCGGCATCTCTACCGCCGCCATCCGCCCCCAGGTCAGGCCGAGGATGCTTGAATTCCGACCCCGACGTTGGCAGGCTGCCTGTAATGGCGCTTTCGGATCTGGACCGGGCCATCCTCGAATACGAGCAGGGGTGGTGGCGCGAGCCCGGTCCCAAGGAGGCCGTAATCCGCGACCGCCTCCACCTGTCGCCGACCCGCTACTACCGGCTGCTGGGCGGCCTGCTCGACTCCGTCGACGCCTACCGCGACTACCCGCTGGTGATCGCCCGGCTCCGCCGCCAGCGCGACCAGCGCCGTCGGGCCCGCTACGAGGGCCGTTCCGCCGACGGACCCCGGGCCCGGTGAGCCGGGTAGAACCAGGGCCTCACGAGACGGCTGGCGGGGGGGCGGGCGGCCGGGGGGTCCTTCTCACCATGGTGGCGGTGGGCGTCGGCGCCGCCGTGCTTGCCTACCTGCCCCGCTCCGGCGCCACCGAGGCGGCCACCACCGCCTCCACGACCACCACCACCTCGGCCCGGGCCCTGGCTCCCACGCCGCCGAGGGGATCGTCGAGCACCACGACCAGCCTGGCGGTCCACTCGCCTGGCTCGGTGATCGTCCTGGTGGCCAACGGGACGACCACCAAGGGCCTGGCCGGCAAGCTGGGAAGCAAGCTCACCGCCAGCGGCTACGACGTGCTGTCCCCGACGAACTCCACCTCGCCGGCCAGCGCCTCGGCGATCTACTACCAGACCGGCTACCAGGGCGACGCCGAGGCCATCGCCACCGCCGCCGGCATCTCGAGCTCGGCCACCCAGCAGATCGGGCCGTCCTCCTCCCCGCCGGTGGCGAGCGTGGGCAAGGCGGTCGTGGTCGTGGTGGTGGGGCCCGACATCGCCTCCAGCCTCTCCTGAGCAGCCCCCTACCGGCCCCCCTGGCCGAGCTGGCGCGCCACCGCCGGAGGGCGGCGGTGGTGACCGACTTCGACGGGACCCTGGCCCCGATCGTTCCCGTTCCCGAGGACGCCCGTCCGCTGCCCGGTGCCGCCGACGTGCTGGTCGACCTGGCCGCCTCCTACGCCCGGGTGGCCGTCGTGTCCGGCCGGCCGGCGGCCTTTCTGGCCCGCCACCTCGGTCTCTACGGGGAGGGCGCCGGGGCGCCGGCCAACCTGTCGGTGTCGGGCATATACGGCCTCGAGGCGCTCGGGCCCGACGGCTCGGTGGAGGTGGTGGCCGAGGCCGAGGCCTGGCGCTCGGCGGTTGAGGCGGCCACCGCCGAGGCCCGGGCCTCCTCGCCGGCCGGGGCCGGGGTGGAGCCCAAGGGGCTGTCGGTCACCCTGCACTGGCGGACCGCCCCCGCCGCCGAGGGCTGGGCCGCCGACTTCGTCGCCACCGCCGGGTCCCGCTGGGGGCTGGTGGCCCACCCGGCCCGGATGTCGGTGGAGCTCCGGCCCCCCCTGGCCATAGACAAGGGCACCGTGGTGGAGCGGCTGACCGCCGGCTTCGAGGCGGCGTGCTTCCTCGGCGACGACCGGGGAGACCTACCTGCCTTCGCCGCCCTCGACCGGCTGGGACGGGGCGGGGCGCTGGTCGTCAAGGTGGGCGTGCGCAGCCCCGAGGCCCCGCCCGAGCTGCTGGGCGCGGCCGACCTGGTGGTCGACGGGCCCGAGGGGGCCCTGGAGCTTCTGCGCCGCCTGGCCGCCCGGGAGCCCTAGCCGGCCGCTGCGATCTGGTCGGCCAGCCAGTGGGTGGCGTCGCGGGCGGACGCCCGCCGGCGCAGCTCGGCGCTGCGGGCCCGCCGCTCTTCATCACCGAGGTCGAGGCCCTGGGCCAGGGCGTCGGCGGTCTCCTCGATGTCGAAGGGGTTGATCCCGATGGCGGCCCCGTCGAGCTCGTCCCATGCCCCCGCCTCCCGCGACAGGACGACCAGTCCGTGGTTCCGGTTGACCAGGGCGCCCTCCTTGGCCACCAGGTTCATCCCGTCGCGGACCGGGTTGACCAGCAGCACGTCGTAGCGGGTGAGGGCGGCCACCGAGCGGGCGAAGTTGTCGGTGTCGTGCAGGAGGATGGGCGTCCAGTCCGCGCTGGCCCACCGGGCGTTGATCCGCTCGGCCACGGTGCGGACCTCGTCGTGGTAGGCCAGGTACTCGGCCAGGCTCTCCCTCGACGGGTAGACGAAGGCGGCGAAGACCACCTGGCCCCGCAGGTCCTTGCGCCGGGCCAGCAGGGTCTCGTAGGCGAGGAAGCCCCTCACGATGTTCTTGGACGGCTCGATGCGGTCCACCCGCACGATCAGCCGCCGGCCGGCCGTGGCCCGGTCCAGCTCGGCCCCGGCGGCGGCGCAGGCATCGGAGGCGGCGGTGCCCTCGAGGTCGCCCGGAGCCGGAGCCAGGGGTGACACGAACGTGGTCGGCGGCTCCACCCCGAACGCCTGCGCCCCGGCCCGGAACGAGGCCTCCCACCGGGGGCTGTGGAAGCCGCAGGCGTGCGCCCCTGCCAGCCCCTGGAGCAGCTCGCGGGCCACCGGGTCGGGCAGGACCCGCAGCCAGGACACCTCGGCGAAGGCGGTGTGGTGGAAGTGCACCACCCGCAGGTCGTGGCGCAGCCCGGCCAGCATCTCCGGCACCAGGGAGAGGTGGTAGTCCTGGACCAGCACCACCGCCCGGTCGGGGGCCTCCTCGGCCACCGCCTTGGCGAAGGCGGCGTTGTAGGCCCGGAAGCCGTCCCACGCCTCCCGCCACCGGTGGTCGAAGCGGGGCCGGCGGGGCAGGTCGAACAGGTGGTGGTGCAGGAACCACAGAGTGAGGTTGGACACCACGTCGTAGGCCTGGGCGTAGACCCCGGCCTCGATGTCGAGGGCCCGGAAGGCGAACCCCTCGACCTGGCGGGAGCCCGACTCGGCCGCCCTCCGGTCGGCCTCGGTCATGGCCGCCCCCACCCAGTGGGCGCCGGTGCCCGCCGCCACCACACCGAGGGTGGAGGCCAGGCCCCCCCCGCCCCGCCTGGTCCGAAGGGACCCGTCGGGAGCCAGCTCGAAGGAGACGGGGCCCCGGTTGGAGGCGATCACGAGGTCGGGACGGTCGGGGCTGGACAGGCTTGGCATGGCGCCCTGACCCTACCCAGGCGCCCGCCCCACCATCATGGGCCCGGTGCCCCACCTGCTCGCCGCCCCGGACAAGTTCCGGGGCACCGTCACCGCCGCCGAGGCCGCCGAGGCCGCCTGTGCCGGGGCCCGGGGGTCGGGGTGGACGGCCGAGGCCCTGCCCCTGGCGGACGGCGGCGAGGGCACCCTCGACGTGCTGGGCGGAGCCAACCGGACCACCCCGGTCCACGGTCCCCTCGGGGAGGTGGTGGAGGCGGGCTGGCGCCTCGACGGGGACCGGGCGGTGATCGAGATGGCCCGGGCGTCCGGCCTGGGCCTCGTCGGTGGCCCCCGGGGCAACGACGCCCTGGCCGCCACCACCGCCGGCACCGGGGAACTGATCGCGGCGGCGGTGGGTGCCGGCGCCCGCTCGGTGGTGGTCGCCGTCGGGGGATCGGCCACCACCGACGGGGGGCTGGGCTGCCTCGAGGTGCTGTCGCGGGCCCGGCTGAGCGGGGTCGACCTGGTGGTGGCCTGCGACGTCGACATCAGCTTCGTGGAGGCGGCCGAGGCCTTCGCCCCCCAGAAGGGGGCCGGGCCCCGCCAGGTCGACATGCTGCGCCGCCGCCTGGAGCGCCTGGTGGTGGACTACCGCCACCGCTACGGGGTGGACGTGACCTCGATCGAGGGCGGCGGGGCGGCCGGGGGCCTGGCCGGCGGTCTGGCCGCCCTCGGGGCCCGGCTGGTCCCCGGCTTCGAGGTGGTGGCCGAGGCGGTGGGACTGGAGGCCAGGGTGGCGGGGGCCGACCTGGTCCTCACCGGTGAGGGCTTCGTCGACGAGCAGTCGTTCCGGGGCAAGGTGGTCGGGGGGGTGATCGAGACCTGCCGTCAGTCCGGGAAGGCCGCCGTGGTGGTGGCCGGGGAGGTCTTCGTCGAGCCGGGGGTGGCCAGCATCAGCCTGGTCGAGGCCTTCGGGCGCCAGCGGGCCCTCGAGGACACCCCCGCCTGCATCACCGAGGCCGTGGCCGACCACCTCCGGGCGCTTTGACGGATCGACCAGGTTCGGCCACCATTTACAGCGAAATCATCCAGAGCGGTCGAGGGACGGGCCCTGTGAAGCCGCGGCAACCAGCGCTTGGCGCCAGGTGCCAATGCCCGATCGATGAGGAGGTTGCCGCTGTGCCGTTCGTCCAGGGCCTGAGATGTCGCGAGTGCGGCCACGCCTACCCCGCCGAGGCACTGCACGTGTGCGACTTCTGCTTCGGGCCCCTCGAGGTCACCTACGACTACGAGGCCATCGCCGCCACCGTCAGCCCGGAGCGGATCGCCGCCGGGCCCCAGACCATCTGGCGCTACTGCGACCTGCTGCCGGTCAGCAGCACGGCCCCGGTTGACCTGGGGGCTGGGTTCACCCCGCTGGTGCGGGCCGACCGCCTGGCCGCCGAGCTCGGCCTGGGCGAGCTGTGGATCAAGAACGACACCGTCAACCCCACCGGCTCGTTCAAGGACCGGGTGGTGTCGGTCGCCCTGACCAAGGCCCGCGAGCTCGGGTTCAAGGTGGCCGCCTGCGCCTCCACCGGCAACCTGGCCAACTCGGTGGCGGCCCACGCCGCCAGGGCGGGCATGGAGGCGGTGGTCTTCATCCCCTACGACCTCGAGCAGGCCAAGGTGGTCACCACCGCCGTCTACGGCTGCCGGCTCATCGCCGTCCGGGGCACCTACGACGACGTCAACCGGCTCTGCGCCGAGCTCACCAGCGAGAAGCCATCGTGGGCCTTCGTCAACGTCAACGTGCGCACCTACTACTCGGAGGGGTCCAAGACCCTGGCCTTCGAGGTGGCCGAGCAGCTGGGCTGGCGGGCCCCGGACCACGTGGTCGTGCCGATCGCCTCCGGCTCGCAGCTGACCAAGATCCACAAGGGCTTCGGCGAGCTGGTCAAGGTGGGCCTGCTCCCGGAGGCCGGGGTGCGGGTCTCCGGGGCCCAGGCCCAGGGCTGCTCCCCGGTGGCCACCGCCTTTGCCGAGGGCACCGACGCCATCCGGCCCCAGAAGCCGTCCACCATCGCCAAGTCCCTCGCCATAGGCAACCCGGCCGACGGCTGGTACGCCCTGGACGTGGTCCGCTCCACCGGCGGGGCGGTGGGGTCGGTGACCGACGAGGAGATCATCGAGGGCATCCGCCTCCTGGCCCGGACCGAGGGCATCTTCGCCGAAACGGCCGGGGGGGTCACCATCGCCACCCTGGCCAAGCTGGCCGCCTCCGGCGTGGTCCGCTCCGACGAGGTGGTGGTCGCCTACGTGACCGGCAACGGCCTCAAGACGGTGGAGGCGGTGGCCCCCCACGTGGGGCCGACGGCTACCATCGAGCCCACTCTCGACGCCTTCGCCGCCCAGGTGACCCCGCCCGACGAGGACTGAACCGAACCCCATGAGCGTCACGGTCCGCATCCCCACCCAGCTGCGCAGCCTCACCGGGGGCACCGGCGAGATACCGGTGGAGGGCTCCAGCGTCGGGGAGGTCCTAAAGGCCCTCGACGCCGCCCACCCCGGCTTCGGGGAGCGGCTCTTCGACGACCGGGGCGAGCTGCGCCGCTTCGTCAACGTCTTCCTCGCCGACGAGGACGTCCGCTTCCTCCAGGGCCTCCAGACCCCGGTCGCCGACGGCCAGACCGTGTCGATCGTGCCGGCGGTGGCCGGGGGCTGACCCGGGCCCTCGCCCCGGGCGGCACTTGCGTCGCCCCCGTTGGAGTGGTTTGCTGTTAGCACTCGGACCTTGAGAGTGCTAAAGCCGTCCCAACGGAGGGAATAGACGAATGCCCAAGTTGATCGCCTTCGACGAGAACGCCCGGCGGGCGCTCGAGAGTGGCATGAACCAGCTGGCCGACGCCGTACGGGTGACCCTGGGCCCCAAGGGCCGCAACGTGGTCCTCGAGAAGAAGTGGGGCGCCCCCACCATCACCAACGACGGGGTCTCCATCGCCAAGGAGATCGAGCTGGAGGACCCCTTCGAGAAGATCGGGGCCGAGCTGGTCAAGGAGGTGGCCAAGAAGACCGACGACGTCGCCGGTGACGGCACCACCACCGCCACCGTGCTGGCCTGGGCCATGGTGCGGGAGGGCCTGCGCAACGTGGCCGCCGGTGCCAACCCCATGTCCCTCAAGCGGGGCATCGAGGCCGCCGTCGAGACGGCGGTCGCCTCCCTCAAGGAGATCTCCAAGGACGTCGAGTCCAAGGACCAGATCGCCCAGGTGGCGGCCATTTCGGCGGCCGACACCGAAATCGGCGCCATGATCTCCGAGGCCATCGACAAGGTGGGCAAGGACGGCGTCATCACCGTCGAGGAGTCCCAGACCTTCGGCATGGAGATGGACCTGGTCGAGGGCATGCGCTTCGACAAGGGCTACATC
>Ga0070739_10007798_pt1 | contig 11202 bp, 7 predicted proteins | sample Coa_R1_7_FD_66445 | JGI IMG/M metagenome (GOLD analysis project Ga0070739, IMG submission 66445) | Surface soil microbial communities from Centralia Pennsylvania, which are recovering from an underground coalmine fire - Coalmine... | ecosystem: Environmental > Terrestrial > Soil > Unclassified ... | reverse complement strand
GTGGCGGGGGAGGGATTTGAACCCTCGACCTTCGGGTTATGAGCCCGACGAGCTACCAGACTGCTCCACCCCGCGGCGTGCCGATCAAGCTACCACAGCCCCCTCGGGCCGATCAGGTCGAGCCCGTGGGGCTGGTGGTGCTCGTGGTCGTCGAGGGGCTGGCGGAGGAGCCGGAGCCGCCCTCCGCTTGGGAGATGAGCTGGCCCATCTTGTTGACGTCGGTCTGGTAGGCGCCCAGGTTGCCGTTGGCCAGGTCCTGCTGGGCGGCGGCATAGGCCTGGGCGGCCTGGGCCAGGAGCTGGGCCACGTTGCTGGGGGTCCCGGAGGTGGGGGCGCTCGGCGTGGTGGGCACCCCACCCTGCTTCTGCTCCAGGGTGGGCGGAGCAGTCCCGAAAATCGCCGCCAGGGACGCCTGAAGGGTGTCGGCCATGGCCACCTGGGTGCCGGAGACGACGATCACCTTCTGGAGCTGAGGCAGGGGGTTCCGGGCCGACTGGACGTAGAGGGGCCGAATGTAGAGCAGGGACTTCTGGATCGGGATCACCAGGACGTTGCCCAGCTCGACCTGGGAGCCCTGCTGGTTGAGCAGGCTGATCTGCTCGCTGATGGTCGGGTTGGCGGCGATGCGGGCGTCGATCAGGGCCGGGCCGTCGATCAGCTGGCCCGGTGGCATGATGTACACCTGGAGCTGGCCGTAGTCGGAGGGGTCGCTCTGGCCCACCATGAAGGCGGTCAGGTTCTGCTGCTTGTCCCCCTGGGAGACGGGCACGAAGGCATCCAGGATCAAGAAGTTGGGGTTGGGGGACCCCGGCAGGCGCATGAGCAGGTACTGGGGATCCATCCGTGTGAGGGTGCTGGAGACGGGGAACCCCTGGGCGTTGGTCGTCTGGGTGGCCTGCAGGGCGGCGTCGGGAGGGCCCTCGCCCGCGTTCTGGGAGATGTTCCAGGCGTTGGCGGCGGCGTAGAAGTCGTTGACCTTCTGGATGTGGTAGCGGCCGTAGGTGGTGACCTGGGTGCGGAACAGGTCCTCCGGGTAGCGGAGGTGGGCGCGCAGCCCGAGGGACATGTCGCTGGCGGGCGTGAACAGGCGGGGGAAGGCCTTCTCGTAGGCCTTGATGATGGGGTCGGTCGGGTCCATGACGTAGAACCTCATCGACCCGTCGTAGGCGTCGACGACGACCTTGACCGAGTTGCGGATGTAGTTGAAGTCGACGTTGAGCCCGCTGTTCTGGGGCAGGCTGGGGACGTTGGCCAGCTGCGAGTACGGGTAGTTGCGGGTGGTCGTGTAGGCGTCCTGGATCCACACGATCCGGCCGTCGACGATGGCGGCGTAGGGGTCGGAGTCCAGCTGGAGGAACGGGGCCGCCTTTGATACCCGCTGCTGGAGGTCGCGGTAGTAGATCACCCGCGAGTCGGAGGTCACCTGGCCGGAGATCAGCGGGTTGATGTCGCCGAAGCGGAGGGCGAAGGCGGCCCGACGGAACAGGGAACCCAGCTGCACCCCGCCCTGGCCCCTGTAGGTGCTCGACACGTTCGAGCCGTCGGGACGCTGGTAGTCGAGCTCGGGCTGTCTGGAGTCGGCGATCACGTAGCCGCTCATGTTCAGTCCGAAGTAGACAGCCGGCTGGGTGATGGTCGGCGCCCCCGGCGAGGACGTCGGGGGGATGTTCTGGATGACGAAGGACGGGCTGCCGTCGGCGGTCGAGGCGTTGGCCGGCGACAGCACGGCCCCGTAGCCGTGGGTGTACTGGAGGTGCACGTTCACCCATGACTGGGCCGGCAGGTCGGTCGGGTTCAGCTGGCGCACCGCGATCAGGGTCTGGGTCTCCGCCCCACCCAGGTTGTAGCGGTCGATGCCCAGGTCGTTGAACTGGTAGTAAGAGCGGATCTCCTGCAGCTTCTGATAGGCGGGCACGGCGAAGGTCGGATCCCAAAGCCGGATGTTCCGGACCGTCTGCGGATCCCGCGTCAGGTCGGTGGCAGTGACGTCGGGGGTGTAGGCGTAGTTGGTCACCTGGACGTGGTCGAGGCCGTAGGCGGTCCGGGTGGCGGTCATGTTGCGCTGCAGGTAGGGGCGCTCGAAGGCGTTCTCGGCCGGCTGCACCCGGAACTTCTGGATGAACGCCGGGTAGACCGCCCCCACGATCAGGGACACGAAGGCCCACAGGCCGACCCCGATGATCGGCATGACCCAGCCCTGGAGGCGGATGTTGTAGATGAACAGGACGAAGGCCACCAGCGAGATCAGGATCAGCAGGGTCAGGGCCGGCAGTTGGGCGTGCACGTCGGTGTAGGTGGCCCCGTTCACCACGCCTCGGGTGGAGAAGTCCAGCTCGAAGCGCTGCAGGTAGTAGCCCACCGCCTTGAGCAGGGCCAGCGCACCGAGCAGGAGGGATATGTGCGCCTTGACCTGGGGGGAGACCCGGTTGTGGGGCGCCTGCAGGCGGATCCCGCCGTTCATGTAGTGGGCGACGATGGTGATGATGGTGATCACCACGATCGACAGGAAGGCCCAGCTCACCAACCACGAGTAGAACGGCAGCCGGAAGACGAAGAAGCCGAGGTCGCGGTGGAACTGTGGTTCGTTGATGCCGAACGTGCCGCCGTTGCGGTAGAGGAGCCACTTGTTCCACTGCCCCGAGGCGCCGGTCCCGACCAGCAGGGCGAATACCAGGGCCACCACCGTGCGCACCCGACCGGCGTGGGGCCCGATGGCGTCGCGGTAGCGCTGGACGAACTCGTCCTCCGGGCCGGCGGAGCGTGCCGTCGGCGCCACCCGGTCGGCGATGGCCAGGCTGGTCCACATGGCCACGAAGAACAGGGCGGTGAACAGCAAGGCCAGAACGACCTTGGTCCACACCACCCCCCGCCAGACCGAGGTCAGATGCACCGAGGCGAACCACAGGTAGTCGGTGTAGAAGCCGGCGATGCCGCGGAGCGAGAACAGCCCCACGATCACAACCAGCACCAGGACGATCAGCCCGATGCGGGTCCGCGAGAGGCGCCGTCCCGCCCGTCGGGGGCGGTCACCGAAGGTGCGCATGCGGCGAGACTCTAGGCGGGGGCTGGTGCGACCAGGCAGCGGCAGCCGGGATGCGCCGGGGGATGGGCATGCCCGGTCGGGTACCCCTGGCCGGCGGGGGTCGGCCCGGCCAGCTGGTTGTCCTCGCAGTCGGGACACGGGCCGCCGTCGTCGTCGACCACCCACGTCATGGGCGCTCCGGCCTCGACCGAGGCCAGCAGCCCCCGGCCGAAGGCGGAGACGAGGTGGTCCATGGCCAGGGACTCGATGCGCTCGCCCTTCCACGCCCGGTAGGCGGCGCCCACCGCCTCAGCGGCCGGCTCGGCGCTGTCGGAGCCGGAGTGGACGTCGGCCAGCCGGTTGCGCAGCGGCTCGACTACGGCCGCGGCCAGATCGCGGGCCGGACCGTGGCCGCCGGCCGGGGCGGCGCCTGCAGGCGGCGCATCCTCGGACAGGAAGCCCGCCCCGGCGGAGAACGCCTCGGCGAAGATCAGCTCGGTCGCCTCCACGTAGCGCCGGATGTGGTCCTCGGGCTGGCCGATCAGCTCGGGCAGGGGCCGGTCGGGCCGGCGCCGCAGCTGGTCGAGCAGGTCGTTCTGGTCGTCCTGCATGGTCCGCTTGAGCTTGCGGGCCAGGCGGTCCTGCATGGGGGCAAGCAGATCGTTGCGGCGGGCCAGGAGCTTGTCCTCACCGACGGCCCCTTCGGCGGCAGGGGCCGCCTCGCCACCCTGGTCCCCCGGCACCTCCTCGTGGCCGGCGGCGACCGACGACGCCGGCCCGGCGGCCGCCACCTCGTCGGCGGGAGGCCCGGAGTCGGGCGACGGGTGCCCGGCGGCCGACTCGGTGCCGGCTCGGTCGGCCAGCACCTGGTGGGCAGATCGGAGGGCCTCCTCGCGCTCGGCCCGGATGCGGGCGAAGAGTTGCTCCACCGACTCGTTCGAGCGCTCCTCGCCGTCGCCCGGGGTCGCTGGCGGGGCTTCGGACCGGGACGCGGTCCCGAGTGGCTCGGCGCCGCCGGCGGCCGGCGAGCCGGCCTCAGGCTCGGGAGCGGCCGGGTCGGACTCTGCAGCGGGCCGCGACGTGAAGGCCTCGGACGGAGCCGGCTGAGGGTCGGGCGATGCCGCTGCGACGCCGGGCGGTTCGGTGGCGGTGGCCGCCGGCTCGTCGGGAGCCGGCTCGGTCGCCGCCGGCCGGATGGGGCGGATGATGCTGACGCCTTCCTCGAAGCCGTCCTCGGGGACGGCCGGCTGGCGGCTGGGGTGACGCTGCTGCGAGGTCTCCTGACGGCCGCCGCGGCGCAGGATGCGCAGCGACGACATGCGCCGCTCCTCGGTGGTCCCCTCCTCGACGGGCTCGTCACCGGTGGCGGGGATGGACGAGACGGGGGCGAGCGGGGCCCCCCTGGGCTCGGCAGCCGGCGGTCGCTCCGGGGCGACGGGCTTGGGCTCGGTGCCGAGCCGTCGCTCCGTCCCAGCACGTGACTCGGGCGCGGGAGGCGGCCCCGGCGCGAACGGCTCCGGCGACGGCGATGCGCTCTCCGCACCAGCGGCGGGCTCGGCCGGCGGTGCCGGCGGGGCGTCGGAGGCCGGCTGAGCCGACAAAGCGTCGGAGGCGGCCGGGCCCGGAGGGACCACCGGAGCGATGCCCGGCGGAGGACCGGGCAGGCTGCGGGCCTCCGCCTGCATCTCCTCGACCGTGGGCTCGGGCTCGGCCAGGGCGCGGCGCACGGCGGCGTCGGCGGCCAGCTTGGCCTCGGCCTCGGCCCGCTCCAGCGAATGGGCCATGTCGTCGATCAGGCGACGCATCTCGCCGAGCATGCCCATTAGCGCGTCCCGTCCCGCGCCCAGCTGCTCGACCTGGGAGTGGACCACCCGGCGCCGGCGCATGAGATCGCCGAGGATGCGGGCCCGCAGCCCCTCGGCCTCCTGCACGGCGGCATCGCGCTGGGCGGTCGCCTGTGCCAGCACGGCGTCGGACGCCTCGGTCGCCCGGGCGGTGATGGCGGCGGCTTCGCCGGCGGCGGCGGCCCGGATCCGCTCGGCCGCCGTCTCCGCCTCAAGGGTGCGCTCCCCCAGCACCGTCTGGGCCTCGGCCCGCAGCCGTTCGGCGTCGCCGTGGGCCTCCCGCAGCACGGCGGCGGCGTTCTCCTCGGCCCGCCGGCGGATGTCGTTGGCGGCGTCATGGGCGCTCTGCAGGATGCGCCCGGCCTCCTCTCCCAGGGCGGCGGTGAGGGACTGCTCGTCGAGGCGAGGATGGGCCGTGCGCTCGCGGGCCTCCCGCAGCTGGCGCCGCAGCTCCTCCTGCTGGGCCCCGAAGTCGCGCAGCTCGTCGGCCACCTGCTCGAGGAAGGCCCGCACCTGGCCCTGGTCGTAGCCGCGGAAGGACGTGGCGAAGCTGCGACGCCTCACCTCGTCGGCCGCCACCACCGGAGAGGAGCCCAGCGGGTGCAGTCCCTCGGCCATGGCTGTCGAGATTAGGGCGTGGGGGCTCTCGCCTCGCTCATGCCCGGCGCCGGCTGCCAGGTACCGGAAGGACGATGGACGCCAGCGTGCCGGACCCGGGCTCGGACTCCATCTCCACCCGCCCGCCATGGCCCTCGGCCACCTGGCGCACGAGGCCGAGGCCGAGGCCGAGGCCGCCGAAGTCGCGGGTGTCGGAGGTGTCCCCCTGGCCGAACTCCTGGAATGCGGCCGCCAGCACCTCGGTCGTCATCCCCTTGCCCCGGTCCCGCACCGACAGCCGCACCCCGCCCGAGGCCTCGGCGGAGACCTCGAGGATGACCGGCCCCCCCGAAGGCGAGAACTTGACGGCGTTGTCGACCAGCTCGTCGAGGGCCAGCAGCATCCAGCGCCGGTCGACCGACAGGGTCGGCACGCCGCGCCTGACCCGGGCGGTGATGCGGTGCGACGGCAGGTCCTTCGCCTGCCAGCGGGCCGCGATCTCCTCCACCAGCGATCGGGCGGTCACCGGCTCGACGTTCATGGCGATGCGGTTGGCCGCCACGCCGGCGAAGAACTCGAGCATCTCCACGATGCGCAGCAGGCGTCGGGACTGCTCGACGATCTCGATGTTGTAGGTGGCCGCCTGCTCGGGCGCCATCCGCCGGCGGGTGAGCAGCTGGGCGTAGCCGAGGATGGCGGTCAGCGGGGTACGCAACTCGTGGCCGACCCGCGACAGGAACTCGGTCTTCATCCGCTCGACCTCGAGCTCGCGCCGCAGGTCGCGTATGACCGCCACCGCCCCACCGGCCCCGCCGTCGACCCCGCCGACCCGGCCCAGGGTCACCGCCACCGGCACGGGACCGTCGCGCCCGGTGACCTCGGCCTCGAGGCTGAAGGGCATGCGGGTCACCTCGGCCAGCAGGCGACCCAGGTCACCGCCGTCGCGGGTGGTGAGCCGGAGGGTGCCGGCGCCTACGGGCCGGCCCAGGACCCGGGCGCGACGCTGCCCGAACAGGGCCTCGGCGGCCCGGTTGAAGTCGGTGACCGTCCCGTCCTCGGCCACCGCCACCACCGCCTCGCCCATGCCAGCGACCACCGACTCCAGCCGGCCCCGAAGGACCGCCTCCTCCTCGGCCGCCCGCCGCAGGGCCTCCGTCTTGTCCTCGATGGCCTCGGCCATGGTGTCGAAGGCCCCGGCCAGGGTCCCGATCTCGTCCTCGGACGACAGGCGGGTGCGGACCCTGGTCTCGCCGCTGCTGATGCGCCGGGCCACGGTGGTGAGGGCCAGCAGGCCCCGGTTGATCCGTTCGCTGATCAGCACCGACAGGAGGAAGGAGAACAGGGCGGCGGCCAGGGCGATCAGGAACAGGGTCTGGAACAGCGACTGGCGGGCCTGGTCGAACACGGCGGTCGGCAGCGCGGCCACCACCGCCAGCGGACGGCTGGCGTCGCGGTTGACCACGGCCCGGGCGATGACGAAGTGGTTGGCCACGGTGGCCGACGCCGACCCGCCCGACAGGGCCCGTCGCCCCAGGGTGACGGAGGTGGACGGCAGCGACGCCCGTGGCGGGTACGACGCCAGCTCCCCGGCGGCGTCGGTCAGGGCCAGGCTGAGCTGGGACTCCCCCCGGGCCAGGTTGGCCAGGAAGCTGGTGTCAAGGGGGGTGACGGCCACCGCCGCCCCGACGGCCCCGCCCGGGGCGGAGTACGGGAAGCAACCGGCGGCGACAGCCCGCCCGGCGGCGACGGCGTCGGCCCCGAGGGACCTGGACGAGGCCAGACACCCGGCGACCAGGCTCGAGCCCGCCAGCGCCGAGCTCAGCTGGGGGCCGAAGCCGGCGTCGAAGCCGGGGGAGGTGGCCAGCACCCGGCCGCCGGGGGCCACCCACAGCAGACCCACGTCGCTGAAGAACTGGCTCGACAGCCCGGCGAGGTCGCCCTGCAGGGCGGTCAGAGCCGCCGGCGATGTGGCCGCCGCCGGGGCCGATCCCAGGCTCTCGACCGCGGCGGTCACCACCTTGGCGTCACGCAGGTCGGTGACCCAGGCGTCGCCCAGCTGGGCGGCGGCCGAGCGGGAGTTGGCGTCCAGCCGACTGATGGCGTCCTTGCTCACCGTGTCGGAAAGCACCGTTGACAGGGCGGCTGCCAGCACCACGATGATCAGCAGGAGGGTGGCCGCAGCGCTGGCCGCCAGCCGCACCCCGATCGACCGCCGGCTGGGGGCCCACAGCGCCCCGGCGACCCCCAGGGCGCCCACCGCCACCAGCGACTCGGCCGCCCAGGTGCGGGCCGGCCAGGAGCCCGACAGGTCGACCACCGCCCCGACGGCCACCGCCGCCGCCCCCGTCCGGACCAGCCACGCCCCCAGGGCGCCGCCCACCCAGCGGGCCGCCGATCCCCCCACCAGGAGGACGGCGGCACCGACGCGCAGTCCCGCCACCAGGGCGCTGGACGGGTCCGTCTCGATGGCGCCCTGCAGGAACCCGGCTGCCCCCAGACAGGCGAAGCCGGCGGCCAGGCCGAGGCGGGGCCCGGGGGCCCCGGTCAGGAGCTCGGAGCGGAGGAGGAGCAGGGCCAGGCCGGCCAGAGCGGCCAGGAAGACGATGATCTCAGCGGTGAACTGGAACTCGGCGGCCGACGTCTGCATCGCCTCTACCAGCCGGGGCGATTCGGCGCCATCGGCACGGAAATGCTACTGCTGGCCTGCCGGGACCGGCGGTATGCCGGACAGGTCGCCCCCCAGCTTGGCCAGCACCGCCAGGGCGTCGGCCAGGGTGTTGACCTTGTAGACGCGGAGGTTGGGCCCGGCGTGGGCCAGGGCCTCCTTGTACTCGCCCGCCGGCACCAGGAAGTCGGTGGCCCCGGCGTCGGCGACCGACACCGTCTTCTGGGCCACCCCACCGACGTCGCCCACCGCCCCGGTGAGATCGATGGTGCCGGTGGCGGCGATCCGGTGCCCGCCGGTCAGGTTGCCGTTGGTGAGGGTGTCGATGAGGCCCAGGGTGAAGGCCAGGCCGGCGGAAGGGCCGCCGATCTGGCCCGAGTCGATCGAGACCGGAAACGGGAAGTCGAAGCTCTCGCCCCTGGTGGCCAGCCCGACGCCGAGGAAGCCCCGGCTGGGGGCGTCGGGCCGCTTGGTCAGGGTCACTGTCACCGTGGTGGTCGTCTTGCGCACGGTGGAGATGCTCAGCACGGCATTGGCGTTCGGAGCCAGGCGCCCGAGCACGGCGGATGCGTCGGCGGCGGTGTTGACCGCCTTGCCGTTGATGGCGGTGATCGTGTCGCCGACGGCGAGGGCCGCTCTGGCCGCCGGCGTCCTCGGCACCACGGCGTCGATGATGGCCCCGGTGCCGTGCTCGGTGACCGGGTAACCCAGCCGGCGCAGGGCGACTACCTCGGCCGCCTCCTTGGAGCCGGTCATCTCGGCCTCGTCGACCTGCTGGAGCTGGCTGGCCGGCAGGTTGCCGAGGATGGACTGGGTGGACACGATCTGAACGTCATGGTTGGTCCAGGCGTAGACGTACTCGAGCGGGCGCACCCGGCTGAGGTAGACGGTGGTCAGCATGACCGCCCCCTTGATGGGATGGCGCTTGGCGGCCGGCACGCTGATGAGCGGCTCCACCGACTGGCTGGTGCCGGGCGAGATTGCGAAGTACGGCAGCTCGACCGTGATGGAGAGCAGCCCCACCACCAGCAGCACGATCGATGCGACGGCCAGGGCGATACCGGCGCGACCCAGGCCCCATCGGCCACGCGGTGCCGGCTCTGTCCATTCCACGCCGATCGGCTCCTTCCCGCGCCGCAGGGTTGAGGGGGACGGCAGCGGTGGCCCACAGAGTGCCATCGGGGCGCAGGGGTTTCGTTTCACCCGGTGCGCCCCGCCCGGTGCGCCCGCCCGGGCGGCGGCCCGGTCACCACGGGGGTGGCGGTGGCGGCGGCTGACCGGCCCGGCCCGGCGGCCCGGCGGCGGGAGGCGGCGATGGCCGGCCACCGGGGTGACGAGGCCGCCGCCCGGAGGCTGCTGTCGGATCCCGACCCGGCGGTGAGAGGCACCGCCTGGGCGGCGCTGGAGCGGATGGGGGCCCTGACCGACGAGGACCTGCGGGCCGGCCTGGCCGACGAGGCGGCCACGGTGCGCCGGCGCTGCGCCGAGCTCGCCGCCCGCCATCCTGGAGTCGGGCTCACCGCCCTGCTCGCCGACGAGGCGGCGGTGGCGGAGATGGCGGCCTGGGCCCTGGGCGAGCAGGGCTCGGGGGCGGCCGTGGAGGCGCTGGCCGCCATGGCCACCGCACATCCCGAGCCCCTCTGCCGCGAGGCGGCGGTGGCCGCCCTCGGGGCCATCGGGGACGAACGCGGCCTGCCGGCCGTGCTGGCCGCCACCTCCGACCGGCCGGCAGTGAGGCGCCGGGCGGTCATCGCCCTGGCCGCCTTCGAGGGCCCCGAGGTCGAAGCGGCGCTGGCCCTGGCGCTGGAGGACCGCGACTGGCAGGTCCGTCAGGCGGCCGAGGACCTCATCGCTCGCTCCCCATGAACATGACCTTGAGCGAGTCGAAGGACTCCAGGCATTTCCCCGCCCCCAGCACAACGCACTCCAGCGGGGCATCGACCAGGTGCACAGGCAGGGCGGTCTCCTCCGACAGCCGCCGGTCGAGGCCCTGCAGCAGCCCTCCGCCCCCGGTCAGGTGCACTCCCTGGGTGATGAGATCCTGGGCCAGCTCGGGCGGGGCCTGGCCCAGGCACTGCACCACGGAGTCCACGATGGCACCGACCTGGTCCTCGATGGCCATGCGCACCTCCTCCGGGGAGAGGATCACCGTCTTCGGCAGCCCGGTCATGAGATCGCGCCCGCGCACCTCGGCCTTGATGGAGTCGTCGACCGGGTAGGCCGAGCCGATCGCCATCTTGATCTCCTCGGCGGTGCGCTCCCCGATGGCGATTCCGTACTCCCGCCGCACGTAGGCCTGGATGGAGTTGTCGATGTCGAAGCTGCCCACCCGGATCGCCTGCAGGGCGACGATGCCCCCCAGGGAGATGACGGCCGTTTCGGTGGTGCCGCCGCCGACGTCGACCACCATGTTGCCGAGGGGCTCGTGGATGGGAAGGCCGGCGCCGATGGCGGCGGCCATGGGCTGGTCGATCAGGTAGGCGCCGGCGGCGCCGGCCCGCCTGGCCGCCTCCTCCACCGCTCGGCGCTCCACCTCGGTGATGGCCGACGGCACGCAGATCAGCACCCGGGGCCGGTTGAAGCGCGACACGCCGGCCCGCTCCAGCAGCAGCCTGATCATGCGCTGGGTGATGTCGAAGTCGGTGATGGCCCCCTTGCGCAGCGGACGCACCGCCACGATGTAGCCGGGGGTTCGCCCGATCATCTGCCAGGCCTCCCGCCCCATGGCCAGCACGTCCTGGGTGCGGGAGTTGAGGGCGATGACGGTCGGCTCGTTGAGGACTATCCCCCGCGCCCGGGAGTAGACCAGGGTGTTGGCCGTCCCCAGGTCGATGGCGAGATCCCTAGCCAGCCTGGTCCTCCCGCCGGCGGTTGGAGCGCGACGTCGGCGCCGGATCGGGCGCCAGGGCGCGCAGCTCGCGGGAGAACTCGGCCACCCCGGCCTCCAGCGAGCGCGGCCGGCGGTTGCGGACCACCACGATCAGCGACGCGATCAGGGTCACCACCACCGCCATGCCGACGTAGAGGAGGTTGATCACCGGGTCAGCTCCTCGACCCCGACCACGTCCTTGGCC
>Ga0070739_10007792_pt1 | contig 11208 bp, 13 predicted proteins | sample Coa_R1_7_FD_66445 | JGI IMG/M metagenome (GOLD analysis project Ga0070739, IMG submission 66445) | Surface soil microbial communities from Centralia Pennsylvania, which are recovering from an underground coalmine fire - Coalmine... | ecosystem: Environmental > Terrestrial > Soil > Unclassified ... | reverse complement strand
CCGGAATCCCAAATCGCCGAAAAACCAGCCTCCAGACCGCCCTTTCCTGCAATATCGATTACTTCATCCAGCCAAATCAGGCCTCACAATCAACGGTTTGGCCGTTCTTCACGGGCGACTAGGCCGTTTCAGTCGAGGCGGATATATTGGAGTTCTTCATGGCGCGGGCTTCCGCATGAAGCTGCGGCCGATGAGCTGGCGGTGGATCTGGTTGGTGCCTTCCCAGATCTGCGTGATTTTGGCGTCGCGCAACAGGCGCTCGACGCGGTAATCCTTGATGTAGCCGTAGCCGCCGTGGAGCTGCACCGCCTCGGTAGCGATGCGCATCGCGAGGTCGGAGGCGCGCAGCTTCAGCATCGACGCCTCGATGGCGATGTCGCTGTCGCCGGCGTCGACGAGGCGGGCGACGTGCCACAGCCACGCCTCGCACATCGCGAGGTCGGTGGCGAGGTCGGCGAGCAGGAACTGAATGCCCTGGAACTCGACGATGCGGCGGCCCGACTGGCGCCGCTCGTTGATGTAGGCGACGGCGTCGTCGAAGGCGGCGCGGGCGATACCGAGCGCGTGCGCCGCCACGCTCGGCCGCGACTTGTTGAGCGCGGCAAGCAACAGTGGCAGGCCCTGGCCCGGCTCGCCGAGCAGGTTGGCGCGCGGCACCCGGCAATCCTCGAAAGCGATGGCGGCGGTGGAGGAGGCGCGGTGGCCGAGCTTGTCCTCGCGGCGCAGCACCTTGAGGCCAGGCGTATCCTTTTCGAGGTAGAGGGCGGAGATGGCGGCGCGCCCGTCCTTATCTGAAGAACTGGCCGCGATCTCCGACCATTTGCCGAACAGCAGGTAGAAATCGGCGACGTCGCCGTTGGTGATGAAGGTCTTGCCGCCGTTGACGACGATGCCGTCGCCGTCCGGGGTGAAGCGGGTCTGCATCCGGGTCGCGTCGGAGCCGGCGTCCGGCTCGGTGATTGCGAGCGCGCCGATCGCTCCATCGGCGATGTGCGGCAGCAGGCGCCGCTTCTGCTCCTCGTTGCCGAAATCGATGAGCGGCTTCGCCGCATGGAAATTGGTCGCCCAGATGATGCCCGTCGAGGCGCAGGCGGCGCTGATCTCGCGCACGCAGGCGAGATAGGCAGCATAGGACATGCCGGCGCCGCCATACGCCTCCGGCACGAACATCGCGTTGAGGCCGAGCGCGTTGATCGCCCGGATGTTGTCCCATGGGAACGCGGCATCGCGATCGTAGGCGGTGGCGCGCGGCGCAATCTCGTCGCGCGCCAGCGCCTTGACGCTATCGATGAGCTGCCGCTCCTCGGCCGCCAGCGGCGGCAGCGCATCGATGCGGTTGAAAAGTTTCAATTCGATCCACCGAATTCGGGGATAAATTCGGCCACATCCTCATGTAGAATAGATTTGTCAAATAACTGACACTCGGTTTTGTATTTTTCCCGAAAACTGCGAGGAGATAAAAGGATAGTTTCAAAATCTGAATAATTTAGGTACTGAGGTTGCGACATCATAAATATAGCCCGTTTCTTATAGCACTCCGCTTGTTGCAACTGAAATTTGCTTCCCCTCAACTTGTTTTCGATGTGTAGCGCAAATCTGAACGAATCATCGGTTTGGAAAACGAGAAATATGTCAGTTTCCTTTTCGCCGCATCCCGGGATGTTAGCGCACCACCAATGCTGCCACCAATAGCGCCGCGGCCTAACCAGGTACTCAGCTTCCGAAAGCAGTAACGATGACACTGCAAAATCTCGGAACTTTGTCTGCGCGAGGAGCCAGCATCTGAAATCCGCAGAGTGCCGGACGAACTCAGCAAATAGATGGTTCAAAAGGTCTTCCCCCTTCAGGGGGAACGTCATCAACCATCCTTGAACACCGGTTTTCGCTTTTCGAGGAAGGCGGTCATGCCTTCCTTCGAATCCTCGGTCTGGAAGGCGAGGGTGTTGAGGTCGGCCTCGATCTTGAGGCCTTCGTGCAGCGGCAGGTCGAGGGCGCGGCGCACCGCGTCGCGCGCGAGGCCGAGCGCCGGCAGGCTGTAGCCGGTCATCTCGCGGGCAAAGGCGACGCCGGCCTCGATCAGATCCCCATCGACGACGCGGGTGACGAGGCCGATGCGCTCGGCCTCCTCGGCGGCGACGGCGCGACCGGTCATGATCATCTCCATCGCCCGCGCCTCGCCGACGAGCCGCGGCAGGCGCTGGGTGCCGCCATAGCCGGGGATGAGGCCGAGCTTGATCTCGGGCAGCCCCAGCCGGGCGCTGCGCAGTGCCAGCCGGAAGGTGCAGGCCATCGCCAGTTCGAGGCCGCCGCCGAAGGCGTAGCCGTTGATCAGCGCGATCGACGGGATCGGCAGGGCTTCGAGCTTGGCGAACACCGCGTGGCCGCGCGCCGCCGCATTGCGCTGCTCCATCAGGGTACGCCCCATCAGCTCCTTGATGTCGGCGCCGGCGCAGAAGGCACGGTCGCCGGCGCCGGTCAGCAGCACCGCCCGCGCCTCGTTCGCGACGACGCCGTCGAGCAGCCGGTCGAGGTCGTCGATCTGCGCGAAGCTTAGCGCGTTCAGCGCCTCCGGCCGGTCGAGGGTGATGAGCGCGATCTCGTCGCGGTGGCTCAGGTGAATGGCCATGCATCCCCTCCTCGTTCCGTCGCCCCCGCGAGAGCGGGGGCCCAAGGGCAACCGGCGGAGCCTTCGGCCCTGGATTCCCGCTTGCGCGGGAATGACGGCAAGTTCGTCATTCGGAGGCGCGCTCCGTCCAGCGCACCGGGAGCGGGGCGATCCGGCCGGACCTGGCCCATTCGACCAGTTCGCGCTTCAGGATCTTGCCGCTGGCGGTCAGCGGGTACTCGCTCATCGCGATGAAATATTCCGGCATGTCGTAGCGCGAGAGGCCGGCCTCGTGTAGGTGGCGCAGCAGGTCGTCGGCGGAGACGCTCTCCCCGTCGTGGAAGATGACCGACAGGCACACCTTCTCGCCGAGCCGCGGATCGGCGACCGGGAAGGCGGCGCAGCGCGCGACCGCCTTGTGCCGCATCGTCAGGTCCTCGATATGCGCCGGGTGGATGTTGCGGCCGCCGCGGATGATCAGGTCCTTCTTGCGGCCGACGATTTCGAGGTTGCCGTTCGCGTCGAGCCTACCGAGGTCGCCCGACATGAACCAGCCGTCGCGGTTGAACGATTCCTCGGTCGCCTGCTGGTTGTCGAAATAGCCGAGCATGAGGCAGGCGCCGCGGCCGCCGATCTCGCCGATCTCCCCCGGCGCCACCTCGGCGTCGGGATTCTCCTGGTCGAACAGGCGGATCTCGTACGCGCGGCAGGATTTGCCGCAGGTCGCGACGATGGTTTCGGGGGCGTCGGCGGGCAGCGTGTACTGGTGCGAGCTGTTCTCGCTCATGCCGTAGACGTTCTGCGGGAGGATGCCGCGGTCGAGGAAGGCTTGCGCGACCTCGCGCGGGATCGGCGAGCCGGCCATGTAGAAGACGCGCACACGGCCGAGCCGGTCGAGGCCGGGGCGCCGCATCTCGGCGAGGATGTCCATCGCGTGCGTCGGCACCCCCATGACGTAGCTCGCGCCGGTCTCGACGATCCAGTCGAGCGCACTCATGCCGGCGGGTGGGGCGTTGACGACCAGCTCCATGCCGGCCGCCAGCGCCTGCGCCACCGCGACGGCGGCGATGTGGTGCGACACCGGGCTGAGGCTCAACAGCACGCCGGTGTGGTCGTGCTTCCAGTCGCGCACCATCTCGCGGGCATTGGCGAGCAGCGTGTTGTCGGAATGCATGACGCCTTTCGGGATGCCCGTCGTGCCCGAGGTAAAGGCGAGATAGGTGACCTTGTCCGGGTTGGCGTCGGGCGGCGGCAGGTCTTGCGCCGCTGCGGCCGGAAACGGCGCCGCACCGGCGCGCTTCTCGCCGAGGCAATAGACGCGGCGCAAATTCGGCAGCCCGCCCAGCGTTGCGAAAACGTCGGCGGTCGCGGCGTCGGCGCCGTAGCCGCTTTGCGCGAACAGCGCCGCCGCCCGGATCCGCCCCAACAGCTCGACGATTTCGGCGACCGTGTAATTCCGGTGCAGCGAGGGATTGCAGACGTAGCCCTGGCGCGAGCAGGCGAGGAACACGACGACCTGCTCGACCCGGTTCGGCAGCCACAGCGAAACCCGTTCGCCGCGCTTCAGCCCGGCGGCGCGCAGATCGGCGGCGACCGCGTCCGCCGCCTCGCGCAGGCCGCGCCAGGTCAGCCGCAAGCTTCCGTCGCGCAGCGCGAAATCGTCGGGCCGCTCGGCCGCGTGCTGCGCCGCCAGCGCGTACAGCGTCTCCTTACGCCAGAGCCCTTCCGCGTAGTACCTCGCTGCCGCCGCGGGGTCGTGCAGCGTGAGCAGGGTGTTGGTCATCGCGGCAGGGACGCAGAGATTGACCGCTGGAAGGCCGGTGTATACATGCGACTCATCGACATTCGCAGGGCATTGCCATGGATACCGGCGACTCCGCTATCGTCACCGCGAGGATCGGCGTCGCCTTGAAGGCGAAGCTGGACGCGCTGGCGCGCCGCACGAAACGGTCCAAATCCCATCTCGCGGCCGAAGCCATCGCGGCGTACGTGGCGCTTAACGAATGGCAGATTGAAGAAATCGCGGCCGGCGTGGCCGAACTCGACGCGGGCGAAACAGTATCGGAGGAAGAGGCTGAAGAGCGATATCGTCGGCTGTCGCCGCGCCGGTGACGTCCCGCTGCCGCCTCGAATACGCCAGAAGATATTTCCGGCGGCTCGAAGAGATCTACGAGTACATCGCGGCCGAAAATCCTACCGCCGCGGCGCGGACAATAGAGCGGGTTCGCGTGGCCGTGGAACGGCTTGCCGCATCGCCGGCGCTCGGCCGGCCGGGCCGGGTGCCGGGGACGCGGGAGCTTGTCGTCGGCGGGACGCCGTACATCGTGCCGTATCGGCTGAAGGGTGAGGTGGTTCAGATCATCACCATTCTGCATGGCGCCCAGCGCTGGCCGCGGCGGTTTCCCTGATGCTCCTTCAGTGTATGGAAATCGGTCCGCCCCGGCACGCTCGTTTGAGGGCCTTTCAATGCCCGAACTTCTGCGGGTCGGGCTTGCGCTTCTGCGCGAAGGCCTCGCCCAGTTCGTGCGACTCCTCGCTTTCCAGATAGCTGCGCAGCAACAGGTCGTGGGTGACGCGGGAGAGGCCGCCGACGCCGCCGTGGCGGGCGGCGAAGGCCGCCTTGATCGAGGCCAGCGCGAACGCGCCGCGCTCGGCGATTTCCAGCGCCATCTCGCGCGTCGCCGCCTTCAGATGGTCGTCCGGCACGACCTTGTTGACGAGGCCGATCTCGAGCGCCTCGCGCGCCGTCATGCGCGGGTTGCGGAACCAGATCTCCTTCGCCTTCTTCTTGCCGACAAGGTCTTCGAGGTACCAGGTGCCGTAGCCGGCGTCGAAGCTTCCCATCATCGGCCCGACCTGGCGGAAGATCGCGCTCTCCTTGGCGATCGTGATGTCGCACATGACGTGCAGCACGTGGCCGCCGCCGACCGCATAGCCGTTGACCGAGGCGATGACCGGCTTCTGCAGCCGCTCGATCGCCTCGTACATGTCGAGGGTCGGCAGCACGCCGGCGTAGAGGGTCGTTTCCGGCATGCCGGTCTTGCGCCCGCCGATGCAGAAGAACCTGTCGCCGGCGCCGGTGATGACGAGGACGCGGGTGCGGGTCTCGCGGCGGATCGCGTTGATGCAGTCGCGCACCTCGTGGCACATCGTCTCGGTGAACATGTTACCGTCGTCGGGCCGGTTCAGCGTCAACGTGCCGATCGGGCCGTCTTCTTCGTAGAGGATGGTTTCGTAGGCCATGCGTGCGTTTCCTGTGGTCGCCGTCGCGGAGATTTTAGACCCGCGACAGGACGCGGCGCACGCGGGCGATGAAGGCGGCGCGCGAGGTCTCGGTCGAGCGGTCCATGCCGTAGTGCGCGAGGTAGAAGGTCCGCACGCCGCGGCCGCACATCGGCCGCAGCGCCCGCATCAGGATCTTGCGGCCGGGCTCGCCGGCCCACAGCCGCGCCAGCCACCACGGCGCGCCATAGGTGGTCACCACGCCAAACAGCCGGATATTGCGCAGCAGCGGCCGGATGCGCCCGGCCGCGAGATCGTGTTCGAAGGCGATTCCGGGCGCCCAGACGCGGTCGAAATAGCCCTTGAGCAGCGCCGGCATCGCGAACCACCAGTGCGGAAAGCAGAAGACGATGCCGTCGACCTCCCGCAACACGCGCACATATGCGGCGACGCCGCTCGTATCGTACGGCTCATCGAAATAGGTGCGGCGCTCGTCCCGGCTCAGCACCGGGTCGAAGCCTTCGGAATAGAGATCCGTCGCGACGACCGTGTGGCCGCGCTCCTCCAGCGCCGCCACGATCGTGCCGAAGAGCGCGTGGCAATAGCTGTCGGCCAGCGGGTGGCAGTAGACGACCTGTATCCGCATTCTTTGCCGCGACACTTGCGCAAGCCGGCGCGGACCTGAGAAGGTCGCACCGGAATTGGGAGAGGAGGCGCGGGATGATACAGGAACTGCTGCCCCAGGCGGAGCGCATCGCCGCCCGGCTCAAGGCGCGCGGCGACACGATCGGGGTCGCCGAGTCGTCCACCGCCGGCGTGCTCTCGGCGGTGCTGCTCGCGGTGCCCGGCGCCTCGGCCTATTTCATGGGCGGCGCCGTCGTCTATACGCGCGCCTCGCGCACAGAATTGCTGCGCGTGACCGAGGCGGAACTCGCCGCGATGGCCGGCATCACTCCCTCGACCGAGCCGTACGCGCTGCTGTTTGCGCGCAAGATCAAGGAGCGCCTCAGTACGACGTGGGCGGTCGGCGAGACCGGCACCGCCGGCCCCACCGGCAGCCGCTACGGCCACGCCGCCGGCCATTCCTGCATCGCCGTCATCGGCCCCGCCGGCGAGCGCGCGATCACGATCGAGACCGGCAAGAGCGACCGCATCGACAACATGCGCGCCTTCTCCGTCGCCGCCCTCGACCTGCTGGAAAAGTGCCTGGGATGACGGTCGTGCTCCCCGTCCGGCGGCTGGGCACGGGAGGCGAGGGATGACCGAAGCGGGAAACGTCGTCGCCGATACCGTCGCCGAACTGGGCGAAGACTTCGACCGCGAGCGGGTATTGTCACGGCTCGCCGATTGGCGTGACCGGGTCCATCGCCTCTACGATGAGGTGGAGGCGGAGCTTGGCGGCGATTACGCCTACGACCGCCAGGGGAAGTATCTCTCGCAAGAGGCGGTCGTGCAGCGGGCTGGCCTGCGCTCCTCCGACGTGCCGCCGATCGACATCTTGCGCGTGCGCAGCCCGAGCGGATCGTCGGCTGTCTTCCTGCCGCGCCATTTGTGGATGATCGGGGCAAACGGCCGCATCGACCTGTTCGTCGTGCCGAAGACGGGTCTCGGGCGGCGTCACTTCATGCTCATCGACGTATCCCGCCCTCTCGCCGGCCCCAGCGATTGGCGCCTTGTTTTCCCGGCCGAGCGCCTCGACGAGCTGCCGTTTCATGTGCACGCGCTGCGCGAGCTGCTGGCGTGAGGGATGCCGGTCTCGCTCGATGAGCTTGAGGCTGCCTATCGCCGCGTCTCGCGCAGCCTGTATAGGGCCCAAGAAGATGCGCTCGACTTCGCAGCCGAGGAGATCGTCGCGACGCTGGAGCGCCAGCAAACGATCATCGATGCCGCCTTCTTCATCTTGATCTTCGGCCAAGTCGAGGCCCGCATCAACGGCTTGGCGGCAGCCCGGCTGCCCGGGCCGATCAGCGGGCGGCCTTGCGCAATCAGGCCTTTGCACGGCGTCTGCAGATGGCGTTGCCTGGTCGCCGGCACGAGGCCATGCGCTCCGCCTGGTACCGCCGCCGCGACGACATCGCACACGGCCAAGTGACGGTCGTCGAGTTCGACATTTCGCAGATCTTCCGCAGCGCCCGCGAACTCGATTTTCTGCTCAGCCGAGCCTAGACGCTACCGAGGGAGTATCGCCGACATGCCGCAAGACCTGCCTGCCGACCCATTGGCGCTGTATGCGGCGGTCGGACCGGAGCTGACGCATTACGAGGTCGATGCCGCGGCGCTGACGTTGCGTCGCCAAGGGACCGTGACCTTGCCGGCCAACGTGCATTACGCTTGGCCGCACGCGTCGCGGCGCTTCCTCTACGTCGCGACCAGCGACAGCGCTTCCGGAGTCGGCGGCGTCGTCGGCAACACGCACCACGTCAGCGCCTTCCGCATCGATCCCGCGACCGGGGCGCTGACGCCGCACGGCGCGCCGATCCCGCTGCCGACCCGCCCGATTCACATGACCACCGACATCCCCTCGGAGCACGTACTGGTCGCGTTCAGCAATCCGAGCGGGCTGCGGGTCTACCGGATCAATCCGGATGCGACCTTGGGCGCGGAAGTCGCGCAGCCCGAGCCGATCGACGCCGGCATTTACGGCCACCAAGTGCGCGTCAGCCTCGACAACCGGCTGGCGATCTTGGTGACCCGCGGCCACAACCCGGCGCCGGGCAGGCCGGAGGAGCCGGGGGCGCTGAAAGTCTTCCGCTACCGCGACGGCATCCTCGGCGGCGGGGTGTCGGTCGCGCCGAATGGCGGCTATGGGTTCGGGCCGCGCCATCTCGATTTCCACCCCACGAAGCCGTGGGTCTATGTCTCGCTGGAGCGCGAGAACAAGCTCGATATGTTCGCGCGCGACGGCGACGTGCTTTCCGCGGCTCCTCTCTTCCGCAAGGATACGCTGGCGGAGCCGGACAACATCCGCTGCCGCCAGGCGGCGGGCACGGTGCGGGTGCATCCCGATGGCCGCTTCGCCTACGCCGTCAACCGCGCCTCCGATCTTGCCGAGATCGGCGGGCGCCGCGTCTTCCCCGGCGGCGAAAACAACATCGTCGTCTATGCGATCGACCCGCAAACCGGCGAGCCGAACGCGATCCAGCACATCGACACCCGCGGCGTCCACTGCCGCAACTTCCACATCGATCCCGGCGGCACGATGCTGGCCGCTTCGCACATCGCGGCCTATCCGATGCAGGACGGCGCCGAAGTGCGCACCGTGCCCGCCTGCATCTCGCTGTTCCGCATCGACCGCGACGGCCGCCTCGACTTCGCCCGGAAGTACGACATCGATGTCGGCGACCGCCAGATGTTCTGGATGGGCATGGTGCCGCTGTAGCCGCATCCCACGTCGTGGGGGCCGTGACCCGGCCATCTGTGGGGCCGCGAGATTCGCGGGTCAAGCCCGCCGAATGACGGACTTTCTTACGACGACGGGTGGATCATGTCTTCGGGGCGGACCCACTCGTCGAACTGCGCCTCGGTGACATAGCCGAGGTCGAGCGCGGCCGCGCGCAGCGTAATGCCGCGGTGGTGGGCGGCGTGCGCGATCTCGGCGGCCTTGGCGTAGCCGATATGCGGCGACAGCGCCGTCACCAGCATCAGCGACTCGTCGAGATGCTGCTTGATGCGCCTCTCGTTGGCGGCGATGCCGCGGGCGCAGCGCTCCTCGAACGAGGCGCAAGCCTCGGCCAGCAATTCGGCCGACTCCAGCAGGTTATGCAGGATAATCGGCTTGTAGGCGTTGAGCTGGAAATTGCCCTGGCTGCCGGCGAAGGCGATCGTGTGGTCGTTGCCGAAGACCTGGGCGGCGACCATCGTCAGCGCCTCGCACTGCGTCGGGTTGACCTTCCCCGGCATGATCGACGAACCGGGCTCGTTCTCCGGCAGGATGAGTTCGCCGATGCCGGCGCGCGGCCCCGAGCCGTACCAGCGGATGTCGTTGGCGATCTTCGTGAGGGCCACCGCGAGAGTGCGCAGCGCCCCGCTGGCGGTGACCATCGCGTCGTGCGCCGAGCCCGCGGCGAAAAGGTTGGCCGCCGGCCGGAAAGGCTCGCCAGTCGCGGCGGCGATGAGTTCGACGGCGACGGCGCCGAACCTCGCCGGCGCGTTGAGGCCGGTGCCGACCGCGGTGCCGCCGAGCGGCAGTTCGTAGAGCCCGTGGAGCGCCGCCCGCACCGTCGCCGCCGCCTGGTCGAGCTGCGCCACCCAGCCCGAAAACACCTGCCCCAAGGTCAGCGGCGTCGCGTCCATCAAGTGCGTGCGGCCGATCATGACGATGGCGCCGAGCGCCTCGCCGCGCGCCGCGAGCGTATCGCGCAGCCGGGCGAGGGCGGGGAGCAGCGCATCTTCGATCGCCGAGACCGCAGCGATATGCATGACCGCGGGAAAGGCGTCGTTGGACGATTGACTGCGGTTCACGTCGTCGTTCGGGTGGATCGTCATTGAACCGCCGCAAATTTGCGCTGCTCGATTGGCGATGACTTCGTTGGCGTTCATGTTCGATTGGGTGCCGGAGCCGGTTTGGAACACGACCAGCGGGAATTCCGCATCGAGACTTCCGTCGATGACCTCGGCGGCGGCGCGGGCAATCGCCTCCGCCTTGTCCGTCGGCAATTGGCGGAGAGCGGCGTTGGCGCGGGCCGCGGCCTGCTTCAGGATGCCGAGGGCGCGGATGACGCGGCGGCCCCACACGAAGCGGCCGCGGCCGATCGGGAAATTCTCCAGCGACCGCTGCGTCTGCGCGCCCCACAGCCGGTCGGCCGGCACCTCGATCTCGCCAAAACTGTCGCGCTCGCGCCGCGTCTTCTGCATGATCCCGCTCCTGCCGCCGGGCCATCGCCCCGTCATACAGGAACAAACATTCGACAAAGACGTTTCCGGCGATAGGCGGGAGTGCGCGCGGTCGGGGGCCTCCACATGTTTCGACAAGTCAAGCCGGGCCGGCGCGCCGGGCCGCTGAACAACCTCAAGGCTCGCGATCTGCAACTCGCCGTTGGCGGCGAACCGGCGCCGCGCGAGCCCGACGAGTTTCCGCTGCCTTCAGTCCTCGATGCGGTCGACGACGCCGTCTATGCCATGGACCGCGACGAGCGCATCAAGTTCGCCAATCGGATGGCCCTCGAGCTCTGGGGCAAACGACGCGAGGAGGTTATCGGCCACCGTGTTCTTGACGTCTTTCCCGGGATCCAGGACGGGGAACCCTATCGCGCTTATCGCCGCGTCTTCGCGCTGGGCGAGCCCGTGCACCTCGAAACCACCGCGCCGGCGCTGGGTGACCGCTGGATCGGCCTCGATGTCTATCCCGCTGCGGGCGGCGGCCTCGTCGTGGCGTTCCGCGA